>Ga0137384_10001254_pt1 | contig 19980 bp, 18 predicted proteins | sample SagtaG_2_FD_104922 | JGI IMG/M metagenome (GOLD analysis project Ga0137384, IMG submission 104922) | Vadose zone soil microbial communities from Sagehorn Ranch, Mendocino, California, USA - Sage2_R_60_16 metaG | ecosystem: Environmental > Terrestrial > Soil > Vadose zone | place: USA... | reverse complement strand
GCTCACCCGACCCGCCTCAGTTCGCAAAGGACGCATTTGCGGCCGTTACCGGGGGGCCTGCGATGACGAGCGACCAGTGGCTGTACTACGTAAGCCTCGCGATTGCGCTGCTTCTCTTCTGGTTCGCTTGGAACATTATCCGCCACCGTCCAGGCCGTGCCATGAGGGCCCTTCGCGACCGTGAAGTCGCCGCGGCCTCTTACGGCATCAACATCGCCGGCTACAAGACCATGGCCTTCGGAATATCAGCTTTTTACGCAGGGATCGGGGGTGCCCTCTACGGGCTCTCCACCGGGTTCGTAAGCCCCGACACCTTTCCGCTCGCCCTCTCTTTCCAACTCCTGGTGGGCACGGTAATCGGCGGCTTGGCCTCGATCGCCGGGCCGCTGGTGGGTGGCATCTTTACCTTCTGGCTGCCGATCATCTCCAGCCAGTTTGTCTCCTCACAGCCATGGATCCCCGCCCAGATCGCGTCCGCCTTCCAGAGGGCTGGACCTGCTGTGACCTACGGCGCACTCTTGATCCTGATCATGATCTTCGCTCCCAACGGGATCGTCGGGCTGGTCACTGGCGGCTACGCCCGCCTGCGGGCCCGGCTCCGCGGGGCTGGGGATCGAGGAACTGGACAGATGCCGCCCGACCCCCAGACTGTTTAAATACAAGTTCAGAAAAACAGGAGGAGCTTCTATGGCAAAAATGGGACCACGGCTTGCGGTGCTTGCAGCCTTCCTCGTGACCCTGGCCGCTTGCGGAGGCTCCAACACACCCGCGGCGCAGACCGACGTCGGTGTGACCAGCAACTCGATACTGCTGGGCAACACGATCGCTCAGTCGGGTGTAGCCGCTTCGTACGGGACGATAGCCAACGCAGAGAACGCCTACTTCACGTACATCAACAACAACGGGGGCGTCAACGGCCGGCAGATCAAGTTCAAGATCCTGGACGATGCCTACAACCCGGCTAACGCAGTGACGCTGACCAAGCAGCTGGTCGAGCAGGACCAGGTGTTCGCCATGTTCAGCGGCCTCGGCACGCAGAATCAGACGTCCGTCCGTGACTACCTGAACACCAAGAAGGTGCCACAGCTGTTCGTGGCCACCGGAGCCACCACCTTTGGCCTCGACTTCAGCCAGCACCAGTTCACTCTGGGCTGGCAACCGCCTTACCAGGGCGAATCGCGCATTTACTCCAAGGACATTCTGGCCAACCATGCCAGCGCCAAGATCGGCGTGCTGTACCAGAACGACGACTACGGCCAGGACTACTTGAAGGGACTCACCGAAGGCCTCGGCTCCAATGCATCGATGATCGTCGACAAAGAATCGTTCGACTCCACCGCGCCAAACGTCACGTCGCAGCTCGTGAAGTTGCACGCTTCGGGCGCGGACACGCTGTTCATATTCGCCATCCCGGTCCCGACCATCACGGCTCTCGCCACCGTGACCGCGCTGCACTGGAAGCCTAACCAGATCTACCTCAACTCGGTCTCGAACCCCGCGTCATACATGAAGTTCGCCGCCTCTAAGGGGGCTGCCATCGACGGCGTGATCAGCGTCTCGTACATCAAGGACCCGACCGACCCTCAGTGGGCCAATGACGATGGTATGAAGCTCTACAAGACAGTCATCGCCAACTGCACGACGTGCAAGGTGGACGATGGTTTCAACATCTACGGCGTCGCCGTCGCATACACGATGGTCGACGTACTCAAGCAGGCCGGGTCCAACATGACCCGCCAGAACGTGGTGAACATCGCGTCAGGCCAGCTCAACGAAACCAACCCGTTCCTGCTTCCGGGAGTCATGGTCAAGACAACGTCAAGCGACCACTTCCCAATCATGCAAGAGCAGGTCATCAAGTGGCAGGGCGGTGCGACGGGCGGCTGGAAGCTACAGGGCAGCCTCATCGACGAGCGCGGCACCATCAAGTAACCACCTCCAGCGGGGCCGGCTCGAAACCGGCCCCGCTATTCTTTCGACGGTGTTGAATCGCCTCAAGCCGTACTGGCTGCACGCCTACCTGCTGACCTACACGCCTCTCTTGCTCCTCGCCGACAGCCGCATCACCGCGCTGTGGCAGCAATGGGCCCTTGGCCTCTTGACTTTCGCTCTGCTCTATCTCGCCGCGCTCAAGGCGCCGAAGGAGCAGCGGATGCAGGTCTGGATCTGCGTTGGAGTCGCAACTGGATTCGAGATCTTCGGGTCGCTTATCTGGGGCGTGTATCGATACCGGCTTCATAACGTCCCGCTGTTCGTGCCGCCCGGCCACGGACTCGTCTATCTGTTCGGCTTGCTCGCCGCGCGCACGCCCGTCGTCATGAAGTACGGGCGCCGCGTGGGCCGGGTGATCCTCGCGAGCGCGAGCGTATGGGCCGTCGCCGGCCTCACCGTGCTCCCGATCGTCACCGGCCGAGTCGACCTGCAGGGCGCGCTCTGCCTTCCCGTCTTCGCGTGGTTCGTGCTGCGCTCGCCCCGCTGGCCGCTGTTCGCGGCGATCTTCATAGCCACCGCAGAGCTGGAGATCTTCGGCACGTCGTTCGGCAACTGGTACTGGCTCCCGGTTGCTCCATGGACCCACATCGCATCCGGCAATCCACCCTCGGTGATCGCCGGCGGCTACTGCGTGATCGACGCCTCAGTCCTGCTGGTCATGCGCGCTGCCATTGCGCTCCGCTCGCAGCTGTCCGTTCTCATGCGGCCGGCAGAGCCGGCGGGCCAGGAAGCCTGACCGGATTTTCTCGAGAGCTGACGCGGCTCTAAGGCCGGGTTCCCCGGCCGTCACCCCGCGTACCAGGGGTCATCCCGGGTCGCCAGGAGTTTCGGGGAGAGCCCGCGAGCACCATCACCGCCAGGACCTGACCCAGGATCTGGCTGCGTCCTGCCAGGCGTGTGAACTCGGCCTAGGTCGCATCGCTCAACCCTCCATCTCCACGATCGCCGAACCCAAGGTCGTGCGATTTCCGTCGGGGTCCTCGCCCCACACCTCGAGCTCGACGTTCCGGCCATCGGCTTTCACAACCTTGCCCCGGCACCGATAGGGCCGGCCGGGTTGGTCGATGCCCCGGTAGCTGACCTCGAAGGTCTTCAGCGTGCCGCGATCGCCGAGCCAGTCGGTGACGAGCTGGCCGAGAAATGCCGCCTTCAGCAGGCCGTGCAGGATGACGCCGGGCAGCCCGACGCTTCGCGCGTAGTCCTGGTCGTAATGGATCTCGTAGAAATCTCCCTGCGCGCCGGCGTACTGGACGAGCTGTCGCGTGGTCGGATGCTTGACCAGGTCGGGGATCTCCTCACCGACCTTCACGTTCATCGCCTGATCGCAGTGCCCCGCAGGCGCGCCACCGGGCGCCCGTGCTGGTTGACGTACTCGGTCTCGAAGATGATTAAGAGCAGCGTGCCGCTCGATCCGGTCTTCTCGAAGACGTCCGCCACCCGTCCGATCGCCGTGATTCGGTCGCCGACCTTTACCGGTTCGAAGTAGTCGAATCGGTTGCCGCCGTTGAGCCAGCCCTTGCCGTATTCCTCGGCCTCTGCGAGGTGCACGGAGGCTGGAACCAGCGCGACGAGGTACGTCGGCGGCGCTTCCTCGAGCCAGCGTGGGTTCGGATCGCCGATGGCCTCAGCGAAGCGTTTCAGATGCCCCGCCTCGACGGTGGCGGAGATCGGCGGCGCGGCCGTGCCGATCCGCTCGCGCAGCCTCTCCACAACCGAGGTCGTGGCCATCAGCGGCCGCGCGGAAGCCCGAGCACGCGCTCGGCGATGATGTTGCGCTGGATCTCCGACGAGCCGGCGTAGATCGTCTCCGCCTGCGCCCACATCCAGCCGTACTGCCAGCGCCCGTCCTCGATCGCGAAATGTGAACCGGGCGCGAGCGCGCCGTACAGCCCCTGGACGCCGACCGCGGTGTCCTGGATACGCTTGTCCATCTCGCTCCAGTAGAGCTTCGTGAGCGAGGCTTCCGGTCCAGGCGCCTGGCCCTGCTGCGCGCTTGTGAGGCTGCGCAGGCCGATGAGGCGGAACACATGCGCCTCGATCTGAGCTTGCGCAACCTTCTGCCGGACCGTGACATCGCCTCCAGCGCCTCGATCCCGGGCCAGGCTTGCGAGCTCTATGACGGCACGCTCGAAACGAGCCGCCTGCGCAAGGCCGCCGCGCTCGAAGCCGAAGACCGTCATCGCGATCTTCCAGCCCGCGCCAGGCTCGCCGACGAGGTCGCGATCCTCGACCACCGCGCCGGAGAGGAAGATCTCGCAGAACTCCCCGCCTCCGGTCATCTGTTTGATGCGCCTCACCTCGACGCCCGGCTGGTGCATGTCGACGAGAAAGAACGAGATGCCCTTGTGCGCCTCGGCCTCACCATCGGTCCTTGCAAGCAGAAAGCTCTTGTCGGCATAGTGCGCGCCGCTCGACCACGTCTTCTGGCCATTCAGAACCCACTGCCCGTCACGTCGCTCGGCGCGAGCGCGCAGGCCGGCCAGGTCGCTGCCTGCGTCTGGCTCGCTGAAGCCCTGGCAGAAGATCAGCTCGCCTGACAGGATCCGGTCGACATAGGTGTCCTTCTGCCACTGCGACCCGCTTACGAGCAGCGTCGGCGCGAGAAGGCTCACCCCAAGGCGCCCGAGAATGATCGGCGCCCCAGCCTTCGCCATCTCTTCCTGGTAGATGGCCTGCATGACCGGGGTCGCCTCGCGGCCGCCGGCCGCCTTCGGCCAGGCGAGCTTCAGCCAGCCGGCTTCGTGGAGGCGGCGCTGCCATTGCCGCTGGAGGTCGGTCTCCTCCTCCTCCCGATACCCGCCTACACCCTTGTGGCGCCACTCTTCGGGAAGGTTGTGATCGAGCCAGTCGCGGACCTCCCGCCTGAACGCTTCCTCGTCAGCGGTGAAGCCGAGGTCCATACGGTTCGGACGTTAGCAAATCGGGCATCCTAGAAGGGTGGCGGCAGATGTTCTATGCGGCCGGTGCGGCGCCCTGCTCACCAACCCGAGCGCGCCGTGCCCGCGGTGTGGCGCGCCCGCCTCAGGCGCGTACCAGGGCGGGGCCGGCCCAGGCGCGTACGCCGGGGCGTACCAGGCCGCGTACCGCAGGGCGCGCAAGAGCCCAGCCCTGGCGGCGGCCCTCGCCATCGTCCCGGGGCTCGGCCACTTCTATCTCGGCCACAACGTGAAGGGCGTCGCCTACCTGGTCGGCGTCGGAGGCCTGCAGTTCTTCGGCGCCGACCTCGACCTGACGGTGATCGGCGCCGCCATCGGTGTCCCGATGGAACTGGGTGGTGGCGGCCTGTGGCTGTTCAGCATCGTCGACGCATATCGCACCGCGAAGCGAATGGAGGCCGGGGCTGGCGGCTAGCTCGCTTTTCTGCGGCGCTTGGTCGTAGTCGCTCGACGTCGTGTCGTCGTGGAAGCCGCTGCAGTCGTGCGCCGGCGGCGGCGTGTCGTGGTGCCTTTGAGCGCCTTCTGCACGCGCCGCTGAATTGTGCGCAAGCCTCGCTCGACTGTGCCACTCGCCGCTTTCGTTCCGCGTGCAGTCAGCGTCTCGACCTGTCGCTTCAGCTTGCGGTTCTCTTTGATCAGCTCAGCGACCATTGCGTTGAGCTGCTGAATCAGATCACCACCACCGATTCGGCGTCGCGTTTTCGTTTTGCTGCCTGGCGGTCGGCCCCGACGACGGCGTGTGGTTTCCTGTGCCTCCGTTGCGTCTGCCATCTCGGCTCCTGATTCAAAAACAATTGTTGCGGACAAATCGCAGTATACCCACGCTTTTCCGCACGATCGCTTATCAGGTCATGCTGCAGCGAGAGCAGGTTGGCGCGAGATGCTCTTCAATCCTTCACGTGCTAATTCATGTGCAGGATTTGCTTTACGGCTGACATAACGGACCACGCGCCAGCCGCGACGGCAACGTTCACGAACTTCATGAACCGCGATGCGAAAACTGTCGCTCGACGGCATGCGGCTGCGCACGACGGGCGCGCAATCAGTGCGCACAATGACCCGGTGATACGGCCAACGCGCAGCAGCCAGATCGAGCGCACCTGCGCACACATGCGCCTCGAGCTGGGCCGAACCGCCCAGATGTGAAAAGCCGAACGATTCCGTGTAGACAGCCCGGCCTCTAATGAAAACGGCCAGGCCACATCCTGCCCGGCCGTTTCTGTCGAGAGCGGCGTCGACGTAGATCACCAGGCACTCCCGCAATAACTGTCCCTCCTTGAGATTCAGAGTTACGCGAGAGCCTAACATGATGTTGCGGGCTTGTGACACTCGGGCCACTAGATGTGGTGGGGTAGTGAATCACGCCCACCGGATCGGGCCGCTACGCGGCCGGGTCCACCTCCCCCTACGTGGGGAGGGCAGGGATGTCGGCTCCCATAGCGTGGTAGCCGCCGTCGACGTGGACAAGCTCCCCCGTCGTCATGCTCAGGTAGTCGGACAGCAGCGCCACCACCGCGCGGCCAACCGGCGTCCGATCCTGCAGATCCCACCCCAGCGGAGCTCGCTGTCCCCAGACCTCCTCGAAGTCCTTGAAACCGGGGATCCCGCTTGCGGCGAGCGTGGCTAGCGGGCCCGCGCAGACGGCATTGACGCGGATCTTGTAGCGCCCGAGATCGCGCGCCAGATAACGGGTTACCGATTCCAGTGCTGATTTGGAAACGCCCATCCAGTCGTATTTCGGCCAGGCCTGCGTGGAATTGTCGAAATCAAGAGTGACCAGCGAACCGCCGTGCTCACGCATAAGAGGTAGAAAACCGACCGCCAGCTCCTTGAATGAAAAAGCGCTGACCTGGAGCGCTGTCGCAACGCTCTCCCATTTCGTGTTCAAGAATTCGCCACCGAGGGCGTCAGGCGGTGCATAAGCGACCGAGTGCACGAGACCGTCGAGACGATCCCACCGCTTGCTCGTCTCTTTCAACGCGGCTTCGATATCGGCCGGTTTGGTGACATCCATCTCGAGTATCTCGGGCACGGGGTTCAGCTTCTTCGCAGTCATCTGCGTGATGCTCATCATTCGGCCAAAGCTCGTCAGCAGAAGCTCGGCGCCCGCCTTCTGGGCCTCCACCGCGATCGCGTAACCGATGCTGCGCCGATCGCTCATTCCGGCGATCAGGATCCGCTTGCCCGTCAGTATCACGGCCGAATTTTAGGGTTTGTCGCCGGTGGCGACCGGCGCATCCTGGCGCGACCAGTCGCTCCACGAGCCTTCATAGAGCTTTACGTCGGTGATCCCGGCCATCTCGAGCGCCAGCAGGTCGTGACATGCATTCACTCCCGATCCGCAGTAGACGACCGCGCCCGCTGTGCCGTCGACACCCAGCGCTTCATAACGCCGCCGCAGCTCCTCCGGCTTCTTGAAGCGAGCGTTGGCGTCGAGGTTGTCGATCCACGGGGCGCTCACGGCGCCGGGTATGTGGCCCTTCTTTGGATCGATCGGCTCATGCTCGCCCCTGTAGCGCTCACCGACCCTCGCGTCGACGATGACGCGGCCGGCGCGGGCGCCGCCGGCTTTGGAAAGCCGCTTGACCTGGCCGAACTCCATGATTCGCGACTTCTGCGGCGCCTTAGCCTTGAAGTCCCCTGGCGCGATCATCGGCAACGCCGTCTCGAGCGGCTGTCCCCAACCCTGGAGACCAGAGTCGAGCACCGCCTGAGCACCATGCCCGAACCAGCCGAGGAGGAACCACAGGCGGGCGGCGATGGAACCGCCCGCGTCGTCGTAGACGACCACCCGGGTCGACGCGCTCACGCCGGCTCGGCGCATCTCATCCTGGAACTTCTGCTTTGGCGGCAGCGGGTGGCGGCCAGGCCCTTCGCCCGTCACCGCGTCAAGGTCGACGAACACGGCGCCCGGAATGTGGCCGGCCAGGTAGGCGTCGCGGCCCTGGCGCCCCATCAGATACCACCGGAAGTCGACGATGCGCAGATCAGGATCGCCCACGTGAATGCGCAGCCATTCGGGGCTCACCAACGGACCGAAAGAGCTCATGTGGTCATGCCGACAACGCGCGTGTCGTGGCAGAAGTGCACAACGTGGGGATGCATTTCGTGCAAACGCCGCAGCGAGCCGGTCCAGGCGTCGCGGTCGGCGTACTGTCCGCGCCATCGCGTGAGGTCGGCATTCTCGGCTTCGCGGTAGATGTCCGAAGTGTAGGCGGCGTCTCCGATCATGACCGCGCCGCCGTCAGGCGTGTCGACGATCACGCTCTGGTGGCCGACGGTGTGGCCGGGAGTAGCGACGACGCGCACGCCGTCGGCAATCTGGGCGTCGCCGTCGACGAGCTCGAATCTGGCGCCGGCGAAATCGAACCACTCGGCGGTCGCCTGCTCTTCTCGCCTGGCACGCTCGAGCTCGGGCCGCTGGATGTAGAACGGTGCGTGCTTGAACACCGCGTTCTGCCCGCAATGGTCGAAATGGAGATGGGTGTTGATCACGATGTGCACGTCGGCTGGACTGAGGTCGTGCTCAGCAAGCGCGTCGGCGGCGTGCCGGTTGACGATCTTCCACTCCTTGACGATATCGTCCGGCCATCCAACGCCAGTGTCGATGAGTATCGCCCCCGCCCGCGGGTGCTTGATCACGAAACCATGCACAGGGATCTCGTTGAGCGCGTCGATGCGGGCCAGGTGGAGGCGGACTATCTCCATCTATGGCAAGAAGGGTGAGATGGCGAAGAGAGTGAACAGCAGCGCGACGTACACGATCGAGTAGGTGAAAAGCCGGCGGGTCCACTGCCGCCCGGCGAGGTCGAGCACTGTGATGGCGACCAGGCCCAGGCCGAGCACGATGGCCCCGGCCAGGTAGATCGCGCCGGCGCTGCCGGTCAAGAACGGGACCACGCTCGCGCCCGCGGTCAGCACCGCGTAGGCAACGCTCTGACGCTTCGCGGAACCCTCGCCCGCCACCACCGGCAGCATCGGGATGCGGGCTCGCGCGTAGTCGGCTTTGATCACCTGCGCCAGCGCCCAGAAATGCGGCGGCGTCCAGAAGAAGATCACTGCGAACAGAGACAGCGCGGTGAGATCGAGCCGGCCCGTTGCCGCAGCCCAGCCGACCAGCGGTGGAATCGCGCCGGCAGCGCCGCCGATCACGATGTTGTGCGGAGTCGCTCGCTTCAGCCAGATCGTGTAAACGAAGATGTAGATAATGGCGCCCACGAGTGCGAGCGTGGCCGCGAGCAGGTTCGCCCACCTCCAGAGCACCGCCACGGCGAGAGCATTCATGACGATCCCGATGGCCAGTGCATGCCAGGCCGGGATGCGGCCGCCAGGTACGGGGCGTCGCCTCGTGCGGCTCATCTCAGCGTCGATGTCACGGTCGAACCAGCAGTTGATGGCGTGCGCGCCGCCGGCAGCAAGCGTGCCGCCGGCCAGGACGGCGAGCACGGCTTCCACTCGAGGGTGGCCATGCGCCGCCGGGATCATCACCCCGATGGCCGTCGCATCCAGCAGCAGGACTATGCGCAGCTTGAGCAAGCTGATGTAGTCACGCGCCACGCTCAGGACGCTGGTTGCCGACCGTGCCGTGACCGCGTTCACGCCGACCCTCTCTCCACCGCCAGGTGGGACAGCTCGGCGGTGCGGTCGGTGCGCGGCAGCGTCAGTAGAGCTGATGTGAGCACAGCGGTAAAGACGAGCGTAGCGATCGCGACATGAAGGCCGTTGAAGAGCGCGCCGTCGGTGAGGGCGGCCGCAGCGCCGACAACGACCTGCAGGGCGAACACCACCAGCGTCCCGAAGGCGCTCAAGCCGAGGGCCGACCTCGTTCCCGATCGCCGGATCGCGGTCACGGCGACAAACACGATGAGCACGCCGACGACGAGGACCGCGCCGCGGTGCAGCATCGTGAATGCGTTGGCGCCCGAGAAGTCAGGCGTCAGGCCTCCCCCACACAAAGGCCAGGCATGGCACCCCTTATCGGCGTTGCTGCCGACGACAGTCGATCCCGTGAGCAGCAATAGATAGGTGGCCCCCGCTATGACCGCGGCCAGACGGCGGAAGGACCGGTCGGGAACGCCGGCCGAGGACGGGCCCGCCATCACGGCAGTCGCGACCAGGAAACCGAGGATGATCATGGCCAGCCCCAGGTGGATGACCACGAGCCAGGACTGCAGCTCGTTGGCCACGACCACGCCTCCGAGGATCCCCTCCCCCACCACCCCGATCAGCGAAGCGGTCGCCAGCCAGGCGACGAGCGGCCGGCTCGACCGAACCACAACCCACGCCAGCACGACGGTCGTGATGATCAGGATGCCGGTCACGCTGCCGACCGCGCGATGCGAGTACTCGATGATTGCGTGCGGGTCAGCCGGCGGATAGGGGCGGCCGTTGCACAGCGGCCAGTCGGGGCAGCCAAGGCCGGAGCCGGAGACGCGAACCACACCGCCGAGCGCGATCTGGAGATAGGCGAAGATCGCGGTCGCCACCGCGAGCTTCCGAAATCCCCCGACGCCGATCACTCGGCGAAGTCTACTGACCACCAAGTTTCGACAGCTCCGCGACGAGCACACGCTCGTCGAGCTGGCCTAGATGGCGGGCATCGATCGAGCCGTCGGCGCGAACGAACACCGTGGTCGGCAGCGCGATTGCCCCATAAACGCGTCCAACGCCGAGGTCTGAGTCCAGAAGCGCGGGTTGGTGGACGCCAACCGAGTCCAGGAAGCTGCGCGCGGCCGGGGCGCCGTCGCCCTCATTGATGAGGACGAGCCGGGCCCCGGACTGCGGGCCCACCTTGCTCTGCAGCATCGGCATCTCGACCTTGCACGGGGCGCAGTAGGACGCCCAGAAGTTGATGACCAGCGGCCTACCCAGCAGTCCCGCGAGGCTGACGCGGTTCCCGTCCGTGCCGCTCAGCGAAAACGGCGGCGCGCTGCCGCCGCCGGAAGCCGCCTGCTCAGGACCGCTGATCGTAAGCAGCGACTGCAGCACCTGCGGCGTCCCCCAGCCGTCGCCATGTGACACGAGCTCGTGCAGCCCTTCGGCGCCTAGTGACGTCACCAGCTCGGGCGAGATGTCTTGACCGACGTCGGGAACGCCGCGGTAAACGAGGCGGATGTAACCATGGCGGTCGAGCAGGGCCAACGTCGAGACGTGACTGTCGCCGGTGGCAAGGTCGACCTGGAACGGTTTCCAGAACGCGGTCAGGGCGTCAGACGACCCGGTGGCGAACGTCCACGCTGCTCCGATCCGTCTTGCGTACTGCGCGAGCGCCGACGGCGTGTCGGTTTCGGGGTCGGTCGTCACCTCGACCAACAGCACCGTCGGCGGCAGCTTTTGCTTTTTGAGCTGTGCAAACAGCGCGGTGTAGAGGGGACACGTCTGATGACAGGTGGTGTGAAAGGCGGCGATGACCACGTCCCTGCCCGCGATGGTCTCGTTGTTGAAGGGGCTGCCCGCCTGGTCCTGCAGGTCGAACGCCGGCATGGCCACGTACTTGCCCGACAGCTCACCGAGGGCGAGGTTGACCTGGTCGTTGCCCGCGTAGGCGGCCCCGGGGATGAGGTGCCCGGAGTCGATGCCGAGCAGGACCGGCTCTACCTGGCCCGCGGCAACAGAAATCGCCACCGGCTGCTCGTCGGCACCGACACGGACGCGGTCGTAATTCCCGGCGGCGACCGGCACGGCCAGCAGCTCGCGCTGCTCAGGGGCCTCCGGCACATTTCCGGACACAGAGCCCAGCGCCGACCAGCCGGCGCTGCCGTGGAGGCTGACGGTGGCCGTCGCGAGCGAGCTGGGCGATCGGGCCGAGCCCAGCACGAGCAATGTGCCGGTTGGCGGCTGCAGGCGCGGCAGCGCGAGCGTCAGGCCCACGATCAGCAGTGCGATCAGGGCCCCTCCTGCCCAGAGGACCCGAGAGCTCGGCGTCTCTCTATCCGGCGAGAGGGCGGCCGCCGTACGTCGCCGCGACCCTGTCGATGTATGCGGTGCAGAGCTCGGCCACAGCGTGGCTTTCGATCTGGACCACGTTCTCCGCGTTCTGCTCGCCGCTGTGTGAGAGGTTGAAGCTGCCCGCGTATACGTAGTCATCCGCGACCAGGATCTTCGCGTGCATGAAGTCGTGCACCGAGCCGACCGCGTATGGAGTGGAGCGCTTCGAGCCGAACTTCGCGGCGGCGATGATGCCGTGAAAGGCGGCTATCTTCCACGCCGCCGTCGCCTGCTCGCCCCACTGGCGCTGGACCTGGTCCATCTGAGTCGCATCGTACACACCCGAAACATCGACCTTTCCTTGGTCGACCACCTCCGCGAGCGTGCCGAGGACCGGGCCTGACGTGAGGACCGGTGAGCAGATACGTATCCGCTGTTGTGCTGACGCGATCGACCGGGCCATCGCGTGCACGAGCTTCAAAGCTCGGCCGGGGCAGAAGTAGAGCCGTGCACGTGTCGAGTCGGGGAGGGACTCCCATGGACCGGAGATGCGTCCAGACTGCGCGACCACCGGGTTCTGCCAGAGCTCCATGAAGTTCTGCTCGAATGAGGCTGTGACATCCGGCGAAGCGATCGTGAAGATCACGTTCTCCTCGCGGTTCCACGAGTCGTTGGTCCAGTTGGCTGAGCCCGTGAGCACGGCCGCCTGCGGGGTTCCTGCATCGCGCACGACGTACTTGTGGTGCATGAGGTCGGGCACGCCGGGGATCGGCTTGGTCTCGACCCCCGCTGCTTTCAGCTGGTTGACGAAAGCCCAGTCGATCTCGGCAGGCGGCGGGACAGGGAGATCCGCGGGGTGATCCTGGTTGAACATCAGCCGCACATGGACCCCTCGTTTCACTGCGGCCTGAAACGCGCCGAGCACGCTGGCGCCTGGACCCGCTTCGAGTCGAAGGTCGTAGATGGCGATGTCAAGGGTCTCGTTGGCGCCGTTCAGGAACGATGCCACCCGCTGCGCGACGACATCTGACGTCTGGCCGCCGTCGGTCAGGAAATAGAAATCAAGCGACGGCGTGACTGGTGCTACGGCGGCTATCGAGCTTCCGCCTTCGGTTCGCGGGTCTCGTCTCGCGGCTCGTCGATATGCACGGGCAGCGGTCGTGTGGCCATCGCGGCCGCCTCTTCGGGGTCGTCGGTCAGGCTGACGAGGTCGAAGTCCTCCGGCGACATCGCGCCTCGAGCGAGCACGACCTTGTGCATCCAGTCGAGGAGCCCGTTCCAGTACTCGGACCCGAACAGGACGATCGGGAAATGCTCGATCTTTCCTGTCTGCGCGAGCGTCAATGACTCGAACAGCTCGTCGAGCGTCCCAAGGCCGCCCGGGAAGATCACGAACCCGCGGGCGTACTTCACGAACATGTTCTTGCGGACGAAGAAGTAGCGAAACTCGACGCCAAGATCCACGTAGGGGTTGAGCTCTTGCTCGCGAGGCAGCTCGATGTTGCAGCCTACAGACAAGCCGCCGGCCTCGTGGCAGCCCCGGTTCACCGCCTCCATCATTCCCGGCCCGCCGCCGGTTATCACCGCAAAGCCGCGGCGGGCGAGCGCGGCGCCGAGCGACCTCCCCGCCGCGTAGTAGGGATCGTCCGGCTTCGTGCGCGCCGAGCCGAAAACGGTTATGGCCGGGCCGACGCCGTTGAGGGCGTCGAAGCCTTCGACGAACTCAGAAAGGATCCGCAGCACGCGCCACGGATCAGCGTGATGGCTGAGCTCCTCGATGGCGCTGCGCTCCAGCAGCATCTTGTCCGCCGGGGCATCGGCAGGAGGGACAACAAGACGACCCGCGCGTCGGCGTTCCGCCATGGTCGGACCCTCAGGCTCCCTGGGCTGGGATGGCAGGCTCGGCCTGGGCTTCGGCCGCTGGCGCCGCCTTCTCGAGCTCGCCGTTGGGCTTGGCGACCTCTGGCTCAGCGGCGGTGAGCTTCACTCGCTTGCGGCGATCGCCGCCCTTTTGAGGAGCGGGCTCGGGCGGGGCTTCGGGCAGCGCCGGCGCCTCAGGTGCGGCGCCATCGAAGGGCCCGGCATCGGGCGACTCCTCGACTGGCTGGGGCAGCGACACCTTGGCGCCGCCTTTGGCCGCCACGCCGGCGTGGTCCGGCATCTCGAGCACCTGGTCCAGGTGGGCCCGAAGCGAGGCGACCTGGGCCTCGAGCTCGTGGACGAGGTGGCGATGGCGCATGTGCTCGCTGAAGTGGTGCAAGCCGTCCATCCAGTGATAGAGCGTGCCCGCAATCAGAGTCAGCGCCAGCGGCACCACGGCGACGGTCCAAAGTGGGATGCCGTCGATGTGAAGCACCGACCAGTGCACGTCGACCGTGGCGAGGTTGCTGTATCCGAAGATCGTGGCCGCGACGCCGATCACGAGCCCGACGAGCAGCGAGCTCGTCAGCAGGAAGCGCTGCCAGAGGTGGCTCCAGTTCGGCACCGGCCGAAGGTTACCCCGTTTGCCCAACGGTCGCTACGGCTTAGCGCGAAGCCGCGCGGACGAGGGTTTGAGCCAGATCGCGAGGCCGAGACAGGAACGGCGAATGCCCGCCGGGGAGCTCGATCGGGTCGATTCCGAGCTGGAGGCGGGCAGCCCGGCGGCCGTACTCGCGGGACACCATGCGGTCGTCCACGCAGAGGATGTACGCGGAACGGACCTCGGGCCACTGCCGCAGCGGGGTCAGCTCCCGGGTGATCTTCCAGTGCTGCCGCCGGAGGCGCCTTGCTGCGGCCAGCGCAACCTCGGGTGGGCAGTCGTGGAAGAAGACCTCGATCGCCGCCCGCTCGGGCATCGACGCGCTGCCGTCCTCGTGCTCGACGGCCGGCTCGGACGGCTCGAACCCCGTTCCAAAACCGGCGCGCTGGGCATCCCAGCTGAGTCCAGGAACGGGCAGGAGCGCGCACAGGTAGATCGTCATCGCGGTGCGCGTCCTCGAGGCGGCGATCGGGATGGTGAGCCCCGCCAGCGAGTGCCCGACCATCACCACGGCATCGGCTTGCCTCGGCACGGCCTGCAGCACCTCGTCCACGTAGCGTTCTGCGCCGGCGTCCGGATCCTCGATGGGGAGCTCGACCGCGGTGCTCGAATGACCTCCACGTTCCAGCTCGGTGCGGAGCTCGTCCCAGCACCATGCGCCGTGATACGCACCGTGCACGAGCACGAAGTGCATGACCCACTAAGACTAGGACGCGGTCGCCACCGCCGGTAAGGCGACGCCCGGTAGGACCGGCTCCGGGGCGGAATCACGGATGCTGCGCCCGAGCGCCTCTACGATCGGGCCGTCGAATTCGCTGCCGATCTTCTCGGTCATGTCTTTCAGCGCCTCCGCGGCCGTAAGGCGCTCGACGCCACGCCCAGCCGTGAGCGCCTCGTAGGTCTCGGCGACGGCGAGGATGCGTGAGTTCAGGGGGATCTTGTCACCCGCAAGGCCGTCGGGCGTGCCGGCGCCGTCCCAGCGTTCATGATGGTTTCGGACCGCGGCGGCAACGGCTTCTGAGAACTCCGCCGCCCTGACGATCTTCTCGCCCGCCTCGGCGTGGCCAGGCGCCTCCAGCGGCTCGCCGTCGGGCATCGTCATGTGGCCGACGTCGTGCAGGAACGCGGCCGTGCGCAGGTCTTCGAGCTGGCCGGCGGGGATGTTCATTCGGCGGCCGATGCCGTCCGCGATGGCGGCGATCCGGCTCGAGTGGCCCTGGGCGAGCGGGTTGCGGTGGTCGACGGCGTGGGCGGCGGCCACGACCACCTGGGGCCCAGCGTCCGCCAGAAGCGTGACGAGGTTCTCGGTCGCCAGCTCGAGCTCGGTGACGAGCTGCGGGAATGTGCACGCGCGGTCCTTGCCCTCCCGTTTTGCGAGGTAGAGGGCCTGATCGGCCGCGGCGATCAGCTCCTGCGCGGTCAGCGCATCCTCCGGATACGTGGCGACGCCGATGCTGAAGGTGAGGTGCTTGCCCGGGGTCGTCGCGACGGCAGCCGCGTGCACCGAGTCGACGATTCGATACGCCAGGCGCTGCGCTCCGACGCCGTTGACGTCGGCAACCATGAGTGCAAGCTCGTCGCCGCCGTATCGGGCGACGAGGTCCTGCGAGCGCGCGGCCGCCCGCACGATCCTCGCGCCGAGCTGGAGCACGAGGTCGCCGTGCTGATGGCCCAGCTCGTCGTTGACGGACTTGAAGTGGTCGAAGTCGATCAGCAAGAGCGAGAGCGGGGTGGTGGAGCGGTCGGGCCTGGCGAACGCGACCTCCAGCCGCCGCCGCAGCTCGCGGACATTGGCGAGCCCGGTCAGGCTGTCCGTAATGGCTTCCAGGCTGCTTCGGTGGTAGCGGAGAGCGTTGGCGAGCGGCACAGCGGAGCTGCCGGACAGGGCGTCCACGGTGAACAGGTCCTGGTTGCTGAACTGCGAGTCCGACTTGTTGAGGTAGAGGAGGGCCGTGACGCCGTCGCTCGACGCGATCGGGATCGTGAGGCCCTTGCGGTCATCCGCGAACGCCGCCTCGCCGGAATGCGAGACGACGCCGAGAAGGGCCTGGTCGAAAGGCTCGCCTTCCGGTGGAGGCACGGACTCGTCACGGCTGGCGGTGGCGACCTCTTCGAAGCCTTCCTGCGACGTAAGGATCAAACGGCCGCGCTGCGAGCTCGTCATCTGCACGGCGTTGCCGACGAGGACCTTGAACACATCCTTTATATCGGTGCCCGTCACCATATCGGCGCTCAGCTCGCGCAGGGTGTCCGCCTGGGCGGCCCGCTCGACGGCCTGGCGCCGTTCGCGCTCCAGCTCTCTCGTCATATACGCCGTGGCCAATGCCACCACCACGAACAGGAAGACCTTGCCGATCGTCGCGTTGGGATCGACGACGAAATTCGACGGCGTGAAGCTCCCGCCGACGAATAGATAGATGAATGCGACCACCAGGGCCGAGATGACGCTCGCGATCGCCCCGAAGCGGACCGCATTGGTGATCACGGCCAGGAACAGCGCCAGGAAGAACGGGCTCGAGAAGCCGTTCGACAGGTAGACCAGGCCGGCCGCGAAGAAGATGTCGAGCGTCATGGTGGTGAGGCTGAACTGCTTGCCAGGCTTCAAGCCCCGGACAAGCAGGACGTTGACCACCACGTTCATGACGGTCCACGCACCGAGGACGATGTCGACCTCGATCTGAGCTTCGTACACCCGGCCCGGCGCCACGTTGTTGAGGACGCCGAGGACGACCAGGAACAGCCACCGGAACAGGACGGCCGCGCGCTCGCCGACCAGGCGACGGTCGGCGTCCAGGGTCGCGTCGATGGCTCGGGCGCGAAGCTGCTCCTTGCGCTGAGCTTCCGACTGGACGGCTCGCACCTGCGTGGCCATGCAAGCGGGATTTTGAAGGCCGGCGCGGCCAATAGCGCCGTGTAAAGCGGCTTGGTTAATCCGCTAAGGGATCCTGATCGCCCGAAAAGGAAGGCTCGATCTGAGTGAGGAGCCAGATCCGCTCGCCGTTTTCAATTCCGGCTTCTATGATCGGATCATGGCAGCTTGGGACTTGCCCCTCGGGCTAGCGCTACTGGCAATGGCTTGCGTCTTCCTGGGCCTCTTCGCTGTTGAGTCAAGGCCGGGTTTCGCCGAAGGTCGCTCGGACGTCAAGGAAGATTGGTTCGTTCACTCCAAGGCCGACTACCGCCGCTGAAGCTCTACTTGACCCAGCGGTAGACCGGGCCGTCCGGCTCATCCATCACGACGTACAGGAAAGCCGCTGGGGTGACTGTGACCAGCTAGGGGGTTGGCCCCGAAGGCTGCACAACGGAGCGAGCCAAGTGGGCGCTCGACATACAGAAGCGGGCCATCTGGAGCTTGCCGGGAAACGTAAACGGGCAGCATAAAAGCAAGATCCGGCGCGTTGTGTAACGCCGATCGTGGCCGGCTCGAGCAACATGCTACCCATGCGCTCACACGCCCGTGACGCGGCTCAGGGCCGTCAAGCTGCCCTCGCCATTTTCTCAAACCAGAGCCGTCCCGAGTGCGGACCAGAATTCCTCCTGCTCCGCCAACTGAGCAACGCCGGCATTCCGCATTGGTCGCATCCATCAACTAGGAATACGGTTGCCACTCGATCAGCGGCGGTCGTGCCAAAGCGTTGGCCTTATGAGCTCATGGAGTTACGAGGGGCACTGCGGCGAACAAGTTACTGTCGCGTCTGATGACAGCGATAAGATCCTGGCCTTCAAAGGAGCGATTGCCTCCATTGTGGTTGTCTGCGGCTGCGGTGACAGCTGCGATAACTGTCGGCTTCGGAGTGGTTCGCTGGGTCGATCACTACGTTTCGGCTCCGTACGCCGAGGACTTCCGCCTCAACTATGTAGCAGCAGAGATTGGCCTCACCCGAGGCTGGTCTCACATCTACGACCTCGATTTGCAGCGACAGCTGTCTGCCGGCTTTGGTCCTAAAGACAGTGGGATCAGCCCAAATCACAATTACGTGACGCCTCCACCCGGGGCATGGTTGGTGGCACCGCTTACGCTGTTTCCGCTTCCGACCGCATATCTGATATGGACAGTTGGCAGCCTGGCGATCCTAATTGCCTCTTGGTGGCTGGTATGCCCGGGAAAAGGGCTGGCCCGCGTCACGCTCTTGCTCACCTCCCTAGCCCTGTGGCCGATGCATTACGCGTTCTGGCTGGGCCAGACCGTGGTGGTGAGCCTCGCTTGCCTTGCTGTCACCTGGTGGCTCTTAGAGCGCGAACGTTGGGCGCCCGCCGGGGCAGTCCTGGCGGTCGGGCTGTTCATCAAGCCTCAGCTTGTGCTGCTGCTGCCCCTGGTGCTGTTCATCAGCGGGCGCTGGAGGCCGACGGTGTACTGCGCGCTGGTGTGTGGGATTCTCGCCGTGATCTCACTGGCCTCGCTCGGCCCGCACGGGATCGGCTCCTACGCCAGCAGCCTCGCCTTCACCAACAGCGATCCGATCCAGTCAGTCGTGACCTACGGCTACCTGTTCGGGCGCGGGCCGGTTGCCACCAGCGTCGAAGTAGCCGCAGCGCTGGCTGCGCTGGCGCTGGCCTGGTACCGCCGGGACCGAATGGACCTGGTGTTTGCCCTTGGGGTTGTCGGGACCACGGCTTCCGCCTTCTATTTGCACGAGTACGACCCCGCCGTTCTCGTCATTCCGGCGTGGATCGTCCTGGGCTCCAGGGTCAGCGTGCCGCAGCGGGTCTGGTTGCTTGTGGGAATCGCCGCCGCCCAGTTCCTCTCCATCGGCCTGCCCATACCGATGCTCTTATGGGAGGCGGGCTGGATTGGAATGTTGGGGATTGAGCCCTGGTTGGCTGGGCGTGTCCGGACGGCGGGCGCGGCACCACGAATGGTTCGGGCCCGAGAAGACTGCTGATCGCAGCGGCGGGAATGCGCTGCCCGTGCCGGCCGTCCGCCTACAGGCCCCCAGCATGCGGCAACGGCTGAATCGGCCTCAACAGGCTTCCAGCGGGCCACAGCAAGCCGTTCGGGGCGCAAGAACAGGTGTTCGCAGCGCCCGCAAGCTCTTCTATGCTGCCGCAAGGCCATCAGCGCTGATGACCGTCGAAGAGGTCTCCCATCGGCCGCGCGTCACAACTTGGACCGTCAGGTGGATGATCGCGGACGGTCGGCTCAAGGGGATCAGGTTGGGCGGCGAGTGGTCGAACAGCAAGCTACTCCGCGTCGCTCGGCGCTCCCGCCACCTGACGGGCAAGGGCCGTACCCGCCCCGCAAGGCCGTTGCAGCCGGCGGGTGGACCCAGGTGGGCACCGGCGAACCCTCCTGTGGCGCGCCAGGAAGCACGCAGCGGCCCGATCGAGCCTTCCAAGCTGCCTATATGGTCGAACCTATGTTCGTCGTTGGTGTGGCGACGTAGGCGGTGCCCAAACCTGCCCCCCAAACCTGCCCCCCAAACTGGTGCGCTTTGGGGGGCAACCGTGCGCTTCGGTGCGGTAAGTCCGTATTCAAAACCAGGTTCGGCTTGGTGGAGGCGGCGGGAATTGAACCCGCGTCCGAAGCAGTGTCCCCCGGGATCTCTACGAGCGTGTCCAGGATTTTGGTTCTCGCTTGGCGGCTCCTCCCGACGGGATCCGCTT
>Ga0137384_10001233_pt1 | contig 20152 bp, 20 predicted proteins | sample SagtaG_2_FD_104922 | JGI IMG/M metagenome (GOLD analysis project Ga0137384, IMG submission 104922) | Vadose zone soil microbial communities from Sagehorn Ranch, Mendocino, California, USA - Sage2_R_60_16 metaG | ecosystem: Environmental > Terrestrial > Soil > Vadose zone | place: USA... | reverse complement strand
CGGCCGCGCGCATCAGCGGCACCCCAGCGGCGGGACCTGCCCCAGCCGCGTCACGCACACCGAATCGCGCAGAGAGCCATGCACTAGCGAGAACTTGGCGCCCGCCGTGCCGAGATTCGACGCGAGCCCCCGCCCCCCGAAGACGACCGAATCCACCGTGGCGCCCAGGGTGACGCCGAAGGTGGAGTCGAGCGGCACGGGTGCTAGGAGACGGAGGAACACGCCCGTGCCCGCGGTATCGGCGCGGACCTCGATGCTGTTCCCGTTGCGCTTGAACTCAGCCGGCCGGCCGAACCGAATGGCGGCGGCACGCGCGACGGCGAGCGAGCCGCTGAGTTGCACGCGCGCGGCCCGCAGATTCGCGCTCCCCCACGCGCCCTGCAGCCTGGGATACCCCATCGCCATCACGAGCCCGACGACCGCCACCACGATCAGAGTCTCGACCATGGTGAAGCCGGCAGCCCGCATTTGCAGCCCTGGTGGCGTCATACCCAAGCCCCCAAGCAAGGCACACGCCAGACCAGGAACCTCGTTCTTGGAAGACACTTAGCACCTAGGAGACAGGTTTGATACAGCGTCAATCTTCAATACATTCAGCAACTTGCAACGACTCTTTATATAACGTATCGCTATTATAGTATGTTCAGCTGTCATATCAGGCAAGGTGTGGAACGGCACTCGGTCTGGCAATTCCGCACACTCTGCACAGCAGCGTGCGCACCGTCACACAGCACCGGTGACCGCTGAACGGCTAGACGCACAAGACGCACAGGAGAACACAAGCAAAGAGGGAGCAGAGAACCCCTGCTCCCTCCCGCCTATTCACCCCTGTGCGTCGGTGCGACTGTGCGTCTCGCTATTAGTACATCCCGCCCATGCCACCACCGCCGCCGGGCATCGGCGGCGCCTTTTCCTTCTCCTTCTTCTCCACCACCACGCACTCGGTGGTGAGGAGCAGGCTGGCGATGGATGCGGCGTTCTGCAGCGCGGTGCGCGTGACCTTGGCCGGGTCGATGACCCCCGCCACGACGAGATCCTCGAACGAGTCGGTCTGGGCGTTATAGCCGAAGTTCTTGTCCTTCGACTCCTTCACCTTGCCGACGACGATCGAGGCCTCCGCGCCCGCGTTCTGCGCGATCATCCGCATCGGCTCCTCGAGCGAGCGGCGCACGATCTCGACGCCGATCTTCTCGTCGTCATCCGCCGTCTTCACCTTGTCCAGCGCTTTCTGGGCGAACAGCAGCGCCACACCGCCCCCCGGCACGATGCCCTCCTCGACCGCCGCGCGGGTGGCGTGCAACGCGTCCTCCACGCGGGCCTTCTTCTCCTTCATTTCGGTCTCGGTGGCCGCGCCCACGTTGATGACTGCGACACCGCCCGCGAGCTTCGCGAGCCGCTCCTGCAGCTTCTCCTTGTCGTAGTCCGACGTGGACTTGTCGATCGCCGCCTTGATCTCCTTGATGCGGCCCTGGATCGCCTCGCGCTTGCCCTTGCCGCCCACGATGGTCGTGTTGTCCTTGTCGACCACGATCCGCTTGGCTTGGCCGAGGTCGCCCAGCACGGCGTTCTCGAGCTTCAGGCCCATCTCTTCGGAGATGACCTGGGGTGCGCCGGTCAGCACCGCGATGTCGATCAGCATCTCCTTGCGGCGGTCACCGAAGCCGGGCGCCTTGACGCCACAGACTTTCAGCGTGCCACGGAGCTTGTTGACCACGAGCGTCGCCAGCGCCTCGCCCTCGACGTCCTCCGCGATAATGAGCAACGGCCGGCCGGCCTGCGCCACCTTCTCGAGGATCGGCAGCAGGTCCTTCATCGTGGAGACCTTCTTGTCGTGGATCAGAACGTAGGCGTCCTCCAGCACCGCCTCCATCTTCTCCGGATCGGTGATGAAGTAGGGCGAGAGATAGCCGCGGTCGAACTGCATCCCGTCCACGGTCTCGAGGGTGGTCTCGAGGCCCTTCGCCTCCTCGACCGTGATCACCCCGTCCTTCCCCACCTTCTCCATCGCCTCGGCGATCAGGTTGCCGATCTCCTTGTCGTTGTTCGCCGAGATGGCGCCGACTTGGGCGATCTCCTTCCGCCCCGCCGTGGGCACCGAGATTTTCTTCAGCTCCTCCACCACAGTCTCCACGGCGCGCTCGATCCCGCGCTTGAGCGACATCGGGTTCGAGCCGGCGGTCACGGACTTGAGACCTTCACGGAAGATCGCCTGGGCCAGCACGGTCGCCGTGGTCGTGCCGTCGCCCGCCAGATCCGATGTCTTGGTCGCCACTTCCTTCACCATCTGGGCGCCCATGTTCTCGATCGGATCCTCGAGCTCGATCTCTTTGGCCACGGTGACGCCGTCCTTAGTCACCGTCGGGTTACCGAACTTCTTGTCGATGACGACGTTCCTACCCTTGGGGCCGAGCGTGACCTTCACCGCTTCGGCCAACTGGTCCACGCCCCGCTTCAGCCGGGCGCGGGCCTCGGTGTTGAACTCCAGTTGCTTCGCAGGCATTGCGTATTCCTCCTAGAACTCAGCCGAGCTTGGCGATGACGTCGGATTCCTTGATCAGGATGATCTCCTCACCTTCGAGCTCCACCTGGGTGCCGCTGTACTTCCCGTACACCACGCGATCGCCCACCTTGAGCTCGAGCGGGACCAGCTCCCCTTTCTCGCGCCGACCGGGACCTACGGCGAGCACTTCGCCCTGAATCGGCTTCTCCTTGGCCGTGTCCGGGATGTACAGCCCACCCTTCATCTGCTCCGTCTCCTCGATCGGCCGGATCGCCACCCGGTCGGCGAGCGGGAAGACCTTCAGCTTGGTCTTGCTCGTGGTCGCAGTAGCCATGGTGCTAGACCTCCGCTGTGCTCTGTAAGTGCTTGTTTCGTATTGCGATTAGCACTCTGGCGAAGTGAGTGCTAAGAGAACCGCGTGGAATCTCGCCCCTCTGCCGTCGTAAGTCAAGTGGGGGGTCAGAGCGGGGGGCTGAGGGGAGGTCGCTGTGTGAGGGAATCGACGATCGCCCGCGCGCGGGCCTCGACCGTCGCTCCCAGAGAGTCCCGGGGGGCGGACACCGCTGCGACGATGGCCCCGGTGCGGGTGTCGGCGAGCCGGACATACAGCCAGGTCGCCGCGCCGGGCTCGGGCTCCCGCTGAGTGAACGAGAGCAGATAGGCAGTGGCGGTACCGCCACCTCGCACCGCGGTGCGAACCGTATAGCCGCGGCGCTTGAGCCCCCGGCCGACCTCTCGGCTCAGGGAATCTTGGCGGCCGATGAGGATCTCGTAGCCACGGACCGACGTGGGTGCACGGTAGCCGGTGGCGGGAGCGCAGGCAGCGAACACCAGGCACGACGGCACGACGGCACGTTGCCCGAGGCGCACCCAACTCAGGTCCATGCCGGGAACATGCCGTCGTGCCGTCATACAACGCCTCACGGAATTATCCGCCGCGCCCCCACCCAGCGATCCAGCCAGTACGCCCCCTCTGGGTCCCGCACGTCGAGTCGGGACAGCTTCACGCCCCGGTTCGAGCTGTGGATGAACTTCCACTCGCCGACGTACATCCCTACATGAGTCACACCCGAGCCGGGCTGCGCCGCGAACAGCAAGATGTCGCCCGGTCGCAGCGCGTCCACCACGGGCGCGACTTCCGCGCCGGCGCGCGCCTGGTCGCGGCTCATGCGCGGCAGGCGGATCCCGTGCTGGCCGTACGCATATTGGACCAGCCCCGAGCAGTCGAAGCCGTTGTCGGCGGTTCCCCCCCAAACGTACGGCGTACCGAGCGACTCGAGAGCGGTTTGCACCACGTCGACGGCGTTCCCCGTGATCGTCGTAGGTGGAGCGGCGGGAGGAAGCTCGGGCGGGGCTCCGGCGTCACCCCGCCCCCTGCCCCGCTCCCCCTTGCCCAATCCGATCGAGATCCCGAGCGCAGCGCTGACGCCCTTGCGCGCGGTGCTGCCGGGTCGCCAGAAGCCACGTGGCCCGCGGTCCTCCAGTCGGTAGCGCAGCTCGCTCCCCGCGGCGAGCCATGCGAACGGGCGCCACTCCACTCCGCCGCCCACGCTCCATTGGGCGGCGAGCTTCTGACCGCTAGTATCGGTGGACAAGCCGAGGGCGACGCCGGCGAGGGCGTAGGGACCGAGGCTCGACCGCCCGCGCCACCCTTGGATCTCGTAGCCCACGCCGTAAAAGGCACGACGGTGACCCAGGGTGTCGTTCACGAGCACGGCGACCCCGAACCCCTGCGTGAAGGTCGTCCCCGCACCGAGACGGGCATTGGTCCGGAATTCGTAGGTGTCCGCGCGGTTGCCGTTGTACCACCGGCCGACGTGAAACTCCAAGCCTCGCCCCTGGGCGGTGAGCGCCGCCGGCGCGAGCGGGAGCAACAGCAGTGCGACGCGCTCAGTCCGCCGCGGCAACGGCGGCTTGCTCCTGCGACGGGCGCGGCGCCATGTGATGGGAGAGGAGGTGCGGCACCCGTCGCATGAACCGGACCCACAGCGCGAGCGCGCTGAACCCGAACAACGCCGCGCCGAGGCCCGCGACCGCCAGCATGGTGAGCGGCTGGGCGAAGCGGGTGCCCACGAGCGCGCCTACCCACAACCCGGCGTACGAGGCTCCCCACGCGAGCAGCGGCGTGACCAGCCAGCCCAACACGATGAGCAGATGCGCGAGCCAACGGGGCACGGCGCCGTCCCCCCTTCCCCTCCGCTCTGCCCTACCGCTTGCGGACGAGCGCGACGACGGCGCGCACCGCCAGCGTTAGCGCGAAGCCCGCGCCGGTCGCGACCGGCAGCGCCACGGGGAGCCCGGCGAGCCGCGCGACCGCCGCGAGCAGCACCGCACCGGCGACGGTCGGCGTGGCGGCGCGGACGAGCGCCGGGTCGCCCCGCGCCGCCCGATCCGCCGTGACGATCGCTCCGGTCCAGGCGAGCGCGGTCCCGAGCATCCACCAGATCGGCAAGTACCACCACGTGCTGCCGCCGCCAACGGCGTCCCAGGTCCAGGGGTAGGCCTTGAACGGCCGCAGCAGCACGATGTCGAGCGCCATGAAGACGACCGTTCCCCACAGCCCGATCGCGGCGGCGCCCGCGATACCCTCGACGTGCCGCGCCTCGGTCAACCGGCCGGGGAGGAAGCTCACCGCGATCCCTGCTGCCAGGACGATCAGCGTCTCGAGCAGGCTCTGCGGCACGACCGCTGGCACCTGACGGGACACGGCGAGAAACGCCACCACGGCGACGGCTGTGAGGACACCGACCTGGGTGCCCCCCACCATGACGGTGCGAAAGTCCGAGCGGTCCGATGTCGCGGGTGTCGCCGTAGTCGACATGCGCCTGAAGGTCCTCGTGAGGAAGGTTGGGCTCGGGAAATCTATGCTCGGGGTCTCACCGGGCAAACACCGCGAGGACGGTAACGTCCGTCACCGCCCAAGCCGTCAACGCCCGATACATGGCGCGTTGATGCTGGGCCGGGGCCCAGCCGGCGTGCCGCGCGTACCAGGGCGCGAGCACGCCGAGCCACACCGCCAGCGGCACGCTCAGCGCGCCGGCCCACGTCCCGGCGCCCAACACGACCGCGGCCCACAGAAACAACGCAAATGCCGCGAGCACACAGGCGATCGCGACGCCGAGACTGCGCCGCATGCCGAGGATCAACGCCAGGGTCCGATCGCCCCGCCGGCGATCTTCATCCAATTGATACAGCTGGGTGAGCGGATAGAGCCCCGCGAACAGGGGGCAGAAGCCGAGCAGCAGCAGGGCGTGACCGAGGTCGAGCGATCGCCCGGTCGCCGCCCACGTTGCAAAGGGCGTAAACGAGCCGAACCCCCACATGTTGATCAACCAGTCCACGCCGGCCACCGCTTTGAACCGGAACGGCGGCACCGAATACAGGACGGACATCGCGAAGCAGAGCGCGTACACGATGCGGAACGCGGGCGGCAGGGTGAACGCGAGCAGCTGGCCCCCCACGAGCAGCGCGCTGCTGAAGAGCAGCAGGTGCTTGGGAATGGGCGGCGGCGCGATCAGATAGCCGATATCGCCCTCGTCCTTGTCGAACACGCTATTGATCGCGAGCGTGCCGCCGTTGAGGAAGATCACCCAGATGACGAGCGCCCAGAGCGCCGGCACCAGCCGCTCGCCCCGCGCCGCGCCCGGCATCCCTACGGCCAGCAGGTAGCCGAGCGCCGTATGCGCCGCCATGATCGGCCATTCGGCAGGGCGGAGGTGCAGCACGTAGGAGAACCCATCGCCCGGCAGCAGTCGGTAGCCCCAGCGGCGCCACGCCGTGCGCGGGCGGGGCGGGACGCTCGCGGCTACCACTGCAGCCCGAGCGCGGTGGCTGCGATGCGCAGGCCCGCCAGCGTGAGATCGGGGTGGACCGACTCGATGGCGCGCGCGAGCGGCGCGACGAGGCTCGCCAGTCCGCCGGTCGCGATGACCTGCGGCGTGTTGCCGTTGGGCCACTCGGCCTTGATGCGGCGGACGATGCCGTCAACGGCCTCCGCCGCCCCGAGCAGGACGCCCGCCCGGATGCAGTCCTCGGTACGCCGCCCTATCACGTGCTCGGGGGGCGTGAGCTCGGTGGCGGGGAGCTTCGCCGTATTGCGGATCAGCGCATCGGACGCCGTGCGGAGCCCGGGCATGATCACGCCCCCGATGAACCGGCCGTCCGCCGTGATGCAGTCGAACGTGGTAGCGGTGCCGAAGTCGACAACGATGGTGTCGCGGCGGAACAGCTGCGATGCGGCCAGCGTGTTGAGGATCCGGTCGGCCCCGACCGCGAGCGGCTCGTCGACGTCGAGCGTGATGGGCAGCGCCGAGCGACCGTCCACGATCACCGGACGAACCGTCGTGGCCAGCTCGACCGCCTCGCACACCCCCTGCGTCACCGGCGGCACGACGGACGCGACGACCGCCGCCCGGACTTCCTGGGTCGACCGCCCCCCCTGTAAGAGGTAGGAGGTGAAGGCCGCCGCCCACTCGTCCGGGGTGCGTGCCGGAGCCGTCGTCAGCCGCCAATGCGCCTCGAGGCTGTCGCCGCGGAACAGACCGAGCTTCGTTTCCGTGTTGTTGATATTGATGGCGAGGAGCATGCGCGGGCTAAGATAGACGGGAGGCCTCGCGCCCGCCACGCTGCCACACCAGCCAGCCGAGCGCGACCGCGAGCGCGGCCGTGCAGCCGAGCGCGAGGCCGGCCGCGAGCCCGGCGCGGCCCGTGGCGATCGGCGCGCCGCCCAGCGCTTTGAGCGGAGCGTTGTGGAGCCCGTGGTACAGCGCCGCGGCGCTGAGCGAGCCGGAGAGCGCGTACACGCATCCCGCGACGAACCCGCCCAGCGCCGTGCCGAGGAACGTCCCCCAGGGCGCGCCGCCGTAGCCGGGCTGCACGGCGTGCCACAGCCCGAACACGACCGCCATGAAGAGCAGCGCGCCCAGACCCGCGCCGTCCGGTGGCCCGACGAGCGCGCGTCGGAACGCGAGCTCTTCGGTTGCGAACGCCACGGCCGTGTCGGCGACGAGGAAGAACGCGAACGCGGCGGCGAAGCCGGACGAGGCGGCGGGCCGCAGCACCGCGAAGAGCAGCGCCTCCGGCAGCAGCGCCGCCACGGCCGCCGCAGCGTACCAGCGCCACAGCGCGCGCTGGCGCGTGGCCGCGATGGCGGCTCCCCAAGCGGCGACACCCGCTAGGAGCGCCACCGCGGCTGCGCGGTCGTCGCGCCACAGCTGGGCCAGGCGCGCATCGTTGCCGTCCCAGATCAGCGCGGCAGCGCAGGCAGCGCCCAGCGCGAAACCGCTTGCCACGTCCGGCACGAGCCGCCGGGAGCGCGCCGGTCCCCAGGAGAAGCCGAGCGGGAGGCGGGCGACGAGCAGCACCACGAGCGCGCACGCCCCGGCCGCGAGCGAGACGGCCGTGCCGCCGGCGAGGCGCTGCACCCCGGAGAGACGCGGCAGGCTCCAGGCGGTGACCACGAGGGACGCGGCGAGCGCGAGGCGCGCGCGCCGCGAGAGATCAGGCGAGCTCGACATGGCCCTCGCGCACGCCGATCGTCCCCGCCCCCAGATCCACGAGCAGCGCGCCGTCGGGCCGGAGCCCGCCGGCGCGGCCTACGGCCGGCTCGCGCAGCTGGCGGCCGCGCAGCCAGTCACGCCGCGCGAAGGCCGCGCATTCCCGCTCCGAGAGCGCCGGCTCGAGCGCGGCGCTGCGGACCAGCGTCGGCACCAGCCGGTCCAGCACGTCGATGCGCCGTACGTCCGGGAGACGCTCGTGCAGCGCCACGGCGCGACTCGCGACTGCCGCGGGCAGGGCATTGCGCACGTTGACGCCGACGCCGACGGCAAGCCATTGGAGCCGGTCCCCCTGCCAGCGACCCTCGCACAGAACCCCGGCGATCTTACGGTCATCGAGCAGCACATCGTTGGGCCACTTGAGCCGCGCGACCGGGCCGCCGAGCACCGCATCCACGGCGCCCGCGACCGCAAGACCCGCCCGGATGGCGACCGCCCCCCCCGCCCCCCCCGCCCCCCCCGCCACTCCTCCCCCTCTCTCTCCCGGAGCGACGTGCTCCGGGCGGAGCAGCAGGCCAAGCCACACGCCTCCGGGCGGCGAATGCCAGGTGCGTCCGTCGCGGCCGCGCCCGGCGCTCTGCTCCTCGGCGATCACCGTCGTTCCCGCGGGCGCCCCGAGCGCGCCGAGGTCGTGGATCGCGTCCAGCGTGGAGGTGAGCCGGTGGAACAGCCCGCACTGCGGCACGCCCCATCGCGCCGCGAGCTCCGCCGCAGGAACGCCATCCAGCGCTAGACGAGCCACAGGGCGTAGACGAGGGTGAACAACCCCACGGCCCAGCAGTAGGGGGCGAACGCGTACAACCGACCCTGGCGGAGCAGGGCCATGAGGAATCGGATCGACCAGACGCCCGATGCGAAGGCGACGACGCAGCTGACGGCCCAAGGGACGGCGCCGCCCGTCGCGGCGCTCAGCGACGGTAACGCACGATCTCCGCGCGGGCCGCGGGTCCACCACAGGATGAGCCCAGTGACGAGGAACTGGGCGGCGAGCCAGATCAACGAGTGGAACTGCTGTTCGATCTGGTGATGCAACAACGTGCCGATCAAGCCCGCGGGGATCGTCGCCACGACGAGCAGCAGCGCGTAGCGCAAGCTCCCCGGGTCGCGGCGCAGCACGCCGCGCGCGATCGCCCACAGCCGCCCGCCGAACATCACCAGCACGGACCCGAGCGTGGCCACGTGCAGCGAGACCTCCACCGTCACATCGGTGAAATGCACGCCCGTGAGCGCCTCCACCAGCACTAGGTGGCCCGAGCTCGAGATGGGAAGGAACTCCGTGAGCCCCTGCACCAACCCGAGCACCACTCCTTGCCACAGCGTCATGCGACCCTTCCCGCGACCAGCGCCACGATGCCCAGGATCATCGCGCCTTTGAGCAACAAGCTGTTTCGCTCCATGTTTCCCGCGATGAGCCGGCTCGCGACGAGCAGCACGGCGAGCTGTGCGAACAGGGCGACGACATAATAGGCGCCGTGGTATCGGGCGGCGTAGGGCAGCACGAGGCTCGCCGGCACGAACGCCACGCCCAGCGCCGCGGCGACGAGCGCCGCACCGCGCGATCCGATCGTGACCGGCAACGTGCGGCGCGCGAGCAGCCGGTCTCCCGCCTCGTCGCCCAGGTCCTTGACGATTTCACGCACCAGGTGGAGCCACGCGGCGAGGGCCCACGGAACCACGCCCTGCGCCGGCCCTCCCACCGCGAGGGCGCCGTACCAGAGGGGCAGCCCGGCGACGAGCGCCACGGCGAGATTGCCCGCGAGCCCGCGGCGCTTCAAGACGGGGGAGTAGAGGAACATGATGGCGAGCGTGGCGAGCCCCACCAGGACCGCGGCGCCGCTCACCAGCGCCGCGGCCGCGAGACCGAACAGGGTCCCGCCGACGACGCACAGGTCGGCTGTCCCGCGGGACAAGCGACCCGCCGCTAGCGGCCGCTCAGCGGGGCCGCGGTTCACGCGGTCCGCCGCGGCGTCGCAGATGTCGTTCAAGGCATTGCCGGCCGCGCCGAATCCCACGCCCGCCGCCGCGGCGAACCCCAGCAGCTTGGGCGTCGCGAGCGTGCCCAGCGCGATCCACCCGCCGGCGAGCACGCCGGCCGCGGCGACGACGAGGTTGTGGGCGCGGACCAGCCGCAGGACGTCACGCACCCAGCACGTCCTGATACAGCCCCTCGTAGCGGGGCACGACCAGCTCGGCGGAAAATTCCAAGGCGCGTGCCGCGGCGGCCCGGCGCATGCGCTCGTGGGTCGCAGCGTCTTTGAGCAGCGCCACCGCGCGCTCCGTCATCTCGTCCACGGCGCCGACCGGCGCCAAGTATCCCGTCTCGCCTTCCACCACGACTTCGGGGAGGCCGCCTCCCCGGGTCGCGATGACGGGGACACCGCAGGCCATGGCCTCGAGCGCGGACAGCCCGAACGACTCGTTCTGGGAAGGCAGCAGGAACAGGTCGCCGCCCCGCAGCAGATCGGCGACCTGATCGACCTTCCCGAGAAAGCGTATGTCCGCGCGCAGCTTGAGACGGTCCACCTCCTGCTCCGCCAGGTCCCGGTCGGGCCCGTCGCCCGCCAGCACCAGCGTCGCCGGGAGGGCGCGCCGCACGCCTGCGAACACCTTGATCACGTCGCCGACCCGCTTCACTGGCCGGAAGTTCGAGACGTGGAGCAGTATCTTGTGGCCCGCCGGCGCCAGCGCCCGGCGGCACGAGCCGTCGGTCGGCGGATGGAAGTCCGCAACGGAGACGAAATTAGGAATCACCCGCACGTCGCACCCGGTGCACCCGAACGCTCGATACGTCTCCTCCTTGAGATACTCGGACACCGCGGTCACGCGGTCCGACTGCTCGATCGAGAACTTGGTGATCGTGAAGTACGACGGGTCCTGGCCGACGAGGGTGATGTCCGTGCCGTGCAGGGTCGTCACCACCTTGAGGTCGCGCTCCCCCTTCAGCATCTGCTTGGCGAGCCACGCCGTCGCCGCGTGCGGGATCGCATAGTGCACGTGCATCAGCTCGAGCCCCTCGCGCAAGGCGACTTCGTGCTGCTTCACCGCGAGCGCCAGGGCGTAGGGGGACTGCTCGAACAACGGGTAGTCGGCGGGCACCACTTCGTGGAATGTGACGCGCTCGGCGAACCCGCCCCGCAGCCGGAACGGGCTTGCATACGAGATGATGTGCACCTCGTGGCCGCGCCGCCCGAGCTCGAGCCCCAGCTCGGTGGCGACGGCGCCGGAGCCACCGTAGGTCGGATAACACGTGATGCCGATGCGCATGGGAGATTGTCAGACGTCAGAGGTCAGACGTCCGACTGCACCGAACGCCACCGGGCTGCGATGGTCGCAGCCAGTGCCTCCGCGGACTCCGTCGCATCCAGTGTCCACACCTCATCTGTCTGACGTCTGACGTCTGATGTCTGACCACGCAGTTGATTCCGAAACCACGTCTCCTGCCGCTTCGCATAGCGGCGCGTCGCGGCCACGATGACGTCGCGCAGCTCGCGTTCGGGGAGGCGGCCCTCCAGCATCGCGACCACCTCGCGGTAGCCGATCCCGTCCAGTCCCGGCGCGTGCGGCGCCACGCCCGCGGCCAGCACGCCGCGCACCTCTTCGACGAGCCCCGCCGCCAGCATGCGATCGACCCGCTGGGCGATCCGTCGTTGCAGCGTGTCGCGCGGCAGGGTGAGATGAATGTACCACGGCCGCATCACGCCGGTCTCGCGCGCCTCGCGCTGCCACCACGAGAGGGAGCGACCCGTGAGGAGCGCCACCTCGATCGCGCGGGCGGCCCGCTGGCGGCCGCCGCCCGCGAAGCGTCGATCCAGCCGCGCCGCCCAGTGAGCCAGCCGGGCGGCGGCGAGCGTCCCCGCCCAGGCGCGCAGGCGGTCGCGGCGCGCGTGATCGAGCGGCGGCTCGCGGAACAGACCCTCCACCAGCGCGCGGATGTAGAAGCCGGTTCCGCCCACGACCGCGGGTTGCCGCCCCGCGGTCCGGACGCCGGCCAGCCAAACACTCGCGTCGCGGGCGAACCGCCCCGCGCTGTAGCGCTCCGCCGGCTCGATCAGATCGATTCCGAGGTGCGGCACGCGCGCGAGCTGCGCCGGGTCGGGCTTGGCGGTGCCGATGTCGAGCCCCCGGTACACTTGACGCGCGTCCGCGGAGATGACGACGACGGACTCGAGGTCGCCCCACGCGGCTGCGACCGCCGTCTTGCCGACGCCGGTGGGGCCGACCAGAACCGGCGTCAGCGGTCGCGCGTCCGCCGCATTCACAGGCTGAAGCCTGTGCTTGGCAACGCACTGTCCTTAAGCACAGTGATTCGTCGAGCCCACCCTTGAGGGTGGGAAAACGATGCCGGGCGGAGGTTAACTCCGCCCAAACCGCCGCTCCAGCTCTTCCCGCGGCAGCTGTACGATCGTCGGCCGCCCGTGCACGTCGTGCGCCGGAAGCGTCGCCGTCAACAGCCGGCCCACGAGCTCGCGCATCTCTTCGACGTCGAGCCGCTGTCCCGCCTTGATCGCCGCCCGACAGGCGAACGTGGCCGCAAAGCGCTCGAGCCGGTTCGCCCAGCCGCCGAATCGGCCGCCCGCGAGATCCGCTACCAGCTCTTGGAGGCAACGCGCGGCGTCGAAGCGCGGGTGCGGGTTGGGAGCCGTGTGCACCACCACGGTCCGCCCGGAAAACGGCTCGATTTCATATCCCACGCGCCGCAGCAACTCCCGGTGGGAGTCGATGGCATCGAGCTCGGGGGGCGCGAACTCGAGCGTGAGCGGCAGCAGCAGCCGCTGGGCCGGCGCGCCGTCGCCCGACAGTTGACGCATCACCGTTTCGTAGAGGACCCGCTCGTGGGCCGAGTGCTGGTCCACGATCGCGACGCCGGAATCCGTCTGGAAGAGGAGATAGGTGTCGAAGACTTGGAGCAGCGGTGTCAGGGGTCGGGTGTCAGGGGTCAGGAGCTCCGTCGGAAACAGCTCTCCCGGCGCCCCAGCCGGCGCGGCGGGGCCGACGCCGACCCATGATCCCCCGATCCCCGGTCCCTGGCCCCCGACCCCCAGCGGTGCAGCCGCGGCGAGCGGCCCGAGCGCCCGGCGCACCGCCTCCTCCACCACCTTTTCCACGAAGAACTTCTCGCGGAACCGCACCTCCAGCTTCGTCGGGTGAACGTTCACGTCCACCGCATCGCCCGGGAGATCGAGGAACAGGATCAGCGAGGGCCGGTCACCGGGCGCGATCGTCGACCGGTACCCGGCCTCCGCCGCTCGCAGGATGAACGGATCCCGGATCGGTCGGCCGCGCACGAAGACGTACCCCTTGCGGCCCGCCGGCCGCGCCTGCGCGGGCCGCTGCGCAAAGCCCCGCACCTCGAGCGGCCCCTCGCAGTGGGCGATGGGAAGCAACGTGTCCGCAACCCCGGAGCCCCACAGGGCGCGCAGCCGCTCGAGCGGGTCGGCCGCCGGGGGCACATCGATGACGGCACGGTCGTCGCTCGTGAGCGTGAACGCGACATCGGGACGCGTCAGGGCGAGGACGGTGAGCGTTTCGACGACCGCGCGGGTCTCGGTCGCCTGGGCGCGCAGGAACTTCCGGCGGGCGGGCGTATTGAAGAATAGGGCGCGCACGGTCACGGTGGTCCCGCGCTGCCGCACGGCGTCCTCCACCACCTCGCCCTTTCCCCCCACCACACCGATGCGCGTCCCGACGCGGCCGTCCGGCGACGTCTCGAGCTCGAAGCGCGCCACCGAAGCGATCGCCGGGAGCGCCTCTCCTCGGAAGCCGAACGTCGCCACACCGATCAAGTCCGAGGGATCGCGGATCTTGCTGGTGGCGTGGCGCGACAGCGCCAGTACCGCGTCCTCGCGGCCCATCCCCTCGCCGTCGTCGCTCACCCCGATGAGCGTCTTCCCCCCGTTCTCGATCGCCACGCGGATCGCCCGAGCGCCGCCGTCGAGCGCGTTCTCGACGAGCTCCTTCACGACGGAGGCCGGCCGCTCGACCACCTCGCCGGCGGCGATCTGGTCCGCGACCTGGGGCGCGAGGACCGCGATCCGCGCCGTCACAGCGGCACGACTTCCGACGCGAGCAGCCAACCGCGCACGCCGTCGGGACGCCCCACCTGGAGCCAGGCGCCCTGGCGCCGCTCGACATAGAGCGCCGCGCCGGCGTCGAGCGTGATGGCGGCGCTCGCACCGCCGTACGGAGCGACGCGCACCGCCGTCCCTGCGCTCGCGACGACCGCGACCGGACGGGCTCGGTGTCGCCACTCCCGCACGGCGAGCCCCGCGCACGCGGCCGTGAGCAGGCCGAGCACGATCACCCGGATCCCTTCCCCCCGTCGACGCCCCAGCAGCGCCAGCCAGAGCACCACCCATCCGGCCGCGGCCGCGAGGGCCCACTCGCTCGGGGTCGCGACGCCGACCGCGAGCAGTGACTCGCTCGCCGCGTCGGGCGGCGGCAGGAACTCCCGCGCCCGGCGCACGAGCGGCGCGCGCGGTGTCAGCCGGGCGGCCATCGCCCACGCCGCCGCCGCCTTGCCGTCCGCCCCGGCGCGATACAGCGTGGCCCCGAGGTTGTACCAGTGGGCCGCCACGGCTGGCCGGGCCGCGGCACGTGCCGCGAACGAATCGGCTGCGGCGCGCAGGGCTCCGACCTCGTACAATGCTTCGGCGCTCGGCCCCTGCGCCACGACAGTCCGGGGGCCGACCAGCGCTCCGAGGCACAGCGCCACGAGCAGGCGACGCCGACTGCCGGAGGGCTCCGCGCCCAAGACCTTGAGCACTTGGGCAAGCTCGGCCGCCAGCTCGGCCGCGTCGCCCAGCCCTCGGGGTCCGTAGCGCGCCGCGCGCAGCCGGTCGCGCAGCCGCATCACGTGATCGGCAACGGCGCTCTCGACTCCCGCGGCGCGCAGCGCACGGGCGAGGCCGTCGCCGTCGCGGGCGAGCGGATCCGGCACGTGGCTCGCCAGCAACGTATGGAACGCATGCTCCAGGCGCCCCAGCCGCGAGAGGCGTGCCGCCCCCGGCTCCTCCGCGCCCGCCGCGCGCCGGGGCGCCATGCGGCGCCGCCAAAACCACGCGAGGAGCGGCGGCCCGACGAGCAGCGCTACCCACCCCCATGGCATAAGCCCGGCGGCGAGCGCGGTGCTCCAGGTCTCGCTCACCGAGCGATCGAGCGGCGGCAGCGGGCGCGCGGCGCGGGGCTCGGCTCCCTGCGCCACGGCGAGCGCGCGCGGTGGCGCGCGCGCGGTCGTGTAGTCGCCCGCTGCGAAGTCGTAATAGGCGTAGCGCATCTCCGGGAGCAGAAACGAACCGACCGAGTCCGGTACCACGAGGTAGTGGAACGTCTTGCTCCCCGCGATCCGGCCGCCGCGCGGCTCGACCCGCACTGTAGCCTCGCCCGGATACGCGCGGAACCCGGCGGGCCAGCGCATCACCGGCTCCGGCCACAGGGCCACATTGCCGAGCCCGGAGACGGTGGCGCTCACTTCCAGGGGCTCCCCGACGCGGCTTTCGGCCGGCTCGATGGCGAGCTCGAGCGCGAGCCCTTGCGCGACGACGCGCGGGCCGTCGGCGGTCCGGCTCGCCGGAAGCGGCAGCACGGTGACGACCACCGAGTCGCTCTTCAGGGAGTACCGCTCTTCGCGACTGAAGAAGGAGAAGCTCACGGGCACCGCGTAGTCCACCGTCGCGGGCGGAATCGTGACCCGTCCGGCGGCCAGCGGAAAGACCACCTGGTGAGCGACAAACAGGTCCATCCAACCGCCGCGGACGAGCCGCGACACGGCCGGCTCGCTGGGCGAGACCCCGGGATACGACCACACTCCTTCCGGAGTCTGGAGCGTGAGAATCGGCATCCGGCGCAAGCGCGTGCGCAGCTCGCGTGGGAACCACGCCGCCGCGACCACGTCGAGCTGCGCACCCGCGAGCGCGGTGTCCCCGGGGAGGATGACGGACAATGCGACGCGATCGCTCCGCGCCGGCGGCGGTGCGGCCGCGATCAGGCCGCGCGCCAGCGGGCTGAGCGCCGCCGTGATCCCGGCCGCCGCGCTGTCCACCGTCACCGCGATCGGCTCGGTGGCCACGGTCCGCGCACCTTGGCGGGCCCGCACCGGTCCGATCACCAGCGTCCCCGCCCGCTCGGCCCGCAACCGGAGCTCGCGAGTCGGCGTCCGTGTCTGCCCGAGCGCGCCGTCGACCGACACCTCGGTGACGTCGCGCGAGCCCACGATCGCGAACCCGGTGAGGGGCGGCAGGGTGAGGCTCAGCGGCTCGGCCGTGCGCGTCCGGGCCCGGACCGTCAAGGTCAGCTGCTCGCCCGCCGCGAGCCGAATGCGGTCCACCCGCGCCTGCAGGTCCGGCGCGGGGCCTTGCAGGGCGATGAGCACCCAGAGGGCGCTCGTCACCAATCCTTCACTCCCGGCTCCGCGACGCGCCGCTGCCGGCCAGTGCGATCACGCCGCGTTTGCAGCTCCTGCTGGCCGATCGAGCTGAGGATTTGCTCGGCCTGGGCCTGGGTCAGTCCTCCGCTCTGCCCGCTCCCCCCCTGCGGAGTACCGCGCCCCTGCCCCCCACCACTCGACCGACCCCCACCGCCTCCACCCGTCGGGGACGGCACGCTCCTGTTGCTGCTCCCACCGCCGCGGCGCCGCACCGCGAGCTCCAGGTTCCACTTCGCGGGCAGGTTGCGGGGATTGAGCAGCAGGGCCTCGCGATAGGCACGCTCGGCTTCGGCGAGGTGGGCGTCGCGGTTCGTGCTGTCAGCATCGGCGACCCGCAGCGCCAACAGGCCGAGGTTGTACAGCGCCCGGAACCGGAGATCGGGCTCGAGCGACGCGGCGGCGTGGGCGAGGGCCGCCTGCGCGGTCTCCAGGTCCTTGCCCGCCAGGGCGGCGGTGCCGGCGTTGTACCAGGCGGTGTCGTCCTGGCGGCGCCGGGTGAGCTCGGCGAGGTAGGCCGCCTGTGCGTGCGTCACGTCGCCGCGATCCCACGCTTTCTCCGCGGTGCTACGCGGCCGCGTCGAGTCTTGCGCCCGGGCGGGCGGCACCGCGCCGCACCACAACGCCAACGCGATCAGGGCGGCGGTGCGGCGTGTCGCCGCCTGCGTCACCAGCACCAACACGGCTAGCAGCAGCGGCACCCAGGCCCGAGGTCGGCCGCGCTCGGTGCGCGCTTCGCTGGCGCGGGCGCGCTTGTAGGCCGCCACGAGGTCACGCACCGCCCCCGCCTGGTCCGGCAGCTCGGCTGCGACGATCGTGCCCTGCGCCGCGTCCGCCACGGCACCGAGGATGTCGTCCCGGCGCGACGTTTGAATCACGGTGCCCGCGTCGTCCCGCTGCCAGGCCTGGAGCGCTCCCCGCTCGTCGCGGACCGGGATGCGGGTCGGGGTGCGCGCGCCCTCGGCCACGAGGATCAGATGGACCCCGAGCGCGTGGAGCTGCTCGGCTTGCGCCAGGATCGCCGGCAGCGTGTCGTGGGCTTCGCCATCGGTGAACACCACCAGGACCCGATCGGCGAGCTCGGAGCCGGCCCCGACCAGCTCGCCCCCCTGCCGCAGCGCCAGCGCCAGCCCGGTCCCGCCTTCGGAAGCGACGTCCGGGTCGAGGGCATCGAGGTAGAGCCCGAGCGCGGAGCCGTCGACCGACAGCGGCGACAGGATATAGCTCGAGCCCGCGAACACCACGAGCCCGAGGCGGTCGCCGCTCAAGTCCTGCACCAACCGCCGTGCCTCGCGCAGCGCCCGGCCCAGGCGGTTCGGGGTCACGTCCTCGGCGAGCATCGAGCGGGAGATGTCGACCGCGAGGGCGAGCGACAGCCCGCGGGTCTCCGTCACGATGCTCGCTTCGCCCCAGCGGGGCCCCGCCAGAGCCACGACCCCCAGGAAGGCGGCGATCGAGAGCGCCGTCGGGCCGAGCCGGCCGGCCGCGAGCGCCGCCCGCACCGTCTCCTGCGACCACAGCGCGGCGCGGCGCACCCGCGCCCGGCGCGCCCACGCGGCCCCGAACCACACCGCGCCGCCCAGCAGCGGCGCCAACGCGAGCACGACGGGTGCGTCAAAGCTCATCAGGGCACGCGCACGGCGAGCGTAGCCGCCAGCACGATCTCGAGCCCCAGCGCCACCAGCCCGAGGGCGAGCGGCACGCGATACGCTTCCTCGAACCGCCGGTACACCACCTGCTCGACGGTCGACTTCTCGAGCCGGTTGATCTCGTCGAACACGTGCCGCAACGACTGCGTGTCGGTGGCGCGGAAGTATCGGCCGCCGGTCATGCGCGCGATCTCCGTCATCAGCGGCTCATCGATCTCCACCGGCATCATCTGGTAGCGCAACCCCTCGAGTCCCTGGCCCGTCGGCACCGGCGCTTCGCCCCGCGTGCCCACGCCGATCGCGTAGATCCTGATCCCGAACGCGGCTGCGGCTTGCGCCGCGGTTCGCGGATCCACCGTGCCCCGGTTGTTCACGCCGTCGGTGAGCAGCACGATGACCCGGCTCTTGCCGGGCGCACGGCGCAAGCGGTTCGCCGCCGTCGCGATGCCGGTGCCGATCGCGGTGCCGTCCTCGATCATGCCGATGCGCAGGTCGCGCAGCGCCTGCTCGAGCACCGCGTAGTCCGTCGTGATGGGGACCTGGGTAAGCGCCTGCGCGGCGAACGCGACCAGCCCGATGCGGTCCGAGCGCCGCTCGCGCACGAACTCGATCGCGGTCTGCTTGGCGACGTCGATGCGGTTGGCCGGAGCGAAGTCCTCCGACAGCATGCTGCTCGAGAGATCGACGGCGAGCACGATCGAAATCCCTTCGCTCCGGGTCTCGGCGCGGGCCGAGCCGACCCGTGGCCCCGCCGCCGCGACGATCCACGCGCCGAGGCAGAGGCTGCGCAGCGTGACGGGGAGGCGCGCGATCCACAGGCGCTCACCCGCGCCCGCCGCCGGGCGCACGTCGCTCATGCGGGTGCCGCGCAGCCGGCCCAGCCGGCGTCCGCGCAGCCACCACCACAGCGGGAGCGCGGCGAGCCCCACGAGCAGCAGCGGGCGGGCGAAGCTCAGGGCGCGATCTCCCGCGCGAACCGGCGCGCCATCTGGGCCAGTGCGGCCACGTCCGTCCCGTGCGCGGAGGCGAACGCGACGCGGTCGAGCTGCTCGAGCAGCTCCCTCAGCTCACGCAGCGGTGCATGGGGCCGCGCGCGCTCAACCGCGGCGAGGCATTCGGCGGTGCTGAGCGCGGGCCCCGCTTCGGGAATCGCCCCGGCGACGGCCACCCGGAGCCGGAAGGCGGCCCGCGCCGCCACGGCCTTCGGCTCGCCGGCGGCAAGCCAGCGGGCATCCGGGACCTCGGCGTCGAGTGCCACCCGCCGGGGCGGCGGCACCGCTTTCGGCGCCCGGCGGCGCCACGCGAGGCCGAGCGCGAGGCCGCCGCTCGCCAGCAACAACGCGGCGGCCGGCGGCAGCGCATTGCGCCGCGCCAACCGCACCGGCGCAAGGGCGCCCCACGGCTGGGGGCCGCGGATGGTGTCGGGAATCACACTCCGCACGAAGAAGCTGGCCACCCCTCCCGCAACCGAGTCCGCGCGGCCATCGGGGCCAAGCCGCCAGACGGGGGGCAGCGTCAGCGCATGCGTCCCCGGCGCCCACGCGACAATCGGATAGCGCACCAACCAGCCCGCCGGCGCGCGCCGCACCGACGGATCGCCCAGCGCCTCCGCCCGCTCGGTGGCGTCGAGCTTGCCGGCGCGGACGCGCCAACCCGCGGGCACCGGGATCTGCCGCTCGAGCCAGACGGTATCACCGACGGTCGGACTCGCCGGCGTGGCGGTCCAGGGCCCCTGCCCCATGGCCAGACGCCAAGACAACGCCAGGACGGCAAGCACGGCGCACCGTGGCTTCATCGTTTCAGCCGCCGCGCCCGCTCGGCGAACGCGCGGCGCAACGGCACGCCGTATGGCACACTGGTCTGCAGCGCCACGCGGTCCACGCCCGCCTGGACCAGCTTCCGGGCCCGCTCCTGAAGCTGTCGCTCCGCGGCGACGCGCACGCGCGTGCGGGTCGGCCCGTGGCTCGTGTCGAGCAGCACCCGCTGGCCGGTCTCCGCGTCCTCCATGTCGACCCACCCCGCGTCCGGG
>Ga0137384_10001229_pt1 | contig 20178 bp, 18 predicted proteins | sample SagtaG_2_FD_104922 | JGI IMG/M metagenome (GOLD analysis project Ga0137384, IMG submission 104922) | Vadose zone soil microbial communities from Sagehorn Ranch, Mendocino, California, USA - Sage2_R_60_16 metaG | ecosystem: Environmental > Terrestrial > Soil > Vadose zone | place: USA... | reverse complement strand
TACGCCGCTGTCCAGCAGGGCGAGATCGCCCCCGGCGACGTGGTGGTGATCCGCTACGAGGGCCCGGCCGGCGGGCCGGGGATGCGCGAGATGCTCGACGTCACCGCCGCGATTGTCGGCCACGGGCTCGACCGCGAGGTCGCCCTGGTGACCGACGGCCGCTTCAGCGGCGCGACCCGCGGCCTGATGGTCGGCCACGCCGCGCCGGAGGCGGTCGTCGGCGGTCCCCTGGCGGTCGTGCGGGACGGCGACCTGATCACCATCGACGTGGACGCCCGCTCGCTGCAGGTGGACCTCCCCGCCGAGGAGCTGCGCCGCCGCCTCGACGCCTGGACCGCGCCGCCGCCCCGCTACCCCTCCGGCGTCTTCGCCAAGTACGCCGCCATCGTCGGCTCCGCCGCCGACGGCGCCGTGACCAGGGCGAGGTGAAGGGTGACGACCGGCCAGCGCCCCGCCCTGGTTCCAGGCCTGGTGCTGGTGCTCGCCGTTGCCCTGGCGGCGGGGTGCACGCACCCGCGTGGCAACGCGCACAATCCGTCCGCGCTGCCGGCGGGCGATGCGCTGCCGCAGGCCCGCATGGGCACGCCGCGCGTGCTCGCGCAGGGACTGGAGGTGCCGTGGGGGGTCGCGTTCCTGCCCCAGTCCGAAGGCGGGGGCGCGCTGGTGGGGGAGCGGGACAGCGCCCGGCTGCTGCGCATCGACCCGAGCGGCGCGGTCCACCAGATCGGCCGCGTGCCGGGCGTCGTCCCCCGGGGCGAGGGCGGGCTGCTCGGCCTGGCGGTGGCGTCGAGCTTCGCGCGCGACCGGCTGGTGTACGCCTATTACACGGCAACCTCCGACAACCGCATCGTGCGCTTCCGCTACCAGAACGACGGCCGCCTCGGCCCACAGGAGGTGCTGGTCAGCGGCATCCCGCGCGGCAACATCCACAACGGTGGGCGATTGGCGTTCGGGCCGGACGGGATGCTGTACGCCGGCGTCGGCGAGGCCGGCAACCGTGGCCGTGCGCAGGACTTGTCCTCGCTCGGCGGCAAGATCCTGCGCCTGACGCCTGACGGCAAGCCCGCGCCGGGCAACCCCTTCAGTTCCCTGGTGTGGAGCTACGGCCACCGCAACGTGCAGGGCCTCGCCTTCGGCCCCGCCCCCGCCAGGCGGCTGTATGCCACCGAGTTCGGCCAGGACAACTTCGACGAGATCAACCTGATCCAGCCGGGCCGCGACTACGGCTGGCCCACGGTGGAAGGGTTCGCCGACGCCGGCCCCGGCGGCAGCAGGTACGCCAACCCGCTGCTCACCTGGACGCCCGACCAGGCCTCGCCGAGCGGCGCCGCTTTCGCCGGCGGCAGCATCTGGGTGGCCTGCCTGCGCGGTGAGCGCCTCTGGCGCGTCCCGCTGGGCTCAGACGGCCGGGTCGGTGCGCCAGAGGCCCTGTTCGCCGGCCAGTACGGCCGCCTCCGCACCGTCGCCGCCGCCCCCGACGGGACGCTGTGGCTCACCACCAGCAACCGCGACGGCCGCGGCAACCCCAAGCCCGGCGACGACCAGATCCTGGTGCTCCCCCTGGGGTAGGCGTCCTCTGCAAGGCATCACCAGGTACCAGGCGTTACAGGGTATCGGGCGTCACAAGGTAGTAGAGGCGTCCACGCCCGGCTTGGCGGGGAACAGCCGCTCTCATCCCGGCCCCGGCCCCGGTCCCGGCGTGGCCAGGCCTGGGTGCTGCTCCACTTGGTCGCCCGGGCGTAGCGGGTCGGGGATGGTGAGGGTGATCCCCACGAACACCACCGCCAGGGCGGTGATGACCGCGACAGCGGTGCTGAAGTCGCCGCCTGCGCCCTTCAGTGCCCCCACCAGTGCCACCACCACCGCGCCGCCGAGGTTCCCGGCGAGCAGGATCACGCCGACGGCGGTGCTGCCGACCTGGGGGCCGAGGGTGGGGTCCTCCGACGCCACCGCGATCGCGACCGGCAGGGCTGCCAGCAGGAAGAACCCCATCACGAAGGCCACCCCCGCCAGCACCCCCATCGTCCCGAGGTGCCCCAGCAGCCACAGCGCCGGGACCGACACCACCCCCGCCGCCACCAGGAACGGCTTGCGGCGGCGGAAGTGGTCGCTGGCGGCGCCCAGCGCCACCGACCCGACCATGCCGGCGATGGTGATCATGCCCGCGACCAGCCCGGCGCCGCTGCTGCCGATGCCCCGGGGCCGCAGGATCTGCTCCAGCCACGAGGTGATCCCCAGGTAGAACCCGAAGCCGAGGAACAGCGCGGCCGACAGCTTCCACTGCGTCGCCGAGCGCAGCACCCGCGCCAGGGCCTGGCGCATGCTCAGCTCCCCCGGCGCGACCAGCCGATCCGGCACCGGCCGCGGCGCCAGCCGCCAGAAGACCAGCAGCGCCGCCGTGGCCGCGGCGGCATAGACCACCTGCGACCCGCGCACCCCGAACGCCGAGACCAGCCCCGGCGTGACGATCAGCCCGAGGGTGATCCCCAGGAAGATCGCCATGGTGCCGAGCCCGGTCGCGGTGGCCGTCTCTTCCTCGGGGAAATGCCGGTTCACCAGGTCGGCGACCGCGTTGATGAGGAACGGCTGCGGCAGCAGCACCCCGACGGTGAGCAGCAGCAGCTCCGGGAAGCCTCCCGCCAGCGGCCGCAGGAAGGCGAACACCACGGTGGCCAGCCCCGCCCACAGCAGCGGCGTGCGGTAGCCGTAGCGGTCGGCGACCACCCCACCCGGAATCGACAGCGCGGCAGAACACAGCGGCCCCACCGACACCAGCAGCGCGATCCGCACGTCGGTGGTGTGGAAGCTCTGCGCCGCCCGCGCGGTCACCGACGCAAACGAGATCCACAGCACGTGGCTGGCCGCCACCAGCCCCACATACGCCCCCAGCACCGCCCACGACCCTGGCCGTCGCATGTGCCCCCCTCTCTTCCTCGCCTGCCGGCCGTTGCCGGTGCAGCCTCGGATGTAGGGCGCCAACCTAGACATTCAGAACGATCACCGTCAACTGGCGCAGGTCAGCCAGCACCTGCCGGCTGGTCCGGCAGGGCGATCGCCGACAGCCCTGGAGGGCAGGCGTCGACGCAGGCACCGCAGCCAATGCACACGTTGGCATCGAGCTGGGCGACCGCACCGACGGTGATCGCGTCCACCGTGCAGACGCGCTGGCAGCAGCCGCACGGCCGGCAGCGGTCCGGCAGCACCTCTGGGACCAGCGCTGCCAGGTTGGAGGGCTGCTGCAGCCACGCCCGGCTGGCACCGCGCAGCCCCGCGACCGAGGTGTGCCCCTGCTCGGCCAGCCAGTCCCGCAGGTCGGCGACGATCCGCTCGAATAGCGCCGGACCCTGGAAGAACGCCTCGGTGTAGAGCTGCACGCAGGTTGCGCCGACCAGCAGCATCTTGGCCACTTCCCGGTAGGAGGACACCCCGCCGATCCCCATCACCGGGACGCCGGTCGCCTCCACGATCTCGTGGACCGCTTGGAGGGCGAGTGGGAAGATCGCCCGGCCGGTCAGGCCGCCCATGCCGCCAGCGATGCCGAGCCGGGGACGGCCGCTGCCGAGGTCGAGGTCGAGGCCGGGGCCGATGCTGTTGGTGGTCGAGAGCGCGTCCGCCCCAGCCGCCACCGCGGCGCTGGCGACCTCGGCGACCACCGGGCTGGCGCCGAGCTTCACCATCACCGGGATCGAGGTCGCGGCCTTGAGGCTGGCCACCAGCCTGGCGACGTGCTCGCGGTCCTCGCTGATGCGGCCGTACAGGTGCCCGGCGTGGCTGCAGGAGACGTTGATCTCCAGCAGTTGCGCCCCGGCGCCCGCCAGCTGCCTGGCCAGCGCGGCGCAGCCGCCGATGTCGCGGCCGGAGAGGCTCACGATCACCGCGCCGCCTTCCCCCCGCTCCTGCCGCTCCCGCAGCTGCGGCAGGCCCTCGCGCAGCCAGTACTCCCAGGGGCGGAGGTTGCCCCACTCGCAGTTGAGCAGCCAGGCCTTGCGTGGCCCAAGCGCCAGGTGCGGGCTTGGGAACACACGCCGGTCGGCATCGACCTGCAGCCGGATCGTCCGCGTCACCACCGCTGCGGCGGTCCGCTGGAACGGGGCGAGGGAGTCGGCTGACTCGCCAAGCCCGCCCGATGCCAGCACCAGTGGATGCCGCAGGCGCAACCCGCAGAAGTCCACGGCAAGGTCAGGCTGCAGCTGGTCCATGAGGTCACCTTTAGACGTGTTTGGCGAACAGGCTCGCCTGCGCCCGGGCGGACTGGCCCCGGCTGCGCGATCCGGGTGTGTACTCGAAGCGCAGCTCAGCCATCTCACCCCGGCTGGACACCAGGGCACAGCCGGGATCGGGGTAGAGCGCCACTGACGGGAAGTCACGCGCGAGCGCCTCCAGCACCGCCTCAGCGGTCGCCTCAGCGGTCGCCGCAGCGCCGTCGGCGCCGAGCAGCCGCCGTGCCGTGGGCAGCTCCACGACCAGCCAGTCGACGGTGCCGGCGAGGCACTGGACGAGGTCGCGGTAGCTCAGGTACCGGTAGATCTCGTGGGGGACCAGGTCCAGGGCGGTGGTGGCCCCTCCGGACTGGGCTGCCTCCAGGACACATATGGCCGCCTGCCGCCGGCCGGGCTGCAGCAGCAGGAATCCCGAGACGTGCGCGAACGCGGCCGTGCCCGCCGCCGCCCTGGCCGCCGCACCGATGTCGGTGGGCACGAGGGTGGTGTTGGCAAGTGGATCGGAGACCATGATCCGCCGGTTCGGCGGGACATACAGGATGGCTGCGCGCCCGGTCGCCCCTCCGGCCTGGACACTGAGGAGCGGCTCGACGCCGTGTGCCCGCAGGTACTCCCGCGCCTGCACGCCCGCCTCGTCGGGGCGGCCGCCGGCGTCGCCGCCGATTTTGCCGATGAGCGTGACAGGCTCGAACCCCGCCGCCCGCGCCGCGACGGCGAACTGCACCCCTGCGCCGCCAACCTCGGTGGTGACCGGACCGAACGCGTGGAGATCGGCGGCCGGGTCGGTCGGCAACGGCGGTCCCGCCGCCGCCGCCGCGGCGGTCAGGTCGCCGATGTAGTCGACGAAGACGTCGCCGACGACCACCGCTCCCCGGTTCGCCGCCACCGGCCTGCCTCTCTCCCTCCGCTGCGTCGCTGCTCCGCTACGGCGCCGCGCCGCCGGTGCTCCAGAGCGGCTGCCACTGCGAACCGTCGTCGAGCACCACGGCATCGGTCGTGGGCGCCTCCCCGTGCCCGTCGGCGAGGTCGACATGGCGGTCAAGCTCCCGCAGGATCACCTTGAGGTAGGTTCTTGATGCCGGGATGAAGTGGTCGACGGTCGCGGTGAGGGTGGCTGGCTCCAGTTTCTCGGTGTCGATGGCGAACGCCCTCCCCTTGCAGTCGACGGTCTGGGCCTCACCGTCGAGCAGCTCCCGCAGGCCCTGGATCGGTGCCTGGAAGACGCCGCCCACCTCGGGGTAGGAGGGCTTGCAGGCACGCGGGCGGACCGTCTCCAGCAGGAAGTAGATGTCCTGGAACTCCCGGTTAACGGTGCCGTTGTCCAGTTGCTCGTTGATGGTCCGGCGGGCAACCAGCCGCAACTGCTTGGCGTCGACGCTGACGCCAAGCTCTTCCTCCAGCTCGCGGATGCCGCCTTCGACGTCCTCGCCCGCCTGGTAGTGGCCGGCGGCGCTGATGTCGAGGTAGTTCGGGTAGTCGCGCTTGTAGGGGCCACGCCGCTGCAGGACGACGACCTTCACGCCGTCGTCGCGCCGGTAGGCGATCCAGCAGTGGAACGACCGGTGCCACAGCCCGTCGGCATGCGCCTTGCGGTTGGTCTCCCGCCCGAGCCAGTTTCCTTCAGGGTCGAAGACGTCGATCATCTCTTCGGCCGGTTGCGGCGACTGCTCGTCCACTCGCGTCTGCCCTGCCTTCCCCGCGTCGTGGAGGGCGTCCCAGAACTCGCTGACCTCCATCGGAAGGACCCGGTTCCAGCGTGCGGCCTCCGTCCGGGCGGCGGTGAGCCTAGCATGCGCCCCATCCGCATCGTTCGCGCGGTCCGCGCGGAGTGCTCTGATCATGGTTGCCTGCGTGAGCAGCGACCACAGCGGCGGCTCCTCGGCATTGGCGTAGGCTTCAGCCTGCCCAAGCCGCTCCTCGACGTCGCGGTTGTCTCCTGCGAGGACCGCGAGCAGCGTACCGTGCAGGCGGACCCGCTCGGTGAGGTAGGGGTCGTCGACGCCAGCGGGGGGGAGTTCCGAGCACGCCTGCTCGTACGCGGTCTTCGCCGCTTCGCGCTGGCCGCAGACCAGGTGCATGCGCGAGAGCGTGAGCCATCCCTCGATGAGGTGGGTGGTGGATTTGTCCTCTGGCTGGCCGGGCTCTGCGAGCCACCGCAGCGCGGTTTCCAGGTCCCCTCTGGCCACGTCGAGGCCGTGTCGCTTGAAGCAGCTCCAGGCGCGGTCCTTGCGGGCGATCGCCTCATGCCGGTGGTTGTCGAATCGGTGGAAGATCTCGATCGCTTTCCAGTAGGAGGCCAGCGCCTTGCCATGCCGGTCAAGCTCTGACAGCACGTTGCCCATGCTGTGCAGCGCCTTGGCCTTCAGGAATGGCAGTGCCGAGGTCTCGATGGTGCCGCGCTGCAGCAGTTCAGCCTCGATCGTCTCGAAGCTATCGATTGCTTCCTGATGCCTGGCGAGCGCCTCGTCCAGCTGGCCGCGCACCCGCAGCAGCCATCCCAGTCGGTGGGATGCCTCCGCATAGCTCAGTGGGCTGACGTCCTTCAGGTACCTGCGGCTTTCCTCGAACACCTCCGTAGCGTCCTGCCGCCGGTTCAGGTAGGTCAGCGTGTTCGCCTTGTCAAGCAGGAAACGTCCGAGGTGGTAATGGCTCGACGGGGCATGCCTGCGGAGCAGGCGAATGGCCCTGTCGGCGTTTGCGAGCGCCTCTTGGTAGTGGCTCTGCCGCTTCTGGTTGGTGCTGAGCTGGTAGCGGGCGAGGGCCTCCCGCAGGGGAGCCTTGTCCTGGCGGGCGGCCTTCAGCGCCTGTTTGTTCCACGCGACTGCCTCGGCGATAAGGCCTAGGCGGGTGCAGGCCTCTCCCAGGTCGGTCGCGACACAGAACACCAGGAGCTTGCTCGCACCAGGCTGGAGGGCCACCGCCTGCCCGCGCGGCCAGAGGTCGAGCAGTTCGGTCTTTGCCTGTTCGACCGCATGGTCGCCGCCGCTGGTCATCTGGCGTCTGCATTCGAAGTACCGAAGCCACAGCCTCGCGTCGGCCGCGGAGATCTTCGGGGGCTCGATCCTGTACAGGGTTGTGAAGAACACGTCCATCGCGGGGTCGACTGGCTGCTGTTCGCGGTCTGGTTCGATGGCATTGCTCAAGCTCCGCGATGTGTCCAGCAACTTGGCAAGCCGTTCTAGGTCGTCCCGTTGCTGGCCAGACAGCGGGCGCTCAGTGGCGACCTGCTGGAGCATCCTGCTCCACTGGACGGTCAGCTGATAGGACTCGGGAAGCCAGTGGAGGAGATCCTTCAGGGCGGTCATCAGCGGGTCCGCTGTAGTGCCGGAGACGTGGTGATAGGTGGCCTCCAGCGGGGCCTCGGGCAGGCCCGCGCCCGCCGCTCCGCCCTCGCCTGGCACGGCCAGCGCCGTGTAATGGTCCCGGAGGCGCAGGTGCAGTTGTCGGAGTCGGCTGGCGTCGATTGTCCGCAGCCTGGTAAGGAATGCCTCACGGATGAGGTCGAAGAAGCTGTAGGGGGGTGCGTTCGGGTTGACGAAGTGCTGCCCTTCGAGCCAGTCGAAGTGCTCCCTGGCATTGGCCAGGTCGCGGTCGGCAAGGACCACCTCGATAACCTGCAGGTTGAACGACTGCGCCACGCTCACCGCCAGGGCCGCCTCACGTTGCGCCGGGGTGGCTTCGTCGAAGAGGCGGTTTACCAGCTCCTTGGCGAGGGTTCCCTGGAACGTCGCCCATTCGCCGGCCTCCAGCTGGTCCTTCAGGCGCTCTGGGCGCACGGCCAGTAGGCGCGTGACCAGCGGCAACCGCCACATCTCGCCGAACTGGCGGGCGACGAGAGCAGCCCGCTCCGAGGCGATACCCAGGCGGTCTTCGAGGTAGAGCGCCACCTCCTGGACGGTGAAGGGCGATAGCAGCAACTCCCTGAGTTCGTCCGGACCGTGCCTATGCCCTCGGGCGATCCAGTCCTGGCCGAGCGACAGGCGTCCGGCGAGCACCAGGAGCACCCGGCGGTCGAATGGCCCGTAGCCGCCGTCGGAAAGCCGCCGCAACCAGGAGTCGATCGTGTCCAGGATGCGTTCGTACTCATCGAAGAACAGGACGACCCGCGAAGCCCGGCGACGCGCCAGATGTGCACTCAGGTCATCGAGCAGTGCCTTGGTGAGCCCCTCGGCCGGCCTGCTGAACAGCTCGAAGTCGCGTGCGTTGAGGTACCCGCGGATCGCCTTGGCGACGTGGTCCGGGAGTTCGTCCGGCAACAGCTCGTCAATAGGCTGGAGGATCGGATGGAGCGCGGATACTGCCCGGAATATCGCTCTTCCTGCCTGCACGCCCACGCTCGCCAGCCGTTCCGGCCCGCCGACCTTCTCCACGACCCGGCCGTGGATCTGAAAGTACTGGTTGAGACGCTTGTGTAGATTCGTGGTGCGGCAGCCAGTGCTCGATAGGCCTCGCTCCAGAGCGGCCAGGGTCTCCACCACCGAGGGATAGCGGACAGCCCGCTCAGCCGTTGACCGGGCGTTGATCAGCCCGTGCGGGACTCCGCCCTCAACACAGATTGACTGGAAGGCTCCCAAGAGGGTCGACTTCCCGACGCCGGCGAGACCGCTCACGGCCAGGATGCGGTGCGGCAGGACGCCGCTAAGGACGTCCCGAAACACCTGCAGTTCGTTGCTGCGCCCGATGAGTCCGCTCATCTGCTCCACCCCTGGGCGGCCCACGCCTCCCCCTCAATCGCGCAGGTTGGAATATTCACGCCGTAGCGCTTGATTGTCCGCTCTTCGGGCAGCCCGTCAACCCTTGTAGGATCGGCCGCATGCAGGAGCGGGAGCGGCAGGGGGAGCCCGTCGGGTTCATTGGGCTCGGGACGATGGGGCGGCCGATGGCGCGGAACCTCGCCAGGGCCGGGTACCAAGTGGTGGTGTGGAACCGCAGCGCCGCGCGGGCCGGGGAACTGGCCGCCGTGGCGGCGGTGGCGGTGGCACGGACGCCGGCGGAGGTGGGGGCGGCGGTGCCGGTGGTGCTGACCATGCTGCCTGACCTGCCGCAGGTGGAGGAGGTGCTGGCGGGCCTGGACGGGCTGCTGGCTGGGATGGGTCCCGGCAGCGTGCTGGTGGTGCTAGGGACGGTCTCCCCCGTGGGGGTCCGAGCGCTGGGGGCGCGCCTGGAGGCGGCCGGGACCGGCGTGGCGGTGGTGGACGCCCCGGTGAGCGGCGGCGACGTCGGCGCCGAGCAGGGCACGCTCAGCATCATGGCCGGCGGCACCGACAGCGACGTCGCCCGGGTGCGGCCGTTCCTGGAGGCGATGGGCACCACCGTCGACCACCTGGGTCCGCTCGGCGCCGGGCAGCTCGCCAAGGCGTGCAACCAGATCGTGGTGGGCGCCACCATCACCGCCCTCTCCGAGGCCGTGGTGCTGGCGCGCAAGGGCGGCCTGGACCCGGCCAGAGTGCTCGGGGTGCTGGCGGGCGGGCTGGCGGGCAGCCGAGTCCTGGAGGTGAAGGGGGACAAGCTGCTCCACCACGACTTCCGGCCGGGCGGGGCGGCCGCCTTCCAGTTCAAGGACCTCGGCTTCGCCCTGGCCGCCGCCCGCGCCGAGGGCGTCGCCCTGCCGCTGACCGCCCTGGTCGACCAGCTCTTCGGCGCCGCCTGCTGGAACGGCTTCGGCGGCGACGACCACAGCGTCCTGCTACGCGTAATCGAACGCCTAGCAGGCGAAGGCGAGGGCGAAACGGGTAGTGGCTGAGCCTGCAGCCAGCCACCACCCGCCCGTCGTTACGCCTGGGCGTTACGCCCCGGCGACCTGTTCGGTGGCCACCACCCGTTCGCTTGGCTTGCGGGTGGTCGCCGGGATCAGCATGGACACCAGCGCCAGCACGGCGATCAGGTAGAAGGGAAGGTTGTAGTTGCCGGTGCGGTCGGAGATGGCGGCGATGGCGAGGGGGCCGATGACGCCGCCGAGGCTCCAGCCCACGATGATGGACCCGTAGATCGCCCCCGCGTTCTTGGCGCCGAAGAAGTCGGCCGCCGTCGCCGGCATGGTGCCGAAGCCGCCGCCGTAGCAGAGGTAGACGACGGCCGCCAGGATCGCGAACAGGGCGATCGGTGAGGCGGACGGCAGCAGCGCGAAGCACACCACCTGCAGGGCGAAGATCACCATGAAGGTGCGCATGCGGCCGAGCGTGTCGCTGGACCAGCCCCAGAAGATCCGCCCGGCGCCGTTGAAGAAGGCCAGGATGCCGACCAGGCCGTCGGCGCTGGCCTTGCTGACGCCGGTGATCTGCACGATGGCCGGCGACGCCTGCGAGATCAGCGCGATGCCGGCGGTGACGTTCAGGGTCAGGATCGCGGTCAGCCGGTACCACTCCGGGGTCCGTATGGCCTCGGCGAGGGTGTAAGTGTCGGCGGTGCCGGCGACCTTCGCCTGGGCGGGCACGAACCCGGGCACGCTGTAGCCCTGCGGCGGGTTGCGGAAGAACGACCCGCCGATGAGGATCGCCACCAGGTAGGCGATCCCGAGGGGCAGGAACACCTGGGCGACGTCCTTGGGGTCGATGAGCCGGTGGGCGACCGGCGCGGTGATCAGGGCGCCGCCGCCGAAACCGCCGACCGCGATGCCGGTGATCAGCCCGCGCTTGTCGGGGAACCATTTGACCAGCATCGCGATGGGCACGATGTAAACCATGCCAAGCCCGAAGCCGGCGATCACCCCGTAGCTGAGCACCAGCAGCCAGAGCTGGTCATGGGTGTTGACCAGTGAGGCCAGCATGATCCCGATCGCGTAGATCACCCCGCCGGTGAGGACGACGGGGCGGGGTCCGATGCGGTCCTGCAGGCGGCCGCCGACGAAGGTGCCGACGAACAGGATGCCGATGGTGAAGATGAACGGCAGCGCCGCCTGCGTCTTCGTCCACCCCATCTGGGTGCGGAACGGGGTGGTGAACACGCTCCAGGCGTAGACCGCGCCGACCGCGAGCTGGACCAGGACGGCGGCGCCGGCCAGCGGCCAGCGGATTCTGGTGGGACTGGTGGATGTGATTGCCACGGGGTCCTCCCTCGCTTCTGCCGGTCAGGCCAACCTGACCGGCAACCGATGCGTTCGCTTCCGCAGTCAGGCTCAGGCAGTGGCGGGCTGGGGAATCGGGGCTTGCTGGAGCTTCTCGATGGTGCAGATTGCGTTGAAGTCGGGGATGCCGGCCTCCGGTGAGCGGCGGGTGCGGTCGATCAGCACCTCACCTTCCGGCCAGTGCACCTGCAGGCTGCCGGGCATGACCGGGGCGACGAAGGCGTGGCCCTGGAAGGAGCCCGCCGCGCTGGTGAGCACGACCCGGTCGCCGCTGGCGAGGCCGAGCCGGTCGGCGTCGGGCTGGCTGATCAGCACGGCGTCGCGGACCGCGCCGGTGAGCGCGTCGGTGTGCTCGTGGACCATGCTGTTGAACTGCTTGCCGCGCCGCGTCGCGACCCGGAAGCTGCCCTCGGGCAGGGCCTCCTGAGGCGGCGGTGTCACCACCGAGAAGTGCGCCTTGCCGTCGGGGGTTGGGAACTTCCAGCCGGCGCACAGGTGCGGGCCGCCGTACTGGAACTGGTCGCCGAACTTCGACAGGTGCTGGATGCCGTCGTAGACCGGGATGGCGCGGGCGATGTCGGTGCGGATCGCGGCGGTGCCGTCGTAGTGGAGCTGCTCGGCCAGGTCCGGGTGGACCCTCCGGGCCAGCTCCATGAACACCTCCCACTCGGCGCGCGCCTCGGCGATGCGCGGCCCATCGATCTCGGGGCTGAAGATGACGCGCCGCTCGGTGGAGGTCTCGGTGACCCCGCCCGCCAGCTCGTAGCGGGTCTGGGCGGGTAGCAGCACCACCACCTCGGCGGGGTCGACCAGCATCTGGCTGGACAGCACGATGTCGAGGTGGACCCGCAGCGGGATCCGCTCCATCGCCGCCCGGCACCAGTCCGGGTCTGGCAGCACCTCCAGGAAGTTGCCGCCAGAGCTGAGCAGCACGTCGAGGCGCCCGTCAGCGGCGGCGTCCAGCATCTCCGGGGCGGTCAGGCCCTTGCCGGCTTGGACTTTGAAGCCCCACAGCTCGCTGAAGCGGGCGGCGTTCTCCTCAGTGAGCGGCAGCCCGCCCGGCAGCACGGTCGAGTAGGCGCCCATCTCGGCGCCGCCCTGTACGCCGGAGTGACCGCGGACCGGCATCAGGCCGCACTTGTCGCGCCCGACGAAGCCCCTGGAGAGGCCGAGGTTGATGATCGCGCGGACGTTGTCCTCGCCGCACTGGTGCTGGGTGATGCCCATGCTCCACACGAACACCGCCGTCTTGGCCCGGCCCACCATGTCGCCGAAGGCGGCCATCTCCTGGCGGGAGACCCCGGCGACCGCCTCCAGCTCCTCCCACGGCTGCGCGCGGAGGCTGGCGGCCAGCGCCTCGAATCCCTCGGTGTGGTTGGCGATGAAGTCGCTGTCGACCAGGTCGTGCTCGACCATGTGCTTGAGCGCGCCGTTGAGGAAGCCGATGTCGCCGCCCACGTTGATCAGGAAGGTGCGGTCGGAGATCTTGGTGCCGAAGACCGCGCTCTCCACGTTGGAGGGCACCCAGTAGCGCTCCATGCCCGGCTCGCGGTAGCTGTTGACCACGGCGACCTTGGTCCCGGCCTTCTTGGCGTGGTAGAGGTACTTCATGGCCACCGGCTGGTTGTTGGCCACGTTGGAGCCGATGAACACCACTAGGTCGCTGCCGATCCAGTCGCTGTAGGAGCAGGTGGTGGCGGCCACGCCGAGGGCGCCCTTGAGCCCGAAGGTGCTCGGCGAGTGGCAGATCCGGGCGGCGTTGTCGATCGCGTTGGTGCCCATCGCCCTGACCGCCTTCTGCGCCGCGAAGTAGGTCTCGTTGGGCGTGCCGCGGCTGGTCAGGTACACCCCGAGCCGCTCCGGGCTGCTGGCGCGGACGCGGGCGGCGATCAGCTCCAGCGCCTGCTCCCAGTTGGTCCGCGAGAACCCCGCCTCCCCGGCGCGCCGCACCATCGGGTAGGGCAGCCGGCCAAGCTCCCGCAGCTCGGACCCCCGCTTCTGGGTCAGGGGCGCGACGTCGCCGAGCACCGCCGCATCCAGCGCCGGCATGGTATTGAGCCGCAGCAGCCGCAGCCGGATGTTGCACAGGTGGACCTCGTCCATGGTCCAGTCCCGCATCCCCTTGGTCCCCAGCGAGCACCCGTCGCAGGTCCCCTGGGTCAGGATCCGCCAGGCATAGCGCGCCTGATCGCGGTTCTCCCAAAAGGCCCGCCACAGCTCCTGGTAGTTGTTCGGCCGCCCTTCACCCACTCCGAACGGCTTGAGGCTGGCCCAGTTCGCCGGATCGATGAACTTCTCGTTCCTGCCCATCTCAGCCTCCCTCGCCCGACTCGGGTTGCTCCGGCGACGAAGCCCGCCCGCAATCGATTGCAATGGGACGCTATTACACCACTCCCCCCTTTGCCTGCCTAGTGTGAAACTGTCCGCCCAGGAGTACATGAAAGGGAGTTGGCAGGCTTGGGCAAGTGATCGTCCTGACGAACACCTGTCGTCCTGTGAGCAGAGGGTTGACATATTGATGACATGCATGCATGCTTTGATGCATGCGGACCACGATCAGGGTAGACGACGAGCTCTTGCGGGCTGCGAAGCAGTTGGCGGTGCGAACCGGTCGCACCCTCACCGAAGTCATCGAAGACGCCTTGCGCGAGACGCTCAACCGGCAGGGTCGTACCGCGCAACGCATCGTCGAACTGCCCACCTTCCGGGGCGGCGGCCTCCAGCCAGGGGTTGACCTGGACGACTCAGCCGCGCTACTCGAGTTGATGGATCAAGCGGATGCGCCTGATTGACGTCAACGTCTTGGTGTACGCCCACCGCGCGGAGTTGCCGGAACACAACGACTATCTTGACTGGCTGCGGGGCGTGCTCGCCGGTGACGAAGCCTACGGCATGTCGGACCTGGTGCTCAGCGGCTTTGTTCGGGTGGTGACGAATCCTCGGGTCTTCAATGTCCCCACCCCGCTTGATCTCGCCATGGCCTTCGCGGAACGGGCGCGTAGTCAGCCGAATTGTGTCCCGATCGCGCCGGGCCCGCGGCACTGGGAGATCTTCGCAGCTCTGTGCCGGTCCGCCGGAGCCAAGGGCAACCTTGTGCCTGATGCCTATCTTGCGGCCCTGGCGATCGAGTCGGGCAGCGAGTGGATCACGACCGACCGGGATTTCAGCCGGTTCCCGGGGCTGCGCTGGCGCCACCCATTGCAGCGTTGACCTGGTACGAAGCTGCGCGGGTCGCCGGGGGAAGTGGCGTCGCCATACGGGCTACCATACAAGCATGCAGAAGACGACCGTCTACCTTCCTGAAAGCCTCAAGCATCGCTTGGCGCAGGCCGCCCACCGCCGAGGGCAGCCCGAAGCGGAGTTGATCCGTCAGGCCATCGAGCGGCTGCTCGCGGAAGAAGCTCAGCCGCGGCCGATCTTGCCGCTGTTCCGCAGCGGCGATCCGACGCTGGCTGAGCGTGTGGACGAGGCTCTGGCAGGCTTCGGCGAGTGATCGTTCTGGACACCAGCGGCCTTCTGGCCGCACTCGATGCCGACCAACGACATCACCACGCCGCGCGCGAGGCGTTGGAAGTTGACCCGGGGCCCTTCCTGCTCTCTCCATTCGTCCTCGCTGAACTGGACTACCTGTTGCTCACCAGGCTTGGTGTGAAGGTCGAGACAGCGTTGTTGAGGCAGGTTGCCAGCGGGGGCATACCAGCTCGCCGCGTTCAACAGCGAGGAGCTTGCCGCAGCAACCGAGGTGATCGAGCGCCACAGCGATCAAAATATTGGCTTGGCCGACGCGTCGATCGTGGTGCTCGCGGCCAGGGCGCGCACAACCCGCTTGCTTACCTTGGATCAGCGGCATTTCCGCACCGTCAGACCGTTGTGGGGTTAGGGTTTCACCCTTTTGCCCGCCGACGATTCGTGAGCGAGCGCTGCTGGGAACGCTCACTTCTTGCAGTTCGGACTGTTGTGGTGGGCCAAGGTTTGGGTTGAGGCCGAAGCCGGAGCGGTGGATACCGTGGTCGAGGGGGTCGCCACGCTGTTGGCGGCCGGGGAATTGGCGCTGGTGATGGGTGCGGCTGGGCTGCTGGCGCTGGCGGTGGTGGTGACGGTGAAGGCGTTCACTGCCAGGCCGACGCCGCCCTGCCAGGGCTCGAAACCGGCCTGGATGCTTGTGAGGAACCAGGAGGTCTGGGCGAAACCGCGGTGCACGGCGTCGTTGAAGAAGGTGGCGACCGGGAACCTGGCTGAACTGGCCGCGCTGGTGCGCACGTAGGAAACGACGTTCCAGCCGACGTTGCCCTCCCACACCGCCCAGGTGCCTCCCGCCAGGGTGACCGTGGCGACCTGGGAGCCGACCGGCTGGATGCCGCCCTGGTGGTTCAGCCACACCATGATCTCGGCGCCGGTGTTCTGGCCGTTGGTGCGCGGGGTGGGGTCGAACCAGATGTCGTAGGCGGCGTCCCAGGTCCCGGCGCTCGGGTAGGTCATGGTCACGCTGGTGGTGATCGCCGCGAAGGCGCTGGTGCTGGCCTGCAGGGGCAGGGTGGTCCCGCTGCTGCAGTTGCCGTAGTGGCAGCCGTAGTAGATCGACGGGTAGGAGTTCGGCGCCCCGTTGGTCGCTTTGGTGCCGTCCTGCTGGGTGACCGAGAACCCAGCGCCGGTGACGTCGATGCACTGGGTGGCGCTGGAGCCCCAGCGGTTGTTCTGGACGATGTAGCGCCCGTTCTGGATCGGCATGCTGGCGAACTGGTCACAGAGCGTCGTGTCGGCTGACGCCGTCTGGGTCGTGACCACCTGCGTGACGACGCCGGCGATCGTCAAGAGGCCGGCGAGGAGCGCGACGGTCAGCGCGATGCTGCGGACGTGGCGGGGGCGTGGGGGCATGGCAGGACCTCTACTCGTGCTGGTACTGGTGCGGGGGGGATTCCAGTCCTCATGGGAGCTGGGGGGTGGGAGCGCTCTCACCGGAGAGCAAGATAACCGCTTCATGCTGCTCTGGGCAAATCATAGTCGTCTGGCGTATCCACCTGATTTGCAGGCATTCAAGGCAAGCGACGGCTGGCGGCCCGCCTGGGACTGTAAGTGGCCGGCCGCCACTCGGGGCATGTACGGTCGCTCGGGGAGGTGGTCGCGTGCAGGTCAGGGAAGGCATTCACCAGTTGAGCAAGGGCGTGTGCAACTTCTACCTGATCGAGGAGGGTGGGAAGCTCGTCCTGGTCGACGCCGGGGCGCCCGGCGACTGGGACCTGCTGGTGCGCACCGTGGCAGGGCTCGGCCGCAGGCTGGAGGATCTGGACGCCGTGCTGATCACCCACTCTCACAGCGATCACACCGGGTTCGCCGAGCGTGCCCGCACCAGCGCCAGCGCGCCGGTGTGGATCCACCAGGCCGACGCCGACGTCGCCAAAGGCGCTCCGGCCCCGAAGAACGACGGCAAGGCCACCTCGTACCTGCTGCGGGTGGAGTTCTACCGGACGCTGTTCTCGCTCCTGCGCCGGGGGGCTGGCAGGATCGTTCCCATCCGTGAGGTGTCCACCTTCGCGGATGGCGAGACGCTGGCGGTGCCGGGACGGCCGCGAGCGGTGCACGCTCCGGGACACACCGCCGGAAGCTGCGCGCTGTTCCTGGAGGCACAGCGGGTGCTGCTGACCGGCGACACGCTGGTGACCAGGAACCCGCTGACCGGCCGGGTCGGCCCGCAGATCATGCCGTCCGGCCTCAACCGCGACACCCAGCAGGCCCTCCGCTCGCTCGACATCCTCAACGACATCCCGGCCGAGCTGCTCCTGCCCGGCCACGGCGAACCCTGGACCGAAGGTGCCGCCGAGGCCGCCCGCCGGGCACATGCAGCCGGTCCCTCCTGACGACCCGGCCGCCGAGGCAAGGGCTGGCGGGATGATCGTCCGCCCCCGCAAGGCGGCCGACCGGCGGGCTGTCCAGGCCTTCCTCGCCGAGCGAAACAGCCTCCGGGTGGCCCGCCTCGGTGTCCTGGTCGACGCCCTCGACCATCCGGCGCTGCTCGCCGAGGACCCGGGCGGCGGCCGGCTGCTCGGTGTGCTCACCTACGTGCTGGACCGTGAGGGCGAGCGCTGCGAGATCCTCACCCTGCACGCCGCCCGCCAGTGGCAGGGGACCGGCAGCGCCTTGATCGAGGCGGTGGAGCGGCTGGCAGCCCAGGAGGGCTGCGCTCGCCTGTGGCTGATCACCACCAACGACAACGTCGACGCGCTGCGTTTCTACCAGCGGCGCGGCTTCCGCCTGGCGGCCCTGCGCCGCAGCGCGGTCGACGACAGCCGAGCCCGCCTCAAGCCCGAGATCCCCACGGTGGGCGACCACGGCATCCCCCTGCGGGACGAACTCGAACTCGAGAAGCGGCTATGACGTCCTGCCAGCAAGCTCGCCGACCGGAAGGAGCGCCCTGCCTGGGGGCGTTGTCGGCCACTCCGCCACGTAGCTACTAGCTTGGCGTCTACGGCACGATTTGCTTTCTCCTGCCGGTTATGCATGACTTGCGTCCTGCTTCGGGCCTTCGTGTGGCAGTGCTGACTTGGGTGGGCCGGGCCTGATGCCGGGGGGAATCGTTGTGGCCGCCGACGCCGGTAACCGTAAGGATCGACAGCAGCGCGAGCTGGAGGAGATCCGCCGCTCGTTCCGGGATGTCGGCGTCAGGGTGGGCTCACTGTTCGAGCCCGCCCCACACGATGACAACAGCGACGGTCAGCCGGCGCTACCCATACCCATACCCAGGCCGGTCAAGGGACGACCAGCCTGGGTCCTCGCCGTGGTGCTGGGGTTTTGCCTGCTGGCCGGCGGCGGGCTTGGCTACCTGCTGCACCGCCCGTCGGCTGGGACCACCCGGCCGGCGACATCCTCGATCGTCACCCAGGTCACCCAGCCGGCCCCCAAGCCGCAGATCAAGGTCGTGGCCCCGCCGGCCTGCTTGCAGACCGCCCAGCGGGGCGACGAGGTGATCGACCTGTTCACCAGGAACATCCGTGACCGCCGCCTGAGCCTGGCCCTCAAGGCCTACACGCTCGCCAGCCAGGCTTGCCGCAAGGAGGCATCGCCCTGATGCGCATCCCGTCCATGCTCCGCTCCACGCTCCGCCTCTTGCCCGCCGTGGTCGGGCTGGCGCTGCTCGCGCTGGTGCCGGCGGCCCAGGCGGCCGAGTCGCTGGTGCTCACCTGCAGCGTCTGCACCAGGGTGGTGGCCACCGCCAAGGGGCTGCCCGCCGACACCACGGTTCGGGTGACCCTGACGGATGTGCGGACCGGCCTGCAGGTGGTGTCGCCGGTGGCGGTCCGCACCGACGCGCAGGGCGCCTTCGTGAAGACGATCCCGGTCGACCTGTCCAGGCACCCGTCGGTCGAGTCGAGCGTGTGGACGCCGGACGGCCAGGTGCTGGTGGTGGCGGCCCATAACCGCATCGCCGCACCGTGCAAGAACGGCAAGATGGTCGACATGGGCGCGGGCGAGATGGGCGAGACGCTGGCCTTTACCGGCGTACACGCACCGGAGCTGCTCGGGCTTGGGCTCGTCCTGCTGGCGGCGGGGGTCGCCATGCGGGTAGCGGGACGGCGCCGGGCCAGCCGCACCTGAGCCATGCGCAGCCGGTTGGCGCGCTTGCTGGTGCTCATCGCCGTCCTCGTCCTCGCTGGTGGCGCCTGCGCCGCACCGCAGGAGCGTGCCGGGCGTGCGGCCACCGCGACCCCCGCCACCACGGCCCCCACGGCCGCCGGCCTGGCCGCCAGCCGAACAGGTCCGGGCGATCGCCCGCCGCCCGGCATCCTGCCCGTGGCCCGGCGCCGGCCTGCTCCTGCGCTGCGAGTGACCGCCTTGGATGGCCGTCCAGTCACCTTGGACGGCTATCGCGGGCGGCCAGTGGTGGTGAACTTCTTTGAGTCGTGGTGCCCGGTCTGCCAGGCCGAGCAGCCCGACCTGTCGCAGGTGGCCAGGGAGTTCTCCGGCCGGGTCGGCTTCGTCGGAGTCTCCTACCACGACACCGTCGCCGCTGACCGCGCCTATCAGCGCCGCTTCGGTATCTCCTACCCGCTGAGCAACGACGCCTCTGGGCGGACGTGGGCTCGTTGGGGCGTGCCGTACCAGCCGGTCACGGTGCTAGTCGACACCCAGGGCCGTATCGCCGAGCGCTTCGACGGCGGCACCACGGCCGGGACCCTCCGCGCCGCCTTGACCTACCTGCTCAGCGCCTGACCTGGGGGCGACCCGTCGCTACGAGCAAGCGGCCGAGGTCCGCCCGGAGGAGTTCGCGGCGCACGCCGAGGACGTGGTCGTGTCGCCTGGCGTGGTGCGGCGGCGGGCGGTCAGGGCGGCGCGCAGGTGGGCTTCCCAGGTGTGGAGAGCCTCGGACACCGCCGCTGAGTCCCGGAACAGGGAGGGCGGGACCACTGGGGCCTCGTGGCCGCGTTCGTAGGCGAGGCGGCACAGCTCGGCCAGGCCGCGCAGGATGATCCGCAGCAGGTCGGGGTTGAGCGGCGCGGGTTCGCGGTTGACGGCCTTGGCGATCTCGGACAGGTGCCACTGGACCTCGTCGTAGACCGAGCCGGAGGGCGGGGCGGTCATCGCCGCCTCCAGCGCGGTGGGGGAGCGATGGGGTTCCTCGGCGGCACAGGAGCTGCGCTCGACCGGCCGCCGAGGGGCCGCCCCATGCGGGAAGGGCTGTTCCACGTTGCTCCTCGTGGCTTCCCGCCGTCGCCACCTGGGGGAAGATGGCGACATTCGCGACGCTGGTGCTGCTGGTGCAGCATGTCGGTCGCCCCCCTCTTGCGCCGCGAATGATGTATAAGTCGTCTGTACGATGTGAGTCCGTATGATGCAGCCTTCCGGCGAGCATTGCAAGTTCTGTTTTGCATCTGCCAATCTCGTATCATGCGGCTCCGTCAC
>Ga0137384_10001227_pt1 | contig 20198 bp, 20 predicted proteins | sample SagtaG_2_FD_104922 | JGI IMG/M metagenome (GOLD analysis project Ga0137384, IMG submission 104922) | Vadose zone soil microbial communities from Sagehorn Ranch, Mendocino, California, USA - Sage2_R_60_16 metaG | ecosystem: Environmental > Terrestrial > Soil > Vadose zone | place: USA... | reverse complement strand
GGCGGTCTTGCCTGAGCCATCCCCACCTGGTGGTGAATGAGATAACGAGTGCAGCCACCAGAGGGCGATCACAAAGGATCGCCCTCTGGTGGCTGCACTCCTCTTTCTCTTCCCGAAAAGGTTGCGTGATTCCAATGCATTCTCACACCACCTTTGATTAGTGGTCCAAACATTGATCTCAATCCAGGGAGTCCTGAGCGTCTTATCATTGAAGCCGCGCGCCAGCGTTTTGCGTGTCACAGGCAAGGCTAGCACGTTGCGCAAGACAGGGGATCCTTATGACCAGAATCGAACCATCTCAACGAACAGCAATAGCGGCCTATGGAGCTGCTCTTCTCTTTGCTATCCACCTCGTCACCTATTTCATCGCTCCTATCCGTGACGTGACAACGAGTAGCTCAGTGATTGGGGCGGAAGCGCTCGCGCTCCTGGCTATAGCGGAGCATCTCATCCTGTTCCCGGTCATCGCGGCACTTCCCGCACCAAAGTGGGCACGAGCGGCTGGCTATGGCTGGCTCGTCCTCGACATGGCAACGGATATTATGCAACTCAATGGAGTGGTCAAGCCCACGTATCTTTCGTTACGCTATGGAGCTAATATTGCTGCTGCTCTCTGGATTGCCTCCGCTTCGTGGCAAGGAAAAGGGGCGATGCGTGTGATCGGTGTGATCGTGGCACTCGACCTCGCTGTGTACTCATTTATTGCGTTCATTCCTTTCACGTTTGTTATCCTGGTTCCTTCACTCGTGTTGCTCCCCCTCTGGTTTGTCCTCGTCGGGCGATCCCTGGCGAGAAAACGTGAGCTTCCAGCAGTATCAACTAAGCAGGGATAGCCCGCCAACTGTCATCCTGAGCGCAGCGAAGGATCTCTCGCTGGGCCGAGCGCAGATCCTTCGCTGCGCTCAGGATGACAGCTGTGCTGAAGTTCACGCCTCTGGGGTAGCCATATTGCTCTGAAATCGAAGACGAGAGGCGCAGCAGCCCCTCCTCTAGGGCGACCGCAAGGGATCGCCCTAGAGGAGGGGCTGCTGCGCCTCTAGGGCGACCGCAAGGGATCGCCCTGGCCCCTTCCCTGGCCCCTCATTTTCCCTGGCCTGGTTTGCCCATTTCGCAACGGATCCTAATACCAGCCAGGGAACTTCTGTCTGCCCGTCATCGTCTTTTCTATGAACCGTTTATTGGAAATGGAACACAATCACCGGTGTAGTGATATGACGATACTCGAAGGAGGATCGCGAGATGAAGACGCGAGAGGTTGGATTTGAGCCGGTAGATCCACAGGAGCCTGCTGGACGAAAAAAGAGGTCGTGGCTTTCCTTGCTGTCAGGTGTGGGTGCCGTGCTGGTTGTGATACTGGTGGTGGGCGCCAGCGCGTTTGTTTTCGCTCAATTGAGCCAGCGCCGGCAGGGCGGAGGGCGAGCTGGCAACCCGGCTGCGGGGAAGTGGGAGCAGGTATTGAGCGGGTACTCGGTATCCTCTGTGGTCGCCGCGGATAATGCTCCCGCTGTTCTTTATGCCTGCGCCTGGCGTCCACAGCCAGATACGCTGGTACCACCTGGGCAGAGCGGAACGGGTAACGCGGTCTATACGCTGCTCAAGAGTACAGATGATGGGACGCACTGGCAGGATGTAGGCAGTAAAGCGAACCTGGGAGGTAACTGCCAGGTTGCCGTCAATCCCGCTGATAGCAATGAGCTCTTCGCGGCGGGTGAAGGGGTGAGCAATGGGCAAGCAACGGGTATTTTGAAGCATAGCACGGATGGCGGGCAGACGTGGACTACTATACAGCCTCAACTCAATGTACCGGGTACGCAATCGGCACAGGTATGGCATGTGCAGCAACTGAGTATGGTGGGTGGGCGCCTGTTCGGCCTGCAAATGCTTGCGCGGCATCTACCGCCGGTAGTGTTTCAGGGCACGCCACCAAAGTCTGCCCTCGCGCTGGCGCAACTGGTGATGAGCAGCGATGGTGGGCACAGTTGGAACGTGCTCGACAACCAGTTTGTCGGCACGAGACAGGAGGCGCGCGCATATGCTGTTGATCCTGCCAACTCCAGCACTATCTATGAACTGGTGGGCCTGTCATGGTTGCCCCCGCGACCTGAAGCAGCGGAGCCAAACGATGTTATACCAACAGCCGGGACAGGCGGAGACCTGTACAAGACGACGGATAATGGAGCAAGCTGGCACCTGATATTGCAGGGATTGCCATTTGGAGCGCGGGTGCACGTGCAGCTGGCAGGAGGCGATACGCAGGTGATCTACGCGGGTGGTGCAGTCTCTCCTATGCCGTATGGGGAAGGAGCGCCCGAGGGGAAAATGAAGAGTGTGGGCAGTGCCTTTGAACTACAGGTGAGCCGTAATGGTGGCGCAAGCTGGCAGAATGTACCGGCTGCTCCAGGGCAGGCTTATGTTCAGAACTGGTTTGCCGATGCGCATGGCGATGTTTTCGCCGGCGCTTTGGACTTGAAGGCAGGTACACCTGGTGGGCAGGCTACTACCGTGACAGGTACAGCTGTGGCCGTAACGCCGGTGCGCGTACCGGCAGGAACTCCACAATCGCGGATACCCGTATCAGGTGGAGGTGTTTCTGTCACGAATGGGCAAACTACAGTGCAGCTTGGTGCGATCCCAGCATTCTCGACGTTGATCGAGCGCTATGATCTTGCGGCGAATGCCTGGAGCGTGGTGACCAATCCCCCGGCAAGCGGCGAGCTGCTAGCATTGACGCCGGGAGGCGCGAGTGGTGATACGCTGTGGTATATGGGGATGAATAAGGGGAAGGAAGTGTTGTACAGGTTTGTTGAGTGAGGTTTTAGTCTTCGAAAACCCACAGTACGACAGCCTTACTTTTTGTGCTCCAGTGTTGTGGCACATCGATCACGACAATGCCGGGCCGCGAGCGCAGAGCGGCTTTCAGACGGAAAGTCGTCTGATTGTGCAACAAGTATTCCCACCAGTGGACGATCACATAGTCGGGCAGCACAACGCTCAGCGTGACATCGGGGTGGCGTTCATGAACGGTGTCAATGTAGGCAAGCAGGGGAGGCACCAGTGCGCGATAGGGTGATTCGAAAATCAGCAGATGCGTATCTTCCTCCTGGGTCAGATTCTCCTGCTGCCATTGGTCCCAAATCTTCCCTATTTGCGTGGCCTCCTCTTCATTCATAGCAACATGAACGACCGTCACATGAGCAGGAATATTCCTTCTCTTGAGAGTACCAATTGCTCGTGAAGAAAGGCGTTTGCCGGAGCGTAAAAAAGCCCTGTTCTCGACTTCAGTGAAGCACAAACGATCAGTATGAAAGCCTTCTGCGTTTTTTGACGCTTCCAACCACGCTTTTTGCTATAAAAACCTTGACAAATAATTATTTAAATAATTAAAATATCAGCAAATTTACGAGTCAAGAGTTGAAAGGAACGTTACATTGAGCGCTTCAACAACACCATATATGACTGATTCGGTCACATCGGACGGCGCGACGATTGGGTATCGGCAAATCGGGAGCGGGCCTGGCATTATCCTCTTGCATGGTGGTATGCAAGCCTCGCTGAACTATATGCGCCTGGCGGCTGCGCTTTCGGATGCTTTTACGGTGTATGTGCCCGACCGGCGGGAGCGTGGCCTGAGTGGGCCGTATGGCGACCAGTATTCCATAGCAAAAGAATGTGAGGATGTCGACGCACTCCTTGACAAGACAGGCGCGCACTTCTTGTTTGGTCACAGTTCTGGTGGGCTCATCGCCCTCCAGGCGGCGCTGACCCTGCCGTCTATCCACAAAGTTGCCGTGTACGAGCCGCCGCTTTCTCTGCATGGCTCTGTACCCATGTCATGGGTCCCCAGGTATGAATGGGAGGTAGCCAGGGGCGAACTGGCCTCGGCAATGATTACATTGGTCAAAGGCTTGAAATTAAGCCGGGTAGTCACCTTTCTACCACGATGGCTGCTTCTGCCACTCACAAAGTTGGCGCTCCGTAGCAACAAGCAGACGCTCAAACCTGGTGATGTTTCCATGGAAGCGCTTATCCCCACGATGCGTTTTGACCAGCAACTTGTTAAAGAAATGGACAATAGCCTCGGAAGCTTCAAGGCCATGCGCGCAGAAGTTTTCTTGTTAGGCGGAGATAAAAGCCCGGCTTTTTTGCGTGAAGCCCTTGACGCGTTAAGCAAAACATTGCCGCGTGTCGAGCGCGTTGAGTTAAGAGGTCTGGGTCATGACGCGCCAAACGAAACCGCCCCAGAGCGCGTTAGCAAAGAGCTGCGAGCGTTTTTTAGCTAGCCCTGAGTGGAGGTCGTCAATGAGTCGCCCACGTCTTGATGCTGAACAGAAAAAGGTGAGTTTCTCGCTCGCCTTTTCTCCCAATCTCATTGCCGCGCTGGAGAAAGTGCGCAGAGCAAAAAGTCAGTCTGTCTTTGTGGAAGAATGGCTCCGCCAGAATCCTCAAATTGCCGCTGAGTTGACAGCCATGAACGACCCTGGTTTCGCGCCGCCAGTTGCGCGCTATGAGCAACTGATGGAGCATCTCCTGGCGTTTTACTCACCCTGGGATGGCGAGCAGCCGACCATTCAAAGTACACTCCTCATCGCGCAAAAGATTATCATACGAGATCGTGCGAGTACGGGTCAGGAAATTCAAGAGCATATCGCTGCTGCCATGAAGGCGTTCTGGTTGCAGGAGCGTCGCAAGCATGGGAAACGCCATGCCCGCGGTGAGAGCCTTGAGGCCATTGTGCCAGGCATCAAGGAATATGCTCGCTACTACTATCAGGTCATCTTTCAGGACATGGCAAAGGGCGAGCGCCACCAACTACAACATCGTTTCCGCAGCCTCGTGCGTGGTTGTGAGGCGGTGTATCGGGAGCGATTGCACGCGGCGCGGCCATCACACGACTGGCGAATGCATCAATTGTGACAATAGGGAATTGGCTTGGCGTGGCGATTGTTGAAGAAAAAAAGAGGTCTGGAAAAAGTACCAGACGCCCATCAACTGAGAAAGGGATTCCTAAAAAATGCAACGAGAAAGAGACCCGTGTCAGACTCAAGCTGCTACTCATCTCCCGGTGCATGAACGCATCGGTTTATCCATCATCGCCAAAGATGCCGCTGATGCGGTCAACCGGATCGTCGAGGCCGAGCGCGCCGGCCTGCGCCAGGTCTGGTTGGCCCAGGGCGGCTCGGGGGGAACCGATAACCTGACGATAGCGGCGATAGCGGCGGCGCGAACGACGCAGATCCGCCTGGGGACGGCCATCGTGCCCACCTATCCACGCCATCCACTCGTCATGGCGCAACAGGCGCTCGCCATTCACGATATCGCGCCAGGCCGCTTGCGCCTGGGGATCGGTCCCAGTCACCGCCCAATCATCGAAGGCATCTATGGCTTGTCGCAGACTTCCCCGCTGGCGTATCTGCGAGAATACGTCACGGTGCTGCGTGGCCTTCTGGGTGAGGGCAAAATCGATCATCACGGCACATTTTTCAATATTACTGCCACATCGCGCACTGCATCGATCCCGCTGCTGGTCTCGGCACTGGGCCCGAAAGCCTTCCTCCTTGCTGGCGAAATCTCCGATGGCGCTCTTTCCTGGGTGTGTCCCGTTCCGTATCTGCTCAACCAGGCGCTGCCGGCCTTGCGAGCAGGTGCCCAGGCGAAGCAGCGCCCGGCTCCCCCACTGGTGGCGCACGTGCTGGTGGCGCTGAACACGGATGAAGCGGCGGTCCAGGCCCAGGCGCGCCAGTTTCTTCGCCACTACTCAGAATTACCTTTTTATGTCCACATGTTCGAGGAGGCCGGCCTGCCCGTCACCGATGGATCGGGCCTGGATGCGCTGGCGAAGGCCCTGGTGATCTCTGGAGACGAGGCTACCCTCCGTGGACGCCTGGCCGAGCTGCTGGCAAATGGCCTGGACGAACTCATGGTCCACCCGCTCCCGCTTACGAATGAAGGGAAAGAGCTCCAGCAGTTGCTCCAGTTGCTCGCAGCAATTGCCTGATCGCTTGCTAAGTTTAGGGGATGGAGTTCATATCGAATCACACATGGCTTGTCGTGAGCTCTTGAGATTTCTTGTAAATCCGCCACAGTTCATGCGTGATACAGGAAGGACTTCGTGAACATCACAAGATTAGCAAGGGGACAGGCATGTTCTTCTTTTCGGTGGCTATTCCTGGTATACTACCAGCACGGCCAAAAAGGAACACGGGGAGTGACCGTACAGGAGAGAAGAAAGCGCATGCTGGTATGACGACGGAACATTCTGCGGACGCACAAGGACAGAGTAGCGAAGTATCCTTTGTTGGGGAGGGTACTGAGAATGATGCCGGTACTTTGAGTGTGCTCTATGAGCAGTTCCGGCGACCGATACACTCCTATGTTTACCGGCTGCTGGGCGACGTGGAGGACGCGGACGATGTGACGCAGGAGGTTTTTGTGCGGGCCTGCATCTCCTGGAATGGCCTGTATGAGCGCAATCGCCTCTCGGCATGGCTGTATCGTATCGCTACGAATTTATGTGTAGATATATTGCGGCGGAGGAAGCGTATTACCTGGTGGCCGCTGTCTTATCGTAACCGCGGTGAAGAGCGTTTCGACGATGGCGCCATCGATGATAGCGACTGGCTGCTGCCGGATAGTGGGGGCATTCCTGAGATTGCTGAGCGGGAGCTTATTCGCCAGGCCCTTGCTTGTATACCCGAGGAGTACGCGGTCGCGCTCGTGTTGAACGCCGCGCAGGGGGTGCCCTACCACGAGGTTGCTGCGATCCTTGGCATATCAGCGAACGCGGCGGCCACCCGTATCTCGCGCGCCAAGAGGATGTTTGTGGAAGCGTACCAGCGCCTCAGTAGAGAGGGTGTTGAAAGGCAGGAGAACAGGCGATGAACAACACCTTCAATGATGATCTTCCTATGCCACAAGACGACGATATGCCGCCGCTGCCAGGGATTGGGGAGGTTGGCCCACAGGTCTGTGCCACAGTGCAGCTCTACCTTGGGGTGATGGATGATCTTACGGCTGAGCAGGTAGCGATTATTCAAGAGCACGTGCGTGGATGCCCTGATTGCGCGCGCGTGCAGGGAGTGATGCAGGGGGCGACGCATGTTTTTGGTAGCCTGCCGGATTCAATGCCGTCCTCGCGAGTAGATGAGGCGGTAATGGCGGCGATAGCTGCGAGGCGTAAGGGGGGTATACAGGGCGACGCAATCCTGCCAGGAACCCGTAGGGGCGAGGGCGGTGTGGACGAGAGGAAGGGGCCCTTGGGCCGCCCAGGGGAGGAGGAGGGAACAAGGGCGACTACGAGACGAGAGGTACGTGATGTGCCGCGGCGTGAGGGAAGAGGTAGAGTAAGGTTGGGTTGGGGTGCGATAGCGGCAGCGGCGATAGCGGCAGTTCTGGTATTGGCGTTATTGGCAATGATGCACTTTATGCCCTGGTTTGGTTCGACGCCCCAGGCGTTTGCGCTGCCTGCAAATCTATCGTGGAATGGCTTTGTAATTTATCATAGCGAGATGCGGATCGATGGTCACGGGGCGCGTTATCGCGTCAACACGTATTATGATCCCGGGAGTGGGCGCCAGCACGTGGAGACTGTGATGCCGGATAGTATGGATGTTGTGGCAGTCGGTGATGGCCATAGTGTGCTGGGGATGGATATGATGCACCATGTTGCGCAGCACAATGCCAATGTGTGGAGCACTGATGAGTCCATGTTTAACCTGGCTGAGATTCGCAGCGATTTGAAGGCCAATCGCGCTGTTTTTATGGGTAAAGATGTGTTTCGCGGCGAGCCTGTCTACCGGATCCTTTGTAGCAATGGGCTGGTTTTGCTGCTAGATATGCAGTATAAACCGGTGAATGTGTTGCCCGGGGTTGGGTCTGGTTCGGCTGAGCCAATGTATGATACGCTTGTTTTGATGCCGCCTTCGCATGTGTCGAGTCAGATGTGGGATATGCGTGTACCGCCTGGATTCAAGATGGGGGAATTGCCAGGCAAACCATAGAGGCGTTCTCTCTGATACATTTTTGGTTGTGGACAGGGCTGCTTCGCCAGGGCGTATGTGCAAAATTTGGAATTATTCTGGTTGAGAGCAAGATTGGAGAAGTTTTTTCCGTAGCATTCATGTATACTTAAAGCCATGAAAACACAAATTGTATAGGTTCTTTCAGGAAGGAGATTCTCTCATGTCATCTCATTTGGGGCTTTTGATGCTGCTGGTCAGAGATGTGCCAAGCGCTAAAGCGTTCTACACGGAATACCTGGGTTTAGAAGCTGTACCGGAGTTTTCCTCGGATGAATTTGTTCTGCTCCGCTCTCTGACTGGGGGGACAAATATTGCCTTGCAAGACGCCACGAAAGAGACCTATGGCGTTCCCCTGGCGCATGGCGGCATCATTCCGGGTTTTCAAGTCGAGGATGCCGACGCGATCTACCAGCAGTGGAAAGCGAAGTCCGTTGAGATCCTTGGCGAAGTCACCGATATGGGTGCCGGGCGGACCTTCACCGTCAAAGACCCCGAAGGCCATTACATCCAGGTCTATCATCTGTATCCGCAGGTTCGTGACACGCAGAAGCAAATGGGGATGTGACGACTCCCCATGGCTGAAGCACAGGGGCTTTCGGGCGCGGGAATGGGTAAAGCTCTTGGCAGGGCCTGGAGCCTTACTGCGACCATGCGCAAAGATCCTTTCTTAAGACAGCGTGTTTAGCCGAAACACGGGATGGCGCGGTGCCTCGCGTTCAAAATCAGCCAGCGGGGAGTCCTGCGTGACGTCGAAGTAGCTGGTCACGAACGACGGGGCGCCGGTGAGCGATTGTTTGAGGATCGGCCCTGCTTCCTGGATGCTCAGTTCGACGGCGGAGACGCGCTCCCTGTGGCGACCCCGCGTGAGCGTAGCCTCGCCAGCGGCGCGCAAATTGCGCACCCAGTTGACCGTCCCAAATGGCGCGATCAGCAAGCGATATCCATCCAACTCGATCAGCGTGACCGGGTTTGTGCGAATCTTCCCGCTTTTGCGACCCCGCACGGTGAGCAGGGTCATGGATCCCATCTTCACGCCCATGCGTAGCAGAAATGTGGTCATTGCGTTGCTTATGCGCACAAATGCGTTGACACGGTATGTTTTTGCCATGTGACATGTATCTCCTTTTCTCGAACACAAACGGAAGCTATTCCAGGTGTTGCAGCCAGGCCGCGAGCGCGGTGCCAATCTCATCAGGAGAGTCCTCCTGGAGATTATGGAGCCCTCGCACGATAACCTCGCTTTGCGCGGGCCACGTGCGGCAGAACTCATGCTGACTCGGTTGTAACCTGCCTGGATCGCCCTGAATGTATAATTTGGGAACGTCACTGCGGGAAAGCCACTCTCCGTATGCCGTGACGATCTCGGTCACCTCGGCTGGTTCTCCATCAACCGGAAGCTGACGTGGCCAGGTGAGCGTGGGGCGACGCGCTTCGCCCGGCTCGGCAAACGGACGGCGATAGTTATTCATCTCTTCCTCCGTCAAGGGACGCAGAACACCACTGGGCAGGTTGAACTCGATGAAGGAGTTTTGTTCCAGAACCATCTGTTCGCCTGCCGGAGATCGTAGCGCCTGGAAGAGTTTGCGTGCTGCTTCCGGGTACTCGCTCCAGGTGTATGGCTTGACAATCGCTTCCATATAGGCAATTCCTTTCACTGCGTCCGGGTGGCGATACGACCAGTCGAAGCCCAGGGCCGATCCCCAGTCATGCACAACAAAGGTGACGCGCTGGTGGACGCCTAGCATGTCAAGGAGTGCATCCAGGTAGCGGCGGTGCTCGACGAAGGTATAGGAGCCGGGGCCGCTATCTGGCAGCTTCTCCGAATCGCCCATGCCGATAAGATCAGGCGCGATACAGCGGCCAAGCTCCTGCACATAAGGAAGAATATTGCGCCAGATGTAGGAGGAGGTGGGATTGCCATGCAGAAACACGACAGGGTCGCCGCTTCCTACCTCTACGTACGCCATCTCCTGTCCCAGAACCAGTTGACGCTTTTTTTGATAGGGAAATGTTGCGCTAATCATGCTCGTATTTGCCTTTTCTGTTTGTAGTTCTTCAGGTATCCGTTTATTTGAAATGTATTGGCCCTTCACCACCCCGCTTCAGCTCCTCTTGCATCCACGGCTCGATTTAAGATCACACCTGGCTAGATCATGTCGTCAGGTCAACATGATGTCATTGCTTTTAGGAATTGACATATATGCCTCTCCGTATGTGAATAATCACTCACATTGATAAGTATAGTCGGAAGCAATGTCTCTGTCAACTGGACTTTTGGACAGTATGGGCCATAAGTTGGGGAGGAGCAGCCACTTCCAGTCGGCCTGTAGACGTTCGCACTCCTGAGCCGATCCTGGCCCGACGAACGGAGAGATCCTTCGCTCGCGCTCAGGATGACATAACCCGCTGTCATCCTGAGCGCGAGCGAAGGATCTCTTGTGGACTTCTGGGCAATCACATGGTATACTCTCTTGACATCTTCAGTCTCCTGATTTATAATCTAACCGGTTAGATTATAAATCAGGAGAAGAGAAACGTATGCCGGAACCGAGAAGGAAACGAGGTCGGGAAAGAATCTATGATGCGCAAAGAACACGCGAGGCCATACTGGGTGCAGCAGAAGCTGTGTTCTCTGAGCACGGGTTTGATGGGACATCGGTTGACGCCATCGCTGCACAAGCGGGTTACAACAAAAGTCTGCTCTTTCAGTACTTTGGCGATAAGCTTGGTCTCTATACCCAGGTGCTCAAGCGGGCTGACAGGGAAATGGGCGAACTCCTGGCGCGTGTGTTCGCGTCCGGGGAGGCGTCCGAAACCGTTGCCTTCCAGGCCCATCAGTTCAGGGCATTTCTCGCCACGATAGTGCAAACCCTTCTTGACTACCTGCTCGAACATCCCCGCCTGGTGCGCATATTGACCTGGGAAATGGCCGAGGGCTGGCAGACGTTCGCACAGATCGCCTCACAATTTCCGCCCGAAGATACTGCTCAGCTCGAGCCGCTCTTTCACAAGGCGCGCAGTGCCGGACTGCTCCGATCTGATTTCGTGCCTATGATCCAGCTCACGATGATGGTGCCAATATGCCAGGCCTATCTCGCCTATCTTCCCCTGTACCAGCGGCTCCTTCCAGGCGAGGATCTTTCTTCCACGAGCGGGCTTGCACGCGCGCGGGAATATCTGGTTGATTTTGTGGTCGCAGGGTTGATGGGCGGTCTTCCCGAGACGAAGACCGAGAAAGGATGTTGAACCACATGACAGAGATTACTATGAGCGATTTGTTCTCGCAAGAAACACTCCGCAATCCAGTTAGAGCGACCAGAAAGAGGACCACATGAAAAAGATTACGTTAGAGGAACACTTCATTTCCCCTGCATATGCTCAGCACGTGCGTGAACTCCAGAGCAAAGCTGCCAGGGCAGGCACGCCCTCGGAGTTTGAGGCTCTGCTGGCAGATCCGGTTATGCGAAAAGGGATCGAAGCGGTTGAAGCAAAGCTGCTAGATATGGGTGAAGGCCGCCTGAAGGCGATGGACGCCTGTGGCATAGATATGCAAGTTCTCTCGCTCTCTGCACTCACTTTTCCCTCCATTCAGGGAGAGAGCGATACAAATCAGGCAGTCAGTGTGGCCCGACAGACGAATGACTATCTAGCTGAGCAAGTTCGCCAGCATCCAGATCGCTTCGCCGGCTTTGCCGCCCTGCCCTTACAAGATCCCAGGGTCGCTGCCGATGAGCTTGAGCGCGCGGTGACACAACTGGGCTTCAAGGGCGCGCTGGTCAATGGGCATACCAACGGCGAATACTTCGACGAGCGCAAATTCTGGGACGTTTGGGAGCGTGCCGAACAACTTGGCGTGCCCATCTACCTGCATCCAGCTGACTCTCCCAGCGACCAGATGAAAATCTACCAGGGCTATCCTGGCCTGCGCAGCGCTGTCTGGAACTGGACCGTCGAGACCGCCACGCATGCCCTGCGCATCATCTGTAGCGGAGTCTTCGACGCCTTTCCCGGGGCCATACTGCTGCTCGGACACATGGGCGAGGCTCTGCCGTACACCCTACGGCGCATCGATGACGGGTGGAAGGGTACTCCACAGAGCAAACAGCTTCAACACCTGCCATCGTACTATGTCAAGAACAATGTCATGATCACCACCAGCGGCAATTGCTCAACGGAAGCCCTGATCTGCGCATTCCTTGCGGTGGGTGCAGATCATATCCTCTTTTCGGCAGATTATCCTTATGCGCCGCTTGACCGCATGACACAGTTCGTTGAAACAGCCCCGATCAGTGAGATCGACAGAGAAAAAATCTGCCATCTGAATGCCGAACGCTTGCTCAAACTGCCATAAAGCATGATACCTCATTTTTCAGGTGCATGTCCTGGCTGTCATCCCTCCGCTGCGCTCAGGATGACAAAACCCCCGGCTGTCACCCTGAGCGCCGCGAAGGATCTCTCGCCGACTTCTGGGCAATCACCAGAAATGCACCCTTGACGAAAGGTATTAGGGCATGCTAATATCATAGTAAGGAGATCGGATATTAGCTTAACCTCAGCCCAAAACGAGGACAAAGGCACAAGGTTATTATCCATTGCGCTCGATGAAAGACGCGCCCCTTTTTGATCACTTCTTGAAATGGAGAATAGAGCAATGAGTCTTTTTCATACCCACGAAAAATGCTCTCGCTGTAATATATCGCTAGCGCTGTGGAATGCCTCCACCTGCACACGGTGTGGAAGAAAGCTGTGTAGCCACCATACTCATTTGATGAGAGTTCCACACAGCTACGTCCTTGCTTCGATCTGTGATAACTGCTCAGGGGGTGCAGCGACAATGCTTCCATCTGCGCGGCTAGCCTCACAACAGCCAGCACAGGTGGCGCAAGGATAGCCGCCCTCAAAGAGGCAAGTCCATGCGGTAGGGTTAGGTGGCAGAGCCTTACGCATTTCCAAAAATGTAGGCAGCAGCAAAGACCAGTGCTCCGCTTCCAACCACCTGAACTAACGAGATCAGCCAGTTCGTCCCGAAGTAGCGGTGACGAATGGCGGCAATCAAGACTAGCTCAAAAGCAACCACCACGTATGCGACAACCAGGGCAAGCTGCAGATTGCTGATCAGGAAGGGAAGCGTGTGCAGTGAGCCGCCGACAAAAGTCATGATTCCGGTGATCGCACCTCGAATGACCGGGCTCCCACGTCCCGTGAGTTCACCATTATCGGATAGCGCCTCTGAAAAAGCCATACTGATACCTGCACCTGTCGCGGCAGCAATTCCAACCAGGAAAGCATAATAGGCATGATGCGTGGCGAACGCCGTGGCAAAGATAGGTGCCAACGTCGAAACGGATCCGTCCATCAACCCCGCCAGTCCAGGCTGCACTACACGTAGCAGAAAGTTGCGGGATGAGTCATCCCTGCTTCTCAACGCGTGGAAAAGTTCCGCCAGCTGTCCCCTTAGAGTGTCTGGCGTCTCCTCTATCAATTTAGCTTCATCTGAAGCCCTTTCAAGTTTATCGTGCACAGAGGTCTGATTCTCGACGCTGCTGGCACTATTTACAGATGTGTTTTGCTCACCGGACATTGCTAAACTCCTTTATGGAAAGAAGAGCGAAGAAAAGGCTCTTCAATTAGTTTTTTTGTGTCGAACATGACGCGCAGAGCCCATACAACCTGACCTCATACGACCCCAATTCGATCCCTGTCGCATACGCTGCTTGCTCTAAAACTTCCGATGATACAATTACATCAACAGGTACATCAAGCAATGCTCCGCAGTTCGTGCAGATGGCATGGTCATGGCGCGAGACCCGCCCATCATAGCCAGTGCAATCGTCGCTACGCCCAACCTCTTTGATAAATCCCTGCTCGACCAGATGATGTAAGATGCGGTAGACGCTCGCAAGTCCTATATTGGGCCGCAAGCGCTTCACCGCCTCGTAGATCTCCTGTGCCGTTGGGTGATTATGTGCCGCCTGTACAGTATCGAGCACCGCCTGTGCATTACTATTCAGTCTCGTTTTCAGTTTCGTTTGCATGTTAGGTAACCCTAATAATGATAATCATTCTCACTTGTCTGATAGTATTGTACGACATGAAGATGGTAGGTGTCAAGGCTTCAGAGGCTCATGTATATCATGATAACTGTGATGGAGACGGAGAAATTAGGGGGGGCTTTTTGGCTCAATTTTTGGGCCTGAGGCCAGATTATTTTTATTCCTCTTAATAACTTACTCAGATAGCCTTTTCAATCCTGTCTGAAACCAGATGAGTTATCATCTGAGCAGTTACTTTTCATTGTATTCCGAGCCTGAAAACCGAATTCGCCAACAATATCTTAATGGGGCTGTAAGGAGTGCATACTACTCAATTTCTCCTGCTGCCCGCGCCCAAAACCTGATCTTCCGTACGGCTCACTTCTCTATTTCCCGCTTGTGCAGCTTGTTCCGCTGCGCTCGACTCACCTGCTTTTTGTGCATTCACCTTTATTGCGCTGGTGATTGTGATACCCAGGCCGCTCAGGCAAATCAAACACATGGCGGTCATAATCAACGCGGCCCATGGGTGAGAAAAGAGGTACATAGCGAGGACGCTGGTCTTCGCATAACCCAGCAGGCCGCTGAAGACCAGCACACCGACGAGCTCGTTACTCCCCACCTGTCCGGGAGGAGTGGGCAGAATACAGAACATATTATAGGTCGTGTAGCCGAAGATGGCTATTCCAAAGCTCATATTGCTGACACCAACGGTCAAGAACGCAAACCAGGCAAACAGACCGTCACACGTTATAGCCAGGCAAGTGAGCAGGACCGCCGGGATGAATGTCTTTGGCCTGCTGGCACCCGCCAGCAGCGATTCGACAAGACCCAAGGCAAAGCCCTCGATCTTCCCTCCAATCCCCCAGGGGAGAACTTTAAGTACCATCTGGATAAACTTCGTGGTGGCAACGCGGTTCCATGCCATCAGTGCGACTGTGAATATGATCCCAAGCAGAATGCCACTCACCAATCCCAGAATAATCCAGAGCGTGGCACCCATATGGACACCTGGAATGAATGGCACTGCCGCCATAATAAAAAGTGCGGGCATCAAGTCGAGCGACTTGTCCATAGCCACGGTGGGCAATGACTGGCTGATCGGCACACGCTTGATTCGTTTGAGGATCAGGCTCTTAGCCACTTCACCTCCCTGCACGGGTAGCAAGAAGTTGAGGAAGACGGCCACCCAGAAGACCTGGATGGCCTTCAGCGTACTGATATCGCAAATACGGCATAAGAACAGCCGCCAACGTGCCCCCCGAATGCTGAACGCTGCGATAAAAGAAGCAGCGGCAAGCAATGCATAGATCACCCCTTGCATGGTCGTCAGGTGCTGCCTCAATACGGTCACAGTGGTGGGAATATCGATAAATCTGGAGATGAGGAAGAGCATAGCGATCCCAACCATCAAACCAAGCACTACTCTTACCTGCAGGCTGTTCAGTATTGCTTTCCATACCGGTTGCGCTCTCGTTGGCTCCTGCGCTACTCCCTGCATAACAGGTACCTGTGGCAGCGACAGTGTTTCGCCAAACATGTCGCTCCCATTGCCAAGGCTCTCAAGGTGTAAGTCTGCCTGCTGTCCTCCATAAAGGCCCGCCAACTCACCAATAGTTGGCGGCGTCGCCTGTGAATATCCTCCCTGGGTAGGAGGACACACTGCCCGCATCATTCCGCTGATCGCCATCAAACGTATCGTGCTCATTGAACCAAGGTCGAACACATCCCTGGGAACCCCAACATCCGGGTCATCCAATGGCATGTCTTCCCCCAGCGGCGTTTGAGGGACCGTTGGGATGGCAGGCAGGACGGTTGTGGGCAGTGTCTCTATATCTTCTTTTTCCGGTTTTTTGTATCGACGCCATTTATCGGTCATCAAGAAGGGATGGGAATATTTAATAAGTCTTTGAGGATGAAAAATCCTACGCTTTGAAAGTTCCTCATCTGGCAATTGCACGCAAACCTCACAAAAAAAGTCCTTACTATCTCTACTCAGCAACGATTGACCGACCCGGAAATAACATTATCCTCCCAGGTCCCTATCGGTACTGTGACCGATCAGACAGCGAGGCCCTGTTCCTGCAGGAACCCTATACACTGGCTATCTGGCTCTCGTCCTGATCTGCCGAATAGCCTTTTTTACAAGAGGTCGTAGGGCGCTGATTGATTAACTGCGAACCTTACTCACTTCATGACCATCTATCTCAAACTCCGCATAAGTGAATCATGATAATATAGGGGTCAGCGCATCCAAACCTGAAAACTGTACGCTAAGGTTTGAAGCGCTGACCCCTTCCTAGGCGAACTGGCCGAGAGTGAGCGGGTGAAGGTGGTTGTATTACCTCCGATAGAGACGATGGCCTCGGTGATCCATCGCGGCAGCTTCAGCAGCATGAATCCGGCCTATAGCGCCATCTTCCAATGAATCGAGGCCAACGGCTCTCATATAGGCGGACCGGGTTGCGAACTCACCCTTGCCTATGAGCCCGGCGGCGACGAAACAACGTCCAGAATGCGAGATCCAGTTTCCCCCTCGCCATGGAGAGTCCCGACGCAGGGCCGCCCCTCCCCCCTTAGGGCAGCGGCTGACCGAGCACCCGCGCGGCAAAACGCAGCATGTGTTCCTGGTAGGTGATCCCAAGCTCAGTCTGCAACGCTGAACTGATATGGCCGGCGTCGAACCAGACCACTTCGATAGCTTTGCCCTGTTCTTTCAGCTTCTGCTCGTACCGCTCGATCGGACCAGCTGGCGAACGAGTATCGTTGCGTCCCGTCAGAATCAGCACCGGAGCACGCACCTGCTCGATGTAGGTCAGGGCTGAGCTGGCCTTGTAGCGTTCAGGCTGCTCCTCTGGCGTGCCACCCAGAAACGACATTTGAACGCTGCGCATCGCCCCCCCGGTCGTTTCGTAGAGCGTCTCCAAACCGACGACTGGCGCCTCTGCCATGCCGCCAGCCCACAGCTCAGGATATTTGCCGATCCCCAGCAGCGTGAGATACCCCCCGAAGGAGGCACCCGTCAGAAAGACCTGGGAAGCATTGGCGATGCCCTCCTCGATCAGGAACGCGCGGGCCGCCACCACATCTTCGATTTCCCAATAGCCCAGATTGCCCCACACCTTCCGCTCGAAGGCGCGTCCAAAGGTGCTCGAGCCGCGAAAGTTGACCGAGAGGAAGGCAAAGCCGGCATCCAGCCACGCCTGACTGGCAGGGACAAACCTTTCTCTCTGCAGCGTCGCCATTCCGCCATGCATCTCAATGATGGCCGGGAAAGGACCGTGCCCATCGGGCACAGCCAGCCAGCCCTGCACCAGCTGCCTGTCGGAAGAGGGAAAGCGCACCGAGCGCCAGGGATGGCCCGCCGGTACCTCACCCGAAGGCAGGACGGTGCTCGTGCGGGCCCCCGTCGTACGGTTGAGCGCGATCACCTGGCTGGGATGGGTGGCATCCGTCCATTCCGCGAAGACCTCATCCCCCGGTCCAAAGTAGGCCTTCCGGCCCAGCGTATCATGGTAGCCGAGCGAGCCACCAGGAACATGCAAGGGCGTGAGGGCAGCGCTTTCGAGGTCGTAGAGGTAGAGGTTCTGCACCGCTTGCCAGGACTGGCAAAGTAAGGTCTGCCGCCCATCCTCTGACCAGTCCAGCGGTTCCACGTCTCCTTCCAGGGCAGAGAGCGCGAGCTGGGTCCGCTCGGTGGTGCGCGGATGCCAGAGGAAGGGCCGTTTCATCCCCGTCTCATTGCTGGTGCCCAGGAGACGCTCATCCCCGGCCAGCGGGGAGAACGCGAGAGGCTCTAAACTCTGCTTCTCTTTCCACAGCTCCCCAATGGGCTGGCCCGTGTGGGCATCGACGACCAGCAGGCTGAAGTCCAGGCTCCCAGAGCGCTTGCTGGAGCCCAGGGCCACCAGAGCGCCATTGGCGGAAACAAAGCCTGGGGAAAAGTAGGCCGCACGGATCATGGAGGGCTCTTGATAGACCTTGCGCGGAGGGCTCAGCGTCCCCTCGGGCCCAATATCCATGCAATAGAGCATGAACCCTTCCTCGTTAAAGGCAATGAGGGCCAGCAGGTTATTGGCCCGGCTGCCTTGCAGGCCAAAGAACGCATAGGGAGGCAGATCCGGGGTAATATCTTCGGGAGCACCCCCCTCAAAGGGGACACGTACGAAATGCCCCATCTCGTTGCCCTGCGCATCATCGTGATAGTAGATGGAGCGTCCATCCGCTGAGAGATAGGCGTAGTAGAGTCCCCCCTCGTGCTGCGTCACCTGTCGCAGCGAGCCGGTAGGGACATCCCAGGCGTAGATCTGCGCGACCCCTGAACGGGTGCTGGCAGCGATCCCGCGCGTCTTGTTCGCGGCGGCCAGTTGGGTCCATAGGATTGCAGCGGCGCGAAAGCGCTGTTTCCAGGGGGCATCCTGATCAAAGCGTAGGGTTTGAAGCATGGTATCTTCCTTTCTACTCAAAAAAATGAAACGAATTTGACGTATCCTCGAATAAATACATGAGAAGATTGCTCATGCGTCTTTTGATATAGGGCCTGATTTAAGGTTGTTCCCACTAGCCGCACTCGGCGTGGGCTTCGCGATCCTCCATATGGCCTGGCCTCGCTTGCTCGCCACACTTGACATACAGACCTCATCGGAGCGGCTGCGGCGCGTTCCGCCTACCTACCGCATGGAGTTGCGGTTATATACCGCTCGTGCCCAGAGGTAGCCAACCAGGGCGAGGACGACGCACCAGGCAACGGCGAGGACCGCGCTGTTGTCGATCGAGGTTCCCAGTAGCAGCCCGCGCAGCGTGTCGATGACGGGTGTGAAGGGCTGATACTCGGAGAACCAGCGCACCCCAGCTGACATCGAGTCCGGGCGGACAAAGGCGCTACTGGTGAATCGCGAGGTCGAGTCGCCGCCGCATCCCGCCGGAGTAGGTGATGGGCAACTTTTTGGCCGCGTCGACCAGATCAAAGCGTTCGAGCAGTGCGGCTGCCCGCTTCCGGCCTTCACTCCGACCCAGGTGGTGCAGGTCGGTCATCAAAAGCAGATTCTCTTCTCCAGTCAACAGATTGTCCACCGCTGAGAACTGGCCGGTGACGCCGATCACGGCGCGGACCGCAGCAGGTTCGCGGGTCAGGTTGTGGCCAGCGACCCGCACCTCGCCGCTATCAGCGTGGATGAGCGTGGAGAGGATATGTACTGCCGTGGTCTTGCCCGCGCCGTTGGGACCGAGCAGCGCGAAGATGGTTCCCTCGGCCACGTCCAGGTCGATGCCGTCGAGGACCACGTGTTTGCCAAAAGCTTTGCACAATCCCCGTGTTTCAATCATCATGACACATGACACCTTTCTATGCTATAATGCAAATTACTTGGATATCCAGCAAACAGTATTGAAATTTGCTAGATATACGAGTCAAATTGCAATAATTTATCTTGATTAACAAGGTAAATATATCTTAAACGGAGAAAGAACAATTGTCAAGGGGTTCTCAGAAGAAACAGACGGAGGTCCTCGGGGAACTTACGCGTGAGCTCCGGCAGTGCTATGGACTGGGCGCGTCCTTCTTCCGGGCGGCGGCGGCTCGAATCGAGATGACCGACACGGACATGCAGGTCATGGATATCTTGGAGAGCACAGGTGAAGCTTCCGCTGGTCAGCTTGCCAATCTCATGGGACTCACCACTGGGACATTCACTGGGATACTCAACCGGTTGGAGAAGGCCGGGCTTGTCCACCGGGAGCGCGACCCCAACGATGGCCGTAGGGTGATCGTGAGGCTCGCAACGGGCTCGGACGGCAGGCACGAGATCGGCCCTCTTTTCGCTTCCATCGGGAAGGCATGGGAGGAAATGGCGGCGCACTACGACGATGAGCAGAGGGCCTTCCTTCTGGAGTTTCTGAAACAGAGCAACGCGCTAGCCAGGCAAGAAATTGCTCGGCTGCGAGAGGCGTCGGCGGGCGAAGAGGGAATGTTCTCTGCTCCGCTGGCAGATCTGGAAAGCGCCCGGCTTGTCTTCCCCTCCGGGGCCTTTCGGCTGACCTTGCGTACGACCGAAGGAATGGCCGAACTCTACCAGGCCCGCTTCGAGGGACCGGTGCCGGATGTCGCGGCCAAAGACGGGGTGGTCACTATCCGCTATCCACGACGTCT
>Ga0137384_10001224_pt1 | contig 20208 bp, 35 predicted proteins | sample SagtaG_2_FD_104922 | JGI IMG/M metagenome (GOLD analysis project Ga0137384, IMG submission 104922) | Vadose zone soil microbial communities from Sagehorn Ranch, Mendocino, California, USA - Sage2_R_60_16 metaG | ecosystem: Environmental > Terrestrial > Soil > Vadose zone | place: USA... | reverse complement strand
CCCCTGGCGGACAGCACCCGCAGCGTGGCCATCAGCTGGCCAGCAGGAGACCGCCGGGCGGGTTGGACATGGCGGCGATCTTCTTCTGGTCAGCCGCGATCTGCGTGAGCAGCTGCTTGATCTGGCCCCTGATCGAGGTGATCTGCTGCGCCCTGGTCGGTGCTTTCCTGCCGCCCGCGACCGCCTTGGCAGGTGCGCCCTTCTTGGCTGGCGTGGCCTTGGCAGTCTTGCCCGTGGCGGCGGCCTTCTGGGCAGCTGCGGTGGTCTTGTGCCTGATCGTAGTCAGCCTGGCCAGCTCAGCATGGAGCGTCTTCAGCTTGGCCCGGTCGACCCTGATCTGCTGCTGGAGCTGCTGCTTGCTCATGCCCTTGCCAGCCGCCGTGCCGCCCGCTCCCCAGGTGCCGACTGGCGTCCGGGGCTCGGCGGGGTTGAACCCGGCCAGCTCGACCGCGCGGTCCAGGGCACTCCAGGTGCTGGCGTGGGCGTGCGCCCGTGCCTGCTTGGCCGCCCAGTCAGCGCTGGCACCCGCGCTAGCCGCGCGCACCTCGGGCCTGACGTTGCCGCCGCCAGCCGCCCAGCGCTTGCTCGCGCCGCGTGCGATGGCGATGGCCTGGCTCAGCGTCTTGGCCCGGCCGGTACGCAGCAGAGCACGAGCAATATTTTGTATATAAGGGGGCAACTCCATTCCCTTTACCCCCCATAGTCCCGGACCCCCAGGCTTCCCAAAGGGATGAGGCTCAGTCGCTAGACGGCCCGTCTCTGCCGATAGATCCAGTGAGCCAGCCCCAGGTGCGTTGACTCCAGATCCGGTAGACATTCTGAACATGGATGCCATGCTCCCGTGCGATAGCGGTCGCGCTGCCTGAGCCTTTCTGACTCCAGATGACGAGTACCTGGTCCCGGCTGAGCTTGACATTGCTGTTCTGCTCGCCCAGCCCGTTCCCCCGCTGATCGTAGATGGCATGGCAACTCGCGCAGCGGGGTTCGTAGTCGCTCGCAGAATCGCCTGTTCGACCGTGGATAGTTGACCAGTGGAGTGCTGTCCTGCCGCAGTCCGTGCACGGGTAGTCGCGTGCAGGGCCTCGCTCGCGCCGAGGGATTTTGTGCTTGCCCGCGTATGTGTCGGCCATACATTCAGACTACCTGAATATACGGTCTCCGCGCTCAGCTCGATCGCCCGGTCGAGGTCCTCCCAGCTGGCCTGGATGGTGGCCTGGATGCCAGCCCGGATCTTCTTGTAGTAGTCCGGGTCGTGGATGCCCAGCATCTTGCTCTGCGCCGGGCTGAACGGCGGCATCGAGGCCAGCGCCTCGAAGTCCCGGACGGATGACTCCGGGCTGTAGCGCACGCTGGCCGCTACCTTCGCGGCAGGAGGCTCATGCGTGTGGTTCTGCCCGGGGTTCATCCGGTGCATGGCCTCGTGCTCGGAGGCGAAGTCCTCGAAGGTGCGGGTCTCGCGCTGGAACCCGGTACGGCCGGTGGGCAGACCGGCCCCGTGGCCCTCCGCGATGTGCTTGATCATCCCGGCTCTGGTCTTCGGCGTGCCATGGTAGACCCAGCCGTGCGAGTAACCTTTTGGGCCGGTCAGCTCGATGCCGCCTCGCGCCGGGTTGGCCTGGTTGGTCGGTCGCAGTCCCCTGCCGTATGCAGCCGGGCGCTTGCCTGCCTGCCTGGGAGAGTACGGAAGGCTGTCTGTCTTCGACAGGGATGCTGCGGCGTGCATCCGGGCGAACCTGCTGTGCAGCCTGGCCTTGTCGCTGTCAGCGGGCGATTCCTGGGCTTTCCGCAGATGCGCGCTCGCCGCCTTCCGGTGCTCGGAGCGGCTCATCTGGTGAGGCATCTTGGTTCCGAGGGCAGCTGCGCTGGCCCTGATCCAGCCGTGGATGTAGCCCTTGGGGCCGACCAGCTCGATGCCGCCAGCCTGGCTGGCGTGGCTGGAGCCGTGGCTGAGCTTGGCGAAGCCCTTCTTGCCGTACTTCTTCCGCCCGATCCAGGCTGCCAGCGCGCCGGGGTTGCGGGCTCCGCGCTTGGCCAGGCTGCCCTTCAGCTTGGCGAAGTTCTTGCCCGAGCCGGGCGGTGCCCCGGCGAACGTGGCCAGCTCGATGGCGTTCGTGATGTCCTCCCAGGCGAGTGCCTTCAGGTGCTGGGCCTGCGGGGCCACCGCAGGCGCGGCGGCGACGGGTCCTGGTGCCCCGTTCGGGGCGCCGACGGGGACAGGCTGGCTGGACGGGCTCATCGCCGTTCCCTTCGGGGCCAGGGCGGCGGCGCGGCGCTCGGCCATCATTCCCTCGTTTCGCTGCCGCACGTCCTCGATGTCCTTGACGTTGAGCAGGTGCCTGTACGCCTGCTGCATATAGAGCTTGGCCGCCATGTGCCCCTGGTCGTCGTGCACCCCGTGACGGGTGATCTGGAGCGGGGCGAATCCCTCGATGGCCGCGTTCAGGTGCCGCCTGGCCCCCTCGGTGCGCCCGTACTCCAGCTCCCTGGCCGCGTCGGTCAGGTGGTCGTGCACGCTCATGTCGGGGAAGGTCTGGGCCACCTGGGCGGCGAGCTTGCGGATGCCCGCCGAGGTGCGTGCCTTCATCGGGGTGGTCTGGACGATCCTGGTCATACCAATGACACCAGCCTTCTGACCGTGACGTGCTGCGTGCCTGGCAGCATTCTCGCACCCCGGACCGGCGGGCCTGGATAGCAGCGGCAGTGCGGGTGCACCGAGCCCGGCCACCCGATCAGCGGCTGCGCCGTGGCCTCGAAGTTCTTCCCGTCGGCCGCCCGGCACTCGGGGCTGGTCCGCGTGTCGAGCACCGTGTTCCAGCCGAGCAGGTTGCCGTAGGTCATGGCGGCGTTGTCCACCTGGGCAGCTGCCCTGGCCCGGTTCCACATCGCGTCGAGGTGCTGGCCGAAGTACCGGCGCTCGCGTGCGATTGAATCTGCAAGCGCCTTCTGCACCGGCTGCCCCTGGCTCCTGGCCTCGGCCAGGTCATGCGTAACCCGGCGGCCAGCTGCCAGGGCGAACTGAGCCCGCCGCAGGTAGTTCTGCCGTGCGGTCGTCAGGGACGCGGAACCAGCGACCCCCGTCCTCTCCGGCGGGAAGCTCATCACCATGTCCAGGACGGCCAGCATCGGGGCGGGCTGCACCTGAGACGTACGGAAGGACGGCAGTAGGCGCGTCAGCACCGCCATGGGCGTCACCGCGATAGCGAGTTCGGAGGCCAGTGCCGCGATCAGGGCCGTATCGGCCGCTGCTGTCCCAGCTGCTGGCGCGGGCTGCTGCTGAACGGGTGTAGTCATCGGGGTTGACTCCCATCGCTACCAGCATGCGCCTGTGCAGGTGCCAGGACAATTCTGCCGCCTCCCGCTGCCACCCGGCCATCTGGACCCGCAGCCTGCGCAGCCGGTACATCATGATCAGCGTCAGGACCAGGCTGGCTGCGGTGGCTGCCGCCAGGACCTGCTGCCAGTGCTGGTGCCAGTAGCTCATCAGGCTGGCCTCCCGGCCCGTGCGGCGGGGGACGGCCCGGCCATCGGGGTGCCCGCCCTCGGCGGCCTCGGTGCCCCGGCCGTCGCGCCCGGCGCTGGCGGCGGGCGCAGGCCCGGAGCGCCGCCCGGCCTCTGCCCTGCCTGCTGGGCGATGCCGTGCGCCGCGCCCGCCAGCCCCTGGAGCTGGCCGATGGACCCGGCAGTCTCGGGCGGCAGTCCGGGCGGCGGGTTCTGGGTCATCTGCTCCTGCCGCTGGGTGGCGGTGGCGATCAGCGCCGCGTGCACCTGGTCCACGTCGAGCTGGAGGATCGAGGCCATCCGCTCGGTGATCAGGTCGAACACCTGGAGCGGGACGTGCAGGACGGGGGCGGCTGCCATGGTCTGGAACATAGTCAGCAGCGCGGCCTGCTGCTCGTCCTGGAGCGGGCCGAACTTGGCCGAGGGGAACGCGGCGTCCGGGCCGAAGTTGAGCAGCACCAGCGGCCGGACGATGCCGTGGGAGTACGCCTCGGCCTGCTCCTTGGCCACGCCCTGGCGGGACTTGAGGTAGAAGCTGGACTGGTCCTGGGACAGGCTGTAGCTGCCCTTGCCACCCATCGCCGAGCCGGTCAGCCCCATGAACCCGGCCAGCACGGAGTGGGTCTGCCAGCCCTCCAGGAACGCCATGGCCTCGGCGAAGAACTTGCCGCCGTCACCGCTCGACTCCAGCACCTCGAACAGCTTCTTGTCCTCGGTCGGGTGCACCATGCCGACCACGCCGCTGGACTTCAGCGCGGCGATCGAGTCGGCCTTGTCGTTGGCCTCGGCCTGGTCATTGCCGTAGACGATGGTCCGGGGCAGCGCCTGGTTCTCCAGGAAGTGGTACCAGAGGTAGAGCAGCTTCATCTTGGTCTGGTAGCACCAGTACGCCACCTCCATCTCCGAGGCTCCGACCAGCGGCTCGCGGTGCTTGCCGTGGGTGTAGATGAAGCTCCGCACGTGCGGGATGTCCACGTAGCCGGGGGTCTTGGTGCTGTGGGTCATCGTCTGGCCGCCGAACAGCCAGACCTGCTGGCGGAACCCGTGCTCGGCCGCCGTGCGCGCGTTGTAGCGGGCCTGGCAGGTGGCCACCGGCCGGAACGCGATCTTGTCGTAGATGATCTTGCCGTCGTCCGGGCGGATCTTCCAGACCTTCTCGAAGAAGGCCCGCCGGTAGATCTGGCCCGAGGTGATCTGGCCGATCAGGTCCACGTTCGGGGTCTGCATCCCGCCGTTGTGGTCCGGGGTGAGCAGCACGCTGTTGGCGAACTCGGCCTCGCCCTTGTCGCCCTTGGCCGGGTTGATGCTGAAGTCGGCCTCGCGGATCGGCAGGGTCAGGACGTTCTCGATGGACTGGCAGATGCCGTCCCGCTGGAACATTGTCTTCAGGTCACGGGCTTGCCACTCGCCGTAGTCGGAGGTAAGAAAACATCCCCGTCACCGTAGTAGGCAAAGAGTCGCTGTCCCCAGTCTAAGAACTGGGTGCCAATCTCCTTGCCGAGCAATTCACGCCGGTTCGTTTGCAGATCTGGCAACTTGTATATCCTGGCCAGATTCTTGTCGGAGGATGTCATCCCTATTCATCACCTCCTTCCCTTCCCTGGCGCCAGCGGCGCGCATTTTCACGTCGGCACTTCTTGCAGACCCGGCTTCCGTCAGGGGCGATGTACGTGTTGTCCTCTGTGTAGTCGTGACCTGCCGGGCACTGGGTCATGCCTGCGTTGCGGTTGTTCTGGCGCGTCCTACGCCCCTCAGCGTACGCCAAGCGCTGGCTCTCGCTCATCTTCTGACGCGCCTGTTTAGTGTGCGGCTGGTGGTGGCCGCTGCCGTCGTACCTGATGTGGCACGCCCGGCACAGCGAAACGTAGTCCGTCCAGGGGTTTTCCCCGTCTGTGCCGTGGACTTGCGCCCAGTCACGGGCCTGTCCGCCGCAGAAAAAGCATGTGTGCTGGCTGGCGGACCCGCGATCACGACGAAGCAGCCAGTGTCGATGGTTGTACGATGACATGCAGAAGGCCCTTCCGACCGGTGACTGAACACCTCCGATCGTAGGGCCTTCTGCGTGTTCACCCCGCCGGACCCTCCTTGCCCGCGATGTACACGATCAGCTGGTGCGCGCAGCCGAGAGCCCTCCCCTAACGCCAGGGGTGCACGCTGGCCCGCGCCTTGCCCTGAGCTGGCGTGTCGTCATCCTGCGGGGCGAAGCCGTCCTCGGACCAGTCGCCCTCGGAGCGGTCGTATTCCCCGCCCTGGACCAGGCGGCGGTGATCGTCGCGCGGCCTGGCCTCCACGTCGCCGTACTCGGCCTCCAGCTCGGCGCGCAGCGCGTACTCCCGCTTGCCCGGCGAGCCTGCATGGCGGTGTGACAGATCCAGGAAAAAATGGCAGGCCCAGACCAGGGAGTCCAGCCTGTCCGGCGAGCGCTCGCGGAGCGCGCCCGTGTAGCTGCAATTGTGCACGAGCAGCCCGCCCGCGAAGAACTCCGGTTGGCCTTCGACGGACAGGTCATAGACCGGCCGCACGCCGCTCTCGCGCACGCTGAGTACGGAGACGCCCCTTAGCACGGTCGCAGCATTTGCGTGAGCAGTACCAAGTTGGGTGGTTTGACCTGGAACTATACGTGTCTCCGCACTCAGCGCATGTGTATTCGCGGTACTCACGCCCTTCCCATGCAGCCTTGCTCCTGGCGCTCTGGACAGGGCCTGAGTCAGCCCACGCCCCTCGTGGCCCTTCCTCGGCCATATGCGTGCGGTGATGATCTCCTGCGGGCATAGCCGTGAGATTGTCTGGTTCGTTGCACGCCCGGCCGCGCTCGGTGCCGTGATGAACATGCCAGCCGGGCGGGACAGGCCCGTGCTCGGCAGCCCAGACCTCCCGGTGCAGCAACTTACGTCCCCGGCTGCGGCTGGTCTTGTAGTAGCCGTCATTGTCGAGATAGAACTTCTCACCCTGGAACTCGATGAAAGGACGGATACTGGCTCTTGGCATGAGACCAGAGTATCACCGCTCTGTACTTCATCTGCCCTGATAAACCCATGTTCTACCGTATATACCGGATGATTGCGAGTGCATACAACGGAGCCGTTTCCAGTCTCAATGACCACAGTGGGCTTAACCCCTGACAGTCCGGCACGGTAAACACGCCGCCAGCCTGCACGGGTAAGTACGTAGTCACCAACATGCACATGCTCGATGGGCACGGAGCCGTGCACCGTGGTAACCAGTTCCTTAGCCGCGATGCACATCTGGTCTTCCAGCTCGGTGAACCGCTCGGTGTCGGCGTGCCAGGTCTGCTCGCCGGTAGCCGGGTCGGTGATCTGGTACTTCACCCTCCGCTGGCAGTGCCGCACGATGCCCCGGTCGTACAGCGCGGCCACCGGCTCGGCGCGGGTCCGCTTGGCCTTGGACGCCTGCACCAGCTCGACTGGCGGGGTCATGCCGGGCGGGATCTCGCCGTGCTCGCGCAGGTCCCGCATCACCTCGGTGAACGTGGCCCGCAGCCACTCGCCGCCGTGGTTCTTCTCGATCACCAGCGTGGCGTGCAGCTCGACCGCGCGGCGGATCACCATCTTGGCGAACTTGACCGGGCTGGCCTGGCCGCCCCAGCTCTCGGTGACGTAGATGTGCGGGTCATCGACCTGGCCACGGGAGACCACGGTGTACGCCTGCTCGTCGGAGTCCTCCAGGCCGTCGGAGGGGTCCACGCCGATGTAGGTCCGGGTCAGGAACGGCGGGCCGCCCTCCTCGCCGATCCAGCCGCACTGGGCGGCGTCCACCAGGTCCCTGGACCACAGCGCGCCCTCGATGTCGTCCAGCAGCTCGCCCTCAAGCTCCTGGCGCTCCAGCCTGGTGCCCCTGGCCATCCCGATGACCGAGGTGTAGAACGACTCGGACAGGTTGGCGATGTTGTCGATGGTGCGCAGCCGCCGGACGATCACGCCGGGCTCGCCGCCCCGGATCAGCCGCCGGATCAGCGCCCTGGCCGGTCGGCTGACCTTGGGCGTGCCGGTGACGATGATCTTGGACACGCCCTTGCGGACCGCATACCTGATCGACTCATCCCAGGCGGTCTGCCAGCGGGTCCACAGGCCCAGCTCGTCTCCCCAGACCGCGCGCAGGTTCTTGCCCTGGACCCGCAGCGCGCCGTCGTCGGCGCTGTCCACGTAGATGGTGTGGCCCGAGCGCAGCCCGATCTCGCCGTAGCTGCGGTAGGCGTACTCGACGCTCTTGGAGGTGTTGTTCTTGACCTCCCCGGCGGTGGTGCCCAGCGCCCGCAGGATGCCGGACTCGCCCTCGACGCAGACGGTCCAGGCGTCCCGGTAGGTGGGGGCCACGATGCCGTACTGGCCGCCGGGCTCCTCGTCCTCGATGATGATCTGGGCCAGCCCGGCTGCGCCCGCCATCGTCTTGCCGCTGCCCCGGCCGCCCTGGAAGTACAGGATGCGCCAGTCATCGCCCAGCGGCGGCAGCCGCTGCTCGTCCCTGGCCGTGCCGAACCACCAGGACCTCGGGTCGGCGTCCGGCTGGCCCAGCCTGTCGGACACCATGCCGAGGACATCGGCGTCGGCGGTCATCGCTCAGGCAGAGAAGGCGGCCATGTGCTCGGCGGTCTGCTTCACGTCGGTCGCGCCCAGGCTGGTCTGCGCGGACAGGACGTGGTGGCCCAGCTCGTCAAGACGCCGTGCGCCCAGCGTGATGTAGCTCTTGTCCTCGTGCCCGCTGACCAGGTGCTCGCCGTCCGGCACGTCGCCGGTAGCGCTGACGGACAGGCTGCCGTTGTTCGACTTGACCGTGATCTGGTAGCTCATCAGGCAACCACCTTCAGGTGCTCTCGTATCGTCTGCCGGGCCTTGGCCCGCTTCTCCAGCGGGAGACCGCTGGCTACCAGGGCCTGGTCGATCGCCCGCTCGATCATGTCGGCGGTCTGCTGCCGGATGCCGACCAGCCGGGCATCGAGATTGAGCCTGGCGATGTCGCGCAGCACCCGGCTGTGCTCGGTCAGCGCTCGCTCGTACAGCGCCACGTCGGCCCGGATCTGCTCCCCGGCCTTGCCCATGTAGCCGAAGCTCTTCAGCTCGGCCACCTTGGACCGGAGCACATTCTTCCACGCCCTGATCTCGCCAGCGCAGCTCATCAGCTCGCCATACGGGTCGTTGACCGGCTGCGGGTTCATCAGCTCGGCTCCGTGCTGGCCGAGGATCTCCCCGGCCCGGACCATGGCCTCGCCGCTGATCACCCGCAGCGCCCGGTGCGGGGACACGCCCCTGGGCTGGCTGGCCCGCCGGACCCCGGTGATCGCCTCGGCCTCTTCCAGCAGGTCCTCGGGCATGTGCGTCAGGCAGTACTCCAGGCCCTCGATCTCGAACTCATCGCAGAGCAGCTTGGCACACCGGACCGTTCCCTCACCGCGCATGTCTTGATTATGCCCGTGCGGCGAGGAAATCGGCGATGACCCGGTTATGCCGGGCGTCGGCCAGTGCGTTGTGCTGGCCGTCCGCCTGCTGCGGCACGCGCGGGTTACCCAGCCGCTCCGCTTCCTGCTTCAGGTCGTTCGTCCACATCGGGACGCCCTCGGGCAGGTCGGTCATGCGGCCCCAGAGCTGGCACAGCGCGACGTGATCATAGGCGGCGTACCAGGCCCACAGTTGCGGATCAGGCACCGAGAGGATGAACCCCCGGACGGCAGCCGCGATTATCCGTGCAGAGGCAACTCGCGGGTAATCCGGGTGTTTCTGGTCCCAGTTCCACGCCAGCGGCCTCCTCCTGAAGGTGACCGGGAGGCCCGGAACCACGTTCTCCCGCAGCCAGTCATGCTCGACAGCCCGGCGCATCACGCCCGCGCTGTCGCTGACGAAGTACAGCTCCGCGTCATCCTCGCGGACCATGCCGATCGAGATCAGCTCGATAGTGCGTCCGTCTTCAATGAACTCGGTGTCATACCAGATACGCATAGTGCCTCAGATTGTGCAGGAGCCCCGCGCCTCCGGGGGGGAGGGAGAACGCGGGGCTCCCTTTCAGTGTCGGCCGCCGGGTGACCCGTTCATGCGATCTGCACCGGTTTGACGGGCTGAGTACCCGGTGCGCAACCCCACACCCGTGCTAGCTGCGGCCTAATCGGGGATTCTCAGGCTCCGTTGCGGCCCCAGAGCTGGCCGGTGTGGATGACCGCGCCGTTGCCGCCCGCGAACGTGACCTGCACGCGATCGCCCTTGACCCCGATGCTGCCGTTGTTGGCCGGATCGGTGAGCAGGTGCCCGTTGATGACCTCGGTGAACGTGACGAACTGCCCGTCACCGGGAACCCCGGTGTCCTTCTTCTGGAAGGTCTGGTACGGGTTCCACTCGCCGCTGGTGTTGTCACACGCCCTGAGCTGCACCGAGGCAAACCCGTTGGGGTTCACGCTGGACAGGCAGAAGCCCGAGGGCGCGCCGAACGGGGCGTACTGGATACGCACGGCGTTGGTGACCAGGGCGTTCGGCAGGGTCTGGTGCCACGCGCCGAACGTGCCGGTGACCTCGTACTTCGAGTGCAGGGTCGTGTCAACGGCCTGCACCCGGAAGTCCTCGGCCTTGTCCGTGGCCGAGCGGGTGTAGACGATCACCGCGTTGCCGCTGACTGCGGCACCGCCCTGCACGTCGAGGTCGGGAAGCCCGGGGACTTCCGCATTCCAGGATGCGCAGGCTACGCCGGGCACTGCGGTACAGGCCGCAGTCGCCGCCTTGGCCGTGCCGCTGGTCAGGGCAACCGCCAGGCCGCCCGCTACCAGCACCGAGCCAGCCAGGACGGCCAGCCTCTTGCTTCGCTTCATCGTGATCCCTTCATGATCGTGTAAACAGGACTGTACACCCGGGGGCTAACCAGACCCGGAACGCCATCGTCGGACCCCAGTACCGGGGATCGTAGGACCGCCAGCCGACCGTGGTCCCGCTGTGGTGCGCGCCGTAGCTCACGTGGTACCAGATCGTGGCGAACTCGACGTGCCCGGACCCGAAGAACAGCAGGTCACCGCGCCGGGCTTGCGACAGCGCGATCCGGTGCAGGTGACCGCTGGCCAGCATCATGTAGGTGCTGTGCGGCAGGGCGATGCCCACGTGGGCGTAGGCGGCCATTACCGCGCCCGAGCAGTCATAAGTGCTCGGGCCCGCACCGCCCCACGCATACCAGTGCCCTGTCTCGTGGGCCTCGGCCCAGCTGAGGGCGGCACCGCCGTAGCTGACGCTGGCGGCGGCCGGGGACGGGACGGAGACAGCTGCGGTGGCCAGGGCGGTGCAGAGTAGCATGCTACTGAGTAGCAGCAGGATGCGGCGCATGTCAGCAGCCGTCGTAAGGGGACCAGTTGGACTGGCCGCCGCGAGCCATGGCGTTGCCGAAGACCCGGTTCTGCTCGGACACCGAGGCGTGCCCGAAGGTCCCGGAGCTGCCGCCGTATGCCTCCCAGGTGGACTCGCTGAACTGGTAGAGGCCGTAGTGCCCGCTGGCGTTCATGACCTGGCTCTGGCCGCCCGACTCGCGGGTGATCACGCACTGCTGGAAGCCGCCGTAGCTGGCCGGGTTGACGTTGCCGCCGTAGCTGCGGTGGTAGCGCCGGACGGAGTGGTAGTGCCTGACGGGGCTGGCTGAGCTGGCGGCCAGCCGGACCGGCGGCGGGGCTATGGCCGGTGCGTACTTGAGCTGAGACGGCAGGTAGACGCAGCTGATGGCCAGGTGCTGGCCGGTGCTGATCTGGTTGGCGTTGCGCCCGGTCAGGTGCTCGGCGCGGGACTCGGCGTAGATGCCGGTCCAGTCTCTCGCCTGGTTATGGCACTCCTTGACCGCTACCGCGCTGATCGAGTCGCCCGAGATCACGGTGTACAGGCGGCTGGCGCGGACCAGCGCGGGCACGGCGCGCACCACCGGGTGCGGGGGCCGGTCATAGGTGCCGGGGCCGGGGGTGACGGCCACGGCGGCCGAGCTGGCGTGCGGACGGGGCAAGATGATCGCGGAAATTGCCGCTACCACCGAAAACGTGACCTTGACCCATGGTCCGGGGGTCAGTTTCATCTGTATCCTTCTGAGCGTAAACGGGGTCACGCTTGCTGACCGGGGGGCTTTCTCAGGGCTGCTCCCGGCTAGTGCGTGCTCTGGGCCTGCCACGCAAAAGAGCCCAGGACCGGGGGATCTTCCCCCGGCCTGGGCTCCGTCAGATCATGACCGCGCTCTGTCGCATGGCAAAGACACGCTAACCCGGCGTCACGCCTCCTGCAAGGCATGCGGGTAAGCGCACAGCTCCGGGATGCACCTGGCCAGCTCGTGAAAATACAGGCTGACCTGCAACGACGTGTAGCAGATCACGCAGTCTCCTACCGGCTGGCGCGGGTGCTGCGGGCAGGTCACGTCCGCCAGCGGCTTAGGTGCCGCCACCTCGCCTCCCTCGCACGTCTCGCGCCCGGTGCCGACGTGGTACCAGCCGGTGCCGGACGCCCTGATCAGCGCGCCGCACCGGCACCAGGTCAGGTCTCCGGGCCGCCACATAGCTCACGGTGGTTCTCGCCGTCTAGAGGATGCCCGCAGTCGGGGCACCGGCCCAGTGCCCTCAGCCGGTCCGCCAGCGGGCCTGTGCGCCTCTCCGCGCGCTCGGGCTCGCGCCGGGTGTAGTCGTGGACCGCAGCGCCGTTGGTGCCCCCCTGGCTGCCAGCCAGGGCGCCGTGGACGCGGGCCTGGTCGTCCCTGATCCTGTCCTGGGTGCGGCTCAACGCGGGTTCCAGGTGTGATCCTCGCCCAGGACCCATTCAACTCCTGAATCGGTAGCCCGCAGGATGGTGCCGGGCTCCTCGCCCGTGCTCGCCACGGCAGCCGCGCACATGTGGACGGCCGGGCACAGCAGCACGCGAGCCCCGGTGGCCTCGTCCAGCTCGGCCTTCAGCCGGGCGATCTCGGCCTCGTACTCGGTGAAGACCCGCGCCGCCAGGTGCGCGATGGCACTGGCCGCCGCGTCGTACATGATGACGCCGCGAAGCCTGGCCAGCTCCGCGTCCCAGGCTTCGCGGGCCTTCCGCACGTCAGCGTGCGGCATCGCCGGGAACCTCCTCCGGCTTGCCGTCGGCGAGCTTCCCGGCCACGTGCGCCATCATGGTCAGCACCTGGTCCGCGCCCTTCAGCTCGTCCGTGGTGGCGACGTGGTTCTTCCCGCCGGGGTGCACCTCGTCCATCCAGGCATTGAACGCCTCCAGGACGCCGGGCACGGCGTGCAGGTACTCGACGGCGAAGCTGCCTGCCGCCAGCGCGCCAGCGCTCTTGGCCGCGCCGTCCTCCATGTGCGGGACCGGGACCACCACCGTCTCGCGGTGGCGGTGCTCGTGCCTGCCCTGAGCCCGCTGGCCGAATCCGCCGCCCTCGGCGGCGCGCAGCGCCATCGAGGTGACGGCCAGGTTGATCATGGCCAGCGCGGTCTCGCTGACCTGGCGGTCATCGAACGGGGCTCCGCTCTTCCTGGTCAGCTTGCGCAGCCGCTTGACCAGCTCCGGGTCGTCCTTGACCACGCTGATGCACAGCGAGGCCATCATCAGGGCGGCTGCTTCCGCCTGGCCGATCGTGCTCACTTCGTCTCCCTCATCGTTGTCCCGCATCGCGGGGTGTTTACACGATACAGCACGCTGGGTGCCCCGGCGCATTCCCGGTTACCCTGGCCTCATGGGACATCCGATCGCGCCGAGCACGCCGATTTTGATGGTTGCGCTGATGAATCTTAACCAGTCCAGCCAGGCTGGCCCGCTGCCCAGGGTGCTGAGCGGGCACTCGTTCTGGGCCAGCTCGCGGCAGGTGCAGGTCCTGACAGGCGCGGGCCAGGCCCGGCTGTGGCAGGCCGGTGACCCGCCAGCCCCGCCAGCCGAGCCCAGGCTGACCGTCAACGGGGTGCCGGGCCTGGCCGCCGGGACCACGAACGCGAGTCACTGATGGCCCGCCTGCCCTGCTGCGCGGCCTGCGAGTCGCGCACCGTCCAGGCGCACTGCACCTCGCCGTCCTGCCCGTGGGTCAGGTGCCTGAAGTGCCTGGCCTGGAGCTTCACCTACCGGGGCAAGCGCGCCTGGCGGGGCGGCGTCAGCCGGTTACCCGGCATCGCTTGAGCGATGCGAAACAGCCCGCTTATCCCGGAGGACCGGCCTGCCTGTGCTGCTGCTCGTAGTCGGTGATCACCGCCTGCGCGGTGGCGTCCCAGGCGTCGGTGATGTCGCGCGGCAGCATCTCCCAGGCAGGCAGCGCCTTGCCGCTGACCAGGCTGCGGCCCTCGGCCTGCTCGGCGTAACCCTCGAACGCGACCTGGCCGGGGCTCTTCTCAGCGGCCAAGGCTCGGCACGCCCTGCATCTGGCCCTGGATGGCCGGGGGCAGCGCGGACAGCTGGGCGGCCAGCACGTGGCCCCAGCAGATGCGCAGCAGGCCCAGCTGCGGCATGATCGAGATCGCCACCACCTCGGCGAACTGGGGATCGGGCAGCCCGGCTAGCTGCACGTCGAGCACCAGCGGCTTCTGCGTGTTCTCGCGCAGCCCGGCCTGGATCGCTTCCTTGAAGAAGCTATCCAGCTCGTTGCGGTACAGGCCCACGCAGATCGGGCAGAACTCCCTGCCCTCGGGCGGCAGCGGCCCGCCGGTCATCAGGATCGTGCGCATCGTGATCATCACCTTCCGTCGGTCTCCTGAGTACCGTACCGGGCTGGTGGGCGCAGTAGCACAGGTGACTGCCGGTCTTGTCCGTGGCGCTCAGGTCCGGGTCGAGCTGGCGGGCTCGCTCAGGGCAGCTGGCGTGGTCACCGGCCCGGCAAGAAAAACAGATCACCTAAGTACCGTACCGAGCCGGTACGGTACCCAGGCAGATCACCCGGAGGCACCGGGATGTGGTATTGACGCGCTCTCCAGCCTGAAGGCTGGAGATTCAGCCCGTGCACGTGTGCACCGCTGCGGCTTCCTGCTTCGCCGTCTCGTGCCCCCTGACCAGAGGGTCTTACAGAAACTCCACAGGCTTTCGGCCTTGCGGCCCGTTCCCGCCCGCCCGGCGGTACGTATTGCTGCCAGGCCGTGTGGTTCCTGGCGTTCCCGAGCTTCCGGCGCTTGCGCTGTCCCTTCGCCCGGCACTAAACCTAAGTTTACCGCACGGATATGTGGTAGTAGCGCGCCCAGGTGACCAGCGACGGCTGGGCCGGGGGCAGCGGCGGCCAGGCCGGGGGATGGCACTGGCCCCGGTAGGACTCGCGGGCTCCCGCCAGGATCTGCACGCCCACCTTGGTCGGCCTGGCCGCGCCCGGCTGGAGGGTGACCGGCAGGCCCACCAGCGGCTCCCAGAAGTTGCACCCGGCCGCGATCACCTTGCCCACCTGGGCGGTGGCGGCCCGCTGGGTGCGGACGGCATAGCCCTGCGCCACGTGCTGGGTGTGCACGCTCCAGAGGAAGTCGATCAGGAAGAACGCCACGATGATGGCGGTGAGCTGGAGCGAGCGCTGGTTGGCCGCGACGGCCGAGGCGATCGTGCGCGGGTGGACGGGACCGTGCTGCGCCGCCTTGTCGTGCTGCTCAGGCACGCTCATCCGGACCCGGCGAGGACGACGAGGGCGAAGATGACGACGAGGCAGGCGGCGGTGAAGACGGCCCGGTCCCAGGCGGGGGTCCGCCACCACGGTCGCGGGCCTTGCCCACCGTATCGCCCACCACCGCCCTGGCGTGGTCCTGCATCGCCGGGACGCACAGCGCCACGGCCACCCCCAGCAGGACGTCCGACGGATGCGGCGACCCCGCCTGCACGATGATGATCCAGACCCCCAGCCCAGTCAGCACCACGTCCCGCAGGACGGCCCATACGCTGTCCCACCACCTCACAGCTCACCCGCTCAGGTCCGAGGCCGCTCCTCATAATCATCGCCTCTCAGGGCTCAGTCCCCCCGATCAGCAGCGTACGGCTCCCGTAACGATCGCGTAAACAGCCCTAGACCTCCGGCAGGCCCGCGACGATCGCCTTCGGGTCGTTGATGTCCATGCCCGCCACCGCGTGCCTGCGGAAGTCCAGCTCACGCTGCTTCTCGGCCTCGGCCTCGGCGTCCTCGCGGTTCCAGCGCGCCAGCACCCAGGCGAACGCCTCGGCCGCCGTCGGCCTGTCCACGACCAGCAGCCCGTCCAGGTCGGCGTCCAGGTGCCACAGCACGCCCTTTGCCAGGTGCTCGCGCTGTCCCCAGGCCGTGTCGGCCAGGTTCCGGCTGGCGTACAGCCTGATGCCGCCGCCGGGCAGCCTGACCCAGGTGAACACCGCCTCGGGCTCGCCCTGCTGCGGTGCCCTGATGCTGTCGGCCGCGTGCGGCCGGTACCCGTCAACCTCGCTCATCGTTCCTCCTCTGGAGGGCACTCGTCACATCGCTCATAGGGACGATGCCGGGAAAGAACGCGATGCACCGCGATCTGGGCGTAGAGAGCGTACTCCTCTGCCGTCATCGTTCCTCCAGTTTCCCGGCCAGCGCAGCCAGCCTGGCCACGTCGCCGGGCGGCAGCCACACCAGCGCGGTCTCGATCACCCGGTCGTCGTGTGCCAGTATCGCCGCCAGCGCCTGGCGGATCTCCCATCCGGTCACGACGCCGCCACCTCGGCCGCGACCAGGTGGATCGCCTCCATGTACTTGCGGTCCAGCTCCTGCACTTCCGGGGACAGGTCCGCGAACGGGATGAGCGCCGGGTGGTCCGGGCGGGTCGCGGCCCGCCAGCAGGCCCAGGCGTCATGGACGTCCTCAAGGCTGGTGCAGTGCCCCTGGACGAGGACGAGCAGCGCGTAGAGGCGCAGCAGCTCAGGCGGGCAGTCCGGGAGCCACACCGCGAGACGGCTGGTGATCTCGCCGATGTAGTTGCTGTTCATGCCGCCTCCGTGATGAACTCGGTGCCGGGCGGGGGCGGGCCAGCGCCCAGGATGGCCATGTCGGCCTCGGTGTCGGGGACGATCATCGCGGTCAGGCAGCCCTCCCCGGCGAAGCCCTGGCACACCCACCAGCCCATCCGCTCGTCGTGGCGCATCGGGCCGTGCTGGAGGCAGCTCAGCCTGATCACCTGCGCTTAACCTCCGCAAGGAACCCTGCCCACGCCTCCGGGCTGAATGACAGCACCGGGCTGACCGCGCCCAGCTTAGAGTCGCGCACTAGCACGACTGCGCCGTCCTGGCCGACCTCGGCGCACGCGCCGTTGTTCGCGCTGGCCGTGCTCTTCCGCCAGTTTCTCGCTGTCTCGACGCAGTGCCCGTTGCTCATGCTGAATGAGGACTTGTGCCAGTCCCCCGCTGCCTCGACGCACTGTCCGTTGCCTCCGCTGTAGCTGCTCGTGCGCCAGTCTCCCGACGCCTCGACGCAGTTACCGTTCGCGAAGCTGTACGAGCTTTTCCGCCAGTCGTTCATGCGTACCCCTGGACTCCCGGCGCGGCGGGTCCGCCGCGCGCCCTGCGGACAGCTTCCCGCACCTTGTCCAGGCCGGTCACGGGGCGGGTGACCATAGCTGAACCCGGCAGCGGTCTGCCCTGGATGATCCCGATCAGCCAGTCGGCGTAACTCTCGTACATGTTGTCGCAGAGCACCATCTCGCGCCAGCCCTCGGACACCCGGACCTGCCAGAAGCTCGCCTTGCCCGGGCGCTGGCTGACCTTCCAGTAGAACGGCTTCTCGGGCGTGGCCGCAGCGGCCAGCTCAGCTGTGCTGCTCATCCGCGTACCGGCGCTTCCGTCACCAGGGCGCGGTTAACCGGGCTGGCCATCACCGAGTCCGTGTCCCTCTCCTGGGGGATCTCCTCCAGGCCCAGCAGCTTCTTGACCAGCCGGTAGCAGGCCGCGCACACCTCGACCGGCCTGATCTCGTCGTAGCCGACCTGCTCGCCCGCGCTGGTGCTGTGCTCGATCGCGCCGTGCAGGCGCACCGTGGTGTTCACGCACTGCGCGCCGCAGCGGTCGCAGAATGTTCGCCTCATATCTCCTCGATCCTGATCACTTTCGCCTTGCTGATGATGCCCGCCGCGTCCCAGCAGCGTCGGCAGCTGTACGCCGTGGTGTCCCTGCCCAGCATCCGCGCGTGGGACTCGCACACGTCGGACTTGTCCAGGTGCTCGCCCACCGTGCACCCGATCCAGGCGGTGTGGCTGGCCGTCGCCGGGCAGCGGCTGGCCCCGCTGAACACGGTGCAGCGCCCGTCGGCGACCTTGGACCCGGACTGGTTCTCCCAGACCGGCGCGGGCAGGCCCATCATCCGCTGGAGCGGGTCCAGGGCCTTCCTGGCTGGCCTGGCCAGCTCAAGAGCCTGAGCCCGGCGGCCGGAATTAGCCAGCAGTACGGCGTCAGAGTCACGGGGGTCTGTCACCTGCTCTCAGCCCCCGGGTGCAGCCAGCGCCACCACAGCGGCTGGTGCGCGCGGGCGAACTGGTCCTTCCCGCACAGATAGCAGCCGGGCCTGGTGCTGGTCAGGTCCTTGATGTAGACGTGCGGCCTGGTCATAGCTGCCTCAAGCCGTCCCCCAGCAGCGTGCCAGCCCACTTCAGCACGTCAATGAAACCCGCGCTGACCGCCGCCATGGAGGTCAGCTTGTCGTGCTGGTTGACCGCGCCGACGGCGGCCAGCACCAGCAGGACGGCCAGGGCCATGCCGGTGAAGTAGATGACCTTGACGAAACCGCCGAGCATGGTCATGACTACACCCAGTCTTCTCCCTGGTCAACGCCCATGCCGGTGCTCTGCTTGCCAGCCGGGGTCCAGTAATTGCTGGCATGCCGCTGGCGCAGCGTGAGCAGCACCGTGACCAGGCGCGGGCTGACCTCGGTGATCGAGTGAGCCTGGTCGTGGCCGAGGCGGTGGATGCCGAACCGGCGGTGCCTGCGGTGCGTCATGACGCCCAGGTCGGCGGGCTCGGTGAACACGTCCTCGGCGTACCAGCCGAGCTTCCAGGACAAGAAGGTGCGCGAGTGGTCGTGCGGCCAGTCGCGCTGGTCGTCGGCCATGTGCACGCGGGTCACGTCCAGCCCGATCAGCGGGGTGCGGAAGACGATGAACCGGGTCAGGAACCGCTTCCCGTCGATGTCGGCGGTGTAGGGCCACCAGGCGGTCAGCCTCCCCTCGTGGTTGCGCCCGACGCCGAGCAGGGCGCAGGCGGGCATGCCCCCGGCCTTGCGCTCGACCTTGTTGGTCACGGTCGTGGTCGTCATCTCGGGCTCGCGCATGGTGGAAGTGCCTCCAGGGTCAGTTTCGCGCCGGGGCGTTCCCCGGCATTGTGCATACCGGGTGCGCTCGGTGTCCGAGACGCGGAAGCCGGTCATTCCTCAGCCGCCTTCTTCACCAGCCTGGCCAGCCTGGCCAGGTCGTGCGCGGGCAGCCGGGACAGTGACCGGACGATCAGCTCGTCCGAGCACGCGACCAGGCGGCGCAGGTTCTCATGGCAGAAGCCGGGAGCGATCGGCATCTGCTTCTCGTGGCTGGACTTGGTGCTCATGAGGTCAGCCACACCCTCACCGCAGCGGCCATGTCCGGGCTGTTCCTGCTGATCAGCTCAGCCGGGAGCCCGATCTGGTGCGGCATGATCACGCCGCTGTAGATCAGCGCCTCGATCACCGCAGCCAGCCTGGCCACGCTGACCGGGCTGCCCACCTTCGCCGAGAGCGAGTCCAGGCGCTGGCCCAGGTCCGGCAGCCAGTAGTCGATGTCGGCGTGGCTGAACCGGTTGCCCCTGGGCTTGCGCATGGTGCGCTCTTCCGCCTTCAGGGCCTCGACCTCGGCGTCGGTGAGCAGCCTGCCCGTCTTCGTGCGGTACTCGGGGGCGCGGTCACCGGCCTTGTAGGTGGTGACCACATCGCGCGGCTGGAGCCTGCCGTGCCAGGGCGGCATGCTGGCCAGCGCGAACTCGGCGGTATCGACGGGCACGATCGCCGCCACCCGCCTGGTCCCGTAGGTCAGCCAGGTCACCTGGTCCTGGTCGCGGGCCAGGTCGATCGCGCTGAACAGGGCCTCGTCGGGCTCTGCGTCGATGTCCAGGCTGTTCTCAGCCATGATTCTCCTCATCCTCATCGTGATCGTGGGTACATGCTACGCGCCGCGCCCGCCGGGCATCAGCCCAGCGGAACAGCGGCCTGCGCAGCGACAGGACCAGCAGGGTCAGCAGGGCAGCCAGCACGGCCACCCGCTCAGCGGGGGTCACAGCACCTCCTTCTCGAACTCCCTGGCCAGCGCGGTGTACCTGTCGGCCAGCCTGCGCAGCTGGGCTCGCCGGGCCGCCTGGGCACCGCCAGCGTGCTTCCGGCTGGCCGCTGACCGGCGCAGCCCGGCTGCCTGGGTGTCCAGGCCCCTGGCCACCATGACCGTCTCGTCGTAGCTCAGGGTCCTCACAGCGGCCTCAGATTCTCGACCCTGCGGGTGCGCGGCTTGCGCTGGTACCGCTCGGGCAACATCGCGTTCAGCTCGGCCCTGATGCGGCGGGCATCATCGCCCCGCCAGTACCTGGAGTTGGACAGGAAGTACATCACGATGTCCTCGGCGGAATCGTGGCCGTAGGAGCTGTCCATGGTGTCAAGCGCGAGCAGCGCCTCGATGTAGGGCACCGCGCCGAAGTAGGGGTTCTTCCAGGTCCGCGCGATCTCGCGCCCGATCTGGTGAAGCTGGCGCGGCTGGCTCTTGCGGGGCAGCGGGCGGGTGTCCTTGCTGTCGTCGGTGCCCATCGGCCCCTGCGGGTCGTTTCGCAGTGT
>Ga0137384_10001220_pt1 | contig 20246 bp, 18 predicted proteins | sample SagtaG_2_FD_104922 | JGI IMG/M metagenome (GOLD analysis project Ga0137384, IMG submission 104922) | Vadose zone soil microbial communities from Sagehorn Ranch, Mendocino, California, USA - Sage2_R_60_16 metaG | ecosystem: Environmental > Terrestrial > Soil > Vadose zone | place: USA... | reverse complement strand
CACCGAGGGGATGGCAAACGGACTCCTCCGTGCACAGACGCCTTGATTGAAGCTCGCGTGAAAAGGGTCGTGTGCTGCATCACAGATCCGAACCCTCGAGTTAACGGGCGTGGTGTGGCTGCTCTTCGTGAAGCGGGTATCGCCGTGACAGTTGGCCCAAGAACTTCTGCCGCACGAATACTGAATGCAGAATACTTAAGATCAGTCATCACCTCGAACACTTCTCCAACCTTATCGTTAATGCAACTCCTTTTTTGATTCTGATTTTTTCATTCTCTCGAAACGATCTGCTGGAAGCGAACGCTCGATAGCAAGGATTCGCAATTACAAGCAATCGTCGGCAAGACAGGCGGATCTCTTCCGGATAATCTGAGTTGCTCATGACGCCGGAAACTCGTCTCAATCACTCGCTGCCGTTATTGCTTCATGTTGCCACGGCGATCACGGGATTGATCGACGCGATAAGTTACCTGGCCCTCGGCCATGTATTCACGGCAAACATGACTGGAAACGTCGTTTTCCTCGCGTTCGCTGTGGCCGGAGCACCTGGGCTTTCGATAACGCGTTCGCTCACGGCGCTCGTTGCATTTCTCGCAGGCGCCTTGATTGGCGGCCGCGTTGCTACTTTTCTTTCAGGTGTCTTCACACCGAGCTGGATTACGACGGCCCTAAGCCTGGAATCGGCTTTGTTGCTCGCCGCAACCCTTGCTGCTGTCAATTTCCGTGATTCGTTGGGGAGTTCGTTCCAATTGTATTCGATCATCGTGCTTACGGCGGGTGCGATGGGAATTCGGAACGCAACTGTTCGCAAGATGGCGATCCCAGATCTCACGACTACGGTTCTTACCCTGACCATCACTGGTCTCGCAGCCGATTCGAGATTTGCCGGCGGTACTAGTCCACGATGGCGCCGACGGCTTCTAGCCGTTCTACTGATGTTCTTTGGAGCAGTGATAGGAACGCTGCTACTAAGGCGCTCGCTGGTGTTGCCCTTGGCTACCGCGACACTCTTGTCAATCTGCTGTGTCGCGATATCAATGAAACAGCGAGTAGTTTTGGAGGCGCGTGCATTGTGACGACAAACAGGACAGCAAACATGAGTGAGGAAATCGTAAGACTGAAGACTACGGTCACGGATCAAGATCATGCTGCCGGACCCGCGAGCGCGGCTATCACCCTGGTTGAATATGGCAACTTCGAATGCATTCAATGCGGCAGCGCTTATCGCAGCCTTAAGCAGATTCGAAATGTCCTCGCAGAAGGGTTGCGCTTAGTATTTCGAAATTTCCCGATGGTGCAAACGCATCCACGTTCGTTGCGCGCCGCTGAAGCTGCCGAAGCTGCCGCCGCGCAGGGAAAATTTTGGCAGATGCATGACGAATTGTTTACGCACCAGAAGGCGCTGGAAGATCGTGAACTGATTCGTTACGCCAAACGTGTCGGTCTCGACATCGAGAAATTTACGCGTGACTTAGCGGAGAATGTTTTTCTTCCGAAGGTTCAGTCTGCTTATGAACAGAGTCTCTTTGACGAGCATGTGACAGGTACTCCAACAATTTACCTCAACGAGATCCGGTACACCGGCGCGACCGATGTGCAGTCGCTTTTCGAGGCCATCAAACAGAGCGATCCCGAAGGTCAGATTCAACTTCCTGAGCGGGCCGGTCAAATAAGACAGTTCGTCCGCAAACTAAGACAAGGCAGCGCTGGGGTGTTTGAATGAAGACCTCCCAAAGAACGTACGAAGGTTGGGTGGCGACCAGACGGGCTTGACAATGCGTCTATACCTCAAGTATCTTGATGTCAAGATAAAACAGAGGAACGTGAGGGTGGCCAAACTTGAATCGTTATCGGGCGGGAGCGGGGTTCACGTCTTTCTAGTTCTCTGGAAGGCGGCCCGAGCGGTTGAGGCCTATGCGGAAAAGAGCATCACCGATTTGGAGATGTGCGGTAGTGATTTCGCGGTCCTCGAAGCCCTCCTGCACAAAGGGCCGCTTCCCGTTAACGAAATCGGAAAAAAGATTCTGTTGACGAGCGGCTCGATCACGGTGGCAGTTGACCGCTTGGAGCAGAGGGAACTGGTCGAGCGGCGTGCCCACGGCACCGACCGAAGGGCGAGGGTCGTTCACTTAACGAGGGAAGGTAGAAAGCTAATCACTCATATCTATGGGGAGCACGCCGCCGACATGGAGAAGCTTGCGGCCGCGTCCCTGACAAAAGCGGAACGCAAAACGCTCATCAGCCTATTAAAAAAGATCGGTTACAAGGCTGTAGGTTATGCGCAGCATGAAGAGGACGCTGCGTGATTGAAAACGTAGTGCCAGTTCTAGAGGTGAGATTTATGTCGATGATGAAAGAAGCAATGAGAGCTGAAGAGACAAAAACAGATGAAGGACGGACGGTCGCGGGAATCGTAAACAGTATCGAAACTTTGGAAGGCGGTGGCTTTCTGGTGCGACGGCCGTTTCCCAAGGCAGCGTTTTCAGACTTTGATCCGTTTCTGTTGCTGGATGAGATGGGACCAATGAACGTTGGGCCGGGCGAAGCGAAAGGTGCGCCCGATCATCCGCATCGCGGATTCGAAACTGTGACCTACATGCTGTCGGGTGAGATGGAACATAAGGATTCCAGCGGGCACGCGGGGCAGCTCAGATCGGGCGATGTGCAGTGGATGACCGCAGGTGCAGGCGTGGTTCATGCCGAGACGCCTTCCGCTGAATTCATGCGCACGGGCGGGCGAATGCACGGATTCCAACTTTGGGTAAACCTGCCGCAGCGCGACAAGATGATCAAGCCGCGCTATCAGGAAATCCCGAGTTCGCGAATTCCGAAAGCTACATCGGCCGATGCTCTGGTATCAGTGAGTGTGATCGCGGGCGAAGCGATGGGCGAGAAGGCAGTCATTGAGACACGCACGCCAATCATTTACCTGCATTACCGGATTAAGCCGGGCGGCCTGGTGAATCAAAAAGTACCGCATGATTACAACGCCTTTGCTTACGTTGTTGACGGAGCGGGATCGTTTGGAGTGAAAGGCGAGCGGGGCGCGGATGGACAGATGATCATGTTCGCGTCCGATGGCAACGAAGTGAGAATTGAGAATTCAGCAGATTCTAAAGCTACCCTCGAAGTATTGCTAATCGCTGGTGTGCCGTTGAATGAACCAGTCGCGCGTTACGGACCGTTCGTGATGAACACAGAGGCGGAAATCCATCAAGCATTTGACGATTATCGTCGGGGCCGGATGGGTGCGATTAACTCTTGAATGATCGAATGTAAGGAGTGGTAAGGATGTTATCGAACAATAGGAAACTGATCGCCGTGATCGGCGCAACCGGGCAGCAGGGCGGCGGAGTCGTACGTGCCCTCCAAGCCCGCGGACAATTCAAGGTGCGCGCTCTGACTCGCAATCCCGACAAGCATCGCGAACTCGCTGAGGAAGTCGTCGAGGCAGATTTAGACAAACCGGAGACACTCAAAGCTGCATTTGAAGGGGCACACGGAGTCTTCCTGGTGACCAATTTTTACGGAGGCGCCGACGAGCTTAAGCAGGCAACAGCAGCGGTGCGCGCCGCCAAAGATGCCGGGGTCAAACACTTTATCTGGTCAACCCTGCCTGATGTAGAGGCGATCAGCGGTGGCAAGTTCAACGTTCCCCACTTTACCGGCAAGGCCAAAACCGATCGGGTAGTGAAGGATGGCGGGTTTGAGAATTACACCTTCGTTATCGCGCCTTTCTACTACCAAAATCTTGCGGGCGTCCTTGCTCCGCAGGAGCAGGCGGACGGGTCCATGGGCTGGGCTCTTCCTTTTGATCCGACACTGCGGGTCGTTCACATGGGCGACATCAACGAACTCGGGAACATCGTGGCCGGCGCATTCGCACACCCGGATGAGGCAGGCAATGGTCAGTATCTGCCACTCGTCGGTGATTTCCTGAGCTTTAATGAAATCGTTGAGACCCTAAATCGACAAGGGCATAACTTTTCATACAAGCAGGTCCCGAAGGAAAGCTTCGCTGGTTCTTTTCCTGGAGCAACCGAAATTGCCGAGATGTTCAGTTACTGGGAAGCTCATACTTATCTGGGTTCGGATTCGTCCGATCAAATTGCTCTCGCAAACAAAGTAGCAGGGCGGGAACCGACTCGGTTTTCGACCTGGTCTCGGGAGAGTTTTCCCAAACAGCTCAACGCCACTGACGGGGCATTACACTGAAATTGGTAGGGTTTTTGAAAACTATTGAAAGGTACCTTGAAATGAAAATCGTAATCTTGATCGCGCGGCTATTGCTCGGGCTGATCTCTGTCGTGTTTGGCCTCAATGGCTTTTTGAATTTTCTCAGCATGGGGCCGATGCCTACGGGACTGGCCGGACAGTTCATCGGCGCGCTTTTCCTTTCCCACTATTATTGGGTGGTAGCCGCGCTCCAAATCGCGGGCGGCGCGCTGTTGCTCGTGAACCGGTTCGTACCGCTGGCGCTGGTGTTGCTTGGACCCGTAATCGTGAACATCATTTGTTATCACGTCTTCCTGAATCATAGTGGAGCGGGATTCGCAGCTGTGGTAACGGTCCTGTGGTTTATTGTCTTCTTCGGTAGGCGGCAATACTTCTCCGGGATATTTGTGCAACGCACCTGAGGTTTCTGACGGAGAGTGAACGATGGCTAAATGGAGTTTTGAGCCGGGGCATACCGCAGCTGAGTTTCGGGCACGGCACATGATGGTGACTTACGTGCGCGGAGACACTTTAAGAACGTTCTCGGCACGCTTGAGTTTGATCCAGAAAGCCCGTGCAATTCTTCGGTCGAAGTACAGATTGATGCCCGGGGAATCTGGACGGGAGTGAAGGAACGCGACGACCATCTGCGCAGCGCAGACTTTCTTGATGTGGAGAATCATCCGCAGATCACCTTCCAAGGCAATCAGGTGGAGGTCAAAGGCGAGCACGACTTTGCAGTAACCGCAGATCTGACTATCAGGGGAGTTACTCGCAAAGCTACATTGGACGTCCGCTACCTGGGACAGTGGGAGACGCCCTGGTGGGAAGGTGGTGTTAACAAGGGACCGAAAACGCGCGCGGGTTTTGTAGCGACCACTAAAATCAATCGTCAGGACTTTCAGGTTAGCTGGCAAGATACGATGGATCGCGGCGGCATCGTAGTCGGAAATGAGATCGCTATCGCCCTCGATGTCGAAGGAATATTGGAAGACTCTTAAGTCGTTTCAGGTTTCTTAAGATTTTCCGAGATCGGTGGTCGCACCGTCAGAAATGTTCCGCCATCTATTATTTTGCCGAAGTTGTCATTGAAGTTGATGGTTATTGATCGGCGTTAACTCAGGATAGGCAAACGAACCGCGATTGGAGAAGCAGCTAAGCAAAACAAAGGAGAGTCATGAGTACGAAAATGAAGGCCGCACAGATAAGCAAACCCGGTGGAGACTGGGAGTTGATAGAGCGCGATGTACCTGAGCCACATCCTGGGCACGTGCGTGTGAAAGTTGAGGCGTGCGGCATTTGTCACAGTGACGCTCTGGTCAAAGAAGGCCTCTGGCCGGGTCTTCAGTATCCGCGCGTGCCAGGTCATGAAGTCGCGGGACGTATCGATGCGCTGGGCGACAACGTGATGGCATGGGCCGAAGGGCAGCGCGTTGGTGTCGGTTGGCATGGCGGGCATTGTTTCGTGTGCGAATGGTGCCGGCGTGGCGACTTCGCCATGTGCGTCAATCGAAAGGTTACTGGCATCGACTTTGATGGCGGATATGCCGATTACATGATCGCACCGGCGACGGCCCTGGCTGCAATTCCTGATGAATTGCCGGCGGAGGAGGCCGGTCCTTTCATGTGCGCAGGCGTAACCGTATTTAATGCGCTGCGGAATTCGGGCGCGCGCGCCGGCGACGTGGTGGCCGTGCACGGCATCGGCGGACTCGGGCATCTCGGAGTTCAGTACGCTCGCCAAATGGGTTTTGAAACAGTCGCTATTAATCGCGGTATTGACAAAGAGCGTTTGGCGCGAAAGCTCGGCGCGCATCATTACATCGATGCGACCGCTATGGACGTCGTGGCGGAATTGCAGAAATTTGGCGGTGCAAATGTCATCCTAGCGACCGCGCCGAACGCAGCCGCGATCTCTGCCTTGGTTGACGGATTGGCGCCCAGCGGCAAACTGCTAGTGCCGGCCGCGCCCGCCGAACCACTCACAATCAATGTGTTCTCTTTAATCATGCGACGGAGTTCAGTCGCTGGTTGGTATTCCGGCACCGCGAAGGATTCGCAAGACACTCTGGAATTCAGTGCGTTGAGCGGCGTCCATCCGATGATCGAGAAGTATCCGCTTGATCAAGTGGCCGAAGGCTACGAACAAATGCACAGCGGACGAGTGCGGTTCCGCGTCGTGCTAACTATGGCCTGACGAACTCAACTGAACGAATGGATTTGTCGAGTTCATTCAACGACCGTAATAAGAAGGAGGTTTTGTATGTCTACGATTACTACCAAGGACGGGACGCAGATCTATTACAAGGACTGGGGCACTGGTCAACCGGTTGTCTTTAGCCATGGCTGGCCGCTGTCAGCGGATGCTTTCGAAGATCAGATGTTCTTCCTGGCTTCGAACGGATATCGTTGCATCGCGCACGACCGACGCGGTCATGGACACTCGGGTCAGCCATGGAACGGCAACGATATGGACACCTACGCCGACGATCTCGCCGAGCTTGCTGAGGCTCTCGATCTGAAAGATGCGATTCATGTGGGCCATCCGGCGGTGGCGAGGTGGTGCGTTACATCGGACGTCACGGCACTAGCCGCGTTACCAAGGCGGTCTTGATCGGCGCCATTACACCGGTGATGCTAAAGAGCGAAACCAATCCCGGCGGCTTACCGATGGCTGTCTTCGACGAGATTCGTGCGAACGTGCTGGCCGATCGTTCGAACTTCTGGAAGGACCTTTCCATTCCGTTCTATGGATTCAATCGACCCGGCGCGAAGGTTTCGGAAGGTCTGCGCGAATCATTCTGGCTGCAGGGGATGATGTGCGGACTTCCAGGCGCGTACTTCTGCATCAAGGCGTTTTCCGAAACCGATCTCACCGAGGATCTCAAAAAAATCGACGTACCGGTCTTGATCCTGCATAGCGATGACGATCAAATCGTGCCCATCGACGATTCGGCAAGACTGTCAGCGAAGATTGTTAGGAATGCGACGCTCAAGGTCTATCCGGGTGCGCCGCACGGAATGTGCTCGACTCACAAGGATCAGGTAAATACAGACCTACTTGGTTTCATAAAAGGTGAGCAAGCGGCGGTCGCGTAATCGCGAAATCCTCCGTAGTGATCGAAATTTTGTGCGAGCAACCGTCTGTTAATCGAGAAGCTTGAGCAGATGCGTCGCCGTGAACTTGCCGACCTTGCTGCCGACTGCGGTACCCACCTCGGTGCTGTTGCGCCAGTGCATGCCGCCCCACACACGCGCGTTGCCTTCCTCGGCATGAATCTCGTTGACGCTTGTGTAGTTGCGAACTGCGCCGCCATTGCCCTTGAACGCCAACGGGAATTGATCGGTGCCGAACCACACCGTGTAAAAACCCAGCACGCTCGCGCCGACCGTGCTGTGAGCCGCGGGATATTCGGGGTGGGACGGCGTGACGATGAAGGGTGTCCACGCCGGATCCGGTTCGGTCTCGGAGTTGCCATCGGTATCGCCTGCACGAATGGCAGTAACGGGCCGCCAGAACATGTAGGTGTACTTCGCGTCCCAACACGCGATCAAGGCATTCGTCACGGCAGCAATGCCAATCGCCTCGAAACGTGCGGCAGTCAACAGGTCCATCGAGCTCGCCATGCTGCGAACGTTGGCGCTCCACAGCGCGCTCGCTGATGGCGACCAGAATAGTGCAGTCGCAGACTGCTCGGCGGTTCGGCCCGTCTCGGTGGCCCGTCCGAGGTCCTTGACCTCGTTGTAGTCGATCGTATAGGTCCTGCTGTCGAGCGCTGGCGGAGCATGGGGACGGAAGCGCGTGGGATCGTCATACCCGAACGGCGTGACGAACTGGAGGAACGGAGTCTGCGGATTCGCGAATGCGGGTGGAGTCGGAATCCACACACCGGGGCCACTGCCGGGCGTGTAGCCCTCGAGCTCCGGATCGTTGCGGTGATCTCCAACGCGCTCCGCGAGCACCGCATTGGCTGCGGCGTCGCCGACCACGATGCCATCGGCGATCGCTTCAGGGCTCGCAGGAACGCCGGCGATCGACGTGTCATAGGCGCTGTTGATCGTCGCCGTTTTCGTCGGGAACTCGTTCAGTGCAACGATGTACGCTGCACGGATCGCCGCAGCTTCGGGTGATGCACCTGGAGCCGACGCGGGCTTCGAAGCGAAGGGTCGGTAAGGCCCGTCGAGGACCGCGTTCACGGCGTCAAACATCGCCATCTGTGCAATGGTGGTGCGGACCTGCGTGCGTAACGCGTTCTCGGGAACCGATGCTCCGAGCGACGTGAATCGGTTTCCCCAATCGTCGAGCACTGCCGGTCCTGAGAGGGCACTGACGGGCGTAATCGGCGCCTGGTCGCTCAATTGGCCGTTGGGACCGCTCGTCATGGCAAATAGAATTGCAGCAATAGCGATTGCTGGGAAGCTATAGAGTCTTAGTTTCACAACTACTCCTTTCTTAAGTTCCTGGTTGAGAATGTCCGTCTACAAGCGCGAGGACTAAGCAAAATCTCAAAGGGCGATTTATTAACTTCGCTCCGAGGAGTAAAATGCCGAGCGCAGGGGGATCCCCCCGAGTGCGTTTTTGTCCAAGCGGCTGGTAGCCAGTGGTGAAGCTACGCCGACCCCTGCACCGATGTCCTTACCCGAACCAGAATTTTTTCGGAACTTTTCTTGAACGGGGTTATGAGCAGGCGAGTCAAACGTTTCTATGAGTTCGGCCCCTTCTGCCTGGACCCTGCCGAACAGACGTTGCTGCGTGAGGGGCGACCAATCCCACTAAGACCGAAGGTGTTCGACATCCTGTTGGTTTTGATCGAGAACCACGGCCACCTGGTGGAGAAGGAAAAGTTGATGAATTCCGTTTGGACGGAGCAGTTCGTCGAAGAAGGGAATCTCAACAAGAACGTCTCAATGCTTCGCCGAGTCCTTGGTGAAGGCGACAGCGGGCATAAGTACATTGAGACGGTACCTAAACGCGGTTATCGTTTCGTCGCCGATGTGCGAGAGGTGAATGACCATGAAGAGAGCGATTTAGTACTCGACGCGGACGAACAGCGATCGAGCGACTCACAAAAAGTTCCTAAGTATCCGGCGTCGGGATCGGAAACCACCCAGGCACGAACTCGACCATTCAACAGAACCTGGGTTCCTTTAATCGTTATAACGATAGTGCTCCTTGCAACGCTCGCGTATTTAGTCTTCATTCGTGGAAAACGTCCTCAGCCGACCCCAAACATCGCATCCATCGTAGTCCTGCCATTTCAGAATCTTTCGGACGACCCTGCTCAGGAATACTTCGCCGACGGTATGACGGATGCTCTGATCGGAGATCTCGCGCAGCTTGGATCGTTGCGAGTCATTTCCCGGACTTCAGCCATGCACTACAAAGGCACCAACAAATCGCTCCCGGAGATCGCCAGGGAATTGAAAGTTGATGCAGTGGTAGAAGGAACGGTGCAACGCTCCGGCGACCGGGTGCACGTGCGCGCACAATTGATCCATGCTGCTTCCGACTCGCACTTGTGGGCGGCCGAATACGATCGAGATTTGCGCGACGTCTTGGCTTTGGAGAGTGAAGTCGCTCGGACCATAGCCAGCGAGGTGCGCATCAAAATCACGCCTGCTGAACAACGACTATTGGCTCCGAAGAGAGTCATTGCCCGTGAAGCAATCGACGATTACCTGCAAGGCCGCTATTACTTAAACAGACGCACAGAACAAAACCTGCGTAAGGCCATCAAATTCTTCGAAGGCGCGATCCAGGCAGACCCAAACTACGCCCAAGCGTATGCAGGGCTGGCTGATTGTTATAACCAGCTCGGCACCGCGATGATTGGTGTATTGCCACCTTCAGAAGCGAGGCGAACTGCAGAAACTGCAGCGAGGAAAGCGCTCGAGATTGACAACGACGTAGCTGAAGCACACGCCGCACTGGGTTATGTGAATTATTTCAATTGGAACTGGACCACAGCCGAGGAAGAGTTCAAGCGAGCCATCGAACTCAACCCAAACTACGCTAGCGCACACAGCCAATACGCCCACTATCTCGTATGTCGTGGTCGCGTCGACCAAGCTCTTGCAGAGATCAATCGCGCCCAGGAGTTAGACCCGCTATCACTGTCCTTAAGTTCGAGAAGGGGATTCATCCTCACGAACGCGCGGCGCTACGAAGATGCTAGAGAACAACTCCGCCGCGTCATTGCAATAGATCCGAACTACTATGAGGCACATTGGGGTCTGGCACTTAACTGTTTCGCTAATAAGCAGGTCGATGAAGGGATCAATGAAGCTGAAAAGGCAGTTGCTGTTTCGGGACGTGCGCCCGCTGCGCTGGGAGTCCTCGGGTTGGCCTATGGTCTTGCGGGTCAAAAACGCAAAGCTAATGACGTGTTGAATGAGTTATTGCAATTGCAGCAGAAACGCTATGTCACACCGATGGCTTTCACATATGTCTACATTGGACTCGGGAACAAGGACCAAGCGTTCGCGTGGCTTGAGAAAGCGTATCAGGAGCGCTCCAATCCCATCGCTTTTTTCAAGGTCTCACCAACAGTAGATCCACTTCGATCCGACCCTCGCTTTGTTGACCTCTTACGACGAACCGGGCTGTATTGAGAATTACGATAACACTAGATCATACCCTCGTCAGTGATCCCAATGAATTCCCAGGTAGATGCGACTCTGCCCCTGGCAACATCAATTGTCTCAATCGAACCTGCGTTCAATTGTTGTTGCGTAGCACCAATCTTTCTTCATCGGAAGTTTCGGACGATGCAACTGACTCTGACTGCGATCCTATCTGGCAAGGTGGGCCAGATTAAGATTTGGTGTCTGTTTGGTGACTATTATTGGAGAGCACTAGAGAGACTATATAGAATAGGGTGCATTGGAGAGAGCAGACCCAACTGATGCTGCCGAAAGAGGTTAACACAATTGATTTATTTTCAATAACTCAGCTCCATCGATGAGATCGAGTTCGGCAAATCAACTTGTAAGTCTAATAGACGCAATCACTTTGCAGTCACCAGTGACATTGTGGGTATCAACCGTTTGAAATAGACACCAAGCGTTTTGCATCACTTCAGAGCTTCAAAGTGGTGCCGAGTTCCGGACTCGACACCCCGCCTCTAACATCTTTGGTTCCAGTCACTTTAAATTCTTGGTGTCTATCGACTCGGCGAAATGTGATCTGGCGACTAAGCTATCGCTTGTTTTTCGATCTCTTAGTCTCGCCGACGAGATGGCTATCTTGCGTGGCAACGGTCGTTGTCATTCTTAAACTCTGACGTCAAAACCTAGCAAGTTATTTCCGACTCAGCTACACTTGCGACTCCATCTAAGTGGACCCGATAGGCGGGTTCCTTTCCAAGCAGGCAGCCAGCACCTTAAGAAAGCAGCAAGTGCGCACATCGATTTCGCCTGGCGATCGAGTAGGCCACTAGGAAATCCGTTCGGCGCGCGCGGGTGAGATCTATCTAACACCCCGGAAACAATCATCGCTTTTTTCATTTATTAGTTTGCCAAAAGAGAGACGCGCTTCGCCGTTGGATACCAGAGGGAAATCGAACCGCGCAGGTAGGGATGACTCCGCGGCGATCCTCGGTACCACGACCTGCTGCGTCGCATGGGGCTCGCCGGCTGCTGGGTCAGGCTTACGACCTGAAAGGTTCTTTCCCGGAAGCTCTCATTTCCTGGCCACGCCTATGCTGCGTCAGGTCAGCGAGATGAGGCGTTGCAAATGCTCAATCAACTGGCTGAGATTGCCGGGCACCGTTAGGTTTCGGCATACAGCGTGGCGATGGTTTATGCGGAACTCGGCGATAAGAATCAAGCGTTGAACTGGCTCGAAAAAGGCTATCAAGAGCAGGCTACAAAAATGGCCTTTCTTAAAATCCCTTCTTCGACAACCTGCGCTCCGACGCGCGCTTTGCCGCTCTGATACGCCGCGTCGGGGTGTCGTAGTGAGATGCACAGAACATGAAACGTTGCCTTTAGGAGTTTCAGCCTCGTGAGAAATGATCAAACAAGCTTTTGGTGTCTTGTTGGCGTCTATGGCCGGCCAAAAGAATTGCGGTAGATCCTCGCATTGCACCCTCTCAAGTCGGGAACACTTCACTATGGGCCGGGTGATGCTACACTTGGCTCGTTAGATCCATTGGGATTGAGGTTAGCGCCGATGAGAATCCCCTCGTCTCCGCATGAAATAACCCAATTACTTGCCGAGTGGAGCAAAGGAAATCAGGCTGCTCTGGACAAGTTGTATCCGTTGGTCTACAAGGAGCTGCGCCGCCTGGCCCACGGCTATCTGAGGCGCGAGCGCAAGGGACACACGCTGCAGACCACCGCTCTGATAAATGAAGCTTATCTCCGTCTGGTCGAGCAAGAGCAGGTTCACTGGGCGAATCGTTCGCACTTTTTTGCCATCTCGGCGCAGATCATGCGCCGCATCCTAATCGATCACGCACGCCGATACGATTACATAAAGCGTGGCGGCGGCGCGCAGAAGATTTCCCTTGACGAGGCGGCCCTGGTGGCGAAGGAACGGGGGCAAGCATTGCTCATGCTGGATGAGGCGCTGAATACTCTGGCCGCGATCGACCCGCGCCGCAGCCACGTAGTCGAGCTGCGATACTTTGGCGGCTTGAACAATGAAGAGATTGCCGGCGTGTTGAAGATTTCCCAGAACACCGTGACCCGAGACTGGAACATGGCCAGAGCCTGGCTCTACCAGGAGTTACGCCGAAGTGTAGCCTGATGCAGCCTGAACGATGGCAAAAGATTAGCGGCATATTCAAATCGGCCCTCGCTCTCGAACCTGGGGAGCGTTCCGCTTACGTCGCGGCCGAGTGTGGCGCCGACGAGTCGCTGCGCCGCGAAGTTGAACGGTTGATCGAATCCCATCACCAGGCGGATAAAGAGAACTTCATCGAATTCCCGGCCGTGGCGGACGTCTCACCCTTGCTCGTCTCGGAAGACAGCGAAGCGGAAGTTACCAGGGACAGATTGGAAAGTGGGCAGCAGGTAAGTCATTACCGCATTATCCGGAAACTGGGAGTGGGCGGAATGGGTGAAGTCTATCTGGCGGAGGACATGCGACTCGATCGCACAGTAGCTCTGAAGATCCTGCCCGCGGATGTCGCCTCTGACAAACGACGGATGCAGCGCTTCAAGCAAGAAGCAAAACTCTCTTCGTCGCTCAACCAGCCAAACATTCTGACTATTTTTGAGTTCGGTGACACGGAGTCACTGCACTTTATCGCCAGTGAGTACGTCGATGGCGACACGCTCCGCGACCACCTTCGTGACACACGACTGAAGCTGCCGGAAATACTCGATATCGGCACTCAAGTGGTCGCCGCGCTCGACGCCGCGCACGAGGCCAGGATTATCCACCGGGATATCAAGCCGGAAAACATCATGGTGCGGCGCCGTGACAGGGTAGTTAAGGTGCTCGACTTTGGTTTGGCCAAATTGTCAGAACCGTCTGCGATAGGGGGCGGGGGGTCCAATTCGGAAGCGAAAACCCAGATGTTACTCCGGACCATGCCTGGCAGTGTGATGGGCACCGTCAGTTACATGTCTCCCGAACAGGCTCAGGGCTTGCGCGTTGATGAGCGCACCGATCTCTGGAGCACCGGCGTCGTCATTTATGAGATGGTCGCCGGCGCGCTCCCTTTCGCTGGTGTAACAAGCAGTCACACCGTGGTCGACATTCTCGAGAAAGAGCCCGCACCGCTCGTAAGTCCTGGCGGGCGCAAAGTGCCTCCTGAGCTGCAACGAATTGTCAGTAAGGCCCTGGCGAAGAACCCCGACGAGCGGTATCAGACAGCGAAGGACATGCTGATCGATCTCCGAAATCTGAAGAAGCGATCGGAGCTGGAGATTGAGATTGAGCGTTCAGCCTCAACTGGTTCGGGCGTCCTGCCTGAGACAAGAGACAGGAGTGTGATCCCGGCAACGGACTCAATAGCAGCACAGTCGAAAGCAGAGCAGAGCGAGAGCGAGCAACCTCCTCGCACAAAACTGATTGCCGGCATGGCGGTGATGTTGGTTCTTATCGTTGGTCTGATCATCGCTTCGAGCTGGTCACGGTTCCGGCGTGCGACCGCTGTGGCCCCGGCCACTGTCCCGGTAGCTGCTTCGGAACGAAAGCTTAGTTACTGGATGACGGTGCAAAAATATAGAAATGGCCGGCCATTCGAAAATCCCTTCCGACTTGCCGGCGAAATAAATTTCGAGAAGGACTACAGAGTCAGATTAAACATCAGCAGTCCGCAACCCGGATATTTGTACATCCTGAACGAAGGGCCTTCGACGGGTGATGGCGCATCCACGTTTGTCGTTCTCTTTCCATCAACGACCGCCAATAACGGCTTGTCTTATGTGGCTGAGAATCAACGGGTCGAAATTCCGGAGCAGAGCTGGTTCCAATTCGACGCCGAGCAGGGGACAGAAAAACTCTGGCTGATATTCTCCGCCGGCGCAGTCCCCGAATTGGAGGCGACAAAACAGTTTGCAAATCCGAAAGATCATGGCCTGGTCAGGGATGCGGGTCTGAAGGACAAGCTTTACGAATTCCTGCGAGCACACTCGGGCCCGAAGCCCGCGGTCGAGAAAGGTGACGAGCTAAAGCAGACGAGTCTGTCGATTGCTGGGTCTGTTCTGGTTCACGCCATTAGACTCGAACATCATTGATTTGTTTCCGACCGTCGTGTTAGCCGCCAACTTATAAACGGTTGACCTTCGCCCATCTCGGGAATATGATGGGCCGCCTCGAAAGCATTTAGCTTGTCAATCCAATCGAGCCAATCGTTCGCAGTCATGTTTTACTTAGCATGCGCTGCCTTGGTGATTTTTCAAATAGATTCTCGCGTTAATGGGTAGAGGGAAAGGAAAAGGCGATGCTTTTGGTTATATGTAAGTTACCGCTCTAACTGCTTAAAGGTTGTCCCAGAAGGCAAAATCATCAGGACAGATTGAAATCAGCCTACAGATTCAAACTAAAAGAGGAGAAAACAATGCCAACCTGGAATTTCAATGTTACTCATCAGAACCAAACAACGGCCACTGGCAGCAAGAATGTAAGTCCGCCAGGAAACGGGCAATCAGTAACTATCCCGAACGTGCCGTGCTCCTGTGGCTACAATCACACCCTGGTCGGTACCCAGACCGCTGCGACCGCAATGTCTGGGTCTGGAGCCAATTCGGTTGCTCCTGCTAATGATCCACAAGCCAAGGGCTCTCCCATGGCGGACCCTGTTCCCAGCTGGGATGGTGGTCCAGTGAGCCCAGGCCCGGGTAAGCGCCGTCGTAAAAAATCGTAATTGTCTGGGGGTGCGGGTTTCGACGGTTGCCAGGGATGCCTCATGGATTCGTTCCGTGAGGCACCCTGCACCCTCTCAAACTAACCTTCCGCCGGGCTGGACCCGCCGATTTAAATCCTAATCTGAGACATACACCGTGCTGTACCAGGGAAAGCATCAAGCCAAGACTCGTGAATTACTATCAGGACGGACTATGAATCCGGCCGTTCTTCTTACATTGATGGTGTGCTGTTCCGGGGCTTACTCAACACTCTCTGCCGCAGCCAGAGGCCGAGTACCGTCTCTACATCAGGTGCAACACCGAGATGCTGAGATAAGAACGCTCGAAGTAGGTAATCCGATAAAGCGGGAAGCTGACGGAAATATCGTCCACCTCTACCGCGTATCGATTGACACCGGCAATTACATTCGGGTGGTCGTGGATCAACAGGGAGTCGACGTTAAGGTAACGCTGTTCGGACCAGACGGCCGGAAAATCATGCAGGCTGATGGTCCGAGTGGCGCAACAGGACCGGAACCACTCTCCACGATTGTCGAGGCGCGCGGAGAGTATCGCATTGAAGTGCGCTTGCCTGACAAAAAACCACTGGCCGGAGGTTATGTCGTAACCCTGGAAGCGTTGAGATCTCCGACGCAGGCGGATGAAGACAGGGTCGCAGCCGAGAAGCTCTTCTGGGAGGGTTACGAACTATTCAAGCAGCCAGCGATCGAGTCCAGGCGCAAGGCGCTGGAAAAATATCAGCAGGCGCTACCAATGTTTCGCGCTCAGAATGATCGCAGCATGGAGTATTACAGCTCCCTGGTGGTCGGCTTTATTTACCACTCTTCAGGCGAGTCGCAAACTGCGCTTGGGTATTACCGCTACGCCCTCAATCTCTGTAAGAGTTTAGGGAATAAGACCGATGAGCCGATATTACTCAATAATATCGGGGGTGTTTACGACACCCTGGGCGAGCCGCAAAAAGCACTCGCGTACTACGGCGAAGCGCTGGCCCTTTGGTCGGCCAGGAATGAACGCGGCCCGCAGGCTGACACGCTCAATAATGTTGGACTGATTCATTTCAAGCTGGGAGAGCCGCAGCAAGCCCTGGACTACTACAACCGATCTCTTACGCTTAAGCGAGAATTGGGTAATGCGGTAAAGATCGCCAACACTCTCAACAATATCGCGGTCGTCTACGCGATTCTGGGTGAGGAAGGACGCTCACTGGACTATCTCAAAGAGGCGCTCGATCTACAACGTCCGGCAAAAGACATTAGCGGGCAAGCGATTACCCATTATTTCACCGCCTATGTGCATGCCGCGCTGGGTGACCTGACAAGAGCTTTGGAAGACTACAATCAGGCGCTGTCTCTCCAGCGGACCGTCGGCAATCGACGCGGAGAAGGAATCACCCTCGATAGCATAGGAGTGGTCTTCAATTCACTGGGCCAGCGACAAAAGGCGCTCGAATATCATCAGCAGGCCCTCGACTTGCAGAGGGCGACAAAGGACCGTAGGTCTGAGGCAGCCACGCTCGAACATATCGGCTACGTTCATGCTCTCTCGGGCGAATTGGAACGAGCCGTCCAGGATTACGACAAAGCGCTCTCGTTGTGCCAGGCGGTGGGAGATCGGCGCGAAGAGGCAAATGTGCTCCAGGGCATGGCCCGCCTTGAGCGGGAACGACGCGACTTTCCTGCCGCACAAAAACATATTCAGGAAGCCATCGCGAAAATCGAGACGGTGCGTGGGCAGACAGACACTCAATTGCGCGCCTCTTATCTTGGCGTCAAGCATGACGCTTACAGTTTCTATATAGACCTCCTTATTCAGATGCATCGGTTGGATCCGTCGGCAGGGAACGATGCGACAGCATTAACAATCAGCGAACAAGCGCATGCCCGCAGCTTTTTGGAAATGTTATCAGAGGCTCAGGTAAACGTTCGCGAGGGCGTAGATGCCACGCTGCTTGAACGCGAGCGTTCACTCTCTCAGCAGGTCAATGCCAAAGCTGAGCGGCTTATTCAAGCCCTCGAACAGAACGCCAAAGCTCGGGTTGAGGTGTTAAATAAAGAGATCTCCGAGTTGGAAGATCAGTATCAGCAGGCGCAGGCAGCGATTCGCAAGAGCAGTCCCGGCTACGCCGCGATTACTCAGCCTCAACCGCTCGGACTTAAGGAAATTCAAGCGCAGTTGGATCAGGGTACGATATTGATCGAGTACTCACTCGGTGAAGAGCGCAGCTACGCCTGGGCGATTACTCAGAATTCAATAAAGACTTACGAGCTGCCAAAGCGAGAGGTAATAGAGAAGGCCGCACGGCTGGTCTATGACTTACTTAAAGCTCGCAGTCAGCCGAAAGCAAGCGAAAACTCTCAGCAGAAGCAAGAGAGAATCGCGCAGACGGATTCGCAACTGCTCGCCGCCACAAAGGAACTAAGCCAAATGGTGCTCGGACCCATTGCTTCTGAACTGGGAGCAGAACGCCTGGTCATAGTCGCAGACGGTGCTTTGCAATACGTACCATTCGCGGCTCTGTCCGTTGCCGCTGGTCAGTTGTCAGTTGCACAACGTAGCCGCACTAACAACGGATCACAGACCATTTACAAACCCTTGATGCAGGATCACGAAATAGTTTCTCTGCCGTCGGCCTCAGCATTAGCCATCCAACGCCAGGGCCTTCGGAATCGCAAACCAGCGCCAAACGCCGTGGCCGTGCTCGCCGATCCGGTTTTTTCCGGCGATGACGAGCGGCTTGCCTCCCGAGCAAAGACCGCTACTGCAGGACAAGCCCAGGCCGACGGAGCTGCGAATACGCGAATCATCGAACATCTCGCTGACAACTCGGGCTTGATTATTCGGCGGCTGAAATTCACGCGTCAGGAAGCCAATCAGATCCTCGCCGAAGCGCCGCGCGCGAGGAATTTCAGCGCGATGGATTTCCGAGCTAACCGCGCCACGGTCACTGGCGGCGGATTGAGCAAGTTCCGCTATGTTCACTTCGCTACGCATGGATACTTCGACAGCGAGCATCCCGACCTGTCGGCGATCGTCCTTTCGTTAGTTGATGAACAAGGCAAACCTCAGGACGGTTTTTTGCGGGCACATGACATTTATAACCTTAATTTGCCTGCGGAATTGGTCGTGCTCAGCGCGTGCGAAACGGGTTTAGGAAAGGAAATCAAGGGGGAGGGCCTGGTCGGATTGACGCGGGGATTCATGTATGCGGGAGCTCGCCGCGTAGTGGTAAGCCTGTGGAACGTTAACGACCAGGCCACAGCTGAGCTAATGGCCCGTTTCTATCGGGGGATGCTCAGAGAGAACAAGACTCCGGCAGCCGCCTTGCGGACTGCGCAGATGGAAATGGCGCGGCAAAAGCAGTGGCAGTCGCCGTATTACTGGGCCGCGTTCGTTTTGCAGGGCGAATGGAAGTGAGCCGCGAGAACCTTGACGGGAGATGGTGGTTTCTTACAGGATTTCTCGCGTTAATAAGTAGATGTGGACCGGGCATCTCGCCCCGTGAGTCGCGCACAGGATGCGCGTGCCACTTTCAGAGGGAGACGCTCTCAATGATTTTGCACGGCAGGATCGGCACGGACAATGCGGGCGGAAGCAGGTGCCTTAATCATTTAGGCATCAGGCTGTTGGCTTCTCTCGCTCTTTGCACCGTCAGCCTCTCGGCTTCAGTGACCCTGAAGGCCCAGGACGAAGGCACACGCAGACTATGGGATACTGCCTTCATCAATTCCGGCAGTAAGCGAACTTCACCGAGAAAAGCGGCGAAACGCAGTTACCGTGTGGCGACTCCGAATGTGCCTACCGCGGGCGTTAATGGCGAGACTGTTGTCGGCGTCACGCTCTGGCGGCTACGCCGGGCGAGCTCGACTGACTCCGGCGAGCGACTTATCGTGCACGAAGATGCGGACACGGCTGATTGGTTGCCGGAGCGAATTTCCACCAACGCAAGATTGGCCCAGGGCGATCGGCTCCGTATTTCCGTTGAAGCTGCGCGCATCGGTTATCTTTACGTGGTTGACCGGGAACAGTATGCCGACGGTAGTTTCAGCGAGCCGTATTTGATCTTTCCCACCACGCGCACGCTCGGCGGGAACAATCAAGTGACGATGGGAAAGATAATCGAGTTACCCGACCGGGAAGATCGTCCCCCTTACTTTACGGTCAGGCGCAGCAGGCCTGATCAGGTGGCTGAAGTGCTCAGTGTTCTGGTCAGCCCATCCCCCCTCGAGGGTATTGAAATCAGCGACAAAGCCCAGAAGCTGTCCGAGGCCCAGGTGAGTACGTGGGAAAAATCATGGGGCGCGCGAGGATTGCTGGAACTGGAAAAGGGCGTTGGGAACGCATGGAGCAAGGAAGAGAAGGAAGCCGGCAGCGGCGTTGCAAGAGTCTTGAAATCTGATGCGCCCGCCCCGCAGGCCATCTACTACCAGCCAAATACGACATCGAGCGAGCCGATTTTGGTAAAAGTGCCGCTTAGTTACGGCTATTCAGTAAGGCGCTAAATCCCTGGATCTCAATCGCTTCCAATCACGTTTCGACCATTGCTTCGGATCTCGACACGACCCCGGATTGTTCATAAGGCGCCGCGCTGTTATCTGAAATTCGGTATCTCAGGATGGCGCCGACACCGCCGACTTTATCGAGCCGGGTCGAATCTTCGATAAAAGTCACCTGGGCGGAAGACAACTGGTTCGCGCGCCTGACCAACT
>Ga0137384_10001215_pt1 | contig 20282 bp, 11 predicted proteins | sample SagtaG_2_FD_104922 | JGI IMG/M metagenome (GOLD analysis project Ga0137384, IMG submission 104922) | Vadose zone soil microbial communities from Sagehorn Ranch, Mendocino, California, USA - Sage2_R_60_16 metaG | ecosystem: Environmental > Terrestrial > Soil > Vadose zone | place: USA... | reverse complement strand
TCAGGCAGAAAAGCATCGCGTCCAGGCTCTGGTCCGACTGATTGCTGACCTGCCACAGCCAACACAGCGAGACGTCGTTAATCTGCTACAACCGTTACTGCTGGTAGAAACCAAAATTAGCGGAGAGGTACAATCTTCCGCCAATAATACCTGTCGAATTGCGGAGGATTGCGGCCTGATTGTAGAGAACCGAGATCAGATACTTGAAGTACGTGTGCCTCCAGAAAAGTTCGAAACGATGCCAGCGTTTCAGCAATATATGCAATTTGTAGTGCTGGGAGTGACGGAAGAGGAGAAATCAAACTACCTATTCAACCTGTTTTCAGCCTGGTATGCAGTACAGAACGAACGCGTTCTTCAGGATTTGGTGAAAACTGGCTACGACGGACCTTTTAATGACCAAATGTTTCCCGATGCGTCAACCCGATATTTCAATTCTACCAAGCTGACAGCTTGGCGCAAATGGGCGACGTTTCTCGGACTTGGCTGGCCTATGCGCTTTGGCCAACGCGAAATCATCATTCCTGACGCCACCGGGCGCATCAGACCTCTGATATCTGAATTATTTCCAGGTAAAACTCTTCTTCCATTCGGCTCCTTTATGGAACGGCTAGCGCTCCACTGCCCGGAACTGGATGGCGGCCAGCTCTTTCGTTATTGCTGGCAGGCTAGCAGAGGAGCAGAAGAACATGGCAGACACATAAGTCTTATGCTCTCCACGGCACTCCGTACTCTGGATGGACTAGGTGTCATTCGCCTGGAAGAGCAGGCCGACGCACTAGAGAACTGGCAACTCTACCCAGCACAAGGCAACCCTCATCAACAGGTCACCCATATTATATTGGTAGGAGCATAACCCTATGCAAGCAGATACATTTACACGAATACAATGCTGGGAGAACGACCGTATCGACCAGGTTATCAATAAAGAAGCTGCATCTGTGGACCATTCCACGTTTCTCGCGACACATATGCCACTGCGCAACATTACGTATTTACGTACACCCCGCCACCTCGCCGATCTTGGAGAGGATGGCCTCCTACAGGAAATATCGCGCTGCGCCACGGAAAACAACCACGCGTTTGTCATAGTCGAGGGTATTCCTGGCTCTGGCAAATCACACCTCATTCGCTGGCTGAAAGAGCGCTACGCCTCCGAACAAAACCAGAGCGAGGATGTGCTCTTTATTGAACGTGCACAGTGCAGCCTAAGTAGTACGCTAGAGCAAATTATCAGGTCGGGCATCTTTGACGACTCAACCATGCGTGAACAGCTCAATAAGCTGCGCGATGCACGTATGGCGTTGTCGAAAGAGGCACTAGCAGACACATTACTGGATCAACTGCGCGTTGCAACCCATGAGGATCAGCAGGAGGAAATGCCACGCTGGCTATCACGCTCCAGCAGACTGGATAAATTCTTGCTCGATTATCGTGTGCGGCAAGAACTAATGAAAGCAGGGGGACCTATCGAACGCCTTGTACGCTTCCTCACTAGTGGTCCCGGCACAGGCATATACAATAGCGAGATACCACATTTCGAGGAGCAAGATTTCGACTTTAAAATCGCTGTACGGCGGGAAATTCAAGGCTATGAAGAGGCCCGCTGGCTAGCCGCCAGCCTCAGTGGCGAAGATGAAAGGGAAAAAAGGCTGGAGTTGGCGGATTACCTCAACCGTCTTATTCGCTACGCGATTGGGCACGCAACAGCACTGACTGGAGACGACTTGAAGCAGATGTTTTATGATCTCCGTCGCCATTTGCATGTCCAGGGGCGCAATCTGGTACTCTTCATCGAAGATATCACCGTTCTGACCGGTATTGATCGCGGTTTACTGGATGTCCTGGTCACACAACATAGAGGTATGGAACAGCAGGAGTTCTGTCGTCTGATCTCGGTTATCGGCATTACCGACAGCTACTTCAACAGCCAGGTTCCCGATAACATTAAGGATCGTATCACCCACCACCTGACTTTGAGCGCCGATAATGCAGCTACGGCACTCAGCGACTCTGATGCAACTGCGGATCTGGCTATACGTTACCTGAATGCCATGCGCCTTTCTGCACAAGAGCTGGACACCTGGCTTAACCTAGGGGGAGACCCTGATATGCTTCCTAATGCGTGCGAGCGCTGTCCTGTACGCGTGCCTTGTCACAAGGCCTTCGGCTTCTACCCCTTGAACAAGGGAAATGAGCGCGAGCAACCTATGGGCTTGTACCCCTTTAACCAGCAAGCACTCTGGAGCCTGTATCAACACATTAACACGACAAGGAGTCGGCTCACGCAACGCTCCTTGCTCTACAATGTGCTGCACTACATCTTACAAAGCCATGGCGCCAAAATTAAGGACGGATATTTCCCCCCTGCACCACAGGATCTGGGAGGCGAGTTTACCGAATTCACGCTGAAAAAACCTCTGCATCGCGAGATTATACGCAAGCAGGGGGGAAGAGATGCCAGCCGTATCACAACCTTGATAATGATCTGGGGAATTGGCACCGTTGATGCAGTTACAGATCCTGACGGTCGTTCCTTGGTCGGTGGCCTATCGGAAGAAGTATTTAAAGCATTTGCAATTACGCCGATCCCAGGCGAGCGCTTAAGCTCTCCTCCCATAACTTCGGCAGAGCCAGCACCTCCACCACGCTCTCCGGTATCGCGAGGCTCCTCCTCACCCACTAGATCAACAGGAACGCTATCGCCGTCGAGACCAGCCATTGAAGCAGAGTTCTCTTCCGTCTCAACCGCACTGGAAGAAAAATTGCACAAATATAACGAGGATATCACTCAATGGCAAAACAATGGCTCCTTGCGCTACTACGAGGAATATAATGATCTACTCGCACCGTTCATTCGTACCAGCATCGACTGGGATTTCCATGGTATAAGTTCAATACAGGTAGATGAATTACTCAAGACTAGAAGACACTTGTATATTGAAGCACAGGTAGGTAAGGTCAATGCCGCCTACTATCTCACCTTGCAGCGCAGTTCCGAGTTGGCTGCCGTACTGATAGGGCTGGTCCACATAAAAGAGGCGGGAACAGCATTGAACCCGGCATTGCTCAGCGGTTATCTGAGTAATTTCAGTCTTTGGATACACCAGCATGAAGAAGAGATTGTCCAATTTGTGTGCCGTCCCAGTCATGAAGCAACTAGTACACTTCCGTTAACACATATCGTTGTCCTCGATTGTCTACTCCTTGCCTGCCTTCATGGGTCCCTTAAAAACCGTTATGTGACGACGCAGGAACTGTTTCTTGACCTGATATACTTCTGCCGCAACACCAGGGCCGTTAGTTGGGATGAACAGATCATCATTGCCCAACAAAAACACGCTTCCAATTGGGTCGGTCTTATGAAGAGATTCAAATCACCTGTGGTAGAGAAACTGAATTCGGCCTGTTTGCAATTGTTGAACTGCGCACAGGGAGACAGCAACGAGGTACGTTTCTTGGATGCCGCAACAGGGCTACGCATTCTTGATGACTTCAGGCAACGCCACTGGCATCTCCCCGACCTGGGCATCACTGACACAACGACACCTAGTCTCTGGGATGATGCCCTCTCAACATACCAGGCACTGCGAAAATATTTTGCAGTGGCAATTCGAGAAGAACAAGAGTTTATTGAGAGTCGATTGCATAAGTTAGATGAATACATAGGGAAATTTTCTCCGCAAGAAGTGTTCAGCGCCATCGATAACCTGCTGAAAACAGCGCGAGAAAGCCAGCTTGGCCTTGGCTTTGAGCAAGACAAACAATTGCATGCGCTAAATTTGCAGGCCACAATCAGTGCGCTACAGGATGTTGTGCATGAGCGGAATGAAGAGGCTCAGATATTGAAGATTTCCCAGTCAGGAGAGCTGTTAACAACCGCGCAGCATTACGTGGATTATTTTCAATCCTTTCAGCAAGATGTACAAAGCTTGTTTATACAAGGCAAGAGACAGCTTGATCTTCTCAGGGAACAGGGGGGAGAGAGCATAGACCAGGAGCAGGAACAGGTGAGAGCATTGTATCGAGAAATCATCGGTTTGCTGACTTCATTGAATACGCTAGGGGAAGTACGATGATTGTTTCATTAGCAGAAAGCGTTTGCCAGCAAATCAAGGACATCGATACGCTACGGAGAAATAAGTCCCTAGCAGTAGACATTCAGAATACCCGCGAAGCATTGCAGTCGCTCAAAGAACAAGTGATTCGCCTGTATACCCTCCTGCAGTTAATCCAGACACGTCTCATTGAGAGCGAGTTGCACCTAATACAAACAGGGCTGGAAGACTATTCTGACAGGCTACAGAGAAGCGCAACACAATTTGAGAATCAGCAACGCCAAGGGCAAGAATTGCAATCAATTCAGAAGCGGATTGAGGAACAGTATAGCATTCTGCAACAGGCATGGAAGCGCTATGCGCAAGAACGTGTACGCAAGCCAATTGAACTGTATATCCTTGTCTGTCGCCTGCCGGAGGTTATTGCGCAACAGGCCCGTTACGACACCTTGAAACAAAAACTGGAAGACTATAAAGGGAAAGCTCCGACTTCGGCCAGGCAACTCCAGGAATTTGATCAGAGTGTCGAACAGTTGACTTCATTACTTGACAGCATTGAGGGGCTGAGCGAGGCAGTAAAAACATTCTTGCTTAAGACGTTAAGCGGAACGGCGACTCTGGACGACGTGACCGACGAAGTGTTGCAATGGTGTCGCCTGGGGGAGCACGCGCAGGCATTCTCTATTCAATTTGCACGTTAGCTTCGCACGCTAGCTAGGAAGGAGTTCTGACAACTATGCAACCGTCAGAGTATCCCAAAATGGACCAACTCTGCAACGAGGTACTGACCGTAATTGAACAGAACGAGCTCAAGTTATTGGGCTGGGGCTTTGTTGAGGTGCGCAGCTCTCTAGCAGAAACACTGCCAGACTTAGTAAAGGCGCTGTCGGGGGTTGGGCAGCACCTCTGGGCAGAAGCACAACAATGGGATGTTCAACCAGAACATATCCTGGAGAACCTGACAACACGAAAATTGATCTTTAAATCAGGACAATTTTATCGCAGCCGTTTTGCTGAGGCGATGCGCCTACTCTCCCTACTGCGCCAGCGTTTCTCGCCCAATGACTGGCAGACGGCAAGCCGCTTGGTCAGTGACTTCAAAATAGATCTCAGGCACCGAAGCTATCCTAAACGGGATATCCCTAGCCAGGAATTGCTGGAGGAACTACGTCAGCAACGAGCCGCTCCGCTTTACCTTGCCGCAGTAGAACGGCTTCTACAGGATGAGCTAGGGAATAATCTCTCCATTGCCAAGTTTCAGAAAGACGCGATTTTGCATCATTACAGGACACTCCACGGCGGAGCATCCGAACCGCTCCATGAGCATGCACTCGTGATTGGTGCCGGCACAGGTGCGGGGAAAACAAAAGCCTTTTATGTGCCTGCAATGGCAGATATTGCCGTGTCACTCACCAGAGATCACTTCGTGCGTGCTTTGGCTCTTTACCCTCGCGTGGAACTGCTGAAGGATCAATTGACAGAAGCCCTCCAGGAGGTACGCAAGCTGAATGATCTGCTGCAACAGCATAAGCCACGTTTGATTACCATCGGTGCATATTACGCTGATACACCTGCAACAGCAGAGCTGTTGCTCAATGGTCAGCAGAAAAGCTGGAAACTCACTGCACAAAAGGATGGCTGGGAGTCTCCATTCTTTTTATGCCCGGCTTGTAAACCATTGGCACGCCCACTGGTCTGGTACAGAAAAGACATCGAAAAGGAGGTAGAGGATAACAAAAAACATATCTATGGTAAGCATGCCATCCTGCATTGCCCGAATTGCCAACTTACCATCGCGGAGCAACTCTTGCTCACACGAGAGGAGATGATAAATAATCCTCCTGATATATTATTTACCACAACAGAGATGCTCAACCGTCGACTAAGTAAGGTTGATGAGCAACAGCTCTTTGGGTGTGCCGTTGAAAAGGTTAAACCACCATCAATGTTGCTCCTTGATGAAATTCATACCCACGAAGGATTGCATGGTGCACAAGTTGCGTATCTTCTTAGGCGTTGGCGCTACGGACGACGCCAGAGCAAGTATTCCTCAACGCCGCTATTCTGTGTCGGTCTTTCGGCTACACTGCAAAACGCGGAGGCTTTCTTCGCTAAACTCACTGGTATTTCTAGAAGCAATGTGCATTACATTCATCCAGCCAATGAGGACATGGAGAGCGAGGGAGCAGAATACAATATCGTGTTGAAAGGCGACCCGGTTTCAAGTACAAATCTACTCTCAACCTCTGCACAGACCGTGATGCTGCTGGCCCGTATGCTAGACGTCAACGCCAACGAACCCTCTCATAGAGCTTATGGGCACAAGATCTTTGCATTCAGCGATAAACTCGATGTTCTTAACCGCTGGTATCAAATCGAGCAAGATGCCGAAATAAAACAGAAACTGTGCCAATATCGTCTTCCTAATCAGGGCGATACGTTGGACATACAGCGGAAAAAAAATCAGGCTGGTCAGTCCTGGTGGGCCTGTACATCAATAGGACATAACCTAAAACTTCCCTTGATTATAGACCGCACCTCGTCCCAGGATCGTGGTGTTGACTTTAAAGCACAACTGGTCCTGGCTACCAGTACGCTTGAGGTTGGCTTCAACGACGAAACGGTAGGAGCAGTAGTACAGCACAAGGCTCCACATAGCTTAGCATCATTCATACAGCGCAAAGGGCGTGCAGGACGTCGGCGCTCAATGCGCCCGTGGATGATTGTCGTTGCTTCCGCCTATGGGCGAGATCGCTGGGCTTTTCAGCATGCCGAAAACCTCTTTTCTCCAACGCTGGACGATATATCGCTGCCGATAGAAAACTACTACGTGCGTAAAATCCAGGCTACGTTCGCCTTTATGGACTGGCTTGCATTAAAGCTCAAATATGAGCCAGAGTGTAAGCATATCGATATGTGGAAAGTGCTCAGTGGAGAATTCAAAGATAATTACTTTAAGCGACCCCGAGATCTAATTTGCCAACTCATCACAGAAGTATTAAGCAATCCGACACAGCGCGACGAACTAGCTCAATATCTACGTCTCGCACTTGGCCTGTACAGCCAGCGTGATGTAGATGCGCTCCTGTGGGACGAGCCACGCTCATTACTGTTTGAAGTCTTGCCTACGGTACTCAGGCAGATGAAGAGCAAATGGCGAAGTTTATATGATGACCAAGTGATTGACTGGAGCGATAGAGTGAGTAAAAATCCCATGTCCGATTTCATTACGCCTAATCTATTCTCTGATCTGAAATCGCTTGATATTCCATTGACCCTTCCTCCTCTGATGCCCACTTCTCGCGTGCAAAGCAGGCAGATGGATAATCCAAAACAAGAAGAGAGAGAAGAACAATTGCCTCTCCATCAGTGCCTTGTTGAATTTGCTCCTGGGAATGTCAATAAACGATTTGCTGTAAGCAAGAACGAGAAAGAGGCATATTGGATCCCCATTCCAGCGGCTGAATTACATGGTGATGTGCTTCCGATTGAAGCATTACATTCATCTATCGCTTGTGATAAACTTCCCAAGCAATTTTTTATTGATGGCAGCGATTACCAATTCTACACTCCTCGTCGCTATTATCTAAAACAAATACCAACTGACGTAAAGAGTACAAGCAGTGCTCAACTGATATGGAAATCACATTTCGCAGGTAAGCAACTCCGATCATCCAATGCCGATCGGGAAGAGGAACTACTGGATGCCGAGTTGGTGCAACTCACTTCGCGCTCGCGTTGGAATCGCTTTTTGGCAGACATTAGAAGCTACACACAGACAAACGGCAATGGCGTAGAAGTGACGCGGCTGGCAACAGGGGTACGCGCGGAAACACGTTATGAGGGAAGGAAATGGGCGCTACGCCAGTGGTTGCAGTTTGAGGATGCAACACAAAAACCGGTGGGCATAGGGTATATGAATTACGTCGATGCATTGCAATTTCAGTTTCGTCCCCTAGATGTTGTGCAATGCCTTGCGCTTGCCACATGGCCTGAACTGCGCCGTAACCTGAGTCCGGAGTATTTTCGTTACCGGTTAAGCCAGCACCGGGGTGTCCTTACAGAGAAACTTTCGACATTTGAAATTGACTGGCTCTGGCAATTAGAACTGTCTATGCTGGTAACCAGAGCAGTAGAAAAACGGTGTCGCCTGCAAGATATTGCACCAGAGATTCACACATCAAGAGTCGCGATGGCGGAAGACACCATGAAAACGATCTTCCAGGCTCAGCAAGCGGAAGAATACGGTGAAGAAAAAGTAGGCCGTTTACACGAGCGCCTCAGACAACTTCTCGAAAACGATGGCATTCAGCAGGCACTGCAAGAAAGTGAGCGCGTTCTCTGGGCACCAGACGATACGGAGTTTTATGACTGGTTGCACCAGTGCTACGCCTCGTCGTTAGGCGCCTCACTCTTCACGACCTTAACCAGTCTCGTTCCCGATATTGATCCAGAAGACCTACATATGGATATTGACGGAAACAGCATCTGGATTTCAGAGGAAGTTCCAGGCAGCATCGGCATCATCACGAAAATTGTAGACGTCCTGAAGACCAGGCCGCACGAGTTCGATCTGCGAATGCAGGATACCCTCTCTTACTGCGGTCGCCAGCAACTGGACAGCCAATTACGTATGGTGGCCGAGTTGGTGAGGCAAGGAGATCAGGAGGTAAACGAGGTTTTTGCTGAAATGCGCCAGGAACTGGTTCTCGATGACCAGGAAAAGGCACTCAAATGTTTGAAACGCGTGTTAGAACAGCGCGGTATCCCTGCAACGCGCGATTTCGTGGTGTCTCTGTTCGCAAAATACCTGCGGCCCAACTCATCTTCTGATACGGATACGTTGATCGCTCAGTTAGTGGATTTCTGGCAAAAAGAAGAGGCTCGTCTTAACTGCTCGATTGATCTTCGCGTCATCGCCGTTGCCTCTCTGGCAATACCAGCCATTCAACAACAGGTTCAAAACGTTTTCCAGCGTATCAGCAGTGAGACAACGCCTGATCCCAGTCAGATCTTCAATGTGTTGCAGTCCTTGCTCTGGTTGCCTTGTACCACCAGTTGCCCTGATTGCATCGAGGAATACCATCCATTCCAGCAACCGGCCAAGCCCTCACGCCAACTGTTGCTGACCCTAGTGCAAGCAAATGAACGTACAATTGTTTATGGGCAAGAAAATTGGTTGGAGCAACTTAAAGAGGAACTGGGGACGACGTATAGGGCACGCGTCAGTTGCCAGCAGGAACAACTTTCTGACTGCAAGAAGTCCCTGCTGACACTTCTGGTGGAACCCACAGATATCGGTTTCCAATTTTTCTACCCCACTATTGAGCGCATTGCGCGCGTGGGGACATGCTGGACCATTGAAATGAGAATCAGGGAGTTTGCCTATGTCTAATCGCATCATCAAATCGCGCGCGCGGGGTAGCTCTGTACAACTGGTCGATTGCCTGAGCTCTCTCCTGACATTAGAGCTCTTTTCTCCAGGGAAGGAACTGTATCTGATCTCTCCCTGGTTGAGTAATGTACCACTCATTGACAATCGCCATGGGCAGTTTCGTGCTATTGCAGGTGAATACAACAAGCCGACACTTCATCTGGCTGATATTTTGTGCTTACTAGCAGAAAGGGGAACTGAGGTCCGCGTCCTTTATCTTCCCCCCGCCAAAGATATGACAAGTATCTTCTTACACGGCATACACAATGTTGAACGCATTGAATATCGAGGCTTACGGCACTTGCACGAAAAGGGCTTGATTACCTCGCACTTCTACTTGTGTGGATCGATGAACTTCACCTATTCGGGTATTAACCTGAACCAGGAGAGTGTTGTACTCACCACCGATGAAGTGGCAGTATGGCATGCCTTGCAGGAAGCACGGGTGCTCTGGGAGGGAAATGCAGATCATGGTGAGAGTTAGTTTCACGAAGCCGACCCATTACGAGTTCGCGCGTGAGTTCCTGCACTTATGCCCTTCCGACCTCTACCAACTCGATCCACAGCATCTAGCAATCACAACTCCCCACGACACATTGGGGCACCTGTTAGCACGCATTGACAATCAACAACAGGTTGTGGTGCTGCCAAGTTTGAAGCGGTTCCAGTGGCTTATTACCGGTCCGACGTTGTGGCAACTGGAGCAGGCACGCCAGCAACTTCAACATTTTCTCGTCCCAACGTATGCATTTTTCCCAGGTCAAAAACCGCATCTCACTCCATTTGACCGTCATAACAAACATCGACTTCAGCAAGTGGGTGCTCAGCTCTATCCCCCCGGCTTCTATGTGCTGCAGTCACGGGAAGAATATACAGAGGTAATTTTTCAGCGCCTGAACATCTGGATGCAACTGGAGCAAGAGCAGCCAGCGCCACAAAGTATCATCAGGACGCCCTCCTATGGAGTCCTCTATGAACGATTTCAACTCGCGCTGGTAGCAGGGCAATGGGACGTAGCGGACCAACTACGCCACGAGATCCAGCGTCTGAATCTGATTGCCGCTGAGAACCTGCTCTTCCTGGAAATCGAGGAACTCGCAAGCCAACAACGCTGGCGAGATATCTGGTTGCGCCAGGATCTCTCTCGCCTGGCATCTATCCCTGTTCCGCGAGAGGTACGAGCGGCCCTGATCACAGCATTTCACCAGTATCTTCTGTTACCAGAGGAACAGAAAGGGAACTGGCAGGAATCACTGGAACTCTTTAGCCAGCACAGTTCGGCCCTCGGCCTGCTCCTTACCGCGCGCCTGGGACTCTCTCGAGGCCCGGTTGTCCAGGTCTTTGCTTACCAGGCAGCAATGCAGCAGAACCGTGTAGAGTTACAGGAGTTGATTACCGCCAGCAACAACCCGGCATCGCTGGAGTGCATTAAACAACTCCTGCGCCTGCTTGGTCCCGAGAAAGTGGTGATTGAAGCACCACGCCAGCCAGTTGATGCCTGGAGGCAGGCCCAGGAAGCGCTGTTTGACGGAAACTATGATGCCGCCACGCGATATGCTGAGCGAGTAGACGATCCTGAAAAAAAGATGCTGCTCCAGATGCATATCGCATTCGATACGCGCGACCAGGTACTAGCAGAACATGTCTTATTACTTTTCCTGGAACTCACAGAGGAGGAGCAGGAACAACTCCAGCAACGCTATCCATTTATCCGGACCATCAACGAAGCTCTCATGCGGCTGCTTACTCCTGGTAAATCTCTAGAACAACCGGAACAGCCCATACAATCACCACCCATAACGACCTGGGGAGACTGGTTCCAGCGACTGTCTCAGCAAGCAAACGATCCGGCACTTGCACCTTCACTTGAATATCTAGTCACCGTCTCAGATGATCGTTTCTGGACTTCTGAGCGTATAGCTGAGTTGAAAGACGCACTCTTACAGACCATAACGGATGATACTCTTGTATCACTCCCTCTTGTGCGCGATGCTCTTTTTAAGCTAGTCGAGTTTTTCTTGCGTGACGAAGCCTTTCCTAGAGTCGAACATGACTACCAGGAACTCTATGAAGGACTCTACGTGGGCTTGCTGTCAAAGCACGCACGAGAAGAAATGCAAAACGACTTTCTGCTACTGCGCCTAGCAGATGCACTCTTGCATATTGCGCCGTCTAAGTGTGCCCCTATTTACAATAATTTGCAGGAGTGGAGCGGTGAGCCTCTGAAGAAACTGGAGCCGTGGGCACTTGAGACTTTTGAAATGCTTATCGACTATGGTCTGGAGCCCACCCAGCTCATACCTTGGTACCGAACCTGGGTAGAATGGGTACAGTTTAAGCAACTTCACCGAGATCGCTCCAACCTCCTCGGCTGGCTCTCTCTAGGCAAAGTCATTCAACCAGGAAATGACGTCCTTCGCTTGCTCCAACATTTTCTGGAAGAACTGCAGCAGAAAGAGCCTGTGGATGTTATCGGCACGCTTCCGGAAGGATATCGTATCTGTATTTTCTCGCTGTACCAGACCGCAACCAACCGGACACGAGAGCTATTGCTTGAGCGGAATCAGAAGCTAGATGTGCGCATTTGTGCAGACGAAGTACTTACAGATTCAGCTAAATTCCTAGCTCAGACATCCAACATGTCAGTACTGGTCACAACGGCCATGAAACACGCACTCTCTTACGGCATCATGCCATATCTCGATCAGCGCAAAGTCGTGTATCCACAATCAAGAGGGTCAACAGGCATTATCCATGCCATAGAAGAGTATGCGCAGAAATCAATATTGGAAACGATGTGAATATGAAAAGCCGGGGTACGCTGTTTCGCGAAGCAGCAATTTTCCTGGATGCGTTACCCACATCACTATTACTACCCCTTCGAGGTTTCCAAGCTCTTCATAAGTTCACGGAAGCGCTTATAGAAAACGTGCGTGTTATGAAAACCCCGCCGCCGATTTCGATCATTGCCACGGAATATAATGACCTCCACGCCGAGATTGCTACATATCTCGCAGGAGCAGTTCTTCCAGGGCTTATCCTCCAAAACCTTGCGGTACAACGCTTTATGTTGCTCGTAGTTATACTCTTCCAACTTGTCGATCTCAAGCAGTACATCGAGCGTTGTTTCAATATCCAACATTCCCCGATCATATGCTCGCACTGCTTTAAGCGCTTCTTGCTCTAGCTTTTGAAGCTGTTCGAAAGTAGCAACCCCATCTGCTAGAAGACTTCTTACACGGGGGCTAGAAGGATAAACAGGTGATATTCGAATAGCGGCATAACGCCCACCATCTTCAGTGAAATAGTTTGTGTTAGCACTCATCCAGGCTCGTCGGAGATAGGATGCTGAATCAAAACTGGTAACACCTAAACGCCGAAAGTGGAGCATTTCAGATCCTTCTCGATCACGAGCGACTCCAAATAGATGTAGGTCTGTATCCTGAGATAGGACCGGTGCAACCGCCTCTAAGATCGCGTAGATCTCCTCCGTTTTAGCCCGTGCCAATCCACCCAACGCAACATATTGATAACCCCAATCTAAAAGTTCTGCTACAGCCTGTTTGTACGTTTCAGGCGACCAGCCCTGTGCAACGCCTATAGGCGTGAATGTACAGCCGCCAGCGCGATGAAGCTCTATAAATTCACGAGCATTCTCGCGTGTTAAATTGTAACGATACTCTTTAACGGGATAGAAAGCGGGTATGATCAGATGATCGATAGATACCCCATAATCAAAACCGAGGTTTTGATAGTAGTCTAAAATTTCTCTTGTTTGGTAGGGTGGGCTTTCATGAGTGATGTAGCTAAAGGCTCCGCAATCACCCATGATAGGCTTCTCGAAACGAGCAAAAGCATGAATGCCCATTTCTCGCACTAGCTTAGTTTTTATCTCCCCGTCTTCCACTGTGCTCTTTGAAAAGAGCAGGCCATCGTAGTTTGGTTCTTTATAGATTTGATGCGCATACACCTCATCGCGGTACTTCACTTTCCCTTTTGTCCCTGTATCAGTCATGAAATCATAGCCTGGGTCTACGAGATCTTCCCAATCAGGAATAAAATAGCGCATGGGACGCCCATAATTTTTTGCTCGCTTGAGATCATGACCTTTCAGATTGGTAAAAAGAGGCGATTGTGTTGCTAGTGCTCTCGATTGAGCCATGGAAATTCGCCCAGACTGCCGAAACGGACTGACAATGCTTAAGAATTGTTGAGGGGTAGGTGCTTTCAAGAAGTCGCCGAGTCGCTCTCTTGCACCTATGTCGCCTTTGAGCATAGTTGATGGTATCTGATAAAGAGGTGCAACAACCTGTTCAGCGAAGAGCTTAAATAATTGTCCTTTCAAACCAACCAGGTTATAACTAAAGGCAATTGAGTCATCTTGGCCTACACGAACAAAGTAATAGGGGATTCGCCTTGGTACCCTCTTATGGCTGGAAGGGCCAGCAAGAAATAAGCACGGAAAGTTCGGCTTTTGAGAGAAGGGTAAGCCAATGGACAACAAATAGCTATCGCCAAGCAAGAAAAAGGCACAGTCATAGGAATTGCTCATCAAGTGGTTGATTTTTTGCGGAATACAAAGTCTTTGCGAAATAGCAAGTATCTTTGAAGACGGCAGATCAGCGAACGTAGCATTGTAGGGAGGAAGAGGCTGTTCCTCACTCACTAAACCAAAACCAGCAGAGATGATTTTGACATCAACGACGGTATGACCAAACGTTTGACGCAACAATTCAACCCCTTGCATCAACTGTAGATGCTGTCGACCCCGATATAACTGGCCAGCTGGAACTCGATACTTCTCAAGTTCTCCAAAATTACGAGTCACGCGATCATCATCCTGCTCATCCCACAATTGATCAGGCATAAGTTGATGTAAATTGGGTCCTAGCGGAGGAATCATCTTATCTTTGGTACAGGATGTGATGATAAGTATTTTCCCGGGAGGGGCTTCCAACTCTGGACGCACCCCCTCATACGCAAAAGTGTTTGATAGTAGGCTCAAGGTTCTTTCCTTATATGTTCATTCGTAGATACTCTGTTATCCCAGTCAGAACCCGATTATATTACGTTATTCTCCTATGTTCAAGTATTTAGCCTCTTTGTAGTCGTAGTTCCAGTTTTCTATAAAGTTCTGGAAGGTGACGGGCAATCTTAGTGAGAAAACTGGCTTCGAGTTGACTCACGGATATTCGAAAATCCTGTTGCGTAAAGCTGACAAGTGCTTCCGCTTCGGTGCTCGTGAAGATTTTGGACAAATGTGTTGGTTCTTGAAGATGCATTTGCTGAGACTCTAATTCCAAGATTACATCGCGAAGTTGCGCGAGACTATATTCATACTGAATAGCGCTTACCAAGTAAGCCAGAATGAGTACTCTATGGAGATCAAATGGACGACAATTACTCACAAAGGTAGCCACCGACTTTCCGATATCTTCAGAAAGTCTTAAGAGAGTTGCAAGTTTCATGGAGGCATCGTCCGTCCCGAGGCCAATTCTACACACTGAAATGAGCACAGATGTAACTTGTTGGTTAGCCTTCAGTCGTAGTAATCTGGCTATTTCAGCTTGCATACTACCTACTAAAACGCCAAGTGGCTCCTCATTGAGGCGAAAATCAGTTGCTAGCTTCTCGGCATCAATGCACCGTAGAAGTTCCAATGCCTGCTCCTGGTCTATCCATTCTGCGATCGTCTCAAGTAACAAACCATCATACACGTTCTCACGCAACTTGAAGCAGTCGTCAAAAAGGCGTCGGATTATTCCGAGTTGGGCATTCGTGAGTCGAGGGCGTTCAGTCTCTAAGCTTTCGGGGTATCTTAGTAAAATGGTGGGTTCTACTCCTATCTCCCGCTCAATAGCCAGCGGAAGCTCAACCGGATGATGACCAAGATTCATAGCTACTATCAGCAAAGAGAAGGCGAACTCTTCTACTTTCATCCTCAGCTGTTTTTCTAGTTCATTACACATATTCCTTCGGTAGGCTCTTCCCTGAAATAGGATTGAAGGAAATGCTTCATTCGTCAAGAATTGGCTACGTAAATCTTGTTCGGCCAATCCTGCCGCATCTGCAAAGTCGTGTAGTATATAGGCAAGATGACCAATCTCTTGTTGTACAGGCAAACCATCAAAGTCATCGACACCTTCCAATTGAACTGGTGGCACTGTATCCAAATGTGTTCGTGCCCAGCGTAAGATGCGCGTTGGATTCGCAATGTGAAGTCTCGTTAAGGTGTCCAGAAGATAACCATCTTTAATGGCCTTGACAATTCCTCTGCGTAAATTTCGCAGTTGCTGTTTATTGACGGTTTCGCCCTTCAGCCACCCCTTGATAGCCTCCTTACCTGGATCAATAGCTAGTTGGTCATCAAGAGCAGACTGCGTTTCTTGTCGCCTCCTGTGCAGGGAAGCAACTATAGGTTGCTGTGGATCTTCTGCTGATACCTGTACATCAAAAAACTGGTAGAAGCGAGTGATATCAGTTATTTCTTCCTGAAGTGTCTCTATGCCTAACAAAGGACCATATAACTCATGTACCTGAGCAAAATATCTATTGGGATGATACACGGCTTGCTCAGATTTCACATACTGTTCCATAACGGAGAGCAAGTCTTCTCCTTGAGTAATACGCTCCAAGATGTCCCGTAAGTAGAGCGTGTAGTAGCGCACTTTGCCTTTATCTGGGGGCAACGAGCGAAACAATCGGATCAATACCTCTTTATTAAACGGAGCGAGTAAATCATCTGGTTGATCTGGTTCGAGATGATGACAACGATGAAAGCTAGGGCAACTTACATTACACGGCTGCTGATTTTGACGTTTGTACTCATTGAGATACAAGCGGGCGTACTCGGTGCAATTCATCTCGTTTAGGAAAGAAGAGGACAAACCATATTCGTCGGAAAGCCATAGTTTCTCCACCCGATCGTCAATTGTGTCGAGGAAGGCAATGCGATCAAGCAATTCCTTGCCTCTAAGAGTAGTCTCCAATGAGTTTGGTGTAATACCCACTACTACATCCCAGCAACCTTCTTCTAGCGTAATAAAGTAGTCAAGCAAGTCGGTAGCAAAGAGATTAATTGATTGCACTAAATCATCGATGAACAGAATCGGGCGTTTTCGTTGTTCTTGCTGAATTTGTTGAGCAATCTGCTTGAGAGTGTAGGGGAGATCCAATCCTTCTAGCAGTTGGTCACGAAATGCTTTTAATATGTGATACCGTAGGGTCTCATACTCGACTGGAACAGGTATAACACTGTTACGAAGGATTTCTACAAGGTCTTCACGGCTAAATAGCTCTATGAATTGTCCCACATCCTCTCTCGGCTGGCTCATTGCAGCAAAGCATCGCTCCAGGTTCGTCTGTACTACATCTATAAGTTGGTAGTACAAAGCATTGATCTGATCATCAGAACCAAGCAACTGCTCTAAAGCAGTTAACACTAAAATTTTTGCCAGGGTGCGCGGCTTTTGACGACATTCTTCCCAGCGCTGGAGGGTGTTAGCTTGAAAAGATTGAGTATTATACAGATGCTGGAAACGTTGGGCTATGTGAAATATATCCAGATCAGTTCGTGAAATACGCATTGTGACCGCAGCACGAGATTTATCTTTTAGGCTAATTTGCGTTTGAAGCCAACGTATCAATTCGGACTTACCGGACCCAGCAGCACCATACAAAACAAACACTCGATTACCCACTACAGCAGAACTAGGTTCTAAGAGACGATGAAGTATATCCTGCTCAGCTAAAGTAGTAGAGTAGCCAGCACTCCGATATTGAAGTTGAACCGGAAAATGTGTGCGCAAGAATTCAGCGGAACCAGCGAGAAACCGTTGGTCAGCGGTCGGAGCAAATATCTTTGTACCAGCAGGAGCGAGACAGGGCAAATTCAACGACTTGTTGTTAGTATCAAACGTTCCAAGCGTGGTAGTCATAATACTTTTATTCCTCTCAAATAACGAGTACCAAAATAAGGTCTAGATGGAGAGTCTTGCTTAGAGTGCAGATATATCCTTCCTTTTTGTGCCAAATCCTCAAATGCATGCGCTACTGGCTGAGCAACTTCACCGTGTCCAGTGAGGCAGGGAACCCAGGATTGAAGATACTCTTCAAAGAACTCTTGGATCGTCCCCTCTGTCAGAGGCCATCGCAGAGCAATGGCATGTAATAATTCTGGCTGATAGAGACAGTAGAAGCCACTCCCCATTCTGTAACCAATTCCCAAGAATTCCATAACACGTTTCCACGCACCTATCTTTTCTTGGCTAATGCCACCAATTTGTTGAGCCAATCCCAACTGATTAGCAGCAGCATGTAGATCACTAATCCAGACTCGATTGGGAGCAATATAGAGTTGTTCCAGCAGCGTTATGTATAGGAGATCGGACAAAGGAAGTTGTACAGAGTCATGTTCAAGTTGCCGAAACTGACGAAGCAGTAAAGCTGCGAAAGGCAGACTCACATCTATATCGGGCTGCATATAGAAACACTCTTTATCTCCTCCGATCAGTCTGGCGGCTTTGAGATATTTTAGCGCGTCTTCTATATTTTTTGTTTGCCCCTTGCGAGCAAGAGCGGTTTGAGGTAAATATGCCGAGTAGAGTTGCTCACGACTAACCGATCTATCTCGTTGTGCATACTTGTGAATGTAATAAAAGAGCGATTCTAGCTCAGGGCCATAAACAGTTAAAAAGAGCATCTTCTCCTCATCATTCCCTACTAAGTCTATTCTTATCTTTATTCGTTCCCATTACACGAGCAACTCCTAGAATGGCTTCAATCTGTTCGTCCGTCAGCTCCTGGCCGATCAGCAACAACTCTACCAACTCCTTGCGACTCAGAGCTTGGGGAAGGGACTGAGCTACCACTGGTGTCGATACAATGGTCACAGCGTCTGGATTTGCTTTACTACCATCAAGTACAATGACAAGCGGAAGCCCTAATGCCGCCACAATTTTTTGAAGTGTTTGGAAAGTAGGGTAAGCTCTACCATGTTCTATTTTGTTAATATGGCTAGCAGCCACCCCTTTATCACTTTCACTTTTCTTGGTACGTTCTGCCAGATCACGGCTGCTCAAATGCTGCCTCTCTCGCTCTTTCTTAAGAAAAGCTCCTAACTCAAAATTCTCCACTTGCACAACCGTTTCTTTTAATGTAACATATCGTTATATTATTTTCAACACTTGAATGGAAAGAGACAATGGATTTTTACGTCAGTTGGTCACACAGTGACCCGCTTTATCAACTTTATGACAAGCAATGTAGCATGCTTATCAGTACAGTTGCGGTAAGTAGTATTTGGCAGCTAATCCGCTTTCCCAAATTGCCATACCAGGTCATGCTCGACAGTGGGAGTTACAGCTACATAGCGAATCACTTGCCTCTACCAACACCTAGAAACGTCTTCAATCGTCAACTAGCGATTTTAGCGGATAGTGATGTACCAACCATTATATGTGCCGTTGATAGGCCAATGCTTGAGAAATTCCTATCACTTACTGAACGAAACCGAGCGATTGACAGGACAATTGCCAATGCCTGGGAACTGAAGACGTTAATGGCAGAATACTATAAAAGGAGTCCTTCTGACAAGCCTGGACTTCATCCAATTGAGCCTCTAGCAATAATTCAGGGCTACGATGGCATGTCAATTAAATATTGTGCTCGTCAGTTATTTGAAATGGGATATACTCGCTTTGGCATCGGCTCAATGGCACATTTGTATCATACAGAAGAGATCGTGAAGCGAGTAGAAGTGGTTCAATCGGTAGTTGGAGCTTCAGTGCATGTGTTCGGAGTCAGTGGCATCGAGACAATGAAACGACTGAGTGAACTAGGTGTGGGATCAGTAGATTCCGCCCGTCCAATAAAGGCAGCCATCTACAATGAAGTATTATACAGCGAACCGTATAGGCGATTTGGGATAGCGGGAAGCCATTTTCAGCCGAGCGACCCTAAATTCAGTCAGCATAAGATGCTCAGTTACCTTTCGGTAGAGTGCCCATGCCCAGTTTGCAAAAACGGTATTAACAACGATATATTGAAATTGGGAACTCGCAAGTATTTAACTCTCCGAGCCATTCACAACTACTATCATGTCAAGAAGATGATCAGCGGTTGGTCTGACGATATGATAGAGGTAGCAAAGTGAGTGAAAAAAAGTCTGGAGTAAGACTCTTCTTTATGAATGTAGCTGGCAAACCAAAATTCCATATAAGCCTTCAACAGGGCAAACATATTACCTGCTTATTCATTGTATGGTATAGTTGAACAAGAGGCCGTTCTTCTGAACCTCCCTCTTTTCTTCGAGACCCAACATCATCTGCTGTCCCAACTGTCCCAATCTTTTCAGTGTCGACAGAAAAAAACTTTTACATCCCCCATCCAAAGAAGGAACAACTGAACTGAGCTTCACAGATATGCCAGGGTGCAACACGCAAAGGATTGACGACTCACATATAGTACGCACTATTGATCTCAAAAAGGCGTTTCACCGTATTGCTCAAACAGAACATATGTTGTTTGGCGTGCATTCTGATAGAGAGAAAGACCCTCTATGTCAATAGCTCTAAAAGCGTGACACGGTTATTCTCCTCCCAAAACAATCACGTCAAAGGGAGCTGGCACGCCCGTTATGTCAACTGGTTTCAGGAAGGAACAACTAACACTGTCAGCTTACTACTGGAAGTAAATTTTCTTCTTGTATATTACTGCTTGCTTCTTGCTTCTGTAAAAAGTTCTTGTCGTTGTCGTCCTTGCTCTTGCTTTCGCCAAGCTAGATATTGTTG
>Ga0137384_10001210_pt1 | contig 20336 bp, 18 predicted proteins | sample SagtaG_2_FD_104922 | JGI IMG/M metagenome (GOLD analysis project Ga0137384, IMG submission 104922) | Vadose zone soil microbial communities from Sagehorn Ranch, Mendocino, California, USA - Sage2_R_60_16 metaG | ecosystem: Environmental > Terrestrial > Soil > Vadose zone | place: USA... | reverse complement strand
GGATGGTGAGGTATTCATGTCAACGAACCAGAGAGCTGAGGAGCCGGGTGCGGAGAAATCAGCAAGCCCGGTTTTGAAGGCGGGCGGGCAGAGGTGACTCTGCTCGTCTAGCTAACCATCTGGCCCATTTCAAGCCGCAGAAAGGCAAGTACAGCAAGAGAGGCAATGAAAAACGTTCCTATTGGTTAAAAGGTCGCATTTTCAAATACGCCAGGTATAAGGCGTGGAATGAACATATCGTGACTTGTCGGGTCAATCCCAAGAATACCAGTCGGGAGTGTGCTTGTTGTCAACGTCCTGTGGCGCGCTACAATGCAGGACAGCCAGCCGAAGGATACACCCCGGGGGCGTCTCTCGTGTGGTGCTCGGACTGCCAGATGCGTGGGAATGCCGACCGCAATGCGTCCATAGTCATAGGAGAGCGCCTGCTCGTTCGTTATCAGACCATCTCTCAGGAAAAGCCTCACACTCCTCTGCATGCAGAGAGGTCCGCGAAAGCGGGAGGTGTTTCCGGCTCCCAGGTTGCCAAACGCCGAAGAAGGCCATCTACCACCCAGGCAAGGCATGGAGCTGGGGACGCGCAGGGCACCGCGCAGGAGACGTCAGCGGGGATGGCTGCTGATGCATCAGGTATTCCTCATCCACTACGGCTCTTCAATGAGTAGCGGCCACGCCGCACATACTCGATCTGCCGACTACGTAGGAGTGCCAGAAGCCGCGCCGCTTGAGCGGCTGCGGAGTGTCACATTAGACACGTATTCTCATGTGTTTCCTGCGATGCAAAAGGATGCAGTAGACAAGATGGAAGGTTTTTTGAGACAGCAATTCTAGGGGTCACTTGCTCGATATACCGCCATTTCTTTTATGCTGAACCACGTTCGACGTTAGCACAAAAGTGATTGAATGAAAGGCGACGAGCGGGGCAAGTGACCTACCAATGGGCAGTCCGGTTAGCTTTTAAGAGGAGGTGATATACTGATATACTAGGGAATTGCTCATCGTGACCAAAGGGACGATTGAATAGGGGAGGTAGAGGTACGCCTTCCACAATATTGCTAAAAAGATGAGAGCATTGGAGTTCATGGGAGAGCTTCTACGTACAAGCCTTCGAGCAAGTTCTGGAGAGAGAGATGAAGCACTGGACCCTGTTTGGTCGCCCGCTGGGCATTGGCCTCATTCTGCTCCAGAAGACCCTCTGGGGCAGCGTGCTGCTCGTGGTGGCGGTCGTGCTGCTGATCTTCCACGCTCAGCATGTGACCGACCCCATACAGGAGCTGTTTACACGGGAACTAGCTGAGGACCCACATGATCTGCTCGCTACTGTGCTCATCCGTCTGGTTCCGACTGTTTCCTTGCAGACGGAGTTGCTGCTTGCGGTGGGGGCAATGGTATATGCCCTCTTGGAGGGGGTCGAAGTCTGGGGACTCTGGCGTGATCTCATGTGGGTGGAACTGCTGATTGTGGTAGAGACAGCCGCTTTTCTCCCCTATGATGTCTGGGAGCTGGTGCACGCTCCCTCCGTCGTGAAAGTTCTGTCCCTCATTATCAATATCCTGATCGTGTGGTATCTCCTCGCGCGTTACCTACGCAAGCGCACTGTCCACCGAGAGCAACACCAGCGCGTCCGGAAGCCGCCAGTGGAAAGTTGAGAAGAGAGTATCGATTTCTTCAGGTCCTCGTGATATCCTCCACCAGTGCCACCTTCATGCTCAAAAAGCTCATCGGACTGACCACTCGGGGATTGCTGTCAACTTTGGTGTCAGGATGGTATAATTTGTGCGCGGTGGTTGTGTAAAGTGGCTTTAGAGGCTGATTGAGTGAGTTGGTGGAACGCATGTTTTGTGATGGTAGTCGTAGTATAGCATAAGCTGAATGGGTACAGTAGCAAAAAACAGTCAGGAACGGGATAGAGGAGGGAAAAGGAGAAAAGAGCCTAAAGACATCATCCCCACTCGACGCTCGACACGTTCCCATGTTACAATACTTCCAACAGATCTACCTCTAAACACCATCCGGCGTAGGCTGATGTATTCTTTTATAACTGCGACTTATAAAATAGAATAGGGGGCATTGATATGTCAGGACATTCAAAATGGGCGCAGATTCGACGCTCCAAAGGAGTCAACGATGCTCGAAGAGGGCAACTTTTTACTCGCCTGGGACGAGAAATTGTTGTAGCGGTACGAGAGGGTGGAAGCGGTGACCCCAATGCAAATTTTCGCCTGCGCATAGCTATTCAGCGTGCACGGGACGCCAACATGCCGATGGACAATATTGAGCGTACCATCAAGCGCGCTCTTGGTGGGTCAGAAGGGGCTGCACTCTCGGAGATCACATATGAAGGGTATGGACCAGCAGGAACAGCAATGCTGGTTTCTACCTTAACAGAGAATCGCAATCGCACGGTTGCGGAGGTACGTAACGCATTCAACCGCAACGGTGGAAATCTGGGTGAAAATGGCTGTGTTGACTGGTTATTTGAAGCAAAGGGAATTCTCGAGGTAGAATTACAAGGGCATGATCCCGATGAACTGACCCTGGAGGCCATTGATCTTGGGGCGGATGATGTCGACCCTGTAGGGGCTGGTGACGAGGTGATGACGATTTACACTGATCCATCCGATCTTGAAAAGATCCGCCAGGCACTCGAGGCGAAAAAGTACAAAGTGGTGAAGGCGGAAAGTACAATGCTGCCAAAGACCAGGCTGGAATTGGCTGATGAGAAGGTCGCGCACCAAGTCATGCGCTTAGTGGAAAAGCTTGAAGACCTGGATGACGTGCAGAATGTGTATACCAACGCAGACTTCCCAGAAGAGTTTGCTGCCTCCTACGAGGGTTAATACGGGAAGCTATTCGTGCTTATTTCACCGGGCAATGGCGAAAGGATCGAGTAATGGGTGATGTATCACCACCTACTACGCCGCGTATCGCACTGGGTGTAGATCCAGGAACGGCTATTGTGGGTTATGCAGTCGTATCTGCCAGAGGTGATGATCTGAGTATGATAGCATGTGATGTGATTACAACGCCTGCGCGCATGCCATTAGCCGAAAGATTTCAACAAATTTATCAAGGCTTGATCGAGATCATTGGCATCTATCACCCCGAGGAAGCCGCGATAGAGGAGCTTTTCTTCGCAAAAAATGCCCGTACTGCCATGACTGTGGGGCAGGCGCGCGGGGTTGCGATGCTGGCGCTAGCAAATGGGGGACTTCCGATATCCGAATACACACCCAAGCAGATCAAGCAGGCTGTAACTGGCTATGGAAGTGCAGGGAAAGAGCAAGTGGGAGAGATGGTACGTATTCTGCTGAAGCTTTCGGCTATTCCCCGACCAGATGATGCTGCTGACGCAGCGGCTGTGGCTATCTGTCACCTGCACACCGCTAGCGTACTCACGAACAGTTATCTCAAGCTCAGGTGAGATGGCACTGTATATTGGTGGGTAGCTCACCCAGCCCCATTACTTTCATGACAATCCTGACCACCCGAAATACGGATAAGTTACCTAATCCGGCAAATAGGCGTTTAGCAATGTACAGAAGAGGTTAAGGCACAAGGGAAGATGATTGAGAGCATCCATGGCATACTGGAAGCATGTCGAGCAGACCAGGCGATAATTCGTGTTGGTGGTTTTAGCATACGCGTCTTTGCGCCATCTTCAACGCTGCAGCGGTTAAATGAAACAGGTATGGAGGTTACACTTCATACTCACTTTCATGTGCGTGAAGATGGAATGTCGCTGTATGGTTTTCTTGCTGAAGAAGAGCGGAACGCATTTGAGCAGCTTATCTCCATAAGTGGTGTCGGGCCTAAAGTTGCTCTAGCATTGCTCTCAGTTATGGATGCACGCACGCTGTTCAAGGCAATAGCCGACGAGGATCAGCAAAAATTGGCATTAGCTCCGGGAGTTGGGAAACGTCTTGCAGCCAGGCTGGTACTCGAACTGAAAGGGAAACTTCCGACGTTGGCAGGGCTAGGTGGAGGTCCAGGTGGCTATACCTCCGGCAAAACACAGTCGGAGGTTTTGGAAGCATTGATGGGGCTAGGTTATACAGCGGCAGAAGCGCAAGCGGCATTAGGGAAGATTCCCCAGGATCAAGGACTGACATTGGAGCAACAAATTACCTTTGCCTTGCGATCTTTTGCGAATAGTTAATCACCCTTTAAACGTTGATTTTCCGCTCGGCTTCGATATAGGTTGGACCAGCTTCGATAAAACCCAGACGGTGATACAGGTTGAAGGCAGGTATACCTAACGTCACATAGAGGATGACGGTGGAGTGACCCAGTTCTTGCAGGCGTTGCATGGTTTTCAGCTCTAAGTACTGGCCAAGGCCGACGTGGCGGAAGGATGGAGCGACAGCCAGGTGGTGTATACGAGGGACATTGCGTTCTAGATGGGCCATGATCGAACCGGCCAGGTGGAAGCGATCAAGGGTATGTTCCGCGACAAAACTGCACTCAGGAATAAACGGACCAAAGCGGCCATCCAGGAGGGCACGCACTTCGGCTCGCCAGCCTGCCAGGTCGGGGTGGAGGTTGTCAGGGCCTCCGCTATAGGCTCGTTGCAGTAGAGTACCTATCTGATCTATATCATCATGCGACAATTGCCGAACACGTAGAGAAGAAGGTAATGGTGAGAGCGGTAATGATATCTGGGTAGATGCTATCATACCAGTGCGGCGGCGTAGTTCTTGAAAACCCGCCGCGGCAAATGAGGCAATGTAGGCGGCGGGATAGGTCGCGTTGAGATGGCGCTTATTCAGGGCTGCAGAACGTACCAGCGCTTCTGAAACAACTTGCGCAGCAACGCTGCCGCCTGCTTCTGGCAGGAGCACCAGTCCATCCAACAGGGCAGTATCACCGTTCGCGTAGAAGCGAAGTCGTCCAACAGGTGTATCGTCGCGCCAGAGCAAGTAGCGCTGCGCCTGCTGGTCTGCATCTTCTTCTTTATAGCGAGCTATCTGGGATTCTTCGCTTTCGAGGGGCATCTGGTCTGCACTACGCCGGGTCACCGAGACCCAGATGGCGGCATCTTCAAGTCGGGCTTGTTTCCACTCCACCGCATTGCGGTTCGACTCTGGGTCAAGCATTGTAGAGTAACTCCTTTTCATTGTTACTGGATGAAGTGAGAGCTGCTAAGAGTTAGACGACTCTGACAGATGTCGATGAAAAAGTTTGATCGTTAGATCTGATACGAAGGGTGAGATTTTTATCGTGCTAAGATTATACTCGATAGAAGAGGTATGCTCAAGGGGCGAAGGCGAGATGGCAAGATAATACTGTGTGTATAGTAACTTAGAGAGGAGTATGGCGGAATGGAGCTTCTGGTTGTGACGCTGGCACATATAATGCAGGATAGGGATGCGGAGGGATTGGCACGGATACATTTAATTTCTGACACGATACGTAACGCTTTGGGATTAGTCAGTGCAAGTTTTTATCGCAGCAGAGGAAATGAATCGTACTATTTCATGCTGACGACGTGGGAAGACGAGGAGTGCTGGCAAAAAGCCCGGGATCGGTACAATCCAAAGCAACTGCTCCTGGGGTCGGCTACCGAGCTATTGATAAATCCTCCTGAGCAATGGTTGATGCATTATCTTTGGGGCTATAGTCGTCCCGCGGCTGAGCCAATCCTGGCAACGATACATTTAGGGACAATTCGTCCAGACGAGGCTGATCGAGCCCAACGAGGTTGGATAGAGGGCTTACGAAGACAGGGGGTGCGACCGATATTGTCATTTGCATTTTTGGCTCGTGGCTCGAAGGAAGATACGATAGCATCTCACGCTTTCCCGGCAACAAGTGCTTCTGGTGGAGGTGACTCCCCATATGGACACGATTCTATTTTCCTCAACCTCTTGAGTTGGACAAGCCAGGCAGATCGAGAAGATTTTTATGCTGATCACTATTACCAGGCGATCAACCGTTTCCTCAATAAAGTAGGCGTCGTGCAGGTTATTACACTGGACCCTCTTTAGCCATGAGGCTACAGTGTATTGCCAGATGGGAGTTTAATCATCTGAGCTTTCAGCAACTGGTTTCCTGTAATATTTATAGAGTTCTAAGCGCAGCAGGTCGCTGTCAACCCACATTTGACTGGTAAATGTGTGATATTCACCGTCGCATAAGGGAACAGGGCTGGTACATTTGCGATGCGGGGAGAGCCTGAAGAGAATAGTATTTCCCTTGATCTCTACCCAAACATGACGACGGGTATAGCCTGTCCCCCACTTGAGCAATACCAGGGAGTCATATTCCTCAAACTGTCCTCTTCTTCTCAGCTCATTCTTGTTGATTTCCTGGAGCATTTGCGCAAGGCCACTCTCTCGCAATACACGCTTCGCATTTTCGCGAAGAGCAAGACGTGCCGCTGAGATTTCCTGTTCGCTGAGCATTTGCTCATCAGATTTGTTCTCTTCTTGTACCTGTTTTTCTTCCCGACTCGTAATACTCACCTCTTTGTTAGTCGCCCCGATTGGTGCGTTCTTCCGATACCTCAGAGTACCACAGGGCGCAAAAAGAGACAAGGCGTGAGCACTTTTCGGCGGGCTGCAACAAAACCTCCCTCAACAAGGGAAGCATGAGCCGTCAGTGGACCTGTTGCTCGTATTCGGCCATGGAACCTTCTTCGGAAAAATAGAACAGGTCATCCAAAGTGAGGCCACTAAAGGAAAAAGGAAGCGCATGGTTAGTAAGGGATGAAGAAATGGTAGAAGAGCACTCGAAGCTAACTTTGTCGCGCGGTGATGAAATGTAGCTGATGTTACTGGTAGATAGTTTGGCATTACGCTTCGCTTCGGCGGCGAGATAACTGACTTCCTGGATACTGTGTGGCCTGCATAATTGATTATTGACAACGCCAATAGATAACGAAACCAGCGGGAATTGATAGGGACGACCTTTGCGGTCTACACCGCTAATGGAGCCACGTATCAGGTCTTCTGAGTGATAAAGTGAAGCGCTTTCTTTCTTGTAACTATCAGAAATATTCACGCAAAGGGCTTCAGCGCGTTCAGGAGTAGTTACGACGATGAAATCATCTCCTCCGATATGACCGACAAAGTCATCGGAGTTGCCGTACTCGTAGACGGCGCGCTGGCAGATACGGCCCACCAGAAGTATCATTTCATTGCCTGTCAGGAAGCCATAGACGTCATTATAGGCTTTGAAATTATCCAGGTCGAGATAGAGAATACTCCACGGGTCCACATTACCGAGCTTGTAATTGATGGCTCGCACAACCTGTAAACCTCCAGGCAGACCAGTAAGGGGAGAGAGGCAGCTTTGTTGAACACGGCGCAAATGCCTACGCACTCGTGCAAGTAATTCTTCCAAATCGAAAGGTTTTGTGATGAAGCCATCGACATCTCTCTCGTATGCACGAATTATGTCCGCAGGTGCGCCAAAAGCACTCAAAACAATGATAGGAATATGCATAGTTTTCGGATGGCTGCGCAACTTCAATATCACATCATAACCATCCATATCTGATAGTCCATACCTACGCGGCAACATAACATCCAGAATAATGAGATGCGGAATTTCTCGAAGCGCAAATTGTACAGCATCTTCGCCGTTAAGGACGATGGTTACTTGATATCCCTCGATCTGTAGCGTTTCTTTCAGTAACTTCGTGATCGATTGCTCGTCCTCGACGACTAAAATGTTGACCATATGTTCTCCTACCTCGACACTTCACAAGTACTATGATTAATAGATACTTCACAAAAGCCATATTCGACAGCATAGAGATTGAACTTCCTTCATACTTTTGCTGTTTATCTGGCTGTGAAACATATAATCCATGAAACATGGATATATATCATAGTTTGCTTTCAGGTTTGTTAGCTACAAACTCTGCCGGGCACACAAACATAACAGGCTCTAACACAGAACCTCGCATATATGTAGTGCTGGCAATAGCGCAGCGTCATCGCTGCAAGCAATAATAACTGTTCCCTGTTGAAACCCATCCCCCAGAAGGATGTTCGAACAGGTGGAGCGTAGCAGGAGAGAAGGGGATAATAAAATAATACTGCGCTTCCCCCGGTTTATCCCATCTCTCTGAGCTTGTGATTTGTTCGCCTTCGCTACATCGATGAAACGAGCTAACGAAAAATACAGGATATGTGCTACCTGACCCAACACACGATATAAAAGAACGAAAAGAAATTTGCTTATGTTTTACCTAGTATAACATCATTTTTCGCATATGCAAAGTGCTTGAAGATGCAAATTACCTTTAATTTGCTTTCACCAGTTAAAATTGCAAATTTCCAGGCTTTCTTCATCGCGGTCAGAGAGCAAAGCTCCCTGCACACCTGCTTGACGCAGAGTCAGGGGTGCGATAAGATGTGTTACACATGGAAGTAGCGGTTTACATGAAGGAATAAAGATGACTTTATCATCGGCACAGACTGAGCGAGCGATCACGTTTTATAGCAAGGGGCAGCCGTCATTACTCCTGCAGGGAGTAATACATGAACCCAGGAACGTGGAGAAAGCCCCTGTCGTTGTACTTTGTCACCCGCAGCCAGCCAGCAGCGATATGAATGATACTCTGACGGAGGCATTGGCGCGGAGATTGGCAGCAGAGGCGGGGATGATTGCTTTACGATTCAACTTTCGTGGAGTGGGGAATAGCCAGGGACAGCAGACCGATGGAAGGATGGAGCCACTTGATCTCGCGGGTGCCATCGATGTAGTGATGGCACAGGCAGGAGCGAATACTGCTAAAGTCTGCGTGATTGGGCACGGTTTTGGTGCAAATATTGCGCTGATGTATGCGCCCTATGATCCTCGTATACGTACCGTCGTAGCGATCAGCCTTTTGCTTTACCGGGTACCTAATGGGTTTCCAAAAGCCTTTGAACGCCCAAAGTTGTTTGTTGCCGGTGAGTTTGACGAAATTTGCCCTCCTCATAAGCTTGAACCATTTGTGGAGCAGCAGGCTGGTCACAAGGGGATGAAGGTGATCACGGGAGCGCGTTACCTGATGCGAGGTTATGAAGAACCGACTATCAATGCTATTATCAAATATCTGAAGAAATGGGCGGCTATGGAGGGAGCATAACGAGAGATGAATCCAACCAACCCAATGATTGTACAAAGTGATAAGACTATTTTATTAGAGGTAGATCATCCACAACATGCCGAGGCAAGAGATGCATTGGCACAATTTGCAGAATTAGAAAAATCACCTGAACATATACATACCTATCGTCTTTCACCACTTTCGCTATGGAATGCAGCCGCGGGTGGTATGACAGCAGAGCAGGTCATGGACTTACTTACACAGTATAGCAAGTATGCTATTCCCATGAATATTGCTGTTGATATTCGTGAGTATATGAACCGCTACGGCCGCATCAAGTTGATTCGCGAAGGCGACGCATTGCTGCTTACCTCGAACGATGTAGCACTGATGGCCGAGGTTTACCATCATAAACGCACGCAACCCTATATCTTGCGCCAGTTGAACAGCCATACTATCCAGGTGGATGCTTCGCGGCGTGGGCATATTAAGCAAGCCTTGATTCATATTGGTTTTCCCGCTGAAGACCTGGCGGGCTATACCGATGGCTCTCCATTACCAGTGAAACTGCGCGATATGACACTGCAAGGAGATGAGTTCGCACCGCGCGCCTATCAATATGCCGCTGCGGCAGCTTTTTATGCTGGAGGGGCGCCCAGCGGGGGGAGCGGAGTCGTAGTGCTGCCATGTGGCGCAGGTAAAACTATTGTCGGTTTAGCAACTATGGCTGATGTCCAACGCGCTACCTTGATTCTTTCACCCAATACTATCGCGGTGCGCCAATGGATCAATGAAATTCTTGATAAAACTGATATTCCACCTGAAATGGTTGGAGAATATACCGGAGAGCGAAAAGATATCTGCCCTATCACGGTCAGCACGTACCAGATCTTGACGTACCGTCCTTCAGAAGACGCTGATTTCCCACACTTCTCTCTTTTCACCAGTTACGATTGGGGGCTCATCATCTATGACGAGGTACACCTGCTCCCGGCACCCGTCTTCCGGGTTACCGCCGAAATTCAAGCTCGCCGGCGTATGGGTCTCACGGCGACATTGGTACGCGAGGATGGACGAGAGGCAGATGTATTCAGCCTGATCGGCCCTAAGAAGTATGATGTTCCCTGGAGAGAACTGGAGCGCCAGGGGTGGATTGCTACTGCTGAATGTCACGAGATACGTGTGAGCATGACCGAGGATGAACAATTGAATTATGCCGTGGCAGAGGAGCGGGAAAAGTACCGGCTTGCCGCGGAAAGCCCCGCCAAACTGACGGTGACGCGCTACCTGGCAGAGCGGCATCGCGATGACCAGGTGCTGATTATCGGTCAGTATATCGACCAACTTAAGGAGCTTGCCGAAGAACTGGAGGCACCTCTGCTCACCGGGAAAACCACCACTAGACAGCGAGAAAAGTTGTACGATCAATTCCGGCGAGGCGAACTCAAGCGGTTGGTAGTAAGTAAGGTGGCGAATTTTGCGATTGACTTACCAGATGCCAATGTTGCCATTCAAGTATCGGGTACATTTGGATCAAGACAGGAAGAGGCGCAACGGTTGGGACGCATTTTACGTCCAAAGATTGATGGTGGCCTGGCGTACTTCTATTCAATTGTCACTCGTGACACGCGCGACCAGGAGTTTTCTGCGAATCGCCAGCTTTTCCTGACGGAGCAGGGGTACCGTTATGTGATAGAGGATGCAGAGATGCTGCTAGCCTCATGAGAAGCCATTGCTGTCCGCTAACACAGAATCATCATCATCACGATGTACCACCTTTTTCTTGACATCCTTTCAAACGAAGTGATACCCTTTTGACACATAGGTATATTTCGCAAAGATGAAGAGGAATATGATGGCAGACAGCTACATCGATGTATCAGATCAGGATTTTGTTGAAAAGGTGCTGAATGCACAGCAGATGGTTCTTGTGAACTTTTCAGCAGAGAATAGCGCAGCATGTAAGATACAGGACCCGGAGTTTGAGGCGATCAGCAAAGAATATCAAGGGCGTGTGACGTTTGCCAGGCTCAACGCAGATACAAACGTGGAAATTACCAACCAATGGAAAATAGACGGAATTCCTACCATTATCTTTTTCAAAGGCGGACGTGAAATTCATCGCATTAAAGGTATCATGATGCGTGAAAGGCTCCGTCGCCAGATCGAGGGAGCAATGCTGGCAAACTGATATCTTGTTTTAGAAAGCAGTGTATAAACCTGGCAGATGGCATTAGCTATTCAAAGCTGGTTTGCACATTGATATTTGCCGTTTATGTAGGAGCATGTTGTGCAGAGTTTACATCCCATATTATTGGAAGGGTCGTTACATGAAACGATCTGGGGTGGTCAAAGGTTAGGTCTTTATGGATGGAAACGGCTGCCTTCTCCTGACATTGCCGTTGGTGAGTCCTGGGAGACAGAGATAAATACAGTAGCCCAGAACGAGCCATACCAGGGCAAAACATTGGGTAGGCTTGTAGAGGAATTGGGGATAGCGCTACTCGGGAAGCAGACTATCGCAATCTTTGGCCACCGTTTCCCCCTGTTGGCAAAATTTATCGACGCCAACGACAAACTCTCGGTACAAGTACATCCAGATGATCATTACGCGGCAACATTTGAAGGTGGCAAGCTAGGGAAGACAGAATTTTGGTTCATTCTAGCAGCAGAACCTGGAGCAACCGTCGTACACGGTTTCAAAGTCCCCACTTCGTCCACACAAGTACGCAAAGCAATTGAAGATGTGACGCTGGAGAACCTGCTGCAAGAGGAATATGTCGCAGCCGGCGATGTCATCTTCGTACCGGCCGGCACAGTCCATGCTATAGGCAGCGGGATTTTGCTCTATGAATTGCAAGAGTACTCTGATATTACCTATCGAATGTACGATTATGGCCGCCTCACGGCTCATGGTATCCCCCGAGAGTTGCATATCAATAAATCGTTAGAAGTTTCAAACTATAATGTGTCACCACGCATTAAAATTCAACCGGTGCCATTGGCTGACAAAAATGGGTATGAAGATCGCTGCCTGGTTGCCTGTCAATATTTTGTGACTCGTGAGATCACTTTGCAGCAAAAAGACGCAGTTTCTGGCTATATGAATGGATCGACTGAAGGAAGTTGTATTATTCTTACCGCTCTCAGTAGTGAAGTACAAGTACGTTATGGCAACGTTTTAAGGTATAGTCTAAGTCTTGCTCGTGGGCAAACGATGGTGCTTCCCGCGGCATTAGGTGACTATCGTATTGAAGGAGAAGGCGTCCTGATGTTCTCTTACGTGCCACGATCAGGGGACGAAGCATGGCAGGCATGGGAGGAAAAGAACGGGGTCGCGGTACCTGTTGAAGAATAAGCTATTCATTCTCTCCTGCGTTTTCTGCGCTCCTCTTCTAAATCGGTTACAGTACCTTCAACTATTTTACTATCATCGAAACCCGGTTCCGAAAATTGGGTGAAGGGGCGGCGGCCAGAGAAGCTTTGTTGCATTTTGCTTACATCCGCCACTGTGCGAGAGACGTTGGCGCCTATGTTGAAGACGAAGAGCGTTAAGGCGATGCCGAACCAGACGCTTAAACCGACAAGCAAGGTGACAATGCCCCCAACGAGGCCGTTGACGAAGCTCTCGTAGAAGACCGCTGCAAGTATCAGGATCCAGAAAAAACGCACAAGTACTTGTAATGACCAATGAAAGAACCAGAATACGGCTTTCACTGGATCGGAGGGCATGTCCCAGTCTGGAAGCAGCTTTCTCCTACTCCTACGTTTTCTATTGTTCACTTTGGTCTTCCCTTCTCAATGGTACTTGCTCTTTGTAAGACATATTGTAGCAGTCTAGTCAGTCCCCCGTCGCCTCAAGGCTGACGGGCTTGCCCACATCCTAGACGGACTGGGCTTCGGGGGACACTGACGGGTCCCCACCATCCCGCAAGATGGTAAATTTGTTACGGATGTTGAGGGCAGCATTATGGTCGGCATGATCGCAGTAGCCGCAATGAGGGCAGGCGAAGGAGTGACGTTTGCGCATCCCACGCAAGCCACAGCGCGAACAGGTCTTGCTAGTGTAGCGGGGGTCCACCTTTGCTATCTTCATGCCACGTTCCTGAGCCTTGTTCGTCACGGCTTCACGCAGAAGACCATGTTGCCACAGCGAGAGACGACGACGCAAGGCCTTGCCTCTGATGGTTCCCTTTTGGGGTTGAGGCAGACGCAGGTCCTCGAAGACCAGCACGGCATTGGCGGGGGCAAAGTCAACAAGCTGCTTGGCAGCTTGCTGGGCAAAGGTGCGCGTCCGGCAGCGTTGCTTGCGTCCAAGCCGTTTGAGAAGCCGACGAACACTGCGTGTGTCCTTCTTCTCTGCCTTGCGGGACGCCAGTTTCGATTGGAGGCGGGCGCGGGTTTTGGCGGTACGACGGTTCTTGACCTTGACGGCTTTGCCGCTCACAAACAGCGTCTTGCCATCAGGATCCACGGCCACCAGCGCATTCGTTTCATTGAGATCGATGCCCACGGGCAGGATTCCTTGGGGGTCAGGCGCAGAAAGCGTCACCGTGACCCGTCCGATGAGCCTTCCATCGCACTCAAGGACATTGAGACTATCAATTTCGACAGCATGCTTGAGCGGGTTCTGGAAGTCGGGCGGAACCTTGTAGGTGAGGCGTTTGCGCCCGGCGACCGTCCAGATCGAGAGGGTCCCATCCTTGCGAAAGTCAGCATCCCGGCCACGCTCTCCCACGAGGAAGAGCGCACGCGCCCGTCTGAAGAGGAAGGGGCGGGTAGCAGGTTTCTTGTTGGATTTGGCGCTCTGATAGGCAGCAGCCACTGTGCGGATAGCGGAAATGGTCATCTGAGCCGAGAGCGTGCCTTTGACCTGATGATACACCTGGCGTTGTAAGGCCAAGGCGCCCAGCGGCTTGCCCTCGTGGTAACAGGGTGCCGAGAGGGCTTGCTGGACCTGGCGAAACGCATCCAGGGTGTTTCGCAAGTCAGGATCGTTCTCGATGAGAATGGTGACCGTTCGTTGAATGTGCATGCTGGCAAGCTACCACAGAGAATGAGGGAAGTCAAGTCAACGGTGTGCAATATTGGGCCATTCCTCCCGCCCCATTGAATGGGGCGGGCACCCTGGCCCGTTATTGTGGGATTGGCAGTCTGAAGTTGCCAACCCGGCAACCACGTGATTCTTATTCGCTAGGAAGCTGGTACAGTGATGGTGTTTCCCCCGGAAGGAGTGTGCAGTATTGTTGATGGTGTTTCCTGATTGATATACGTCTCAAAATGAATGGGACCAAGCGTTGGATTAAATGGTACTGTGGTAGAGGACTGGACGCCTACAGTTACAGAGGTTGGCGCGACACTATTGTTGGGGAGTGCCATAGCATCTAGCAATTGATCCCCAGCGCGCATGCCTGTAAAGCTACAGGTGTTTGGTTGCAAGGAGCTGTTATTTCCGCCTGGTTGCGCTGTGATGGTGTAATTATAGGTTGTGCGCAAAGCCGGCTGTACAGGTCGCAAGATATTCCATTGAGTCACCATCCATGAAGAGCTATTGCTGCCCAGGTTCTGTGTCTTCATCTTATAGAGTTGTAAGTCGTTACCAAAGGCATTGGTACCAGGAGCAGTCTGTGCCGCTGAAGGAGTGACCACATACAGGTGAAAGGGTTTACCACCAGGACGCGCAGGTTCATTTACGAGAGTCACGCTCGCATATTGACCGAGAAGCGCATGGGTGAGTGTATCATATGGACCTACCAGGAGCACAGCCGGGCCATCAGCAGGTGCAGGCAGAACGAGGCAGTTCGTTGCACTGAAGAGAGTCACGGGTGTTTGCATCTGCTCAGAGAGATAGCCTAACGCTGTCGCAGTGGAGTCATCGGTAGTGATATAGACGTGGTATAAATGACGCTGCTGGGCGAGCTGGTCAGCCTCATTGACGGCTTGCTGCAAAGAGTTCAGATCATTGCGGTAATGTATGTAGAAGGTGCGATCATCGAATTTACCACTGCTAATATCAATAACCGAGGCCACACTCCCTAATAGTTGTCCAATGACAACGAGGGCAACGAGGCCGTAGACTGCATAGCGAAGAAAGCTCCACCCTGGCTGGTAGCGCCGGAATAATTCGACGACCTTCGCAATAAAAAGGCCGATGAGTATATAAGGTCCAGGCATAAGAAAAATGAAATAGTGGAGCTGCAAGATAATAGTAACCCGCAGGAGAAGCAGGACGGGTAGTATTTGCCAGGTCAGAAGAAGAACGAGTCCGCCTAGAGACCGGTTGGCCTTAAAGTTTGCCCACCATCCACGTATGCCGCTTCGGACGGATGTTATGGGGTCGGGAGTCCCGGTTGCACGCGCCTGGTTGAGTAAGGGGAACACAAGAAGTAACAGAGCCGTGGCAATGCCAGCAAAAAGTAAGAGTGGGATAGCATATCTGAGCCACGATAGCCAGGGAACGAATTTGAGGATAACAGAGCTAGCAATGGTTGGCTGTTGTCCATAGGGGCTAAGGAATAGCCTGTAAAAGCGAAGCGTTTCGTTGCCGCCGGTAGCTTCGTGCTGTGATAAGTTAGAGAAGGCATGGAGGTCTGAAGCTTTGGAAAACACCTCCCAGAGGATGTATGGGAAGTAGAGAATGAATAGTAAAACGAAGGCCAGAACAATATCGCGCCAACGAATAGTTTTTGGAGCCAGAACGACAGCAACGAACAGAGGTATGACTAGCAAAGCCGCAGATTGATGCAGTTGAAAGAGCAGACCGAGGAGAAGAACGGCGGGAGCAAACCAGCCCTTACGCCGATCGACGACTCCCCAATACAATGCGAACATGAAGAGGATCACAAAAGGAGACATCATGTTTTGCTGCCAAATAAAACGTCCATAATGGATAGTGGTTGTAGCAGTGGCATAGAGCAGGGCAGCGACAATGCCTGCAAGTCGACCATAGTAGCAGCGAGTGAAAATGTAGGTGAGCAAAGCTGCCCCCGTCGTCAACAATGCCTGTTGAACTGCCGCCCATAGAGGGTTGGCAGAAAACAGGGCTGGGATCAGTAAGATATAGATTACGGCGGGGGGGTTGGTGATACCCAGGGACGCTGCATTGCTGGTGATAGGAAACAGACCAAAACGAATAGCATCCCGGGCCATGCTAAAAATTGCGGCCTGGTCGGTATTAAACTCCGTTGTGTTGATGCGATAGAGGCAGAGAAATCCTGTCACGAGGAGGATAGGATAGACCTCCCAGGTGAGCAGCCATGTACGCAAAAGGTTACTGGGAGTTGTTGATTTGTGTTTATCGATATGGGGTGCATCGTTTTTTGATTGGGTAAGACTCATACGGTTAATGTTCTCCTCAGAAGGGTCTTTCGGCCAAAGGAATTGTAATATTGTCCTTGCCCTCCGCTGTAAGGAGTATTTTTACCGGTGAATCCCGGGTCTTATCTGTCTCCAGGAGCAGCGGTCCAAGTGCCGGGTCATAAGGTGTAGTAGTATAAGAAAGCCCTTTGATGGTTACCGACGTAGAAGATAAAACGTTGCCAGGCAAAGCGAAGGCAACGAAGAGTTGATCACCGGGACGCATAGCGTTAAAAGTACAGAGGCTCTCTGCAGGTCTGTTTACATTATTGGGAAGAGCCGACATGGCAAAAGTATACGTTGTGCGAGAGACTGGTTGAGCCGAACGCAACAGGTTCCAACGAGAGATCAGCCAGGAACGGTCGGTTATACTCAGCTGCTGCCTCTGTACATTGACCAATTGCAGGTTATCAACAAAGGATGGGTGGAGGGAAGTTTTTTCCAGGACACGCCTGGGTGACACGATGTAGAGATTGAAAGGCGGAGCGCCAAGTCGAGCAGGTTGATCGATAAGGGTCGTTGCAGCATATTGACCCAGAAGGGCCCTGGTCAACTCGGCGTATGGGCTGACGAGCAACACTGCCGGACCTTCCGCAGGATTGGGCAACACAAAACAGCGAGAATCATCAAAAAGGGTTGCCGGTGTTTGCAATTGCTGCGCCAGGTAGCGAATAGCCGTCTCTGAGTTTGCATCGGTAGTAATATAGACCCTGTTCAAGTGACGTTGCTGGGCCAGGTGGTCAGCCTCTCCGAGGGCGAGTTGTAGAGATCTGAGATCATTGAAGGTTTTACCATGCCCATTAGTTCCTTGAGCAGCGTCTACCAATGTCGCGATTGCGGCGATGATCTGGGCGATGACCGCAAAAGCCACGATGAAGTAGACTGCGCAGCGCAGGGCAGTTGTTAAGAAGTTGCGCGCTTCAAAAGAATAAGCAGGTGGGACCGCTCCGTCTATGGCCGATGTGAAGCCTTGTTTATCTGGCACTGCAGAGGCGTCCCCGGGTGTGAACTCAGCGACATGTCCTATTCGCTGTATCCATTTGAGCAGTTGAGCTATAAAGAAGCCCGCCAGGATAAACGGTCCGGGCATGAGAATCAATAAGTAGTAGGGATACATGGTGACGGAATGGCGCATGAGAATCAGAAGCAATACTACTTGCCAGACAAGCAGTATCATCAAGCCGCACCTGTATGGTGTGGCACGAAGCCCTGTCCACCAATTTCGCAGAAGAGACAATGGCGAAGCTGCCGCCTCTTCACGAGCAAGGGTATGAGGTAATGCATTTCGTCCAGTCCAAAACGCCTGTACCCCCGCGGTTGCCAGCCCTCCCAAAACCAGGAACTGGAGCGTGTAGCGGAGCACGCCAAGTATTGGAGCGAAGAGACGCAGGGCTGATGCCGGGCTCGCTGGCAATTGATAGTAAGAGTTGAAGCCATTGGGGCTGAGAAAGAACCTGTAGGAATAGATGGCATCTGCGTCGAAATGCGCAGGTAACTTTGCCACTTTGAGGATAATAAAGAGATCAGCAAAATTTGATGAGAACTCCCAGAGGATATATGGAGAGAAGATGAGTAGAAGCGAGGCAATGCCCAGAGCCAGGTCACGCCAGCGAACTGTACCTGGAGCAAGCACAACGGCCGCTAACAGTGGAATAGCCAGCAAGGTTGATGTTTCATGTAACTGATAAGAAATACCAATGAGCAGTAATGCCGGGAAGAACCATCCCTTTCTTCGTTCAACGACTCCCCAGAAGAGGGCGAATATAAAAAGAAGGGCCAGAGGGGCCAGCATATTCTGTTGCCAGAGGAAACGCGAGTAATTCAGTGGCTTGGTGGCGGCGGCATAGAGCAGCGCTGCGATAAGAGCAGCGAGCCGTCCATAGTAGCGGCGAATGAAGAAATAGGTCAACAAAACTGCAAATATATTGAATAAGCCTATCATCACCGTCGCCCAGAGGGGGTCCGCACTGATGGCTGCAGGTATCATCAACAAATAAATGACGGCAGGCGGATTTTCGATGCCGATAGAGGCACGATTGCTCACGATAGGTAACAACCCGTGCTGCACAGCTTCGCGAGCCAGGATAAAAATAGTGGCCTGATCAGCATCAAATTCGGAGGTATTGAGTGCAAAGAGGCGTAAGAATCCAGCAACTAGCAGAATGAGATAGATATCCCAGCTGAAAAGCCATGAAAAGAGAACGCGTCTAATGGGCCTGGCCTGCGATGGTGAATCACTATCTGCTTTTTTTGATGCTTGTTTTTTGGGCAGCGTCAGATTCATTGCCCCAAGACCCTTCTGACAGCCTCTATGCTCGCTGTGACGACTAAGTTTTCCCCAGTTTGAGGAATGCCTGTAAGTGTATCCTTGAGCAGGTTCCCTGTCAGTACACCTACTACACTTTCATCACGTTTCATCACACCACGTTCGACCAGTTTGCGTATGCCTGCCAACGTGGCGGCAGAGGCGGGCTCGCAGCCGAGGCCCGAGCGATCTATGATGGTTTTCGCTGCCAGGATTTCAGCGTCGGTTACCTCTTCAACCAGACCATTGCTTTCTTCAATGACCCGTCGCGCGCGTGTGAAGCTTACAGGATCACCGATCTTGATGGCGGTAGCGACCGTTTGAGCCTGAACCGGTTCTCGCATGGTAAAACCTCGCTGAAAACTGCGATAGAAAGGATTCGCGCCCGCCGCCTGAATCGAGGCCAAGCGGGGCATATGGCTGATCAGCGAGAGCTGATGGGCCTGTCGAAAAGCTTTCCCGATGGCCGACGTATTGCCAAGATTGCCGGCGGGAAGTACAAGCCAGTCTGGAGCCTGCCAATTCAACTGCTGCAATAGTTCGAAACCGATCGACTTCTGTCCTTCAACACGATAAGGATTGAGTGAGTTGAGCAGGTAGATGCCCAGATCGTTACAGACCTGTTCGACCAGTTGCATTGCAGCGTCGAAGTCACCATCGATCTGGATGGTTGTCGCACCATAAGCCAGTGACTGGGCTAATTTCCCCACAGTGACATTGCCGGCAGGCAAGAACACGATACCGCGCATTCCAGCCTGCGCGGCATACGAGGCCAGCGAAGCGGAGGTATTCCCGGTCGAAGCACAGGCGACAGCCTGCGCCCCCAACAAGGAAGCCATGGTGACACCTACCGTCATGCCGCGATCTTTGAAACTACCTGTAGGGTTTTCGCCCTCGTGTTTTAAAAAGAGGTGATCTAGCCCGGCATAGGAACCAATCTGCCGGTGTCCAATGCGACCCGCACCACAGTTTTCAGTTCCAACCGGGTAAAGACCTGTATTCCCCTCTGGACGGCTGACAATGTATTGTCCAGGAACTGGCAAGATCAACTCACGATAGCGCCAGACACCACTGTGATCTGGCAATATATTACCGGTGTTTACAGGCCAGGCGGGAGGAGCAGATGCCCGTTCGTCAAAAAGCTGGCGCAAGCCTTTCGCTCCGGTAGGAGGCGCTAGCTCGACATCGAGAACACCACCACAATCGCAGCGATAACGCGGTTTCCACCCTGCTTCCATGCCTGGATAGAGGGTTGAACATTCTACGCACCGCAGCGAAATTGTACGTAACGTCTCTATTGCCGATGACATAAGGGCATCTTTCATAGAAACCTCCGCTTGCGGATACCCCGCGCCTTTGAGGCTGGGGAGGAAGCAAGCGTTCCTTTTTTGGCGGTGGCCAGAGGCACAAGCCGCGTCTTCCACCGTAACACCTTGATCAGCCTACAATCAGTTACTTTGGCCGATTGGGTGAGCCGCTTGCCTGTCTGAGGGTCGTGCAGGCTCAGTTTCCCATCCATCGTCCCGCCCACATAGGCTTTCCCCCACTTCGGGTGCTTCACCAGCATGCCGCGCTTGATGCCTTGCGAGAACGTGCCGCCGTAGAGCTTCCTCTTGCCGCCTTTCTCTGGCT
>Ga0137384_10001206_pt1 | contig 20375 bp, 17 predicted proteins | sample SagtaG_2_FD_104922 | JGI IMG/M metagenome (GOLD analysis project Ga0137384, IMG submission 104922) | Vadose zone soil microbial communities from Sagehorn Ranch, Mendocino, California, USA - Sage2_R_60_16 metaG | ecosystem: Environmental > Terrestrial > Soil > Vadose zone | place: USA... | reverse complement strand
CGAACCCGGTCATGTACACCGCCGGGAACCCGGCCTCCTCCACCAGCCGGGCAGACAGCGGATCGAACGCCCCGGGCGCCACGATCATCTGGCCGGAATCCAGCAGAGCCCGCAGGCGGGCCGAGCCGCCCGGCTGCCGGGTAAGCCGGGCCGTCACCGGACGTCCCTCACTGGCCAGCCCGGCTGAGATCTGCCGATCCCGGTCGGCACCCAGGTCGCCCGCCGCGGCGGGCATTCACCCAGCCCTGCCCCGCAATCCAGGCAGAACCGAGGCCCGGCTCCTGGCAGGGACCACACTGCGCACGCAACCACGGCTGCACTCTAAGCCCTACAGCGCAGACACAGCCAGGGTTCTATGGGCTGGGCGCTGAATCGTCATCGGGCGCGGCCATCGGCTTGCTCGTGGGCAGTGTCCTGCTGCGTCAGCCAGATCCGGCATCTTCGGCTGCGCCTGCGTCACGGGCAGCCTGATCCCGCCGGGGTTCGGCCGCGCTGGGCCGAACGCCGCCGCCGGCGCGGCTGCTGTCTGCGCGGATCTCAGGTGCGCACGTATCAGGGACGTTCTCGATGGCTCCGTACATATTGGGGGGCGAGGCCGGGTGAGGGGCCGGCATGATCGCGCGGTGCCGGGCGTTCCCGGCAGGGCAGCGCCTGCCGCGCGCCGCAGGAGCCCTTGCGTTCCTGGCCGCCCGGGTCCGTGCGCGCCACGCGTCACGGATGCACAGAAATAGGAAAATAGGAAATGAGACAAGGGGAGGGGTCGGCCATGACCAACGTCCTGGCGTTCCGCACCAAGCCCGGGGGCGTGTCTGTGCCCGCGGGCACGTCGCAAGAGCTCGGGGTGGTAGATGTCACGCCCTACGAACGGATCCGCGTTGTCGCCGACGAGCGGATCGGCTCGGGCACCGGTGTCACCGTAAGGCTCACGATTACCGAAGGCCAGGAACTCGTCGCGTTCCTCGATCTGCTGGCACTTGCGCCACACCAGCAGACGACGCGCGTCTACGAGGTTCCCGGGACGAAGCTGAGTGTCTTTGCCGACGCGGCCGGCGGCAGCGGCACGGACGCACTCGATGTCCTGATCTACGGCTGGAAGGAATAGGTCATCAGCCGCGGGACCTGGCGCCGGGCCAGAACCCGCCCGCAGGCGCCGGACCGGTGCCCCCGCGTGAGCCAGGCCACTTGCGGTGCCCGCTGACACAGCTCCGCCGGGCAGCCGGAGGTCCGGATAGGTGCCTACCAGCAGGGGCGAGCTACCGACCGTGGAAACGCGGTTCGCGTTTGTCCATGAAGGCCTGAGCGGCCTCGCGATGATCCTCGGTGAGCCCGGTGTGCACATGGTGGGTCGCTTCCAGGTCCATGCAGTCACCCAGCTCTCCGGATACGGCCCGGTTCAGGTTCTCCTTCATGTAGCGATAAGCGATCGACGGCCCTTGCGCTAGCCGGCGAGCACGTTCCATGACCTCCCGCTCGAAGTCGGCTGGCGGGAAGATGGCGTTGACGATCCCGAGCCGCTGGGCGTCCTCGGCGCTCAGCCGCTCCGAGAAGTAGTAGAGCTCTTTGGCTTTGCTGCTGCCCACCAGCCGGGTGAGAAACCATGTCCCGCCGTAGTCTCCGGCGAACGCAACCTTGGCGAAGGCGGTGGTCAGCACCGCCCCCGGTACCGCGTAGCGCAGATCGCAGGCCAGCGCTAGTGACAGGCCAGCCCCGGCCGCGGGCCCCCCGATGGCGGCGATCGTCGGCTTGGGCATGCTCCACAGGCGGCCGCTGGTGGCCCGCTGGCTCAGTCGCTGGCGGTGGATGAGGGCGTCGGGTGACCGGCCGGCACCGTCGCCGCGGTCGGCGAGCGGGGCGGCCATGTTCTTGACGTCGCCGCCGGCGCAGAAGGCGCCGCCCGCCCCGGTGAGCACGACGCAGCCAACCGCTTCGTCGGTCTCCACCTGGGCCAGGACCGCCCCCAGGGCGGACACCATGGCGTGGGAGAAGGCGTTTCGCCGATCCGGCCGGTTCATGGTGATCACCGCAACGCCGCCGTCGATCTCGGCGCGCAGATCCTCGGTCCCGGTATCGAGCGCGGTCATGTCATCCTTCCTCGCCGGCGAAGCGAACCCCGCCAATCACCCATGGCCCGCCGCCGGGCAGCCCGGCGATGGTCACCTCGGTGATTCCCTCGCCATGACCGCCCTGGGCAGGCACAAACCGCAGCCGCTGGCCCGAGTCCGGCAGCTCTACCACTCTGGCGTGCCCGCCGCCGGCAGCGGAGATCCCGAGCACCGCCGCCCAGCGCCGTGCCGCGGCGGCCGGGTCGCTGACCTCGATCGTCAGCCCGGTCACGCCGCCGGGAGCATGGTCGGGCACCCGCCCCGTCCACGACGGGCCCGCCCACCTCCACGATTGCTCTGGGGCCGCCCAGTCCAACGACACGATGGCGCCAGGGACGTCCCCGGGATGAAGGTGGGTCGCGGCGATGTCGGGCAGGTCGGCAGTCCAGACCACCCGCACCCCCAGGTCGGCGACCCTGCGGCGGGCCGCCGCCAAGTCCCGGACCTGGAATATCGCCATGTACCCGCCGTCACCGCCACGCCGCTTGAGGTACCGGCCGGCGGTCGTGTCGGGCTGCGCGGGAGCTACCACCTCCACGAACGTGCCGCCCACCGCAAACACCGCGTTGGTCAGGCCGAACCGTCCCACCCCCGGATCGTGAAAGGGTGGCGGCCAGCCGAAGGCCCGGCGTAGCTTGCCAGCCACCTGGCCGCAGTCGCGCGCCACCAGGGCCACCTGGCGCAAGCGCGGTCCGGTCAGCACACCCCAACAATAGGGGGTCCCGATCCACCTCACCATGGCCGTCGGTGCGCGCCCGGATGGCCGGCGCCCAGACCTGTTAACCCAACAGCCGGAAACACCGCTGGCGCCAGTACGCCAACGTGATCAATGGTGACGCTCACTGGCTAAACATCCTGGCCGAGCCAGGCGAAGCGCTCCCGCACGACATGCCTGTCCACCCAAGGCGCAGCGAGGTGGTGGGATCGCCGCCGGGATCTCCGGCCTGCGCGACGCGGGTTTCCTGCGGGCGGCGAGCCAGCGGGCAGGTTGACGGCCCGGATAGGCCGGAGCAGACTCGCTGATGGATATGTCGCGATCGCTATCCGGCCTTCCTGCTAAGCCTGCTGATTGCGCCAGATAAGGGAGCCGATCGCGATGCTGGGCAGGTGTCGTGCCGGGCAATCCCGTCGAAGGGGGCGGTCAGGTGAGCCTGTTCGGTTCGGAGGAGAAGGTCCCGAGTCCTGGCGAGGGCGGCGCAGCCCGTCTGCCCCGCAGGTACCCGTGGACGGCAAGGATCATCTCGCCGAAGGCAGTTGACTCCTTCGCAAGCGGCTCGCTGGTGAAAGTCTCCGGAATGGTGGGGGAGCGTTATCTCATCTCGGCCCGCACGCAGAGGGCTGCGCCGTCTCCTGACGCGAAGCAGCCCGTGCCCGCCGATGCCGGATCGCTTGACGAAGCGCTGAGCTGGGCACTGGATACGCTGGTCATGGGTGCTGCCGACGTCCGCTTGGAAGCGGTTTCTGCGGGGTGATGGTGCCGGCTTTGTCCCGGCTGATGGGTCAGCAGCAGCTCGAGGAGCAGATCGCCCTCAGCGACGGATGATAAATGGCGGCAGAAGAGGGTGCGCTTTTTCCTCAGATCGCCAGGCTTGCCCAATCGGATGAGTGGTACGGCTGGTTCACGAGAGGCGGATGACACCGCAAACGTCTGAAGCGAATTCCGCCATCCTGGCAAAATTGCATATACCGCCGTCATAATGACGCCCTCCTGAAGCGAAGGTATGGCTGTGGAGGTAGGAGCCGGTGTCCAGGCTCTTAGTCGAAGGATAGTCAGCAGTCAGCAGTCAGCAAGAGCGGGTTAACTGTGATTCCTACGGTAGGGTGCCGACAAATCGTATATTGCGTACATAACTGCCATTAGCTACCTCTAGTTTCTGCATGTGCAGATGAGATCCTCATTTGCACGTGCAACTCGCGTCACGCGTCAGCCGGTAAGCGGACTCGTCAGTAACATCGTGTATCAAATGACGCATATCACAATCTTTCTGCAGGTGGGGTGCTGTGTATAGACATGCGCCGAACGTCACGGCGCGCAAGTTTGCGACGGATAGCCAGTTTGTGCCCCGGCGTCCGGGCACACAGAGTAGGCTTTCGCCGTCCGAATCCGGATGCCGGGCTTGCAGAAATCCCGATTCCGGGCTGCCGCGAATACTGGAGCGCGCATTAGCGTGCTCCAGCCGTTTTACCCCGGGGGAAAACTGGAGGACCGTCTTCGGCCTGGCCCGCTGCTGCACAAGTAAGGCAGGAGGCCTGGAAGGCGGTTCTCCCCGTCTTTTCCCAGCAGGAGGATTATCGTGATTGCCATAGCCCGACGTGCACGGAAAAAACACGCCGGACCGTGCCGGCTGGCCTATCCCGTAATCTGCGGACTGCCGTACCTTCCCCTGTTCCGCCAGCTGACTATCCGCATTGGCCGACGGCTGCCAAGACCTTAAACAACAGGAGGGCCGGGAGAGCGCCCGCCACCTCAATCCAGAAGGAACGCAAATCCAGAAGGAACGCAGACCGATGCAGTTGGCAAGATCACGGCGCGGTGCACCGGGCCGACGCGCTACCGCGAACGGCCCAGCGTTATGGCCAGCCAGCAGCACACGGTCAGGACTGGCCTCACCGAGCACGAAGACCGGCCTGCCCCCTCGGTGAACGTCTACGTTGACGGGTTCAACCTCTACTACGGCTGCCTGAAAGACACCGCCTTCCGCTGGCTCGACATCGGCGCGCTATGCCACAGGCTGGTCCCCAAGAATCCAATTATTCGCATCCGCTACTTCACGTCAAGGATATCTGCGCGACCGGAAGCTCCGGATGGCCCGGCTCAACAGGATGCTTACCTGCGCGCGCTCGCCACGACTGACGGGCTAAGCATCCATCTGGGCCATTTCCATTCGCACAAGGTACGCCTTCCGGTCGCTGATCCGTCGCTGCATCAGGGACGGAGGACGGTAGAGGTGATCAAGACTAAGGAGAAGGGCAGCGACGTGAACTTGGCGACTTTCCTGCTCCTTGACGCGTTCCGGCATGAAAGTGATATTGCGGTCATAGTGAGTAACGACTCGGACCTTGAGCAGCCGATCCGCGTCCTGATCCAGGAACTAGATGTGCCTGTGGGACTCGTGAATCCTCACCCAGCCAGGGACCGCAGCCGTGACCTGGAAAAGCTCGGTCCCTTGTTCTTCAAGCAGGTCCGGCCCAGCGCGCTGCGGGACTGCCAGTTCCCCCGGGTCCTTCAGGATGCTCAGGGTGAGATCCGCCGTCCTGAAGCGTGGTGACGCCCCGACCAGAGCAAAGGCCCCGCCACAAGGACGGGGCCTGCACCCACCCACCGAAGCGAGCGGGGGAATCGGTAGTGCTAGTAAATCAAATGCTAACGCTGCTCGTCAATTATCTCCGAGACGCTGGTTGCGTGCGAAATGTCACGATGGTCCGCAGCCCTGGTCGGCGGTGATATGCAGTGATCATAGATGCGCGATGTTCATAGGTTGTTTATGGCGTTGAGCAGCTGTACTGGGGGTCGGGCCGTCCGGCGCGCTGTTAATGATCTTCATCATGGCCTGATCAGTGAGTGGCGGCGGCTATGCCGTGTACGTGCCGGTATGCCAGCCTCTCCCGCATCTGCAAGCGGCAGCCCAGGCACATGTGCCTGGGCTGCCGCCTAATTCCCCAAGCCAGGAAATTACCTTGCCTGAGGTCCGAACCCTCCAGGTGCGGAGATGGCCGGCCAGACAGATCAGGTCCCCTGTCGTGCAGCCGCACGCAACGAATTCCCTCCGCGCATGCGGACACACCTGTTAGCACTAGCAGGGACCGTCTTCCGGCCTTGTCCCGGTACCTTCTTCTGCTGGGCGCGGGTCTGCTGTGGTTCAGGCAGTTGCGCCACCTCCTTCACGCGGGTCCGCTCTGCGAGGCACCTGAGTGCCTGGCGTAGCCGGGCCGGCACCACCGAGATCTCGTGGGCGCCCGTCGGCTTGGCTCACCGCGCGTTGTTGATCTGTTCCAAGACGTCGACCACCTCGCTGGTGCGCCGATGGTAGGCCTCGAGGGCCTGGTGGTAGTCGGGCGTGCCGACTCTGTGGGAGAGGAAGAAGCTGCAGGCCTCGCGGATGACGGCATTCGGCGTCGTCTCGAAGATAACGGCGAACGCTTGAATCCGGCGCAGTTCCTCCTCACTGAATCTGACCGAGACAACCTCCTGCAGCTTGGCCTCACCGCGATCGGCAGCAGGCGGTGAGCGGCGGCTGGTCGCGGGATGAGTCGACGGCTTGATAGTCACAGACCGCCTTTCACCATAGGGTCCAGCCGGAGTCACGGCATCCGAGTCTGGAGGACTCCGGCTTGCTCGCGGATGGCCGCCTCGTGGTGCCTGACTTATGCCAGTCATGCTGCCCCTCCCTCTCGCAGCTGTCCGGGCGACTGGTGACATTCCCGGCGGGCCGTAGGGCCTCCGATCCGCGGTCCTTGCACCGTAGCGCCTGGGCAAACCGGTAGGCCAGTGTCACTAGAACTTACTGTAATACAGCTTCTCTGAAACACGAAAGAGTAAATCGTCGATGACGTTATTGTCATACTTCCATCGTGTAGTACGGTAGTGCCTCATAGCCCCTAGTGGCTGCCAGCAGCTGAAGTAAACCACGAGCGCCCCAGGAGGCAAGGTGGCCACGAACCGGCCAGTCGCTCGTTCCCAAAGCCCGTGCCTCGAGGCGGATGTGGCCGCGCTGATGGCTTCGGGAGGGCTCACCGGGGCCAGGGACATCCGAGCCGACCTGCGCCGCCTGCCTCTACGTGAGCTGGACCCCGAGCCGGGCGAGCTCAGCATCCCGGTCAACGACAAGCCGAACCCGTTCACCACGCCCCTGATGGCCGATCGCTACCTGCGCAACATCCGGCCATCCGGCAACGTCGTGCAGCTGGCTATCCGGAGCCGGAGTTCCTGGGAACGGCACGCCGATTACATAGCAAGCCGGGCCTTCCGCGTAGTCAGCCAGATCGGGACCGACGCCCTGCCCGGCCTCGCCGTGTTCGGCGACGGCGACGGTCTCAACGACCGTGAACGAGCCGAGATGATCAGGGCCTGCCTGCGCGCCAAGCGCCCCCTGGCGGCGATCAGCCCCATCGATGGACTCACGAGGTTCCTCGCCATCGACGGCGACGATCACTACGCGTCGGTCGCCATCGTTGCCCGCAGTCTCCAGCACGTGGCCATCGCCGTCGCCGCCGGGCCCACCGTCGCGGTAGGTACGCACCACACCGCCCTGATCCAGCGCGATGGTGGTACCTGGATGCCGGCCGGCGACCTACCCGGCGGGCCCGTCCTGCACGCGAGCATCGCCGCCCCGGTCGGCACGCCGGGCCGTGGCAGGTTGCTGACGGGAACACTGTTTCCGGAGTCGGGCAACCCGGTCATGCTCAATGGCATCGTGCTCGGTGGCGTGGAAGCTTCCTACCAGCCGGCCTGCTGGCCGTGCGACAGTGCCGCCATCTATATCGCCGCTGCGGCCAGCCGCACGACCGTCCGGGCTGTCACCGGGAGGCGGCTTACCCACCCGCATGAGGTGCAGGCCCTCCTGATCAACGCATTGCGAAAAGGTGAGAAGGTTCCCGGTCTCATAGCGGCACGCGACGAACTCGCCGCCCACCGGCTCCTCAAGGACCTCCGGCGATGCGGAATCGCATTAACAGCGAAAACCCTGTCCAGGACAGCCCGAAACCGCAAGGCTCCGGTTCCCGGCGGGGGCACCGACGCCTTCAGTACTACAGCTAGCACCCTCAGCAAGGAGCCTCCGAATGCCATCCGCCTGCATTGCCAGACAGACCAGCCCGCCCCAGCCGCCAGTGGCAGCTACGTGGCCCGAGTTCCCCGCGTCACATCGGCCATTCCGGTCCGTGCCAGCCGCGCCCCGGCACGACACGGCCGCCGGGCCGGGCAGCAGGGATTCGTCCCCATCGGGAACTAGCGGTCAAATATGCGGGCTGTTCGCCGTCGACATCGCAGAGTTCACGGCCCCCCGCCGCGACGAGCACATACAGCTCTATCTACGCGAAATGCTGTACCGCATGCTCGAGCGTGCCTTCGACGGATCCGGCGTGCCCTGGCACGCTTGCTATCACGAGGACCGCGGCGATGGCGCGTTGATCATCGTGCCACCGGTCATCCCGGTAGATGGCCTGGCCGACCCGCTCCCCGAGCGGCTCTGCGGCTTGGTCCGCGTGCACAACCGGGTGTCGAGCGAGGACGCGCGCATCCAGCTCCGCGCCGCCGCGCATGTCGGCAAGGTCTATCTCGACGACCACGGCGTCGCCGGCGACGCCGCGAGCCACCTGTGCCGCCTCCTGGAAGCGGCCCGGCTCAAGCGTCTGCTGGCCAGCTCGGTAAGCGAGCTAGCATTTATCGCCTCGGACTACTTCTACGACACCGTCATCCGCCGCCACCCCACACTCGTCGACCCAGCCGCATTCCAGCCAGTCACCGTAGACATAAAGCACGCCGCCGTCACAGGCTGGGTACAGCTCATGGGAGCCGCCTCCGCTGAGGCTCGCATCCTGCCTTTCGACAGGCCCGCATGATCTGCGAAGAACCCGGCCGTTCGAAAGACTGCATCAGTCCCGGGACGGGCTAGCTGACCAGGGCCACCGCGCGGGTCGGGCCGCCGTGGGCGCCCTGGAGCTTGAGCGGGAACCCCGCGAAGGTGAACCGCGTATTCACCACCTGGTCCAGGTTCGCGAGGTTCTCGTAGTGGGTGATGTGCTCCCTGCGGCACATCATGTGGACCGGGTAACTGGTGCTGGCCGGGTTGTCCGGGGTGGGGCTGTCGACGCCGAACGTCTTCACCCGCCGCCGGACGATCCACTCGCTGGCCGACTCGCCGAGGCCGGCGAACTCGGTGAGATACCGCTTGTCCCCGGCGAAGCGATTCCAGGTGCCGGTATGGAAGAGGACGATGTCCCCCGGCTCCACGCTCACCGGCGATCCGGCCTCGATCCGGTCCAGGTCCTCGGCCGTGATGTCGGTGCGCGGCGGGAAACCGGTGACGTCCAGGCACACCGCGGGGCCGTAGAACAGTTCCAGCGCCATCTTCTCGATGGTCTCGGCCGCCGGGTCGGGATCGAGATGAGAGAAGGAGTCCACGTGCGTGGGCCCGTTGTCGTTGAGCATGAACCCGGTGGTCTGGAACGAAAAGCCGCTATCGAACCGCGGCGCCGTCTCCTCGTGCGTCGCGTGCTCGAACTGCACGGTCTTCAGGTGGCCGGGATACACCTTCATGCCTTCGTAGATGTCCTGTGACAGGTCGATGATCCGCATAGGTCTCCCTTGAATCAGTACATGACGACGCCGGCCGTGACGTTGAGGTCCTCGCCGGTGATCGCGGCCGAACCGCCGGAGGCGAGGTACACGCAGGCCGCAGCCACCTCCTCCGGGCGCACCATGCGCCGCAGTGGCGACAGGCCGGTCACCTCGGCGCGCACCGCTTCCTCGGCGATCCCGCGGACGGCGGCCTGCCGGCGGAGCACCTGCTCGATTCGCGGCCCGGCGACGAAGCCGGGGCAGATCGCGTTGACCCGGACGTGGTGCGGCCCGAGTTCGGCGGCGAGCGTGCGGACCAGCCCGATGACGCCCAGCTTCGCCGCGGCGTAGGGCGTGCGGCCGTGCAGCGGGCGCTTGCCGGTGATAGACGAGATCGCGACCAGGCTGCCGTCCCGGCGCCCGATCATGGCGGGGATGAACGCCCGGAAGGTGAGAAACACCCCGTCGAGGTCGGTGGCGATCGTCTCCCGCCAGTCCGCCAGCGTGATCTCGTGCAGCGGCGCCGTGGGCCCGGCGATCCCGGCGTTGGCGATGACCGTGTGCACCGGGCCGATCTGCTCCGCCCGTTCGGCCAGCGCCGCGACCGAGGCCTCGTCGCGGACGTCGCAGGCGACAGGGACGGCCGTCCCTCCGGCCTTTCCGGCCTCCGCCACCGTGTCCGCCAGGCTCGCCGGGTCGCGGGCGCCGGCGGCGACCGCGTAGCCGGCGGCGGCGAAGGCCACCGCGATGGCCCGGCCGATCCCCCGGTTGGCCCCGGTGACCACGGCCACCGGGACCCCCGAAGCCGCCGGCGGGCTCACCCGGCCCTGCCACCCGTGGGGCCACCCATGGGGCCACCCGTGGGGCCACCCATGGGGCCACCCGTGGGGCCACCCATGGGGCCACCCGTGGGGCCACCCGTGGGGCCACCCGTGGGGCCACCCATGGGGCCCGCCGCCCGCAGCGCCGACAGGATCCGCTCGGGAGTCATCGGCAGCTCGGTCAACCGGATGCCGAACGGGTGCAGCGCGTCGTTCACCGCCGCGTTGATCGCCGCCGGCGCCATCATCCGGCCGCCCTCGCCGCCGCCCTTGACGCCGTGCGGCGTGTACGGCGACGGCGTCTCGACGTGGCCGATCGTCAGCTCAGGGACCTCCATCGCCGTGGGAATCAGATAGTCGAGGTAGCTCGAGGACAGCAGCTGGCCGTCGTCGTCGTAGACGTACTCCTCGTACAGGGCCGTCCCGATGCCCTGGGCGGTTCCGCCGACGATGTGCCCGGCGAGGGAACGCGGGTTCACCAGCGTCCCGCAGTCGTGCACCGCTGCATAGTGCAAGAACGTGACCGCGCCGGTCTCGATGTCCACCTCCACCACGGGGACGTGGCAGGCATGGCCCATGAACGGGTAGAACACGCCGAGGTCCGTCCGGTCCGCGGACGGCATCGTCGTGTACGGGTGGTCGAACACCTTCGACTCGTCCAGGCCGCTTTCCATGTCCGCCGGGAAGCTGTGCTTGAACAGGTGCAGCGCGATCGCGATCTCGGCGAGCGACTTCTTCCGCTCCGGGTCACCCTTGACTCCGAAGCCGCCATCGGACCATTCCACGTCGTCCGGGTCGATCTCGAGCAGGTGGGCCGCGGCCCGGCGGGCCTTCTCCTTGATCTTGCCGGCCGCCCCCTCGACGGCGCCCGCCAGCATCACGGTCGTGCGGGAGCCGCCGGGCCCGGTGGCCGGGAGCCCGTCGCGGCTGCCGTGGTAGACCACCGAGACGTCGTAGGGGCTGCAGTCGAACTCCTCCGCGACGAACTGCGCGACCATCGTCTCCGGGCTGTTGCCCCAGAACGCGCAGGAGTACAGGATCGCGGTGATCCCGCCGGTGGCGTCCACCTTGAGCGACACCGACTCCGGCGTCGAGGTCACCGGCGCGCCCGGCTCGTCGAACCAGAACCAGAACTCCGTCGCGGAGAATACGCTGCGCTCCTGCGCGCAGATCAGCCCGATGCCGATGTAGCGGCCCTCCTGCTCGCGGAGCCGCCGCTGCTCGGCCCGCCAGTGGCCGTAGTCCGCCAGTTCCAGGGCCACCTCGAGCACCTGGTCGTAGTCACCCGAGTCGTAGACGTTGCCGGTGGGGATGAAGTGCGGGAACTCCCGGATGAAGTTCTTGCGCCGGATCGCGACCGGGTCCAGGCCGAGTTCCCGCGCGGCCAACTCGACCATCTGCTCGAGCATCCAGTTGTTCACCTCCGAGCCGAAGCCCCGGTAGGCGCCCTGCTGGTTCTTGTTGGTCAGCGCGGCCCGCACCCGGTACCGCACGCTGCCGATCGTGTACGGCCCAACGACCTGGGCCAGGGCGTTGCCGTGATGGCCCACGCCGAACTGGATGTAGGCGCCGTAGTCGTCGACGACGTCGATCTTGATGCCGCGCATGGTGCCGTCGCGCATCACGGCGAGTTCGACGTCGTAGACGCGGTCGGAGCCGTGATGGTCGCAGTTGGAGATGTTGTCGACCCGGTCCTCCAGGTAAGCGACCTTCCGGCCGGTTTTCCGCGCGCACATGGCGGCGATCACCGCCGGCTTGTTGGCGAACAGCTTGGAGCCGAAGCTGCCGCCGGCCGGCACGGGCCTGATGTCCAGCCTGTTGACGGGCACCTTGAGCGTGTTCGCGGCCATGAACAGGTAGCTGGTGAAGCTCAGCGTGTTGGTGTCGATGGTGAAGCTGCCGGTGCCCTGGTCGTACTCGGCGATCGCGCCGACGGTCTCCAGCGGCTGGCCGCCCGAGCGGTGCCAGCGGAGCCGGTCCCGGACGACGAGATCGGCCTCGGCGAAGTCGCGGTCGACGTCGCCGAAGTCGAAGGTGCGCTCGTAGGCGCAGTTCGACTCCAGGGCCTCGTGCACCAGCGGGGCGCCGTGGGCCAGGGCGCGCTCCGGGTCGGTCACCGCGGGCAGCGGCTCGTACTCCACCTCGATGAGCTCGAGCGCATCTTCGGCCAGGTACCGGCTGTCCGCGACGACGACCGCGACGCCCTCGCCGACGTACCGCACCTTGTCCGCCGCCAGGCAGCGCCAGGTGTGCCGGGCCGGGTCGGGGCCGAAGTCGGGCATCGGATCGCACAGCTCGGCGGCCTCGGCGCCGGTGATGACGGCGTGCACGCCGGGCAGGGTTCGCGCGCCTGAAGCATCGATCCGCGCGATCCGGGCGTGGGCGTGGGGGCTGCGCAGCACGGCCGCGTGCAGGGTGCCGGGGGTGATCCGGTCGGCGATGTAGCCGCCCCGGCCGAGCAGGAACTTCGGGTCCTCGACGCGGCGGATCGACTGGCCCACCCAGCGCCGCTTGGCGGAGTGGTCGCGGACCGGGGGAGCGTCCGCGCGGTTGGCGGTGGTCATGAGGCGACCTCCTTCGTGGCGCGCATTCGCGCGGCGGCGCCGATCACGGCCTCGATGATGAACTGGTAGCCGGTGCAGCGGCACAGGTTGCTCGCGATGGCCGAGCGCACCTCGGCCGGGCTCGGGTCGGGGTTCTCGGCCAGGATCTCACGCGCCCGCATCAGCATCCCGGGGGTGCAGTAGCCGCATTGCAGGCCCTGCTTGGCCGCGAACTCGTCCTGCAGGGGGTGCATCTCGCCGTCGCGGGCCAGGCCCTCGACGGTGCTGATCTCGGCGCCGTCCGCCTGCACGGCGAACGTGATGCAGGACCGGATGCTGGCCCCGTCAAGCAGCACTGTGCAGGTGCCGCAGACACCGTGCTCGCAGCCGATGTGGGTCCCGGGCAGCCCGAGATCTTCGCGGAGGAAGTCGACCAGCAGCAGCCGCGGCTCCACCTCGGCCACGTGCGGGCGGCCGTTGACGGTCAGGCTGATGGTGCAGGTGGTCGGGGCCAACGTGCTCACCTCTCGTTTCGTGCGCGCGATGTGGCCAGTTCGATCCCGCGGCGCAAGTAGGTGCGGGCCAGGGCGAGCCGGGTCTGCGGGCTGGCGTGCAGATCGCCGGCCGGCGTCAGGCCCTGGACGGCCGTCGCGGCGGCCTTGGCCGCGGCCGCCGTCACATCCGCGACGTCGGCGCCGGCCAGGACCCGTTCGGCCGCGGTGGCGCGGATCGCGGTCGGGGCGACGCCGGTGAGCGCCAGCGTGGCCCGCCGGATCCGGTCGCCGTCCAGGACGACGAGCGCGGCCACCCCGACCACGGCGAAGTTGGCGTGGATCCGGGAGAACTCCACGAACGCGTGCCCGCCGGGCCACACCGGCAGCCGGATCTCGGTGAGGATCTCGTCCGGCGCCAGGGCGGTGCTGAACGGTCCGGTGAGGAACTCCGTGGCCGGGATCACGCGGGATCCGGCCGGCCCGGCCGCCACCAGGTCCGCGCCGGAGGCGAGGGCCACCGCGGGCAGTTCGGCCGCCGGGTCGGCGTGCGCCAGGCTGCCGCCGACCGTGCCGCGGTTCCGTACCGGGGTGTGCGCGACGAGCCCGACCGCCTCGGCCAGCAGGGGGGCGGCCACGGCCACCTCGGCCGACCGCTCCACCTCCGACATCGTGGTCATGGCCCCGATGACCAGGGTGTCGCCCTCGCGCCGGATGCCGCCGAGCCCGGCGACGTTGCGCAGGTCGATGAGGTAGCCCGGCTTGGCCAGCCGGAAGTTCATCAGCGGGATCAGGCTCTGGCCGCCCGCCAGCACTCGCGGCTCGGCCTCGGCGTGCTCGGTGAGCAGCCCGACGGCCTCGGCCAGGGTGGTCGGCGCGGCGTAGGAGAAGGGGGGTGGTTTCATGGCGACCTCCCAGGTCAGTTCCGATGCTGCCGCTGGGGACGGCCTCCCGCCATGTGCACCAGCCCAGGAATGACGGCGATGTGCTGGTCATCGGCACAAGGCGGCGATCTCGCGAATCGTCAGCGCGAGCTGAAGCTCGAGGCGCACACCGCTGTCCCGCAGCGTGCGCCCGGTGAGCTGCTCGATGCGGCCGAGCCGGTAGGTGACGGTATTGCGGTGAACGACGAGGGCGTCCGCCGCCGCGGCGGTCGAGCAGCCGGCCGAAAGCCAGGCCCGCAGCGTGGCCAGCAGGTCCCCGCCGTAGCGTTCCTCGTGTGCCTCCACGTCCTGAAGCACGGTGGCGGCGAAGCGCCTGAGCGCATCCGGCGTCCCCGTCTCCAGCAGCAGCGCGGACAGGCCGAGCCGGCCGACGTCCACGAAACCGCCCCGGCCGCTGGCGCGGCGCAGCGCCGCCGCGCCCCGGGCGCCCCGGAACGCGGTCGCGTAGTCGGCCGGATCACGGGCCAGCGGCCCGGCGACCATGGTGACGATCCCTCGCGCGCCTACCGCCTGGCCGGCCTTGGCCAGGACGCGGCGCAGCGCATCGCCGGGATCGGGTTCGGCCGGCAGCAGCAGGACGTAGGCGCCGTCGTACGGCCCCACCAGCGGGGCCGGGCCCGGCTCGGCCGCGGCCCGGGCCAGGTCGGGCAGCCGGACGGCAGCCGGGATCGCGGCGTCGGCGGTCAGCAGGGCGAGGACGTGCGGCCGGGACAGGTCGTGCCCGATCGCCGCCGCCCGGTCAAGGACGGCCCGGGGCCGGACCGGACCGCCGTCCCTGAGCAGGTCGCCAAGCAGATCACCGGACAGCCTGCTCTGCACGTCGAGCAGGTGCCGTTGCTGGAGCATCACCAGCGCGACGGCGAGCGCGAACCGCTCGACCACCCGGAGCTGAACGGGCTCCGGGTCGGCGGGCGGGGCGGTCACCCACAGGCGCCCGGCCAGTTCGCCGCCCACCACGACCGGCGCGGCCCAGGCCGCCGCGCCGCCCCGCGGGTCGCCCGCCAGGGCGGAGGGCTGGCGTCGGGGCCCCCCGCCCGGGCCGTTCGGTTCCATCACCGGCACCCTGGCCACCGTGTAGCGGCGGCCGGACGCCTCCTGGGCCTTCAGCGCGGCGCGCGCCGCGCGCGCCCGCCGCGCGGCCGGGGCGGGGGGCGGGCAGTAGCCTTCGGCGGGAGCGCTCGCCAGCACGCGGCCGTCGGTGTCCTCCACCGTGACCGACGCGCGCAGCGCCGACGCGAGCGCTCTGGCCAGTTCCGGGAGCCCGCCCTCGTCGAGCACGAGCTGCATCAGCTGGTGGTGCTGCTGCTCGGCCCACTCAAGCACGGCTCGCCCCTGGCGCAGCTCGCCGTTGGCCCGGGAAAGCTCCCGGATGACCTCCTGCTGCTCGGCTCGCAGCCGTGCCGTCTCCAGGGCCATCGCGGCCTGGCCGCCGAGCAGTTCGATGAGTTCCAGCTCTGGTCCGCTGAACTGCCGCGCGGTGACCGAGTAGGCGACGATGACCCCGGCCAGGTCGCCGGAGCCGCGCAGCGGCGAGGCCAGCAGGGCCTGGTAGCCCTGCGTCGGCGCGAGGTGACGTAGCCTGCCGTAGGCGGGGGCCTTCCGCACGTCGGGGACGACGATCGTGCGGTCCTCGCGGTACGCCCGGGCGGCCGGGGTGTCGAGGTCGGGACCGGGCGGGTGGATGCGCAGCGAGCGACCCTCACTGACCTGGGCCAGATAGTCGGGCGTGAGGCCGCTGCAGCCGGCGATGTGCAGGCACTCCCGCCGTTCGTCGGCCAGCATCACCGCGCAGAACTCGAATCCGATCAGCTCGCAGGCCTGCACCGCTACCCGGGTGAGGACCATCTCGAGCGGCTCGGCGGCATTGACCGACCGAACGATCTCGCTCACCGCGGACATCCAGGACCGGAGCGAGGCCGGGACTTCCGGCACCCCCATACCGGCCCATCCTTGCCACCCGCGCCCGCCCTGGCAAGAGCCGGCGTTTATGTCCGGATTTCTCCATACAATCTCCATGCCTTCTCCACGGAAATACCTCAGGCTTGTGCCAACCTGGAGCTGCTCGACGTCTAACGGGGGTAAGGCTGGGGGGTCGGCATGCGGGCACGGCTGCCGTTGTTTCAGGAGATCGGGGGGTCGCCTGGTTCAGCCGGCGTCCTGACGCGCTTCCTGCCCGTCGGGGCGGCGAGCCATGAGATGCAGTCGTGGCTATCTCCGCTCATCCTGATCGCCATCGCCGGTGTCGGTGGCGGGATCCTGGCTGGCGGCATGCCTGCCGGGATCGCCGGAGCCGGCGCGGTAGGCCTGCTGTTGGTCGCCGCCGTCCTGTCGGTGGTGACACTGTCCGAGCGGATCAACGACCGGCGCGTGGTCGTGCCGGGCCTGGTCGGCGTGGGGCTGTGCGGCGCGGGACTCGACTGGCTGGCCGACGGCCAGGGATACGTGGTCGGCTACATGGCGCTGGTGGGCCTGGCCCTGCGAACGTCGCGACGGGTCACGCTAATCGCCGGCAGCCCGGTCGTGGCCGCGGTGGCCATCGGAGAGGCCTACGAATCGGCGGTCCCGGCCGCCACCAGCCTGGCCGTCTTGTCCGCCTACGGTTTCCTCTTCGTGATCTCGGAGTTCGCGGCCGTCAGCCTGGATGGGCGCCAGCAGGCCGAGGCGCTGCTCGCGCAGGAGGCGGCCGCGGGTGAGAACAGGGAACGAGAAGCGGTGCTGGCTGAGCGCTCGCGGCTGGCCCGTGACCTGCATGACGTCCTGGCCCATAGCCTTTCCGTCCTGGCCGTGCAGCTGGAGGCCGCCCGGCTGACGGCCATCACCAGCGCCGCGGGTGCCAATCTCGTCGGTCAGATCGCGCATGCCCACAAACTGACCTGCATCGGGGTGCTTGACGCAGGGCGCGCTCTGGCGATGCTGCGCGAGGACGAACCCCCCGGGCCGGACAGCCTCCCGGGCCTGGTCGCGGAGACCGCCGCCGCGCTGGGCATCCCCATCGCGCTGGCGGTCGACGGCGTCCCGGGTGCGCTGGATTCCGACGCCGGGCTGATGTTGTACCGGGTCGTGCAGGAGGCCCTCACGAACGTGGCCAAGCACGCGGGGCGGGGAGCCCGGGTAACCGTGCGGCTCGTCTGGGCATCCGGCGGCGTGGAGGTGTCGATCGTGGACCGTGGCGGAGATGGTGTCGATGCCGGGGTGCCGTCGAGCGGCTTCGGTTTGACCGGCATGGCCGAGCGGGCCGCGCTGAAGGGTGGCCGGCTGCGCGCGGGTCACTCGGACGGCGGCTTCGCCGTCCGCCTGTGGCTGCCCGCACGGCTGCCCGCGCCGGGGCGGACGTCATGAGGGCGGCGGTTCCGGATGGGGTACCCGAAATTCCCGGTGCCGCCGTCCCGGACGATCGCTTGCGGATGGTTCCCGGGACCGTTCGGGTGCTGGTGGCAGATGACCAGAAGGTGGTCCGCGACGGCCTGTGCCTGCTGCTTGGCCTGCTGCCCGGGATCGAGGTGATCGGCACGGCGATCGACGGGGCCGACGCGGTGCGCCAGGCGGTGGCCACCGTGCCCGACATCGTCCTGATGGACCTCAACATGCCGAACTGCGACGGGGTCGAGGCCACCCGCCGGATCGTGCGCCAGCAGTCGTATGTCCGTGTCGTGGTGCTGACCGCGTTCTCAGACGACGACTCGGTCTTCGCCGCTCTGCAGGCGGGTGCCCGCGGCTTCCTCACCAAGAACGCCAGCGCCGGCGAGATTCTCCGGGCGATATCGGCGGTCTGCGCCGGAGATGCTCAACTAGATCCATCGGTGCAGCGCAGACTGGTCGAGGCCGTGGTCAGCGGTGAGCACGTTGGCGTGCCAGGCGCCTCACCGGAGGGTGCCGACCCGAGAGATCCAGCATCGGACCGGCTTACCCAGCGGGAAGTCGAGGTCCTCACCGAGATCGCGGCGGGCCTGTCCAATGCGGAGCTCGCCGACAAGTTCCGCATATCCGGCGCGACGGTCAAGACCCACATTAACCATCTGCTCGCCAAGACGGGGGCGCGCGACCGCGGCCAGCTGGTCGCCTACGCGTTCCGGCACGGTTTAGCGGCTTGACCGCCGCCGCGCTTACCCCTGATGCTGCTCGGCAGGCTTGGTCGTCCGGTACACCTTGCTGACCCGGTAGGCGCGCCGGTCCATGGCCAGCACCTCGGTGCGTATCGTCGCCATCTCGGCCTGGCCGAGGTGGCGGACCGAGGTCAGCGTGAGGAACTCCTGGGTGTCCCCGCCGCGCGCGGCGACCTGGATGAGCCCGGTCGGCGGCGAGTAGTACTTGATCTGATGGCCGCTGGTGGGGTCGTTGGGGCTGGTCTCGTCGACCACGAGGACCTGCTGGTAGCAGTGAGCCGCCAGGCAGGTCTGCTGGCCGGTGCGGGTGACCACGGAGACGTCGTCGAACTCGATCGCCGGGACCAGGCCCTCCCGGTACTTCATGCCCGCCCTGGGCTGGCTCAGCATGTGAATGCCGCCGTAGGCACTGTCCACGCCCCTGATCCAGGTGCTCGGCGCCCCGGTGAACTTCCCGCCCTCGTACTCCTCCGGGTACTCGCCGAAGTTCCACACGTTGCCCTGATCGTCCTGGGCGAAGAAGGCGAGCTCCTGCTCCTGCAGCTTGCCTTCGAGGAAGTCCCGGTCCCACGCCACCACCGTCTGGACCCCGTCGACCACCTTGGACACGTCGGTGACGGTGAAGGTGACGCTGTGTGGCTTGGACTCTCCGTCCTTCACGATCTTGCCCACATAGCTGAACTGGGTGCCGACCGCGAGCGGGAACATCGGGTTGTCCACCGCGAGCGGCTGGCTGAACCGGCCGTTCCCGGCCTGCTGGCTGGCCTGGGCTGACTGGGCGGCCTTGCTGGCCTGGGCGGTCTGGGGCGCGGCGGGGCCCGAGGCGGATCCCCCGCAGCCCAGCAGCAGCCCGCACATGGCGCCCAGCGCCCCCGCGGGGATGAGTGATCGCGGTCTGGCGAACATCATGGGTTCCCTCCCGTTTCCGTAGTACTAGGCACCGGGGTACTGGGCACCGGGCCACTGGCCACCGGGGTACTGGGCACCGGTGTCGCCGTCCCGTGCCTCCGGTGGCCGAACCGCAGGTACAGCGACGGCAGGACGAACAGGCTGAGCAGCGTGGAGGTGAACAGGCCGCCGAGGATGACGACCGCGAGCGGGTGCTCGATCTCGTGCCCGGCCCGCGTGCCCAGCACCACCAGCGGAACCAGGGCCAGCCCGGTGGCCAGCGACGTCATCAGGATCGGGGCCAGCCGCTCCCGCGCGCCGCGGAGCACCAGCTCCCGGCCGAACGCCATCCCCTCCTCCTCTTCCAGATGCTGACAGTGGTTGATCAGCAGGATCCCGTTGCGAGCGGCGATCCCGAACACGGTGAAGAACCCGACCAGCGAGCCCAGCGAGATGATCCCGCCGGCCAGCCAGGCCGCCAGCACGCCGCCGACCAGCGCCATCGGCAGCGTGAGGAAGGTGAGGATGGCCAGCCGCCAGTGCCGGAACGAGGCGTGGAGCAGCAGCAGGATGAGCAGCCCGGCGATGATCGCCGACCAGAGCAGCCGGCTCTGCGCCGCCTGCCGCTCCTGGTACTCGCCCAGCATCTCCACGTGATAGCCGCGGGCCAGCGGCACCGAACCCAGCTTCTGCCTGATCTCGTTGACCACCGAGCCGAGGTCGCGGCCCTCCACGGCCGCCCCCACGTCGAGGTACCTGGAGTCACCCTGCCGGTTGATGGCGTTGGGGTTCGGCCGCAGCGCGACCGTGGCGACCTCGCCCAGCCTGATGTGGCCGCCCGGCGGCAGGTCGATCGGCAGGTTCTCGATGTCGGAGAAGCTGTGCCTTGTCCGCTCCGGGCTCCAGACCACCACGTCGTAGGCCTTCCCGGCCCGGAAGATGTCCCCGACCTCCTCGCCGGCCACCAGCGTGGCCGCGTCCCGGCGGACGTCGCCCGGCTTGAGGCCGTACTTCTCCGCCTGGGCCAGGTTGACGGTCACGTCCGCCTGCGGCACGTCGGAGGAGATGTCGCGGTGCGCGTCGATCACGCCCGGTACGGACTTCACCAGGTTCAGGATCTGGTCGGATTTCGCCCGCAGCGTCTTCAGGTCCTCGCCGTAGGTGCGGATCACGATGGGCTCCTTGCCGCCGGTGAGCACCTCCT
>Ga0137384_10001195_pt1 | contig 20499 bp, 20 predicted proteins | sample SagtaG_2_FD_104922 | JGI IMG/M metagenome (GOLD analysis project Ga0137384, IMG submission 104922) | Vadose zone soil microbial communities from Sagehorn Ranch, Mendocino, California, USA - Sage2_R_60_16 metaG | ecosystem: Environmental > Terrestrial > Soil > Vadose zone | place: USA... | reverse complement strand
TCCGGTCGCGAGACATCCGGTGAGCGTGGGCCGCCCCCATCGCCTTGTTTCGGGCCCCACGGAACTGGATCAACCGGCTTTTGGACGCGCTCAGGCATAAAAAAATCTAAGAGGAAAAATTGGAAAGGCAAGCCGCGCTCGTTGTAGTCGCCTCGCTAATATATTTGATACCCGCGCGTCGCGCGTCTCAGAGACCCGGCTACAGCGAGAGGCTTGCCAGGCAAAGGTGCAGGTGCCAAGATTTGGAACGATGAGGCGGGCTGCTATTTTGTGCGCGACGTTATTTTTTGGTTCCTCGCTCCTTTCGACAGTGTCAGCCCAGACGCCTGCACCGGAGCCCCTCAAATCGGCTGACGCCGGTCAACTTGAAGCGCTGGCGAAAAAGATAGACGAGCAAAACGCCAAGATTGACGCGCTCTCTCAGGAAATCCTCAAACTGGAGCAGCAGGTTTCGCACATCCGCCCCGGTGTAATGGTCGGAGAAAGTACACCATCCGTGCCGACGTCCGCCGCTCCCGCGGAATCGCCGCCGCACACGATGAGCGGGAATACGCATACAGTCACACGCGGGGAGACGCTGACATCCATCGCCAAGATGTACAAGGTGAGCGTGGACGAACTGCAAAAGGCCAATAATATTGAAGATGGCCGTAAATTGCAGGCCGGACAAACGATCGTCATTCCAGGTTCGCCTTCGCCGGCGCCTTCTGCTTCGCCGCAACCAACTGGTTGATGCTGCGCGCCCTGAGTTGGTGAATTAGACCGGTAATTGTTCGTCGGGAGCGGAAATTGGCAAAGTCGCTACTTCTTCTGCGGGCGTTTCTCGTTCAGGTTGCGCCGAAGCTTCGAGGAAACTCTGCTGGCACAGCCGCGCATATTTTCCGCCGAAGGCGAGCAATTCATCGTGCGTGCCGCGCTCGATAATTCGGCCGTGATCGAGCACTAGGATTTGATCCGCGTGCACAATGGTGGAGAGGCGATGGGCGATGACGATGGATGTGCGGTGAAACATCAGGCGTTCGAGCGCTTCTTGAATCAGCCGCTCCGTCGCCGTGTCCACGCTCGCCGTCGCTTCGTCGAGAATCAAAATCGGCGGATCCTTCAGCAGCGCGCGCGCGATCGACAACCGCTGTTTCTCGCCGACGCTTAACTTCACGCCGCGCTCGCCGACGATGCTTTCCAAACCAGTCGGCAATCGCTCGATGAATCCCCGGGCATTGGCGGCATCCACTGCGCTCCACAATTCTGCGTCGCTCGCACTCGGCTTACCCATCAAGAGGTTCTCTCGAATCGACCCATTGAACAAAAAGCTTTCCTGCGTCACCACGCCGATCGCTTCGCGCAAGCTCCGAAGCGCGTATTCGCGGATCGGTCTTCCATCGACATAAATTTCGCCAGAGCTGAATTCGTAAAATCGAACAAGCAAATTCACCAAGGTCGATTTGCCGGCGCCTGTCGCCCCCACCAGCGCAATAGTGGCGCCAGGCGGTGCGTGAAAGGAAACGTGCCTGAGCGCGGGCAGTCCTTCCGCATAGCTGAAGCTTACGTCCTGGTAGCGAATATCGCCCGCGATTCGCGCGCGGCCGGGATCAGCGAGCCCGGGTACAAATCCCACCTCGGCAGATTCATCGAGAATCTCGAATACGCGTTCGCCCGCGGCGCGCCCGGCTTGCACAAGCTGATTGAGTTGATGCAAGCGGCTGATTGGATCGTAAAGAAATGCTGTCAGCATAAGGAGCGCGACCAGATCGCCGATTTGCATCGCACCGGTCAAAACGGCGTGACTGCCAAACCCTAGGACAAGCACAGCGCCGAATGCCTCAAACATCGACATCGATGGGCTGTAGATTGCCCAAACCCGCATGACGACAAGCGTGGCATGCCGCAACTGATCGCTTACTCGATTGAAGCGCGCGTGCTCTTCTCTCTCGCGCACGAAGCTCTTGATTTGACGAACGCCGGAAAGATTGTCGTGCAGAAGCGCATTCATGACCGATGCCGCCCGACGCTGCAAACGATAGCGGCGATGTGCTGTCAACGTGTAAGTGAGAGCGCCGGCGATGAGCAGCGGAAACGGCGCCAATGCGAGCAGCGCAAGCTTTGCGTTCAAATAGAACATCATCGCCATCACGATCACGACCTGCAAAACCGCGACCACGCCCTGCTCGATTCCATCGATCAGCACGCGCTCGACGGAGTTCACATCCTCGATCACGCGTGTCATGAGATCGCCGGTGGCGCGATTGTCGAACCAGCGAAGCGGCAGCAGTTGAATGTGCGAGTATAAATCGCTGCGCAGATCGAAGATTACCTTTTGCTCGAACGTGTTGTTCAGTACAATCCGCAGCGCGTTAAAGGCGTGCTGAAGCAGAAACGCCGCGGCCGCCAGTAAAATCAACGGCAGCAATTCCTCGGGATGATTCGCGCGCACGACGTCGTTGATAATCCATTTCGTCACGGTTGGGAAAATGATCACCATCAGTGTGCTGAGAATCGCGCATGTCAGCGTCCCCGCGGCCATCCACGGGTAGCGCTTTAAATAGGCAAGAACGCGCCAGACCGTTTTCATTGTGCAATTAACTCCCAAAGCTTTCGCGAGCAAACCCCGACGCACGCCCCATCAGGTCAAGGTAACGCACTCCGGCGGGCGCCGGGCGAAAGAGTGTTGCTCTGATCCGCGGTATAGTAATCTTGGCCGATGCCCAGCGAATCGAACCCTTTCTCCGATCGGATTCACATCAAGGAACTCGAGGTTTCCACTCACATCGGAGTTCCCGAAGAAGAGCGTGCCGCCCCGCAGCGATTGACTGTCAGTATTTCCTTTTGGCCATATCACGGAGCACGCGAGCTGGCAGATAAGATCGAGAGTACGATCAATTATTCGGCCGTTGCCGAAGAAGCAAAGAATTTCGTGCGAAATCAGTCGGTAAATCTGATTGAGACATTGGCGGATCGGCTCGCAATGCATTTACTGAAGACTTTCCGGATGCAGAAGGTCACCGTCGAACTGCGAAAATTTCCTCGGGATGACGCGAAATACGTCTCCGTGACCGTAACGCGTACTGCGTCCATAGGTTGAAAGCCACTCACAAGCAGCGGCCAAGGGATTAACCACCAATCAACACGATGGACACGAATAATGAGGAGCTGTCGTGATGGGCCGAATCAAGCGTTGGCGCGCAAGTCTTCACAAATAAGTCGCCACCTTTTGTTCGCTTTTCGTCGCACGATTCATAATCTTTCCCGCGTGAAACAGGACGGATGGGAGACCATATCAAGTGAGCGGCATTTCGCTAATGCGCATCTCGAAGTTGTGACAGACCAAGTGCAAACGCCGACGCGGTCTAAGCCCCGTTGGTGGACAGTGGTGCACCGTAAAGCAGCCGTCATCATCGCGCCGATGACACGCGATGGCAAAATCGTTCTCATTTGCCAGGAGCGCATCCCAATTCGCACAACGATTTGGGAAATGCCTGCCGGTCAGATCGACAACTCTGTAGCCGGGGTCGGTGACCCCGGCCTCCGCGCGGCCAAAAAGATCGAGCAAGTCGCGCTGCGCGAACTTCGGGAAGAGGCGGGTTACGAACTCGCCAAAGATGGCGAGCTCACGCGGCTCGGCTATTACTTTACCTCGCCCGGGTTTACGGACGAACGCGGTTACTTCTTTCTGGCGCGCCCGGTGGAGCCATGCCCGGATTATGTGCGTGACGAAGCGGAATCGATTTTGGACTGCCGCGCATTGAGTGTTCCCGAGATTCGCCGGATGATTGTCGAGAGCGAAATCCGCGATGCCAACACCTTAAGCATGTGGGCGCTGCTCTCGGCGCGTGACCTTCTTCCGGTTAAGGAGCGCTAACGGTCTCCTGCAGGTCCGTTTGAGGCAAAGAGTGCGTTAAACCGATTATCGATCCAATGGCGCTGCGAGACATTTTCAAATTTCGAGAGCTGCCGGAAAGCGAAACAAGCAAGCCATTCCTCGAGCACTTGGAAGACTTGAGATGGACGATCGTGAAGATGTCGATCACGCTCGTCATCGCGATGATCATTTGCTTTGCATTTCGATCAACACTCGTGCGCGTTTTGCAGGCGCCATTGCGCGACGTGGGTTCCCAGATCGGAACACTCAAAGCACTCGGTATCACCGATTCCATCGTGATCTCATTTCATCTCGCGTTTTACGCTGGCATCGTTCTCTCCTTTCCGTTGCTTCTTTATTTTCTGGCCGAATTCGTACTCCCGGCGCTTACCGTTATGGAAAAACGCTTTTTGCTTCCGGCGATTTTCGTCAGCTTCGCGCTGTTCCTTCTTGGCGTGTTTGTCTGCTATTTTTGGTTGTTGCCCAAAACGATTCTCTTTTTCTTTCACGACACCGAGTCGCTCGGCTGGGCGCCCACCTGGACCGTCCAACAGTATTATTCTTTTGTGACGCGATTTACGCTCGGGTTCGGGTTGGCTTTTGAATTGCCAGTGGTCGTTCTGGCGCTGGTTCGATTTGGATTGATCACTTACAGATTCATGGCACGCACCCGGCCCTACGCTGTGGTGCTGGTCTTTATCCTGGCGACGATCATCACGCCTACGCCCGATATCCTGACGTTGGTCGCAATGGCGCTGCCGATGTGCCTGCTTTACGAAAGCTGCATCTGGATTGCGTGGTTCATGGAGCGCCGCAGCTCTAAATCGATTGCTTGATCCGCGTGGACGGTTTCCCTTACGAATTTCTCTTCCGCGCGTTCGCTTTTATTCTCGGCGCCGCGGTCGGCTCGTTTTTGAACGTCTGCATTCATCGTCTCCCGGTCGATCTCTCGATCAACAAGCCGCGCCGCTCTTTTTGCCCGGCGTGCAAGATACCAATCCCCTGGCATCAAAATCTGCCATTGATCAGCTGGCTTTTGCTCCGCGGTCGCTGCGCAAACTGCGGCGGCAAAATCGCCTTTCGCTATTTTGCCGTGGAACTGCTCACGGCGCTTCTTTTCCTCGCGATCTGGCAGGGCTTCACCTGGCAAATGGCGATCGCATACTGGATTTTTGTTTCGTTGCTTATCGTCGGGACATTTATCGATTTCGAGCATTTCATTATTCCAGACAGCGTGACGATCGGCGGGATAATCACGGGCGTCGTTTGCAGTGTGACGGTGCCAGCTTTGATGGAAACGGATTCACGGATTGCCGCGGGCGTTCGCTCCATGCTCGCGGCGGCATTGGGCTACGTGATCCTTTTAATTGTTCTGGAAGCAGGCAAAATCGCCTTTGGAAGGAAGAGAATTCGTTTCGACACGCCGACGCCGTTCACGTGGACAAAGCGCGAAGACGATGCGGATTTCGTGGTCGGAAGCGAACAGAGCTTGTGGAGCGACCATTTCGCCCGGGAAAAGGATCGACTCTTGCTTCAATGCGGCGAGGTGAAGATCGACAATCACACCTATGATGGGGTGACCTTAGATTTTCATTATGACCGCGTCACCGTGGAGGGCACAGAGTTTCTGCTTGATCATCTAACCGAAATTTCTGGTGTCGCATACGAGCTGCTGATTCCTCGGGAGGCGATGGGACGCGGCGATTTGAAATTTCTTGGCGCGATTGGCGCATTTCTTGGGTGGCGCGCGGTGTTGTTCAGTCTTTTTGCAGGATCGCTTCTTGGATCGATCATCGGTTTGATCACACTGATCGCAGGCAGGCGCATGTGGTCGGCAAAGCTGCCGTTCGGGCCGTATCTGGCGTTCGGCGCGATAAGCTGGATGTTTTTTGGCGATCTTTTTCTGCGTTGGTATGCCGGACTGCTCAATCCGTAGCGCCAACGGCGCGCCCGGCGGTCGCGCCTACCAGGCTTCAGTCGGAACGGTCGCCGAAGGTTGGCTTGCCTGGAGCGTTGCTCGCCGGCGTAACAGCAAACCCAAATTAACAAGTTCACATTTCCACCAGCGCCGCAGCCCCAGCCAAATTTGCTTGCGCAGCCGCGCATCCGGAACAAATCCATCGTAAAGGTCGCGCCAGCCGGTATTTCTTCTGCCGTAGTATCCGGTGGCCCATCGCCGCTTCGCCAAAGCCACAAGACGGCGATTGTAAAACGACATCATGTTCGCGGCGATTCTGCCCCCGATGCCGTTGAACGGCAGGTTAAGAAATTCACACTCTGGATCACGATACGCCGCCCTGACCAAACCGATATAATAGCTGCTCACATCAAGAAGCAGCGCAGCCGACATCAGCTCGGCGTCTCCCATGTAGTAGTATTTGTCTTTGTACAAACTTTCGAACCAGTAACGATAGGTGATCAGATATTGCTGGTTGTAATGACGAAGCCGGTCGGCCACATCTTCGCCCGCTAAACTGCGCGCCATTAAATCGGCGACGTAGTACGACGTGTAAGAACAAAAATCGAGACCCGGACTGTAAAGCGGGTCGATGAAGCCGGCTGCGTCACCCACCGCGGCCCAGCCGTCATCGCAAACCTTTTCGCTGTGATACGGCAACATCGACAAGGCATGCACGTCCCCCTCGATCACGCGTGCCGCGCCGAAAATTTCGCGACCGACGGGATTGCTAAGAATGTGCGCATAGAGCCGTTGAGCCAGGCTCGATCCTTCTGGAAATTTGAAAATGCGGCTGTCGTACACGATGCCCGCGCTCACGTCGCCGCCGCGAAGAGGAATGATCCAAACCCACCAGCCGCGACCAAACAGATGATTGGTGGCCCATTCACGCCCAACGCGACAACGATTTGCGTAATCGGGAAAGCGTTCTCGCCATTCATAGCTGTCCCATTGCTTGACGCCGGTGAATCGCGCCCAAACCGCGTTGATGGGATGCTCCGTGTTCTGACGAAAATGCCCGAGCTTCCGGGCAAGCATGGCCGCGCGTCCTGTAGCATCGACAATCCAACGGCAAGTAGTAGTGCGTTCGTCAAGGTCGACAACGACGCTCACTCGTTGCCCGTTGGCATTGTCCAGCTCGCAGTTTGTTACTTTGGCCGGACGCCATAGCTCGCAGCCTGCTTGCACCGCGAGTTCGAGCATGTGTGAATCGAGTTTTGCGCGGTCCACTTGAAAACCCGGCAACCGGCTGTGGTAGCGTGTACCGACCTCGACGCAATCGTCAAAGGGCTGATCGGGCCGGTTCGAAAACCATAAACGCAATCCCTGTTTTACGAGTTGATGATGACCGAGATAATGGGTCAGACCCAAAATGCGCGTCATGTAACAACTGCTCACCTCGGTGGTCGATTCGCCCACCTTGCGATCGAACTCGACAGTTTTTTCAATGATGAGAACGTTCGCTTGGGGCCGTTTGCGTTTGAGCATCATCGCGGTCGCGGCGCCGGAAAACGCGCCGCCGATGATTACGACGTCGTATTCGAAATTCATCGCAACTGGGAAAGTGCACGCTGCGCGTCCTAAACGCAATCCGTTCTGGGAGCGCCATGAATATTGGACGTTGGACGTTCGGCATTGGAGGTTGGACGTTGACCGCGTGATTTTCACAAACGCGCGCCTTGTTTTCCCGGACGGAATTCGTGAAGGCCTGGAGATCGTAGCGGAGCGAGGAAAAATTGCGGAGATCCGGCAACAAACGAAGGCCGCCGCAAACGATGTTATCGATCTTGGTGGCAATTATCTCGCGCCCGGGTTTGTCGATCTGCATGTGCACGGCGCGATTGGCCGCGACACGATGGAGGCTTCGACGGAAGCATTTCGCGTGATCTGCGATTTCCACGCGCGTGGCGGCACTACCTCGCTCCTGCTCACAACAGCGACAGCGCCGATGAATAACATCCTCGGCGTTCTCAATGCAGTTCGCGATTGCATTCGTCGGCGCGCCCGGCGGTCGCTCCCTACCATCGAACAGATTGCCGGCGTTCATATCGAAGGGCCGTTTATTTCAAAAGCTAAATGCGGCGCGCAACCCGAGGAATTTATTCAAGAGCCGTCACCGGTCGCGGTGCGGCAGTTGCTTGAACACGCGGACGTGATCAAACGCGTGACGATCGCGCCCGAGTTGCCGGGAGCGCTCGAGGCAATGGAAAATTTTCACGCGCGCAAGATCAGCGTGAGCGGCGGGCATAGCGATGCGTGGGATGAGGACGCCCGGGCCGCGTTCGGCCGCGGGATGCGCAGTGTGACGCATACATTTAATTGCATGTCATCGGCGCGCCGCCGCGGAGTCTATCGCGTTGGCGGTTTGCTCGAGTTTGCCCTGAGCGAACCGCAGATCAGTTGCGAACTGATTGCGGACGGCCACCACGTTTCCGGGACGTTGATGAAAATGTTGTACCGCGCGAAGGGCGCAGGCGACATTTGTCTCGTGACCGATGCAAGTGCCGGTGCGGGGTTGCCGAATGGATCTCGATTTTCGCTTTTCGGCAGAGATTGCGTTGTGGAAGGTGGCGTTTGTTTGCTCGCCGACCGTTCAGCGCTGGCGGGCAGCGCCTCGCGCATGATCGATCTTATCCGGACGAGCGTCCACGATGTCGATCTACCGCTGCATGAGGCGATCACGATGGCGACAGAAAATCCCGCGCGCGCAATTGGTCTGGAAACGAAAGGCCGATTGGCCGTCGGCGCCGACGCGGATTTCGTCGTTCTCTCTGCGGATTTGCAAATCTTGCGAACGTTCACCGGCGGCGAGGAAATTTGGTCTGAGTAACCACGAATCCGACCGCTGGCGGACCAATGAACACCAATTATTCGTGTCGATTCGTTTCCATTTGTGGTTGCAAACGGATGGCCTCTAGGACGGCTAAAGCGACATCAGGAATTCCGCGATATCGAGCGAGGCGCGTGGTTTGCTCAAACGGCTGATGTTCGCTGCCCATTCGTGCCATTGTTTTGCGCCGTCGGCAAAGGCGCGCTGAACTTGGGCGGCTACCTCGGCAGGCGAATGCGCGATCACGCCCGAATTCGTCTCAACGATGAGCTGGGCATTCCCTTCCTCTTGACCGGCGACGACGTGATTAATGATCATTGGACAACCGGCAGCGATCGTTTCCTGCACCGTCGCGCCTCCGGCTTTTCCGATGAGCAAATGACTGGCCTGTAGAATGCGTGGAAGTTCGGTGGTCCAGCCGAGGACCTTGACGTTGCGATCGGCTGCCGCCGTTTCAATGGCCGGCCGGAGTCTATCGGCGCGGCCAATAGTCACCGTGAGATCGACGCCAAGATCGGCAAGGCGTTGCACGAGTTCGGGCGCGCCACGGGTTGCCGCGTGGATCATGTAGAGGACTCGGCGTTTGGAATTGGCCGAAGGGAGTTGTCGATCTTGCGTGGAATCCGCAAACTTCGGACTAACGGGAAATCCGAATATTTTAATTTTTTGCAGCGGCACTCCCCCGGTCCGCAAAACTGCGGCGCTCTGCTCGTTTGGAACAAGAAAGTAATCGGCGACGCAGCGATACCAAATTTTGTTGACGGTGATCGAGTCGGTCACGACGGCGACGCTTTTGCAGAGTCTGTCCGGTCCCAAAATCTGCTGAAGCAGATACGGATAAGCGGGGAAAGAGGAAGCGACTACGTCTGGTTGAAAGCGGTCGAGCAAAGCAGCGAAGTCCTCCTTGAGCCGGGAGAATCGCTGGAAATTTTTATCATAATCCTTCTTGCGATCGATCCATCGGTAAACGCTTCCCCAAATACGCGGCGCAAAATCAACCACCCAAAGATAACTCCTTCGGACTAGCTCGTTGAGCAGGGGATAGGTTTCGGCGAAGAGATCGTGCAATTCGACTTCGGTCTGCTCCGGGGCGACCCGCGCCAGTCCATCACGCACTCCGCGGGCAGCGCTATTGTGACCCTCTCCAAAACCGGCGGTGAGGATCAGGATTCTTTTTTTCACAACTCGTTAGGCGATGCGGGCGAAACTGATGTGAACACAGCGGACGGAAGTTTAATGGATATTTGTGTCCGGCAAAGTAAACTCTCGGCCGGGGATGAAATATCTTGGATTTGTCTGGCGAGTGTTGCGCCGCCTGGTTTGGGAAACCGCGACCGATACTACCACCGGCCTGGCCGCGCAGATGGCCTATCTGCTCCTTTTCGCTCTCGCGCCCGGTCTGCTTTTTCTCTGGCATCTACTTGGTCTCTTCGGTACCGATCCAACGAAACTGCATCAAATGTTTCTTATCTTGCAAAGCTTCATGCCGCCCGACCCAAAAGTGCAGGATATTCTCGACACCGCGGTCGCCAGCGTGGTCGTGACAGGCTCGAGCGGGATGCTCGCGAACGCCGGCATCATTCTCGGGATCTATTTCGGCACCGTCTTTATCGCGACGATCTCCCGCGCCCTGAGCCAAACGCACGGGGTGCGCGAAGATCGAAATTGGTGGTCGAAATACATCATCTCGTTTTTCATGCTCTTTTGGTTTGGCATCGTCATCCTATTTTGTTTTAACGCGATAGTATTCGGCGAAAAACTCGCCGGCATCGCGGAAGTCAATTTTCAGCTCGCGATCCCGCTGCAAACGTGGATCGGAGCGCTCAATTTGCCCTTCATCGCGCTGGCGCTGATCGGCCTCGCGCTGGCCGTTTATCTGCTGACCCCGGAAAATTATCTCACAATCCGCCAGGCGTTGCCGGGCGCGATTTTCTTTTCGATCGGTTGGATCATCGCGACCAAGCTCTTTCAGCTTTATGTGGCAAGGTATGACCGCTACAACCCGACTTATCTCGCGCTGGCGTCCATTATCGTCCTGCTAACCTGGATGTATCTGACCTGTTTGCTATTGCTCCTCGGCGGCAAATTAAACGCAATTCTTCGTCGCGAACGCGAAAGGATGCGCGAAGCCGCGCCGCGGGCGCCTGCTCCTGCCGCGCGTGCAGCCTGACTTCGGACCGCGACGATTTTCGCCAGATCCAAGAAGTTAAAAAGTTGAAAGTGTTACAACGTTAAAAGAGTTCGCCCTTTGTAAGCGTTGTAATTTTTTTAACGAATCACGGGAGGAAGCTTCAGGGTTGATCACGTTTCGCACTCTGATACGCTCCGCTGCAGTGGTGCGCTTTCGCCTTTGGCTCGCAACTGCACTCGCGCTCGGCGTGATCGCCGGCAGTCTCCTTCGCGCCCAAGTCAGTGATAACGAAAAAAGCCAGCGCGACGAAGAGACGGGACAAAACGAAACACAGGCTGCCTCATCTCCCGCACCAAAGAAGTCGCCGAGCCCGGTTGCGAAAGCTAAAGCGGCAGCAAACAAGTCGAAGAAGAAACAAGGTGCTTCCGGGACACCAGAGGAATCATCGCCTCCGATTCGGAAGGCAAAGCGAGCAACAGACGAGTCGATGGAAAAGAGCGGCACCTCTGCCACAGCAAAAGAATCACCCAGCCCAATCCCGAAAACGTCCGGGACAGATAACTCGGCGAACGAAACCAGCCCCTCGCCTTTAGCAGGCAAATCGCCGCGTCCTCCTAAATCAAATTTGGTGAAAAAATCCGGTGAGAAAGAGGAGGCAGCCCCAAAGCCAAAGCCCAGCGAAACGCCCGAACCGACTGCCGCTTCAAAGAAATCGAAAAAATCTGCGAGCCCGACGCCAAAGCCGAAATCAGCGAAGAAAAAAACGCGAAAGAAAAAAGAGCCCTCAGAACACAAGAAAGCGGCGAAAGGGAAAGGAACTGCGAAAGAAGAAGAGACGCCGAAGCCGGAAAAAACTCCGACCCCACCTCCGGTAGAAAATACCGCCCGGTCCGAGAGCCCAACCCCATCGCCGCCGCACGCGGTTGCCGTGCCGGCGCCGACAGCATCGCCGCCGTCCAAAATTCCACGCGGTGGTCCTGTGGAGGAGCGAGCACAGGTTGTAATCGAAAAATCCGGCGTCGAGGAGGAGCAGGGTCTGGAGCCTGCCCCATCCCCGCCACCGCGCAGAGGTTTTTGGCCGTGGTCCAGGAGCCGTTCAACCGCAACTCGCTATCTCACAAGGTCGGTGATCGAAGCGATCCGCCGTGCGCCAGTGAAACGAAGGCGCTGGCAATTTATTGTCGTACATAATAGCGGGACACGGCAGGGGAATGCGCGCGCCTTCGATTATTATCATCGGCATGTCCGCCGGATGCAGAATGGCCTAGCCTATCATTTTGTGATCGGCAACGGAACATCGAGCGGTAACGGCCAAATCGAAGTAGGGGATCGCTGGCGCCGTCAAATCAACGGCGGCCACGTGCACAGCGATTATCTGAACAACATCTCGCTCGGCATCTGTCTGGTGGGCGACTTCAATCGCAGCCAGCCGACGCGCGCTCAGCTCGATTCGTGCGAAGAACTCATCCGCTACCTGCGAGAACGCTGCGGCAAGACGGACAGGGGCGCCATTCCTGTGCGCCCACATCGCGAAATGAATCCGCCGCGCTGGGCTACTGATTGCCCAGGGGACGATTTTCCGTATTCCTGGTTTCGTCGATTTTAGCGGCGAGGAAAGATTGAAGCGTTGAAGCGAACGAGGACAGCTAGTGAAATCCCTTGCGTTCTGCGACCATCAAATTGGCTTCTTTGTAGTTCCAGCGATAACCGAACCCGAAGTCAAGCGGCGGCGGATTGGTTTGCGCGAAGAGCTCTTGCAGTTTGGGCTGGTAATGTTGTTTGAAGAGCTCGATCGGGCCGAGGTAATTACCAAACAAACGTAGATTCCACTTGGCTGGGTCAAAGTAAGCCAGCGGAATTCCCGAGTCGTCCTGCACAATCCTATTACTGTGCGCGAGAATGAAATTGCGGATCGTGTTGAAGCCATTCTCGAACATCAGATACGACGACGACTTGAGGAAACTCGAGCCGGCGCCCAATCGGTCGCAAAATTTCAAGAAACCCGGAGTGGATTTGATTCCGCCGTCCGAGATATCGGTGGTGAAATAGTACAGCGTTTGTGAATTACCCGTTTGGTTGTCGGTATAATTGATCCGCACCCCTGGGATGCTGCCGCCTTTTTTTCCGGGCGCGCTCTCCTGAAAGCCGCCGTTACTGCTGAGAGAACCAAACGTCACCCTGCTGATCGATTTATCAGCGCGCGCGATGAAAACGTAAAGGATCGGCAACACGCCATTGAGGTTCTGCTGTTGCAGATCGACCTTCATGTCTTTGGTGATGAAGTAGGTGGTGGAGAGCGAGGACTTCATCGCGTTCTCCAGATTGCCGAGCGCGCCGGAGAGGTTGACGATGCGCAGCGGATCCGGCGGCGGCCCCATCGATTCCTTCCCGCAAAGAACGTAAACGGAAGCCCTCGGAAAAAATTGATCGACATAAAGGAAATCAGGACCGCTGAACATGTAAAACGCGACCGGAACTGATTGTGTTGTTTCCCGAAGGTAGGTTTCCTCCCATGCGTGCAGTTTTTGGAGTTCGCGCAGATTGAGTTTTGAGAACTCTTTCTCAAAGAATGCGGAATGTTCCTGCCACGCCGGATCGCGCATGAGCGGCGCTAGCGGAGAATCTTGCGGCACCGGCATTCCGGCAAGGAAGTGCGCGATATCGTTAGGGCCGGAAATCACAGCAACCGCACGAGGCGCGATCTCTGGATTCTCTTGTGCGGAAACGCTGAGCGCGGTTGCCAGAATCAACAATACAACCTTCCCCGCGGTTTTCCCGAAAGATTGCTTTTTCATGCCGAGCGATTGAGGCGTTTTCCCGCGCAAAAGTAGAGTAGCAGGCCAACGATTGCGGTCGCGAGTCCGGCCAACGATTCAGTGGTCTTCCAACGCAGGAGATAAAACATCATCCAAAGAGTGATGACGGCGAAGATGATCGGGGGCAGCGGGTAAGCCCACAGCCGATAAGGCCTGGCGATTTTCGGACGCGTCGTGCGCAGCACGATCACGCCCAGCACAGTGAACAGCGAGCAGAGCAACAGACTAAATTGGGTGTATTGCACCACGCTTTCAAAGCTGCTCGTGAACAAAAGCAAATTGACGATGAGCAACTGCAGCACCATGGCGTTGGTGGGAATGCCATGAGGATTCTTGCGGCCGAGCAGTCGCAGCAACCAATGATCTTCGCCCATCGACATGCTGACCCGCGGCCCGATCCACGTCATTGAGCTGATCGCAGAAATCAAACCGAGACAAATGACCGCGCCGGCAACTCGCCCGCCGTTTGCCCCAAAAATATGTTTGCCTGCGATCAACGCCACTTCGAGTTGACCTTTCAATTCCTGGGCAGGTGTGGTGGCGAGGAAGACGGCGTTGAGCAGCACGTAAATCACGATCACCAGGCCCGTGCCGGCAAGCAACGAGCGCGGCACGTTTTTTGCCGGCTGCTTAATTTCGCCTGTGATATAAGCCGCTGCGTTCCAGCCCGAGTAAGAATACATCACGTAAACCAGCGCCACTGCAAACGGCGCGCCGAAGATCGACATCGTGTCGCCGGGCGCGGGCAAAAAGTCGATCGGTTGCTTCGGTTGGACGAAGAAGCCGGCGGCGATTAGCGCGCCGACTAGGAGCAACTTTATGAGTGTGGAAAGATTTTGGAACGCGCTGCCTACTCGCAAGTTCTTGAGATGAAAAAGCGCAACCAGCCAAACGACCGCAAATGAGAGGAGGACCGGTGAACCAAAGTCGAGGACGCCGTGCAAGTATCTGCCAAAGGCCATCGCCGCGAGCGCGATTGGCGCGGCAAACCCGACCGTAGCGGAAACAAATCCGGCCATGAACCCGAGCGCCGGATGATAAATCTGCGACAGAAAATGATATTCGCCTCCAGAGCGCGGCAGCGCGGCGCTGAGTTCGCTATAGCAAAGCGCGCCGCAAAGCGCCGCGATCCCGCCGACGACCCAGAGCATGAGCAGCGTAAACCCAGATCGAATGTCTGCCAGCTGAAAACCGAGGCTCGTGAAGATGCCCGTTCCGATGATATTGGCAATAACAATGGAGCACGCCGTGACAAAACCGATCGTGCGCGGTGGTGTGCGCGCTTTTAGTGAACGACGTTCAGCGATCGTGGTCATGGATGGATCGACAATCCCGAAATTATCGGGACGCGCGAATTCTTTTGGAGTTGCATTCGAGTGCATGATTAGCAAATCGCCTCGCGCCCGTATGGCCGGCTGCGCAGGCAGTTCGTTGCTGACTTAAACGGAGCCCTGGGTCACATATTGAAATTTTGATGAGTTGTCAGGAGCGATTCCCGGCATGACTTTGAAAGCGGCATGAACCCACATCCCAAGCTCTCCATCGAAACGGCTACCCAACTCGCAATCTTTCTTGCAAATCGTCCCGGGGCGCTCGCGCGCGTGTGTGAAGCGCTGGCTAACGCCAAAATTAACATCCACGCGCTTGCTACTTCCGACACGGTCGATCACTCTGTCGTGCGCATGGTGGTCAGCGATCCGACCAAAGCGCTCATGCTTTTGGGCGAAGCCGGCGTGCTCGCGCTGGAGACCGAGGTGCTTATGATCGAAACGGCGAGCGAGCCCGGTGTGCTCGCCAAGATCGCCGAGCGCCTTGCGGAGGCAGAGATTAATATCGAATACGCTTATCTCGCGGGCGGTCGGGGGGCTGAGAAAGGGCTGATCGTTCTGCGCCCATCCGATGTCGAAAAAGCGCAGACTGTGCTGCGGGATCTGTAGCACGCCCTGGCGCTAATAGACGCGCGGGATCAATCGCTTGGTGCGGCGCATATAGGCGCGGTAATCTTCGCCGAGTGCGTCTGTGAGCGCACTCTCTTCGATTCGGATGCGCCAGAGGAATGCGCCGATGATTGGTACAGTCAGAAACAAGATCGTTAGCCAGTTGCCAAAACAAAGTCCCAACCCGACAAAGGCGAGAAGCGCGCCGGCGTACGTGGGATGTCGAATGTACCTGTACGGGCCGGAATCTACCAGCTTGTGTTCGACTGAGATCGACACATCAATCGTAAAGTAGCGGCCGAGATAACCGATCGAATACCAACGCAAAGCCAGGGCGCCTAGGAACAAGATGAAACCAAAAAAGTAAAATCCGCGCAGATATGGGAGGGTTGCCCTCGGATAAAGCCAGATCATTTGAATCCCGAGCCAAAGGCTCACAATAATAACGGCCCAGAGCAAAAAAAGTGAGCGGCGGTCCCGGGAAACACCCTGCGTCCGCGAGTGCCGAGTGAAAGCGAGATAAAGCTCCGAAAGACCGTAAATCGCGCCCAGCACCAATGGATTAGGCAATCGCATCAGGAGTTATTTCGGAGGGATATGTCCCATCTGTAATGATTCTGCGGCTCAGGCTGTACATCGACAAGCCGAAAGCGCGCAGGTCGAATTGACTTATGGGCGAATCTCGATTGTCGTGCCGTCCGGTGTGACCCGCCAAAGCTCTTCGATTTCCTCGTCGGTAAGCGCGATGCAACCGGCAGTCCAATCTTTCCGACGATGAAATGCGCCCATCCAGCCGAGTCCATTTCGGATTCCGTGGATCATGATGTCAAAACCGGCGGAGACGCCGCGCTCTGCAGCGCATGCGTTATCATCATTCGACGGATAGGAAATGTGCAGCGCAAGATGAAAGCTGCTTTGCGCATTCCGGTTATCGATCTTGTAGATACCTTCCGGCGTTTTCATGTCGCCCTCATTTTCCTTCGGCCCGATAGGGCTGCGGCCGAGGGCAACGCGATAACTTTTGAGCAGCCTGCCGTCGCGAAAGATCGACAATTTCCGTGTCGCTTTTTCGACGACGACCCGATCGATCGTCGTCCCGGAGGCGAGGGGATGCCAATTGTGGTGCGCGTAGAAGTAAACAGCCAGCGCCAGCGCACAGATGACGACGGACAGCAGAGTGATTTTGCGAGTCACATCGTGAGCTTTTGGCGGCTTAGCTAAAAACGCAAACGACCAGACCCGAACGGTTGCTCGGAAATTCACCATTAGTGATTGCCAATGCGCGCTCCATGCCGCATAGATGCGCGGCGCGCTTATGACTCCGGTAAAAGCTTGGCTCGGTTATCCATATCCGCTAGGCGCTACGTTGATGGGCAACGGCGTGAACTTTGCCCTTTTTTCGGAGACCGCCGCTTCGGTTGAGCTTTGCTTGTTCGACGATATTGAGGCCACCGAAGAAAACATTCGCATTCCTGTCACTGAACACACCGACCAGGTCTGGCATGTGTTTTTGCCCGACGTGCGGCCAGGACAACTATACGGTTATCGTGTTTTCGGCCCGTACGATCCGGAGCGCGGCTTGCGATTCAACAGCTCGAAGCTCCTTCTCGATCCGTACGCGAAAGCGATCGCTGGGGAAGTGACTTGGGCCGATGAGATGTTCGGTTACGTTGTTGGAGGCGAAGACGAAGATTTGACTCAAGATTTTCGCGACGACGCGTGGGGAGTGCCAAAGTCGGTCGTAATCGATAGCGCTTTCGACTGGCACGACGACAAATTGCTTCGCATCCCGTTGCACCGCTCTGTGATCTACGAGGTGCACGTGAAGGGCTTCAGCAAACTTTGGCATGACGTACCTGAGGAATTGCGCGGGACGTATGCGGCCCTCGGGAGCGCTGCAGCCATCGACTATCTCAAAAAGCTCGGCGTGACCGCAGTCGAGCTATTGCCGGTGCACGCGCACATTGACGATAAAGTTTTGATCGATCGCGGTCTGACGAATTATTGGGGGTACAACACAATCGGATTTTTTGCGCCGCACGCGCAGTACTCGGGAAGCGGACAACTCGGCGAACAAGTCATCGAGTTCAAATCAATGGTACGCAATCTCCATGCGGCGGGTATCGAAGTGATCCTCGATGTAGTTTACAATCATACTGCGGAGGGAAATCATCTTGGCCCCACGCTGTGCTTCCGCGGGATCGACAATCCCGCGTACTACCGGTTGCAGCCGGATAATCCGCGTTTCTATCTGGATTTCACCGGTACTGGTAACACGTTTAACGTGCTGCATTCTCGCGCGCTTCAGCTCGTGATGGACAGCTTGCGTTATTGGGTTCTCGAAATGCACGTGGATGGATTTCGGTTTGATCTGGCTTCCACCCTGGCGCGCGATCATGCGGGTGTGAACAAGCTGCACGCCTTCTTTGAAATCATTCATCAGGACCCAGTCCTTTCGCAGGTGAAGCTAATCGCGGAGCCGTGGGACGTAGGCGAAGGCGGCTATCAAGTCGGAAATTTTCCCGTGCTTTGGGCGGAATGGAACGGCAAATATCGCGACGCGATGCGGAGTTTTTGGAAAGGCGACGAGGGCCGCATTGGCGAGGTGGCTTACCGGCTCACAGGCAGTCCCGATCTTTATCAGCACAATGGGCGGCGTCCGTACGCGAGCATCAATTTTGTGACGGCCCACGATGGATTCACGCTGAACGACCTGGTCACCTATAACAAAAAGCACAACGAGTTGAACGGCGACGACAACAGTGACGGCGACAACAACAATCAATCCTGGAATTGCGGCGTGGAAGGTCCAACGGATGACCCAGAAATCAACGCCTTGCGCGAGCGCCAGCGCCGGAATTTCCTGGTGACACTTTTTCTTTCGCAAGGCGTGCCGATGCTATCCGGCGGAGACGAGTGGGGCCGGACGCAGAACGGTGACAATAACGCTTATTGCCAGGACAACGAGATCAGCTGGTTCAATTGGGAGCGCGATGAAAAACAGAATCAATTTGTTGAGTTCACGCGAAAACTGATTCAGCTGCGGAGGGATCATCCCGTTTTCCGCCGGCCGAAATTCTTTCAGGGCCGACGGATTCGAGGTTCGGAAACCCGCGATGTGATGTGGTTCAATCCCGGCGGCAGCGAGATGAGCGAGGAAGAATGGACATCGCCGTTCGTTCGGTGTCTTGGCATGCTGCTGAGCGGCGACACGATGGATGTTCTCAATTTTGAAGGTGAACCAATTCGCGACGACACGTTCCTGTTGCTGATCAACGCGCATTATGAGCCGATCCCGTTTGTTCTCCCGGGACAGGAGCATATTGAGTGGCAACTCGTTCTCGACACAATGGATCCCAACGGTTTTTTGATGGAGCCGAGAAAATTTGCTTCCGGCGACGATGTCGATCTTGGCGGCCGCGCCGCGTGTTTGTTCCAGTTGGTAAGTGGCGCGCAGGCTCAAGCTCGCGAAGAATCGTGGAAAAAACGTCACGTCGAGTTTCCAGCGTTCAGCGCAGAAGAAGAACGAGCTCGCGGGAAATAGACGAGCAATCAGCATCGACGTAAGAATTCGGGCAACGCAATCTTGCCCTGACAGACGAATCGGTTATAGAGTGTGATGTACGCCTTTCGGGGCGCGGCCAATCTTTTGGTCAGTGATTCGCCATGACACCAACTTCTCTCATTATCGTCACTGATCGAGGCAGTTTGAAAGCATACCGGGTCGATGAAACGCCAACGCGCGGGCCAAGTTTGCGTCTTGTGCAGGCATTCGATTTAACAGATGCGCACGGAAGATTGATTGACAAAGTGACCGACCTTGCCGGCCGATTTCCGGTGGGCGATGGAGCGGGCGGCCGGCACGCGAATTCGATTGCGGAACGAACCCAGATGGAAACAGAGACTCATCGCCGGATTCAGAAGCAACTGGCCGATCAAATCATCAAAATTGTCTCGCGCAATGGGAAGGAAGGCTGGTCGTTCGCCGCGCCAGCGGAAATTCACGCGGCCATTATCGATTTGTTACCCGCAGCAGTGCGCGACCGCATCGTTGAACATGTGAAATCCGATCTTGTCAAAACTGAGCCGTCGAAATTGCCCGCTCATTTTCGCTCGTTGCGGGCACTTTAGGCTGTCCGTGCACGCAACGTTGTTTTTTTTATCGCGCGCGGTTACATCGAAGGTTAACCTCTTATCCAACCAACTATGCAACTGCCTGTTAAGATCACTTATCGGGGTCTGGAAAAATCGGACCAGATCGACAATCTCGTTTCGGATTATGCGGCGCGGCTGGAAAAATTCTGCGATCACATCAACCGCTGCGACGTCGCCATCGAGCAAACCAATCACACTCATCAAAAAGGAAATCCGTTCCGTTGTCGCATCGATGTGACCGTTTCGCGCGGTCACGAACTCGTCGCCGATGAAAAGCAAAAGGACAACGGCACACATCAGCCGCTCAACAAGGTCATCCACGATGCTTTCAAAACGATGGAGCGGGAGTTGTGCCGCGTGGTCGAAAAACAAAGGCGCGAAATAAAAACACACGCCGACGCCCGTTCGCCGAAATAATTGCAGTCCGGAATGCTTTCGGGGCTGACCGATTAAATGCGACGCTCATAGAGCGCCGCCGCAGAAAGCGGAATTTGGCGCGCGTACAGTGCCGATTCTTCCAAGCACAAGCTTGCGGTAGGAAATTCGGAGCAGAATTGGTCCATTTTCAGTAATTGCTGTGAAACCCTTGACCGCGAACACCCGATTTTTCAAACTCCGGCTTTCATTGTCACAACTCCCCTCATGAAAAAATTCTTCGTCTCGATACTGTTAGTCGCAAGCGTGGCGCCATTTCGCGCGCAATCACAGCAAACTGGCGGCACGCTTGCCGGCTTTCTGGCCCGGCAAGGTCTAGCCGGCGCAAAACTGGAGCGGCGTTTCGGCAATCATCTTTTCGTGCCCGTGTCCATTAACAATC
>Ga0137384_10001194_pt1 | contig 20501 bp, 33 predicted proteins | sample SagtaG_2_FD_104922 | JGI IMG/M metagenome (GOLD analysis project Ga0137384, IMG submission 104922) | Vadose zone soil microbial communities from Sagehorn Ranch, Mendocino, California, USA - Sage2_R_60_16 metaG | ecosystem: Environmental > Terrestrial > Soil > Vadose zone | place: USA... | reverse complement strand
CCAGGCGCCCGGCGACGATCTCGGCGACTCCGCGCTCGTAGACGCTCTCGATGGGCGGCAGACCTTCGGCCCCGGCGTGAGATTGCTGCTGCTCGTCGCCCGCGGCCTTCGCCGCATCCGGCTTCGCCTTCGCCTCGGCGTTCCTCGCGTCCTTCGTGAACATCGCTCGCTCTCCTTTTGATCGGTTGACGACGCGGAGATTCTACTCTCGCCCGACGATCTCCTGCGAAAAGAATGCGCGCGCGGTCAGGAGATTTGGTCGAAGTACCCGACGGTCTCCGGATACACGACCTCGACGACGCCGAGGCGGCCGAAGTACGTGCATTTGTGATACATCCCGTCGTACTGGATCGGCGTCCGCTGAATCATCGTCATCGGGAACCGGACTCGATCCTTGTCCTTCGTGTAGACGACCATCCGATCGAACCCGGCGCCGCCCGTCCCGATCGCTCCGCCGGCGCTCGCGCCGTTGCAGAACTTCGCCGGGAAGATGCGCAAGTTCCCCTTCCCTTCGCGGGCGAAGAGGTTGTTTTGCTCGATGTACGCGAGGATCGAGAGGTTGCCCGCGAGCGAGACCTTCTGCGTCGCGATGTACCCGTACGCCTTCGTCGGCAGGAGGACGTTCGACGGGACGATCGCGAAGGCGCTCGCGGCCCAAACGGTCGTCAGCGCCGTGTTGAAGTCCGTGAGGATCTCGTCCGGCGTCTTGTTCGTCCAGAGCGGCGAGCCGCCCGCCCCGTTCGCGACGTTCCCCGTGGACGTGACGAGCGCGTTGTTGACGAGCCCCTTCACCGCGAGCCCGACGTCCCCGAAGTAGACCTGCTCGTCCGTGTCCATCTGGTACTTCAAGTTCAGGCCCGAGAACTTCTGCTGGTCGATCGGCCGGCCGAGCTTCGCGGCGGACTCCAGCTCCAGGATCGTGTACTTCAGCTCCATCGCCCAGGGCGTCAAGACGTTCGCGATCTTCGCGACGTCAACGTTGATCCCCGTGATCTGGTCTGTCGCCTTCCCGGCCCACGCCTTTCCGGTCCCGATCCCGCTCCCCGTCCCGAGCGAGCCCGGGGAGGCGAACGTCGTCAGGGTGAACGAGGAGACGTCGTCGGCAACGGTCACGTCCTCGCGCACGTCGATGTCCCGCCCCCAGGAGACGGCGGCGAGCGGCTCGTGCATCGTCGGGTCGAGGCGCTCCAGCTCCCCGACGAGGAACGCGCCGGTCGAGTCGCAGGTCCGCCCGTCGTGCGTGACGACCCCGCCGCGCCCGCCGCCGGCGCCGTAGGAGATCGGCATCCCGGGATGAACCGGGATGTCGCGCTGCCACCCCCAGAGCGGGGAGCGGTCCATCACGGGAACCGCCCCGTCGTAGGTCATCATGTTGTCGCGCGTGAACGCGCGGACTCCGCGGGCGATTGGCCGCTCGCGCGGCTCGAAGGAGGTCTTCATCGTGGTGTCCTCTCGGGTGATGATTTCGGTTGTGAGTCTCGTCCGTCGTCAGCCGTCCGCGGATCAGCTGGTGACCACGAGTTCGACGAAGCCGCTCGCGTCCTGAGGGCCGTTGAACATGTACCGCGTCGGGGCGAGCGCGATCGTATTCCCGCCGCTCGCCACGGACTCGAAGCCGCCCTGCGTGTGAGTTCCCGCCGAGGCCGCGATCCAGATGAAAACCGCGCCGCCCTTCGCGGCCGTCGGCGCGTCCGACGGGAGCTGAACCGTCACGTAGCCCTGCCGCATGAGGTCGATCTCCCCGACCGCCGGCGGAGTCGCCGAGCCGAAGGCCGCGGCGCCGAACGCCCCGCCCGAGGCCGCCTGCTGCGGGAACGGGCGAACCGTGACGCCGTAGAGCGTGGTCAGGGCACCGTCGCCAACTCCGAACGGCCGAACGCCGTTCGTCCCGTCTCCGGCGACGACGCACGGGAAGCCGTAGCTCGCGACCGGCGTGTTCGACTGAAGCCCTGGCTCGATCGAGACCGGGTGCGTGCGGTTCACGTCCCCGGGGAAGCCGGCTCCCATCCGGAAGGCGAACGCCGCGTCGCAGGTAAACGCCCGGCCGCGGGCGATCGCGCCGGAGCCGAAGATCGCGGCGACGAGTTGGCTCAAGAGGGTCTTCTTCATGGAGGTGCTCCTCGGGTCTATGAGTGTGATGATTCCTTGGTTCGACTTTTCGCGCGCGCCCCGGGCGTTTATTTCGCGTACCCGTAGCACTTGGCGTGGAGCGCGTTCAGCTCGGCGCCGGTCCTCGGCGCCTTCGCCGGGCCGCCCCGGGACGGGTCGCGCTCGCCTTCTCCGCCGCGCGCGCGGAGCATGGCGTCGTTCGCGGTCTTCCTCATCGCAGCCGCCGAGCGGAAGAGCGTGCGGATCTCGCCACAGGGCATAGCGGCCAGGTCGAGCGGCTTCCCGCCGACGAGCTGATCGATCATCGCCCGGCCCTCGGGCTGATGATACGCGAGGTCGAGCGTCGTCCTGCGGAAGCCGCAGAGCGCGTCGAGCGTCTTCTTCGCCTCCATCGCCCGGTCGAACGTCGTCGACGGGCGGATGCCGGGGACGAGGACCTCGCCGAGCGAGAGCGCCTCGCGCCAGGCGTCCTCCAGCAGGGCCGAGTCCTTCGTCCCCGCCTTGATCGCCGCGTCGCCGGTCCCAGCTGGCGCCTCTTCCTTCAGGGCGCCCTCGGCCTTCTTCGCCTCCTCGCCGAGCTGATCCGTCTGGCCCTTCTCGCCGGGCTTGTAGCCGACCTTCTCCGCGATCCCGGCGACCATGTCGCCGATGCTCTTCATGCCGGTGCCGAACTCCTCGAACCGCTTGATGATCTCCTCGTCGGTCATCCTGCGGTCCTTCTCGCCGCCGCCCCCGAGGTGAAGGTGAAGCTCGTTCTCGCCGCCGGGTCCGCCGCCCTCGTCCCGCATGAGCATCGCCTCGGGCGAGTTGCTCGCATCCCCGAGATACTTTTCGAGCGCGTCGCCACCCTTCTTCATCGCCTCCTTCAGGCCGTCCGTGAACCGCTTGAACCAGTCCTGAACCTTGGCCTTATTGCTCCCGCTGGCGTCGTCGACGGTGCGGTGATCGAGCGTCCTCATGTCCGAGTCTCCTGTGGTCTTCCGGTCGCCGATGGAGCATCGCGGGCCGCAGCGACCAGAGTCGACCAGCGCGACGTGATTCCCGATCATGGTGTGCTGCCTCCCCTTCCCCGGCCCGGTCTCGTCGTACTTCGCGTCGTAGCCGCAGGAGACCTCGCGCTTCCCGGAGCGCACGTCGGCGATCGCCGAGGGCTCGCAGACGACGATGTCCCCGAGGAGGAGATCGCTCTGCATCCCGGTCCCGCGGCGCGTCGCGATCACGGTCCCGGTCGCGTAGAGCTTCCAGTTCTCGGGCGTGATCTCGACCGGGGGATGGTCGTTCACGACCGGCTTCCCGACGTAGCTGTCGACGTGCTCCTTCCGGAAGACCTCGTCCTCCTCGCGCGTGATCTGGACTTTCCCGTCGACCCCGGAGATGAGCGGCTCGTCGTCCTCGCCGATCAGTTCGCTCTCGGCGTACCACATGATCCCCGTCCGCGCGAGCGGCACGTCGTAGCAGACGAGGAAGCCCTCGGGGGTGACGGCCTGCTTCTCGCCGAGCTTCGCCGCCTCGTAGAAGCGCGCGCGGCGAGCGTCGATCGCGGAGGAATCGTCGCACGTGAGAGGCGGCCTCAATCGCATTGGCGGAAATCGCACAGGCGAATCGAGATATTCCCTGAGCGCTTTCCTGAATTGCTCGATCATTTGATCTTCCCCGCGCGAGCGTCGGCCTGAATCTCGGCCGCGACGCGACGCATGCCGGTCCGGAGTTCGCGGTGAACTTGACTAGGCGGCCACGCGCTCACGGACGAGTCCGCGGCGGCGAGGACCTCGCCGAGCGAGTGCCCGTTGCCATCAAGCACGCGCATGAGCGAAAGCTCCGACGAAAGGATCGCGAAGGCGTAGAGGAGCCCGAGCGCCCACGCAGCGGCCAGCGGCAAGCGCGAAAGCGAACGCCGTGAGCGGCAGGTGAAGCGGGAAAGAAAAGAGCGAAACCGCGCAGAGCGCGACGAGGACGTGCCACTCGACGGGTGCGTCATGCTTTGCTCCGAGGGCGAAGAAGGCGACCGCGAAGAACGGCGCCGAGAGCGCGCCGAGTTCGTGAACGAGTTGAATCGGCTCCGAATGAGCGTATCCGACCCAGGGGAGCGTCGCCGAGAACGCCCCGAGGCCGTGCCCGAGCCAGCGCGGATCGAAGAGCGCGTCCGCCCAGATGTCGAGCCGCGCCGCCGCGCCCGGCGTCCCGAGGACGAAGAGCGCGGCGGCGACGGTTACTACGGCAGTCACGGTGGAAAATGCGAGGACCTTCCGGCCGCGGTCGAAGAGCGCGATCGCGAGGACGACGGAGAGCGCGCCGACGACGGCGGTCGAGGACCCGAGCGCTGCGGCGACCGCGGCCCCGGGGATCGCCCAGACGAGGCCGAGGCCGATCGAGGCGACGATGGCGACCATCCCGGCCTCGGCGAGGAAGTTCTTGTTGACGAAGAGTCCGGCCGGCGGGACCGCCTGAAAGACGCCGTCGAATCCGAAGACCTGAGCGATCGCGAGCGCCGCGGAGGCCGAGACCCCGAGCGCGAGGCCGACCCAGACCTGGCGGAGGTCCGGCGTCGATGCGCCGAGCGCGAAGACGACGCCGAGAACGGCGAGCCGCGCGAGATCGTCCGCGCCGGTGAGCGCGTCGGGAGCCCAGAGAAGCGACGCCCCGGAGATCAGGAGCAGCGCGGCCGGAATCGCCCACGCCGCTCCGCCGACGCGATCCCGCGAAAAGAGCAAGACGCCCGGCGCGATGGCGGCGATCGCGGCCCACCTCGGGACGGTCGCAGGACCGATCATGCCGGGCCAGAACGCGAGCGCGACGACGAGGCCGAGCGCGAAGAGGGACCAAGCGAGCAGGCGAGGCTGATCTCCGACTCGCCCGGGCCGTTCCCGCCAGCCCGCCTGGGAAGACGAATTCACTGGAGCGAGCATCCGATCGTGCCGGTCACGGTCGCCGTCGACGTTATGGTCAAGCTCGTCCGCCACGTCCGGGCCACGGGATAGCCGATCGAGAGGTTCGCCGTCGTGACGATGTCGCCGCCGGCCGCGATGAAGCTCGTCGTCGCCGGTGTGGTCACGTTCGAGCTTGTGATGAGGTTGTAATAGACCCCGCTCGCCGCGTCCTTGTTCTGGATCGTGAACGTGCTCGTGGGCGCGCCCGTCGAGGTCGTCTGACGGAACACGCAGGTGATCCGCGTCACGTTGAACCCGGACTGATCCGCCGAGTTGAACGTCGCCGGCCCCTGCGCTGCCGTCAAGGTCTGAATCGCCCCGTTGTCGCGCGTGAGCGGCCCGATGATCTGGATCGCGCCCGCAGTCTGACCGAGCGCCGGTCCTTGATAGACGAGGAACCCGACCCAGGCCGCGACGAGAACGGCGATGACGGGCATGATCAGCAGGGCTTTCCAGGGCTTCGAGGGTCTCATTGACCGGGCCTCCGAGAGTTTTGAGGGCGCATCGCGGCAGACTATATCCGCAGCGCGGAGGGAACCGGGAAGTAGAAAACTATCCTACGGGGAATTTCGTACGGCAGAATCCGGCGGAACCCGGTTGAAACCGGGTTTTTTCTACGGGGTCGCGTCGATCGCGGCGAGCGTTTCGGCGTCGACAACGGAGTCGCCATAATTCAACGAATCGCCGAGTCGAAGCGCGGCATCCTTCGCGAGCGCTCCGCGCTTCTTCGGGATCGCTGCGACGATGGTAGGCGGAGACTTCGAGAAGTCTATCAGCGTCCAACCGCGGCTCGTACGCATGAGGTTGATCGGCAAGTCAGGTCCCCAGGAGTAGCCCGGCCGGTTCTTCACGCGATCTCCTCTGGCAGGATCGGCTCCGGATAACAACGGCAGTTGTAAATCGCGCCGGCGTGAGCGCGCTCCCCGTTCTCCCCGGCGATCGGCGGATCGTCCCAGGAGATCACCTTGCCTTCGAGCTTGCGGTGAATCGGCCGGACGTCGGCGTCGAGCGCGGTCCGCCAGATGTAGCCGACGCTCCCGATCGCCTCGGCGCGGACGCGCGCGACGTGACTCGACGCCCGCCCGATCTCGGTCCGCGCGATCAGGTTCGCGCGCGCCTTCGCGACGAGGCCGGTCCGCATGATCTCCTCGGAAACTTCCTTTGCCCGCGCGCCGGACGAGAGCGCCTCGATCGAGAGGCGGTGAACCCTCGCCGCCGCCTCCTCGGGGAGGCTCGTGATCAACTCGACCTGCTCCTCGCGGAGCGAGGCGAGCGTCGGCCTGATCGGCGCGCGCCGGATCGAGGACCTGATCTCCTGGCCCATCTCCGAGGCGAGCGAGTTCCAGGCGCGCTCGTCGCGGAGCGCGACGTCGGCGAGGGTCTTCTCGGCGACCGCGGCGGCCCATGGCCGGACGATGTCGCGATAGCGCCGGAGCGCCTCTACGAGCCGCGCGGGGGCCTCGACGACGCCGCGAGGAGCCATCTTCTCGACGATCCGCCCGACCTCGCGCGCCACTCCGCGGAGCTGCTTCGCGTATCGGCGCTCCGCGAGCCGGACGCGGAGCCAGCGCTCGCGGGTCGCCCGCCTCGCCTCGCGACGCCCGCGGAGGTCTAGAACGAGGGGTCGCGCGCCCACCGCTTGAACTCCGGCATCGACATCTCGTAGATCGCGCTAACGCGGCGCCAGGCGTCGTCCGAGTAGCTCGCGACGTAGTCGGCCGCCGCGCGGACGATCGTCTGATACCCGAAGAGAACCTTGTGCTCGTCGAACTCCCGAGTCTCGGGATCGACCTGCCGGACGACGAACACGCGGTCGCTCAGGGCGTTCGGGCCGACGAAGCAATCGAGCGGCTCGCCGTCCCCGCCGTCGACCCGGCGGACGTAGCCGTAATCGGCCGCGAGGACGGCTTCCCAGGATTCGCCGTCGGGCCCCACTCCGCGCCGGACCGATCCCTTCGGGTTCTCGATCACGACCTCGATCCCGTGAACCCGGAGCATCTCCCCGGCGGCGATTATCCCGGAGGTGAGGTCCACGTCGTCGAGGAAGACGCGGGTCACGCCAGCTCCATCAGGAGTTCCTCGTCGCGGCGCCGGTCTTCGTCCACACGCCGTCCTGCCGCGTGAGCCCGGTCGCGCGCGTGGTGGCGTTAGTCCAGTCGAGAAATTCGAGCGTGACTACGCCGGCGTTCAGGAACGCGAACACGTCGAAGGGCAGGTCGGTCGTGCGGCCGGTGACCGCCAGCGAGACCTCCGCCGACGGCACGCAGAGCTGCCAGTTCGCGCCGTCCCAGAGGGCGATCCGGTTGCCCTTGTACTGGCACAGGAAGATCGTCGCGAGCGCGGCATTGTCCGCCGTCATGATCGGCGTGGCGGAGACGCCCGACAGGCGGAAGTCGTTGGTCTTCGGATCGACCCCCAAGGCCGAGCCCGCGGCCTTCACCTCGCCGTTTGCCGTGTAGACGAACGGCGTCCCGGCCTCGTTGACGACCAGCGCCTCCTTCGGCAGCAGGGTGATCGGTCCGAGGTCCTCCGTGGTGACCGGGCCAGCGGTGACGCGCTGGAGCGTCACCGCGTTGGAGACTGTCGCGTGCTTGTTCTTTGCGCCGATCCGCTTGGCCCTGCGCCCGAGGTTGGCGCCGGCGGGGCTGAGGATGTCCGTCGTCGCCGCGGCGATGATGTTCGTCACCTGGCTGCCGATCGAGTCCACCGGGGGCGCGCCGGTGGTCAGGTCCCAGATGGCGTAATCGACGCTGACGTCGAGATTGCCGGCCGCGGAGCTAACGAGCTGCAGCTTCTCCGTTGCGCCCTTTATCTGGAACACGATCGTCAGCGACCGCGATCCGCGTTCTTTTTCTTCGCCGCTTCCTCGGCGCGGGCCGAGGCTTCCTTTTTCGCCCTGCGCTGCTGCGCGGGATCGAGCGAGGCGTCGGCGAAATCCTTCACCGCCCCGAGGGCGGCCTTGACGCGCTCTAGTGGCTCGTCATCGTGATCCGCGATCGAGCGGACGGCCATCTTCGCGATCTCGACTTTTCTCTCAAGATTCATGCGTTCCCCGCTGTGATGCGAAACCCGTTCCCGGTCGCGCCCGTTACCGTGACGATCTGACCGACGGCGATGTTGACGTTGTCGACCGTCATGTCGCCCCCGCCTCCGGTCGCCGTGACGTTTCCCTGAACGTGGCAGGTCGCCCCGGTCGAGTCGTAGATGCGGAAGCTCGCCGCGTTCCCGGCGCCGGTAGCAGCCGCAGACCACGCCCCGGTCTTGTCCTTCACGCCGGCGGCGGCGTTCGTCATCCAGTCCGAGGGGAGCGTGATCGTCACGAGCAGACCCGCCGGGTCCGCAGCCGCGCAGTTCGCGGGCTCCGCGCCGGAGAATATCTTCAGGAGCGGTCCGGTCCCGATCGTCGTCTCGACGGCGTCGAGCTTCGCGTTTTGGACGCCGACGGAGTACTGATACAGCGCGAGGCGCAGCGGCCAGAGCAAGAGCGAGAGCAAGTTCTTCATCATGGCGGATTCTATTCCTTGTGCTCGATGTTCCTCTCGATGATCTCGCCCTCCACGTCGCGCTTGATCGTCTCGCGCGTCGATTTCGGGTGCCCCTTGACCGTGAGCGAGACCGGGACCTCGACCCTCGGCGCGGCGGCCGGCGCGACGTGAACCTGCGCGCCCTCGACCGTCACGGGGACCTTGACCTCTGGGGCCGCCGCTGGCTGAACCTCGACCCGCGTGTCTCCCTCGTGAACCGTCACGGCGGCCGGCGGGACGACGATCGGCTCGCGCTGCCGCGAGAGCGCGTCGGCGAGCACGCGGTTCGAGGCGGCGAGCGAGTCCATGGCCTTGGCGTTCGCGTCCTGCGCGCGCTGGAGCGCGTCCCGAACCGCCGCGTCCCGGACCGCCGTGACGCCGTCGTCCGCGTGCTCCGCGGCGCCGTTCGTCTTCTTCTTCGGCGGCGCCCCGGCCGATCGAGCGGGGGTCTCGATCGGCTCTCCGTCCGGCCCGAGCGCCTCCTCGCCGCGCGGGGCGAGTTCCTCGTCGGCCTGCGCGATCTCCGCGTCCGTGATATTCGAGAAGCGCCCCGTGACGTGCGAGGACTGCTTCAGCTCGCGCATCGCCGTCGCCTGCGACATGAAGCCCCGCTCCTCGGCCGCCGCGATCGAGCGCCCGTCGGTCTCGGCGATCTCCGCCTTCTCCTTCTCCTGGAGCTGCCAGAGCGACCGGAACTGAATCCAAAATCCGTCCGGGAGCTTTATCCCCGCCGAGCCAGCAAGCGCGCGGTAGACGCGCGTCATCGGGACCCGGAAGCTCGTCTCCTGCCGCGCCTTGATGTTGTCGTAATAGGTCCGGAGGTCGGACTCCCCCGTCGAGTTGAGCCCCGCCGGCGCCTGCCCGAGGAGCCGCACGAGCGGGATCTGGAGCGCCCCGGCGACCTGCTGCGCGAACGCGATCATCAGGTCGGCGAGGCCGGCGAAGACGGTCCGCTCGGTCCCCTCGAACTTGTCCTTCATGTCGAGCAGCGTCATCCCCTCCATCGTCTGAAACCGCCGGAACATGTCGACGTAGCGGAGGAGCCCCTCCAGAGGCTTCCCGCCGGCGGCGATGATGTCCCTCAGGCCCTCGATCTGATACGTCCGGAGGTACGCCTTGTACGCGAGCTGCGCCGCCCCCGTCGTCGTCGAGTCGAAGGCGACCATGCGGTCGTAGAGGCGCTCGATCTCGCTCTCGCCCCAGAGCTGCTCGATCAGGCGCTGATAGTACGAGAGTTCGATCCCCTGAAGCCTCATTACGCGCGAGTGATGAATCCTCTGCCCGAAGAGCGCCGGCGCGTCCGCGAGCACCTTGTAGAACTTCGGGAGCCCGAGGTCCGGCCCGAGGTCCTGAACGAGGTCGTTCAAGCTCGGCTCGACCTGCCAGCGGTCGAGAACGAAGAGCCCCTTGAACTGATTCCGCCCGACGGTCTCCACGCGGAGCGGCGTGTCGAACCTCTGCCCCTCGACGAGCATCACCGCTATCGCCCCGCCGAAGAGCCGCGCCCACTTGACCGTCGAGCAGGAGTTCGGCCAGACGCGGAGCGCGACCGCGAGTTCCTCGATCTTCCGGATGTCCGTCGGGTCGAGGTCGCTCTGAAGCTCCACGCCCATCTTCGTCATGTCCTCGGCGATGATGTCGACCGCGACCCCGCCGAGCCAGGACCCGCGGTGAATCCACTCCAGGAGCGTCCTGATCCGCGTGATCGGGTTGAACCCGTACGTCGCCGACGAGAGCGGGTTGTCCGCCCCGATCCCGAGCTTGTGCTGGAAGTTGACGAACGAGTCGCTCGTCGCCGCGTCGGCGAACTTCGCCACGTTCGAGTCGCGCGCCTTCGCCGCCTCCTTCCGCGCTCGCGCGTCTGCGCGCCGCGCGTCGAGCGCCACGCCTCTCACGGATCGCCTCTCGGTCGCCACGGGCTCAGGTCCTCTCGATCACGGCGCCACGCCGTAGTATTTCAGATATGCGACGCGCCAATCGCCGACGAGCGCGAGGCGCGCCTCTCGGAGCCCGATCTTGCCCGAGCACACGTCGCGGCGGAGCCGGTTCTCCAGCCGGTCCTTGAGCCGCGCGTTCCACGGGCTCCCCGCGATCGGCTGAGGCCATAAGTTCTGAACCTCGTCCGCCCCGCCGAGTTCGCGCGGGATCAAGTGATCGACCTCGCAGCCCTCGGCGCCGCACGCCGGGTCGTCGCGCCCGGAGAGGCCGTAGGAGGCGAAGACCGCGTGCCTCATCGCCGCCGTGACGTGCCGCGCGTCGCGGCCCCACTTCGTCGCGCAGATCGCGACGAACGAGATCGGGCGCGTCGAGCCTGGGGTCTTGAACAAGTCAGGCACGTCGCGAGCGAACGGCCGCGCGGACGCCGCGATGATGGCGAACCCTCCCGGGCCAGCGAGCGCGATCGACGAGGAGAGGAGCGCTAGGAGCAGGGCGACGAGCCTCATGCGAGCCTCTTCTTCTTCGCCTTCTCCGCCGGCGCCGTGGCGACCTCCCCGTTCTGAACCGTCCCCGCCCAGCCGCAGGCGTCGTCCTCCTCCGCGATCGCCGGGGCGAGCGTCAAGGAGTCGAGCGTCTTCCCCGAGACGACGCGCCAGCGCTTCGGCTTCCCGAGCTTGTTCTTCCCGATCTCCGGATCGACCGGCGCGCCCCAGAACCAGAGCCGCGCGCGGTGCGCGTGCGCCTTCCCGCGCTCCGCCGTCGCCTTCGGGCACGCGAACTGAACGCCGTGCGCCTCCGCGAACGTCTCGACCGGGATGACCCAGTGAGCGACCTTCGCGCCGGGGTTCAGCCTGAGCGCCTCGGCGTGCGGCTCTCGCGCCTCGTACCGGATGAACGTCGCTTCGAGATCGGAGAGCTTCACGATGCTTTGACGTCGGAGACGCTCAGCGCGTCGAAGACTTCGGCGACCTCGCGCGGGTCGCTTGCCCGCGCGTCCCGCCACTCCGAGAACGCGGCCACTTCCCAGCGACCGCCTCGGCCGATTCGCCTCGCGCGAGGTCGCCGGATCTGAACGACGAGCTGACCCATGAAGTTGCCGCGGAGGCGCACCTCGGGCGCGAGGATCGGTTCCAAATTTTCGGCCACGCGCGCTATCTTATCAACTTTCGGCGAAATGCCCAGGAGACCACCGCGGAGCGCGTCGAGCAGCCGGTCAAGTTCATGATCCGAACGAGCTGATTGGTCACCGCGGCCTCGCTCGTGTTCATCAGGAGCGCGATGTCCTCGTTCCGCTTCCCGTTCGCGATGTACTGGACGATCTCGACCTGCTTCGGCGAGAGCGCGCTCGGCGATTCCCCGCGCTTGAACTGCCCCGTCGAGGGATCGCGGCCGTTCATCCGGCGAGCTTCGCCCACGTCGCGAGCCCCCCGCGGTGCTGGATGTACCCGTCGAGCCCGTAGCGGATCGCGTCGATGTAGTCGTTGTGCGCGTCGATGATGATCGGCAGGACCTGCGGCGCGTTCGTCTCCGGGTCGATGACGCGCGGGTCGACTTTATACGAGTACGTCCCCGCGTTGCTCTCGGTCCGCACGCAGCGCGGGTGAATGACGATGACGTGCCCGCGGAGGTGCGTGATCCCGTCCTCGACCGACCCGTTCCACTTCTCGGCGGCCGAGGCGTTGAACCCCTTCCCGCGGAGGAACGAGATCGTCTCCGGGCGCGCCGAGTCGCACTTGATCGGCCACTCCCGCGCGCCCGGGACCGCGTCGTGAAGCGCCGGCAGCTCCTCCGTGTCGACCCCGGTCCCGCCGACCTCGTGCTCGACGAAGATCCGCGGGTAGTCGGCGAGCGGGTCGCCCGGCTCAATCAACCCCAGTTCGCGGCAGCGCTGGTTCGAGAGCACGAAGAACCGAACGATCGCCGCCGGCGAGTTCGCGAAGCCGAAGTCCTCGCCGAACATCAGGCGCTCGGCCTGCTTCCAGAGGTCGTCGGGGAACTCCTTGACCCGGAACCGCCCGCCGAGGATCACGGCCGTCGAAATCTTCCGCGGCTCCCCGAGCCAGATGTGCCGATAGACGAGCGGATTCGTCTCCCGGTCGTGCTCCATGAGCGCCCGAAGCCGCGTCGGGAAGAACGGGTTCTCCGTGTAGTTGACCTTGTGAACGATCGCCCCGGGCGGCGGGTTCGTGACGAACCGCGTGTGCGTCGCCGAGGTCTCGTCCGTGACGTTGAACGAGACCCAGACCTCCGAGTCTGGGAGCCGGAAGACGGTCGCGAGGAGATCGAGCCAGGACTGCTCCGTCGTGTTCTGCGCCTCGTGAACCCAGGTGATCTTGACCGCCTCCGTCGACTTGATCTCCTCCGAATTGTGGTGCAGGCCCTTGAAGATGAACTCCGTCCCCGCGTAGGATCGGATCGACTTGTCCGTCACGTCGAACTGCGAGTCGAGCCCGAGCCGCGTGATCATGTGCCTCAGCACGCGGTGAACCGAGTCCGCGATCGACTTCTGATACTCGCGCGTGCAGAGTACGATCATCGCCTCCTTGACCGCGCGCTTGAGGAGCGTCTCGGCGAACGCCCAGTCCTTCGCCGCGCCGCGCCCGCCGTAGAAGACCTTGTACGGCGCCGGGAGAAGGAGGTCGTGGAACACGTGCTCCGGCCGCTCCACGAGCGACTGGTAGCTCCGGACCATCTCCCGCCTGCGCCGCTCGCCGGCGACCGCAGCTCCGAGCGCCGCGAGCGGCAGGGCGGCTTCTTCTAGGATCGCCTCGTCGACGAACATCGGCGCGCGACTAGTGAAGGTGCGCCTCCGAAATGAACGAGCGCCCGCTCTGAGGCGGCTTCGCAAGGCCCATCTTCACGGCGAGCGCCCAGACGAGGTCGGCGAAGCGGTCGATCCACTGATCCGCGATCCCGCGGCGCGTCTGTCGCTCGACTTCGCAGAGCGAGCACGCGCGGGACTTCGGCCCGAAGTCGCGGAGGAGTTCGACCGCGTGAGCGTGGATCTCCAGCCAGCAGACGACGTAGGGATCGAAGTCGCCCTCGTTCCGCATCTCCCCCGAGAGCCAACGGTTCGCGAGTTCCTTCGCGCGCTCGGGCTTTACGAGCCGCCAAAGGTCGCGCTTCTGAAGGGCGGCTTGAAGCCGCTCCCTGTGAACCTTGCAGATGCTCACGGGCCCCCCTAGCCCCCGGAGCCGACCTTCCCGACCGGCGCATCGGTCCCGCCGGCAGCCGCGTGCTTCTTCGCCACCTCGGCGTCGAAGTCAGCCTGCCGTACCACGTTCCTGGCTTGGATGATCTCGGAAGCAACAGCCGGATCGTCCAGCGCCTCTTGAAGCTGAGTAACCGCCGTTTTGAGCGAGGCGACGTCGGCGTCGAGGAGTTTGACCGCGTTCCGGACTTCGACCTCGAACTCGGCGAGCGCCCTCTGCGCCTCGTCGAGGTGAGCGACGAACTCGCTCTGCAACAGGGCGATGTGCTGCGCGAGCAAGTCGGGCTGCCCGTGGAACAGCTTCTGCTCGACGCGGGTGCGAAAGTCCTCCAAGCCGTGGCCGATCTCTTCGAGCTTCGTCTTCAGGTTCTCGAACATGGGTACTGCGCTCCTTTCCGGGTTGGTCAATAGTGCCTCGCGAGGATCAAGTTCGAGACGTAGTATCTCCCACCTCGATCGAGGTCCACGTTGAACGAGACGATGAACCCCGCCGTCTTCGCCGCGTCCATTTGAGCCGCGAGCGCTTTCAGCGTGACCTCGATCTCGGCCCTGATCTTCTTCGCCTCTTCGACGTTCTGCTCGTCGGCCCGCTTCATCTGCAAGACGACGGCCGAAGGGTCTTCATCATGCGCCACGCAATAGACGGAACTCACGAGAGCTTGTTCCTGGCAGTCGATGCGCGCGCACTTCATATTCGATCTAGCCAAGCTAGGAAACGACATACCCAACTAGCGTGACGCCCGTCTACCACAAGACCGCAAGCGGCGCAGACTATTCGAGGCGACGGAGGAACGGGCGGGGCGGGGATCATTAGCTATTCTCGCTACCTTCGCCGGCGGAGGCGCTCACCATCCCGATCTTCTGCATCAGCCCGAGGAGCGTGTCGAACTCCGCCTGCGAAAGCGCCTGAAGGCTCGCCGCCGCGCGCTTCACGAGCACCTCGATCGAGCCGCCATCTTTCCCCGTGTGCTCCATCGTCGCGAGCCTGTGATGCATGTACGGCGCGGCGTCCTTCGCGATCTCGCAGGCTTCTCGCATGAGTCGCCGGTCGAATTCCTTCGGCTTGCGCTCCTTCCGCTGCCTCTGATCCTTCGACTTCTTCGCGGTCGGGTCGAGGGTCGCCTCATCCCAGAGCGCGCGCATTGTCCTCATCATCACGTCGACGGGGAGGACGCCGCCGTCACGCGCGTACTGATCCGCTCGGCGCCGAGAGACGAGCGTGGTGGCCTCGGGAGGACGTCCCGCACCAGGTCTAGCACCGCCCTTGGGCATGATAGATTTATTTCAACCAAGCACTTGTCACGGGGCCGATTCTACTCCGGAACCGTTCGAGGGCGAATCGAACTGCCGCTCGACGGCGTTCCTACCTCGCGCGCAGCGCGGGTCCGAGCGAGCGCGCGCTCCATCTCCGGGGAGACGCGGAGCGGGACGAACGGGCGCTCGGCGGGCGGCGGAACCGGATCGGCGAGCGGCTTCCCGACGAAGCCGGTCACGAGCCGGGTCGAGGCGCCGAAGTCATCTGGCAGGGGCAGCGCGAGCGCCTTCGCGATCGCTCGGGCGATCGAGGCGATGCCGCACTGGGGCGAGAGGTTCACGCCGTGAATCAGCGAGAGCTTCTCGCGCGCGGCGCGCCGGACCGACGGGGGGACCATGATCAAGAGGCCGTGCTTCGCCCTCGACGTCGATCCGCGCCCCCGGCGAGGACGCGGCCCGCCGATTCGCCCGCGCGGCGGGGCGTCGAAGTCCAGATCGTCAGTCAAGGGCGCCTCCTTCCGAATCGTTCGAGGCCGCGCGATCGGAACGGCCGAGTTCGACCCGAACCGGGACGATTTCCGATCCCGGCGGGCACAGCTTCATGATCTCTTCGGCGTCGACCTTCGTCTGAAAGACGTGCGCCGGCCTCCGCTCGTTCACAGCTCCGGGAGGCGACCAGACGAGATTCGGCGGTCGCGTCCCGATGTCGAGCGCGCAGAAGTAGAGCCCGCGGTGCTCGATCGCGAAATGCGTGGCCGGCGACGCCGAGCGTTCTCGATCGCGAAGCGCAGCAGCCTTGAGCGCGGCCTTGACGTCCTCGACGCTCGTCGTCCCCTCGGCACACGGATCGACCATGATCGCGTAGAGTTCGTTCAGGAAGTCGGCCACCGCGTTCGTGTGGTTCGCGAACCGCTCCTGAAGATGCTTCACCTGACCGAGTTCGGCGCTGCCATCCGGCGAGCTGCAGGCGACGAGCGCCGAAAGTTCCGACCAGACGCGGTTCGCCTCGGCGAGGGACCCCTCCAGCGCCGCGATCCTCTGATCGATGGGGCGCCAGCCGGGGCGGAGGTCGTCCAGCTCGCTGGCATAGAAGCCCTCGGCGAGCAGCCGCGCGTGCTGACGATCCTGCGCGCCGCTTCCGTACCGCTTGACGTAGGCGATCCATGCCTCGTCCCAAATGGCGCGCGAGACGGTCAGGCCGCGGGTCCCGCAAATCGGCACGCGATCTTTGTCGGGCGAAGTCATCGAGGAGCGAGGTCGTCGACCTCGTTCAGCGCGCCGGTCATTTTGGCGATCTTGTACAGATTCCCGCTCCGCAGCCAAAGTTCCTGACGGCTCAGGGCGCGGTTTCGCTCGGCGTCTTCTCTGGCCCCGCGCGAAGTATTACAGCCGTGACACGCGGCGACGAGGCGCCGCTCGTTGTCCCGCGGCGGGATTCGGCGGGTCGGATCGAGCCGCGACCGGAGGTGATCGATCGTGCAGGCGTTCGGCGGCAGGCGACCCGACTTCGCGCTCGGCTCGACGAGGACCATCGGCCGGCGGCACCAGTGGCACAGTCCGTCCTGCTCGTGCCAGAGGACGACGCGCTTCTTCGACCAGCCGTTCTTCGAGGTCGCGATGAACCGCGCCGCTTCCATCGGGAGCTTCCTGCCGAGTACCACGAGGACTGGCGCGGGTCGCCTCGCCTGACGGACCCGCTTCGATGGCGCGTCGGCGCTCGGCGGCAGAGCCAACCCCGCGCGGCGGAGCGCGTCGGAGATCAGCGGATAGCGCCGGACGGAACTCACGATCGATAAACCGCATGACCAGGCCGGGCGCCGCCGAGGATCATCTCGCGCGTCTCGCGGAGGCGCCGCGCCGAGCGCCGCGCCGCTCGCGCCTCCGGTCGCTCGGGCCGCCTCGGGAGCCCGAGAGCTTGCTCGATCGACCACTTGGCGAGCCGCCTGTAGAGTCCTTGGTAAGTCAACCCGAGTTCGCGGGCCCAGGCGCGCACCGTCATGCGACGCCCGTCGAACTCGTAGGTCTTGGACCATGACTTCCTAGATGAAGAGTCCCTGTTGCTCATCATAGCTCTCAGACGCGACGTTCTTTCGATACCGATCGTACTCCTCGAACGGCGCGCTCTTCCAGACGAAGCCGTTCGCCCAACGGACTACGTCGGCGAGCTTCTGGGCGGTCCAGTCGAAGCGCACGTGCGGCTCTCGATGCAACGAGGAGAGCTTGATGTACGGTTGGACGTGCGGCTCGCAGCCCGCGTCGATCACTTCTTGGATGCGCGCCATGCATTCGGCATATGGTTCGTTTCCGATCAGGACGTAGACCCGCTTTCGCTTGGGTCGCTCGGCTTCGAGCATCTTCATCACACGGCGCACTTGAGGTCCTTCCTTCATCTCGTCGTAGGCGAAGCGCCACGGACCCCCGCCAGCGTTCAGGAGCGGCTTCCAGCGCCGATAGACCTCCTCGGTGAACGTGATCGGCTCGAATCCGGAGTTCGCGTCCCGGAGCGGCATGCCCACTTCTTGATAGCGCCGGATAATATGATCCTGGTAGTCGGCCGGCAGGGCCGACAGATTGTTGTCGCAGAGGACCGGCCGCACCGGGAAGTCTGGCAGCAGCGTAAATTCGCGCCCTTCCATCGCCGGGACGATACAGAACCAACAGCCGACTGGACAGCCGCGGCTCGCAATCGTCGCGTCCGGATTGTGGCGCGCGATCGCGTCCGGATAGTCGGCTCGGATCTCGGCCACGTCAGCGAGTTCGTGCTTCATCTTGCTCAGGAACAGCGCTGGCCCACCCGCGATCACCCGCCGACCGCACGCCTTGGCGAAAAGCGCGCGTGAGTACGCTTCGTCGAGCTTCCACGTGAAGGCGATCGACAGGAACGTCGTGTCGCCTTCCTGCCACTCCGCGAGTCCCCCGATCCATTTCCCACTCAAAATGGCGCTGCGGAGAGCAGGTCGGCGGTCGCCATCGCCTCGGCCGGTCCCGGGAGGCCGACCTCGTTGAGCGAGAATCTCGCCCTTTCCGGATCGTAGCGCCCGATCGAGACGAGCAGCCGACCGTCGCTGACCGGATTCCCGCGGAAGACCTCCTCGCGGTCGAAGAGCGAATCGTCGGCGATGACGCCGGCGAGCTTCAGCGAATCCAGGACGAGCTTCCAATAGTTGTCAAGGTCGAACCGCCGCGCGCCGAACGACGCCGGCGGGTAGGCGAGCATGACGACGTCGAGGCGCCCGGAGAGCCGAGGCGGGACTTGATGCCCGCGACGGACCTCGACCGTTACGCGGTGCTTGTACGCCTTCGCCTCGTCGGAGCCCATCCGCGCCATGTAGACTTTCCCCGCCTTCGGTCCCTTCTTCACCTTCGCGCGCCGGTTGACATATTGCTCGTTGAGCGACGGTGGCCACGGGAGACAATAGATGAAGCGGTCGCTCACGTGCCGCGATCTACCGCCGAATAATACGTCACGAGGAATCCGCGGCGCTCGGGCGAGAACACGACCGCCTTTCGCCGGAGCGCCGGGAGGCCGCCGAAGTCGATGCGCGCCTTCGCGAGCATCGCGTCGTGCCGATCGGGCTCAAGCGGCCAGCCGAACGTCGCGCAGCGCTGAACTTCTGCGAGCGGGAAGCACAGCTCGATCGCCCATAGCGCTTCGCGGTTCGAGACTTCGGGGACCCTCGGGATCGAAATGGAGTCCCAGCGCTCCAACTCCCCGAGAACGAAGGCGCCGAGCGAGTCGATCCGCTTGGCGTTGAGCCTCTCGGCTTTCCACCGCGCCCCCAAGTAGAAGCCGAAGAGAAATCCGCCGATCATTCCGAGAGCGATGGCGAGTGGCTGAAAATTCATGCGACCTCCGGCGGCCCGTAGCGGTGCCGTCTCCCGTCCTCGCGCCGCGTGATGCGCCCGATCTTTGCGAGATAGCACAGCGCCATCATGATCCGCTTTCGGCTGTGAGATCGGCGGAACTCCTCGCTGATCTCCGCGACCGAGAGCGGCCGGGTCGCGCGCTCGACGAGTTCGATGATCTTCTCGTGAAACTCCGTCACGCGCTGGCAGGCGTACGCGGAGAGGTCCGGCGCCTCGTGAACGCGGACCCGAGTCGCTTCCGGGACGTGCCCGCGCGGTGCCCGAGGCTCGCAGCCGGCGAGGTCGCGCGAAACGACGTCGCTCCCTGGAATGAGGCATTGAGCGAGATTCAATGCCGCCTCGTCGTCCCGTCGGGACTCGCGCGCGAAATCTCTGCCGCAGTTTCGAGAAGCGAAGGAACTAGATTAACGTTCTTCGCGTTCGTGACGACTTCGACGAGACCGGCTTCGTCTTGGGTGACGATCACGATTGCAAGCGGCTTTCCAAAAAGTCGCGCAAGGAGCGCAGATACTTCGGAGCGAATCGCCTGAGCTTGCTCGTCGGTCACGCGAGCCTCAGGAAAAAGAACGCAGTGACGATGGCCGACCCGATCGCGCCGGTCGCCAAACCCAAGATCCAGAAGAGCCAAGCCGATGCTCGCGCGCGTTCGAGCAATCCTCCGGCGATCACGCTCATCATCAAGAGGATGCCGACGAGGATTATGCCTCCAGCCATCATGCGAGCCTCGCGAGGCGAGCTTCCCAGGCACCGTTGTGATCGCGGTAAAGGTGCTTGTCCGGACCGACTTCGGTCGCGCATTTCGGGCAGAGCGGTTCGTCGCAAGTCTTGTTCGGATTCTTCGGCGTCGGCGTCTTCCAGTCGCAGAGCAGCGTCGAGACGTTCCCGCAGCCGCAGCGAATCTGGCGCGCGCCGGCCGAGCAGACGATGGCGACGCCGCCGCCCGGGAGAGGCATCTTCGAGCATTTCATGCGCCGTGCCGATACCCGAAGGTGACCGTGGCCGTGATCGCGAGCGCGGAAAGCCAATATGAAACGTCGGCCCAACTTCCGGCGAACGCCCAGCGGACGGAGTTCAGAAAATACAGCGTCATGATGACGTAGTTGAAGATCCGCGGATCGAACAACAACGCCGAAAAGTTGACGCTCACGCGAGCCCCGCGAGTTCGAGCGCGTTCACGTCGTTCCCGGTCACGGCGCAGCGCTTCCGGCCGCGCTCCACGAGGACCGGCGGCTCGGCGCGGAGGAGTTCGTTCACGCGCCCGCAGACGACGTTGATCCCGAGCGCGAGATCGCGCGCGAGTTCTTGCCGCGTCGCGCGCAAGCCCGGCGTCGCCTCGAAGTGCATCACGACGACTAGCTGCTGAGCGGTCAACTTCCCCGAGGCGCGATGAGCCTGGTACGCCTCGATGCTCGTCGCCCTGACGCCGCTCAGCCTCGCCTCGCCCAGGTCCAGCGATGGATCTTCCCCTCGACCGGCTCGCCCTTCGGGAGGACGAGCGTCTCCAGCGCTCGGAGCGGCCCGAGCTTTCCCGGCCTCGTCGAACGGCCAAACCGGAGCCGCAGGACGAGATACCGCCGGCCGGTTGACGTCCCCACGGCGTCCCCCGGCATCGGCGCCAGCCCGTCCCACCACAGGACCGACAGCACGCTTCGCTCCCATGCCCTTTTCATT
>Ga0137384_10001187_pt1 | contig 20545 bp, 18 predicted proteins | sample SagtaG_2_FD_104922 | JGI IMG/M metagenome (GOLD analysis project Ga0137384, IMG submission 104922) | Vadose zone soil microbial communities from Sagehorn Ranch, Mendocino, California, USA - Sage2_R_60_16 metaG | ecosystem: Environmental > Terrestrial > Soil > Vadose zone | place: USA... | reverse complement strand
CTATGCACATTATGAAATCTTAACAGAGATTACATGATCTTCACCAAATCATAATATTAGCTCCAGATAGATAGCTATCGATATCATGATATATTGATGCTCATGAATTCTCTTGTTTAGATAAGTAGTCTATCACCTTGCTCAGTACACAGTGTGTACTAGTATACCTTAGGAAGGGAAAAACACTGTTATGAACGACAAGAATAAAAGCATTAAGATTGCGTTTTTAACTTCAACCGATCCAGAAGATAAACGCTCATGGTCAGGTATCTTTTATCACACTGCTCAGGCTCTGCAAAGGCATTGCGGTGAGGTCATATATATGGTTTCGACGGACACTAAAAAGAGTGCAGGTAAGGCAACCTTTTATAAAAGGTTACGCAACCTACTGAGGAAGTTCTCATTTGCCAGGAAGTATTTTGTGTATAACTATCGTGTCTCGCTTGCCAGGAAATTTGCGGCTTTTGCTGCTAAGAAGCTTCTCGAAAACCCTTTTGATGTCGTTGTGGCTCCGGCAAGCTTAACAGAGGTAGCCTTTTTGGATACCGACATTCCTATTGTGCTGGTAGAAGATGCAACATTCGCATTACTTCATAACTACTACCCTCAGTATTCGAATCTTACGCAAAGCTCAGTTCGTACCATGAATGCTATCTCGCAGAGAGCTATCAATAAAGCAAACTTGCTCATCTACTCCACAGAGTGGGCGGCACGCTCCGCAGTCGAGGATTATCATGCAGATCCGCAGAAAGTACATGTAGTGCCTATGGGAGCAAATTTTGAACATATTCCCTCTAAAGAGATCATCCAAGAAAGGAAAAAATCTGATCGCTGCCGTCTGCTTTTCGTGGGCGTTGACTGGCAAAGGAAAGGCGGTCCAACTGCTTTTGAAACGCTCCTCAGCCTGGAGGAGATGGGTATTGAAACAGAGCTAATTATATGTGGTTGTACTCCGCCGAACTCGTTTCACCATAAAAGCATGAGGGTCATCCCTTTCCTGGATAAGAACGATGAAAGTCAACGCAAGGAACTAGAGCACCTCTACCTTACGTCAGATTTTCTGCTTTTACCGACGAGAAGTGAATGTTTTGGCCTGGTTTTCTGTGAGGCAAATGCGTTTGGGCTTCCTGTCATTACAACAGAGACCGGCGGTGTTCCCGAAGTAGTCAGGAATGGTGAAAATGGATTTGTTCTTCCATTTAATGCAAGAGGCGTCGAGTATGCTCGAGTGATTGCCAGGATATACCGAGAAGACGAGCAGTATGCTGAACTGGTGAAATCGAGTAGAGCAGCTTATGATACTCGCCTGAACTGGGATAATTGGGGGAAGACTGTCAATGCACTTATCACTGAAATGCTTCACCGAGCAAGTGACAATGAGATCTCTGATGCGTCCTCACTAATCCATTGAAGACTCCCTGCAATATTGTTGCTGCTCAGACATTAGAAGGAGACGCTAGCAATGAAATTACTTCAAGTTGTGTGGAACTTTCCTGATACGGTGATGCAGCCCTTCGATATGTATTATTTCTATTGGCCATTGCAAGAGGCTGTAAGACGAGGTTGGGAGGCCGAAGTACTAACCTTTCAGGTGGATAGTAAGCAATCTGCCGAAGAGATAATTGATGGTATTCGTGTTCGACGTTGCCCTGCCGGAGGGCGTAAGGGTAAGCCCTTTTCATGGCCTTTTATTCATGCTCTGCTTACCACCGATGCTGATATCATTCACTGTCACGGCTATGGTGAAGGGCGCAGCGAACTGAGTATCCTCACTGCTCGATTACGCGGACGCAAAGTGATCTTCACGCCTCACTTTCATGTCTACCCATACCGCCGTCCCTTGCGCGAACTCTATGACAAGACCTTCGGGCGTTTCTTCTTCAACTTGAGCGATCGCGTAATCATGTTCACAAACTACACCTATCAACAATTGCAAGCACTCGGAGTGAAAACTGAGCACCTGCGAGTTATACCCCATGTGTCTCGTCCGGACATTCTTGCCACGAGCATGGGTGATGAAGAGACAGGGAAGCTTCTTCGGGAAGCCGGGGTAACTGGTAAGCCTCTCATCTTAGGCGTAGGGCAACTTATCGAGCGCAAAGGCTGGGAATACACGGTGCGCTGTCTTCCTTCCATCATTGCTCGTTTCCCTGAAGCAAAGCTGCTCATCGTCGGACCTTCGCAGCCAGCAGAGCCTGAGTTTCGTCAACGGCTGCTACAGATTGCAGCAGAACTCGGAGTTATTGATCACATACAGATTTTACAAGATAACACGCCCGAATTCATTCAAGATGCCTATCGTTCAGCAACTATCTTGACTCATCCCTCGTTTGTCGAAAGCTTTGGTATGGTACTTTTGGAGGCAATGACAGCCGGCATCCCAGTGGTAGCGCATAATGGGACTGGTATTCCCTGTATCATTGACAATGGAGTTACAGGTTACGTATTGGATGTACGTGATATATCAAAATATACGGATGCACTTCTCTCGCTTCTCACTGATTCTATGCTCCGTCAGCGCATGGGACAAGAAGGGCGGCAACAAGCGGTAACCCGCTTTGGCCAGGCCAGGGTGGCTGCGCAATTGTTTGCGCTCTATGCGGAAGTGTTCGACGCTGCCAATCACGATGTCAACGCTCAACCCCATCCAATCGAGTCGATTGCTGAACAAACGGCGTCTGTGTCTGCTGAATAAAGGGTGATAATCATGGAAATGAAAGCCTATCTAGAGGGCATTGCCCGCAAATGGTGGCTACTTGTCCTGGTACTTGTTCTATCTTTTGTGGTTGGGAATAGCATAGCTGTCAATACGACAAAGCAATACACCGTTTCAACGTCTGTTTTGATCAATGATACACTGTTAGCCACTATAGCAGTGCCAAACAACGTGGTGCAGATCGCCACACCGCGAACATACCAATCTAAAGTTGTTTCTCCGCGTATCCTCAGCATCATCAACAAGCACTATCCGCGTCTTGCTCCGTCACAACTACAAAAGGATATTGTTGTCACTGCTGACAGCTCTAATCGGCTTTTGCTGATCAGCGTTACAGATATCTCTTCCACGAGTGCGGCAGATATCGCTAATTTTCTAGCGCAACAATTCGTGGTGACGCAGACCGCTGAGTTGAATAGCCAGCTCGATTATTATGAAAAAAAGTTGCAGAATGACACAACGGCGCTGAAAAGCGATATTACTAATCGCAGTTTAGCAATCTCATCGTTGTTGCCGTCTCCGGCACGTCAAGGATCTACAGCAACTATAAGCCCAGCAGTTCAACGAACTATTGCTACAGACCTCTACTACCTGGATCAAGATGAGAGCAGCTTATACAGCTATCAACAAGCATTACAGGCCATTGAGCAGGCACGACCTCTCTTTGCGAAAGCGTATATGATTTTGCAACCAGCTAGTCCATCAGGTGCCCTTATGGCTGCTTCCTTACCTGGCTGGGCTATTGAGCTTATTGCAATAGGCAGCGGTCTCTTAGCAGCCATCGTCTTGATTATAATAATGGAATACTTTACTCCCTTTGTGCGACATACGGGGGAACTCAACCACATTATTGGTTTCTCTGTCTCAGCCGAAGTACCACACAAGTTCAATTTTGAACAAAAGCATCTGTCCCCTCTCTTACGTAAACGCATTGAGGCCTTGCGTTTATTATCTGCTTCAATAGGAGCACCGGCGATCAGAAAAGGGGGATATACGGTGCTTCTGACCAGTCCACGAAAAAAAAGAAGTTTCGCCATAGTGCTGGCACGATTGCTGGCACGTAATGGACAGCGAACTCTGCTTATCGATGCTGATTTTGACCACCCACATCTGCATCAACAAATGAAACTGGATGGTTTATATGATGACAAGGTCACAAACAATGGATTTCCTATCTCGTTCATCATAAAATCCACTCAATCTCATCTTTTTTTGCTTCCTGCTGCTGAACTGGACAAGCTGCCTTACCGGGCGTGTATACACTTGGTTGATATGTTACCCCAATTGCAAAAAATGTTCGATGTTATCATTATCGATGCATCGCCACTCGATCGCGCCACTACTCATCTGCTTAGTAAGCAGGCAGCACAGACGCTCTTGCTCGTCAAGAAACGCAGAGAGCGTCTTAAAACATTGAAGACAGCTTATGCTACATGCCAGGAGTTGAAATTGGATTCACATTGTATACTCCTCTCGTAATGAAGAAATTGGGCTAGCAGCTAGAATATATACCTCTCTGGTCATTCTAGCTGTCTCTTCCCACGAGAAGTGTGATGCTCTCATACGCCCCTGGTCTATCATGTGTGTCCGTAGATCTTCATCTTGCCAAATCTCTCGCATTGCTCTTGCAATCTCTTCTGCATTGAGTGGGTCTACCAGCAGCGCTGCATCTCCCGCAACCTCGGGAAGTGAGGAAGTTGTAGAGGTAATCACAGGACAGCCCGCCGTCATGGCTTCAAGTACAGGCAGACCAAAGCCTTCGTAGAGAGATGGAAAAATCAGGCAGGTCGCCATTTGATAGAGGGCGATCAACTCTTCATCTGAGATATGACCCGGAAATTGTACTGCGCCCTCAAGGTCCGTCATGTACTTGAGGATATCCTCATTGTTCCAGCCTTTGCGCCCCACAATAACTAACTGAGGACATGAGGCACCAAGCTCTTTTCTCAGTAGCACGTAGGCATCCAGCAACGTTATCAGGTTTTTACGTGGCTCCACAGTGGAGACAGCCAACAGATAGCGATCAGGTAACTCAAAGCGGGTTCGCACCTCCCGCTTGAAATCTTCGCTGCAAGGAAGAGCAAATTCGGCTCGTGCCGCTTCAGGAATGACAAAAACTTTAGAGAGGTGATGTTCCCCTAGAAAATACCCAATCTCTCCCTTTGCATGTTTTGAAACGGTAATAATGCGTGAACAAGTACGTGTACCGCGCGAGAGCAATGTGCAGAAGTATAGCCGCCCGTGCAGTGTCAAGGCACTTGCATAACGCCATGGTCCCGCATCATGTAGGGTCATCACCGTACGAGGTCCTGGAAGTTGAAAATAGGGTGGAGGAAACGAAGGATAGTGAATGACATCCAGGTGCAGGCGCGGTAGAACAAGCGGGAACCAAAACTGTTTGATGAAGAGCTCATTAGTGGATGGGCAGATAACCGCATCAAATGAGTCTTGAAAAGGAACAAAATCTGGATGTATTTCGCGTGCGAAGAAGAAGACATAGCGTATATGAGGTTCAGTCTCTTGAAGTAAAAGCAGATGTTTAGCGACTTCTGCTGCATAACGAAAAATCCCTGTAGGACGACGCCAGATTGCAGTGAGGTCGAACCCAACACGTAAAGATTGCATACTTACAATGGCTCCTTATCTAGCGCAAGATCTAAGAGAAACGGAAGAAGGATGCTATCTACACACTAGCAGTTATTGATAGATTTGGATATAGCAATATGGTGATGATTGAGTTAAGAAATGGTTGCCAATTCTGCCTGTATGCACTCCTTAAGGGGATAGTTACTGAAAAGCTGGTAAAGAAATCTCAAGAGAAAATTAGCACTTTTAACCTACTCTTAACCGCATCCGCAGGGGTTTTACGCGTAGCAAACTAGTACCATATTGTTCGGTGCATCTGTATCTACCAATGTATTAAAGATCTCTGAAGAACCTGGAGCGAATCTGCTAATGTTAGATGAAATGATGAAAACACGCCTTTATGCTAAACAAGCCAATAACAAGCAGACAAAGCAACAATCACGTCTCGCCTTGTATGGTAGATTTCTGCTACACTGGTGCTGGTATATCATACTTTCGATGACATTGATCTCCGCTGCTTCCGTCTTCATCCCTGATACCCCTTCTCTGGAGAGCTATCAAGCAACGTTACAAGTTCAAGTGCAACTGCCTTCTGGGATTAATAATGCCGCGAATATAAAATCTACTGCGACATTCTTCTCAGGACTCTTCTTAAGTCCCAGTACATTAGACTTGGCACTTTCCACACTCCACCGTACGCCAAAATTCCGTACCCTGCAACTGCTTACTTTGCAAACAGTAGTAACCGCAGTCCCTGTAGTTCGCACTAATGAGATACTTTTGAGCGCTCTAGGAGGTACGCAACAGGATGCCACCACGCTTGTGACAAGCATCTATCAAGCATTGCTCCAGAGGATACACACTCAACGTTCTGTGGTGGTCGATGGGCTCAATACCATACTGACTAATGAATTGAACAGTGCCAACATCGATCTAGCTAATGCGACGGCGGAGCTTGAGAATCTGGTAGCGACCCACAATACCTCCTTCTTTCAATACCATCAACTCAATAAAAGTTACCAGGTGCGCTTAAAGTGGGTAAATACGCTTTATACGATGCAGAGGCTACTTCTACAGCAGGATTTTACCCATAGTGATATTCTCAGTTTGGGCAGTACCACCCCACAGATTACGACTATTCCTGGCGTAGGACCAACAAAAGCTCAACGCTTAGCTCTATCACCGCTTATCGGGCTGATTATGGGATTGGGGGGAGCGCTGCTCGCCAGCCGCTTCTCTACTGCCTTGCCACTCAGTGGTAAGAAACGAGAGCTAGTTCTGCCTCCTGCTACAATTGTCGTTCCGGCACTCACGGATTTGAACAAGAAGCGCATGCAAGTGCTAGAGCAGGCTACCTCATGGGCCTTACCCTTGTTGCTGCGCTTACGCTACCAAGCCCAGGAGCATGAGAAACGATTACAATTGATCCTCATTACCAGCCCCAAGGGACAGGAAGGCAAGAGTACTCTCGCAACTGGTCTCGCCCTTAGTGCAGCACAAGATGGACTACATACTATACTGGTTGATGCCTATCCCCAACGCCCAGTCCTACATACCTGGTTCCAACTTCCTAATACTGTTGGTACATTGGATTCCATTCGTTCTATGGCAGCCGTTGGTATGCATGCCTCTCCATTACTGAATACCTCGATCACGAAACTGAGTGTGCTGCCCATCGGAAAAGCTTCTCAGGAAGGTTCGCCAGAGTCACTGGAAGGATCGCTGCGAGTTGATGGATTGCGCCCCTTCACGGAGTCTCTTACTAAAAGAGGGGATATCATTATCTTCGATGGACCTTCTCTCCTTAGTGATCCGGGCGCTACAAACCTTGCAATGCTAGCTGATGTGGTGCTGCTCGTGATAGATGCACATAGCAGCCAGAGCCCAGTAGTTCTGCAAGCTGAGACATGGCTCTCGAACATGGGCGTGTCTCCTATCATTGTGTTAAATCGAACTGGACCAGAATTTGCCCAATAAATCAAAAAGTGCTAGAGCAGCAACATATCGGCGAGGATGATCCCATGAAACAGCAAAAGTTTTCTTTCTTATCTACCCACCCATTATCGCTTCCACCGGCGGCAATGAGTTCAATATTAATCATCTACCTTGTCCTGAACATAGGTTTGGCATTTCTCATGCCAATATTTCCCCTTGTTGGGGTTCTCGGTGCTCTTGTGATTAACCTGGTCGCGGTTTTTTTTGTGCAATCCCAATTGGCCCTTCCGTTCTACATTCTGCTGGCAGGCCCAAGCGTTGTTCTTTCCCTCAGCACTACAGGTATCCTTTCTCGGCTTTACATCGGTAACTTGCTTTTTGTGCTAGTTATGAGCATCTGGATTTTGAAAACTGTACTGTCTGAGCGTAAATCAAGGCAGGTACAACTGGAATTTGGTCTGATGGTTCCGCTTCTTGCATTAATTGCTGTTGGGCTTATTTCTATCATCTACTCGCGTCTATTTCCAGATCCAACGGTGTCGTACTCATTTGTGCACTCTAATGTCTCGATTACGCTTGTCAATCTTTCCGAAATGGTGTTACTGATCGGCTTACCCCTGTTTCTCTTAATTGTTCCTGGTATGGTTCGTAGGATACAGGATCTTAAACTTGTTCTCGGAGCTTACATAGTTGTTGGCCTGATGTATGCTTTGGGGACAATATTTGCCGGACCATTAGGTCTTTACTCCAACAGTGTAATTCTTGGTAACAGGCGGCCACAGGTCTTCGGGTCTGTCTCGAGCGCTCTTGGCTCATTAATTCTCCTCTTCGCTTGCCTCGCTTTAGGTCAAGCCCTCTACGCACGCTCAGGTACTTCTCGTCTAAGATGGGGCCTGCTCACCCTTGTATTCTTCATTGCAGTGATTATGACATTCGGGCGTGAGTCATGGATCGCACTCTTTCTATCGGTATTGCTTATGGTGGGGTTACGTATTAAGAAATGGTTCGTGTTGCTTTTACTGTTTGTGCCCCTTCTTCTCCTATTGATTCCAGGAGTAAGTGATTTCTTCGATCCTTCCAAGGTGTATGGAGCAGACCGCTTCAAAATCTGGCTCGATGCCATTGCTATCTGGCAACGCAGTCCTTACTTTGGTGTGGGTGCGGGCAATTACCAGTTCTTCGATCTCTCCTATGGTACTGATGTCGTAGGAATTGCTCACAACCAGTACCTCCAGGTCTTAGCCGAGATGGGTGTACAAGGCTTACTCTGCTTACTCTGGCTCATCGTAGCAATTGGAAGGATAGCTTTCAAGCGCTTTAATGCAGCAACAACGGACATGAGCAAGGCGCTTACTCTGGCATATCTCGGTTTCTATGTCTCACTCCTCTTCGGTGGTTTGTTCACCTCTACATTCATTCCCTCCGCTGCTTCAGGTGGAGGTACCGCACCTTTTGTAGAAGCATCATATCGTTGGCTATTCTTTGGACTAATCCTTAGTGGTGCATCCGCTCAATCCGAAGCACTTTGACTTTGCCATTTCCTAACCTTTTCCATCGGTAACTACTCAGGTCTCCTACCAACTTGCCAAAGGAGGGGAAATCAAGTAAAGTAGACCCATGACGAAAGAAGAAGAACTGCAAGCCCTTCGGGAAGAAAATCGCATCTTCCACGTGTGTGGTCAAATAGCCTGGGGCGGTAATGCTCACGAATGCGAAGACGAGATGGCTCTCCCCCTATGCGTGTGAAATAGAGCGCTTCCCTTTCAGATAAAAGCGTAACGGCAATTCCTTATACAACGTGCGCTCATACCTATGTGATCAGGAGCTTAGGTTAGTCCCTCCTGTTGCATCAGAGGCCACCCCTGGGCGGACCAGCAACGTGATGGCGGCAGCCAAGACCCAGAGGGACTGAAGACCGAGTACGACGAGCGTGAGGACGGGAATGGCGAAGAGACCGACCAATCCCACGATTTCAAAGGCAATGCCTAATTGTATGCTTGGTGAGATGTGAGTTACAAGAGGGATCAATGCGGGATACCTCTTCGTGGTGGTGGCAGCGGTGCTGGTGATCCGCTGCGGCGTCGCACCTCCATCCAAAGGTAGAGAATGGGACTGGCGATCAACAGGAAGAGCATTCCCCCTACAAAGCCCCATGTAAAGAGATTGGCTTGATCAAAGTTACTCCAGGAGAAAAAGATGGCGACAACAATAGCCGCAACTCCGATCATCTGGCTTTGCAGTGCGATACGCAGCGCACTCCACCGTGCGTCAAGGGCGATGCAGAATTCACCCACGCCCGTGAGAGCAAACAAGCCACCCATGACCCTTGCAGTCAGCGGCGTCAGCTTCCACGGCCAGACACGAATCATGAGATCAGGTTGCACGAACAGAAAGATACTGAAGCCTTGACTAGAACATGGTATTGTCGTTGGCCGATTGCTCAGGGATGGGTTGGAGGACATCCCAATGTTCGACGACTTTCCCGTTGTCATCGAGGCGAAAAATATCAATGCCTGCCCAATCGGTATCCCCTGGCCACTGCTGATAACAGTGCAAGACCACGTAGTTTCCTTCGGCAATCACCCGCTTGAAGTGGACACGCTTGCCTGGATAGTCCTTTGCCATCCTCGTGAAGTACGCGATGAAGGCCTCCTTGCCATCAGCAACGGCGGGATTATGCTGGATATAGACCTCTCCTGTGTATCGCTCGATTGCTTCGGCGGGCTGACACTGGTTGAACATCAGATCGTAGAACTGTGTCACTGTTTGCTTGTTGCGCTCCAGTTGCTCATTCATTACGAAACTCCTTCGATGCTTGTCTGGGATGCCATCCCGAAAGTTGTGGAAAGATGGAGAGTAAATAAACTGGCGGAGATGCGAGACAGGTATGGCCTGTCCATCTGATCTGACAGGGCATATACAGGCTCTGGAACTCTGTTCGGGCTGAGGCTATCCTCGGAGCGTCAAACATGGGCGAGCAAGCCGAGCCACATGAGTAGTGAACCCACGACCAAGAGTGCGACGGCCAGTTGAATGATTATCCCGTCAGCGTCGCGGGGCAAGAAGAGGAAGAGAATCCCACAGAGCAGGATGCTCAGACCAATGCTCAAGAAGCGACCAAGCCGATACTCGAAGGATGAGTGAGATATGAGCTTTTGGCAGACCTCGCAGGAAGAACTGCGCCGATGCTGCCAGCAGAAGCACTGCTCACAAGCCGGACAAATGGTGCAAGGCATAGAACAGCCTGGCTTCTCGCAGCAGATTTCGGTCATAATCTCACTCCTTCAGAAGGTCCGCTGCTCCTCAGATCGATGATGTCGTCTCTCTCCTGCTCAAAGTATAGCACATGCTGATCTCCTTCGTGTACTTTAAAGGCAGTATCAGCCCGGTCACCATAGATGATATCTTGAACGGAGATGATTCTCATAACTAATGGTGCGAGTTGAAGAAGTCATGAAGACCGTTCTAAGATAGAGCCGAGGCTCTTGGTTTTGCTTCGATGTCTCTTTCATCGACTCACCTCGCTCTTGCATTGAGCACCCTCCATCAGGTACACAAGTCAACAGACGTGCCCTTCTCCTTGACAGTGACTGTTCTGCCCTCACTCCAACAGGTGCTCACGACCTTCGCTCGGGAGATTTTGTCGCTGATGAGTCAGCCTGAGTATCTGGCGTTGCTTCGCGTCATTTTCGCTGAGGCACCACGCTTCCCTTTGTGCATGGTTTCCACGCGCAACGATGAACTGACTTTCCTCCCCCAGAGAGGCAAGAAGAACTCTTCCAGTGAGAAGTTCTCCAGGTGAACGTCTATTGACTAGCATTTACCCTATCGAATAGTATATACTTCTTTTATGGAACAAGCATCTCAGTCCAACGAGGAAAAACGCCCCTATCACTCACGCGTGCGCCAACGTCAGGCTGAGGAGACACGCCGACACATCCTGGCGGTAGCTCGTGAACTGTTCGAGAGCCATGGCTATACCGCGACAACGCTGGAAGCCATCGCCGAGATGGCTGAAGTCTCGCCCAAAACGATTGCCGCCGTGTTTGGCTCCAAGCGTGCGCTGCTGGCTGCGGTGATCAACCCTGATGCGTTCAGCACGCCCGTCAAGCTTCTCATCGAAGAACTGCGTGCGACAGAGGACCCGTCACGGCAGGTCTCGCTCGTGGCTCAGATCACCCGCCAGGCTTACGAGCTGCTGGGAAGCTCGCTGGAATTGTTGCGGACGGCCGGTGCAGTGGCACCCGAACTGGCGGATCTGGCGCAGCAGATCGAGGCGAGACGTCGTCAAAACCAGGCCCGACTGATTGTCTCCTTGCGCGAACAGGGGACGCTCCATCCTGGCCTGTCGTTTGAGGAAGCGACTGACGTGCTGTGGGCGCTGACCAGCTATGATCTCTATCGGATGCTGGTCGTGGAACAAAGCTGGGAGCCCGAACGCTATGAAACGTGGCTGACGCAGCTCCTGGTCCAGCATCTGCTTGCGTCCCGCTGAGGGATGACCTCTCAGGCGAGATTGATCGAAAGAAAGGATGCGCATCATGGATCTCTCCCATCAATCCAACCAGCCACAAAGCACTGATCCTCTAGGAGGAGGAAGTAAGCAAACAAAGACACTGTCGCTAACGAGGATATTGCTGCTCTGCGGAGCCATCGCCGGTCCATTATTTATCCTTACCGTGCTCATTCAGGACTATACTCGCCCTGCTTTCAACCCGCGGCTCCAGCCGCTTAGCCTCCTATCACTTGGTGAGTGGGGGTGGGTTCAGATTGTGAACTTTGTGCTGGCTGGAGTGCTTAACCTCCTCTATGCTGGTGGCCTCTGGAGAAAGTTGCACCCCGGCAGGGCCGGAACATGGGGGCCGCTCTTGATTGGAGCGTATGGGCTCGGTCTTATTGCGGTCGGTGTTTTTAGAACCGACCCCGCCAACGGGTTTCCGCCGGGTGCTATTGCATCGACTGGCCCCTCCTGGCACGGCGTTATCCATGCCCTCGGTGGCCTCTTCATCTTCGTTGTACTGGCAGCAGCTTTAACGGTATTTGTCCGGTTATTCCTCGCACGGAAGGAGCGCTGGTGGGCTTTCTATTGTATGGCGAGCGTCGTGCTTATACTGCTGTTCTTTTTTGGTGGTATTAATAATGCGGTGCTTATGGCGCGCTTCTTGCGGCTCGCAACGTTAGTTGGCTGGATGGCCGCATCCGTGATCGCCATAAAGCTTTTATGCGCTCCGGATACTCCTCAACAGACGCGAGCCCATTAGCCCTATCCCTGCCCATGTTGTCGTCTTCGGTACCTTCACAAAGCTACGCTTATATACTCAAAAGAAAGGAGTATGCTGTTGTGTTGAGCAAGAACAATGTGACTGTAAACAGATTGCTACTGACAAGTGGTATCGTTGGCCCACTCTGCACGCATGCTGGTGATGATCGTCGAAGGCGCCACCCTCCCGGCTACAATGCGTGGACAATGGCCGGAAGTTCATTGAGCCTCAGCAGTTACGGCTGGACTCAGATTGCGAACTTTATTATCAGCGGCCTGCTACTACTCTGTTTTGCTGCTGCCGCTAAAGCATCCTTGCCGACAGGAAGGGGTAGGTTCTCTTGCCCTCATAGGCGTGAACTTAAGCCTGTCATCCTGAGCGAAGCGAAGGATCTCTCGCTGGGTCGAGCGCAGATCCTTCGCTTCGCTCAGGATGACAGCAGTGCTTAAGTTCACGCCTATGGGGGTAGGTTCTCTTGCCCCTGTCTTGATAGCAGCCGTGGGAGTCCGCTTCGGTTCTCAAGCGTTTCTATCATGGATGTTTCTCTGCCTCAATGTACTAGGCTCTTAAGGAACACAACGGCATGGCTTACTGATGCCTATGGGCAAGCACCTGGCGCAAGAAACAGCGACGAATCTCCGAGGCACCACGCAAGCTCGGTTCGATGATCTGCGTGAACCAGGATGGGTTCCCGGTCAGGAAATGGGCATGCAGATCCACCAATGCTCCATAGCGTTGAGCGAGCTGTGCAATCACAGCATTCATCAGGTGATGGCTCTGCCGGACAAGAGATGGCTCGATATCCAGGAAGTTGAGGTGATCGTCGCCAAACGTCGGGTCGTAGACGTTGCCCAGGAAGATCGGGCGGATCGGTAGCGATTGGAGGAAGGAGTCGAGGGCCTTGGCAAAGCGCTGCATCTGGGGTCCTTGGCCCATATCCGGTCTGCTCAGCAGGTCGTTGCCTCCGATGGTGAGCAGGGCAATGGTCTCACCCTCCACGGAAAGTCCACGCGCTTGCGCTGGCAGGCTGCTCACGGTTGCCCCATCTTGTGCTCTGTGCATGAGAGACCCTGGGCCAACAAGCGAAGAGAGATCCTGACCCCGAAACTCCGGGAAGAGGCGATCATCGTTGTGCATGAGCAACTGGCCGGGGTTGACGCCGAAGGCATTATAGTGACCACAGTCGAGCATCGAGTCACCAAAAGTATACACAGATACCATCGTTTCTTCCTCCTTCATGGCTCATGTCTCTCACCCTGACTATTTACTCCACATTGTATGCCCGCTGAGATGTGAGTCACAAGAGAGATCGGAAAGGAAGATGAAGACTCATCGACAAAAACACTCGGAACCTTTTCTCTCATCTGATCGTCTAAATCGTAGTAATCTTGTAGGCGCATAAAAGTGTGAAGAAATTGGTCTAAGAGAGGCACCCTATATCCAGCAAGCGAGGAAAAGATGTCGCGTCGTCTCATTCAAGGGATGCACATGGTGGTTGCGGTGGTCATCCTGGTTGTTGGAGGAGGGTGTGGCAATCCTGCTCTCACGAACTCCGGTTCGCTCAACCATACCGCAGCTGCTACCCCTCAGACGAACACCGCAGTGACGGTTCCCGTCCAGACCACTGTTCCTGCTGGAGTGCCAGACAATCCCATCAAGACTGTCTTTCTGATTCTGATGGAGAATCACAACTGGTCGGAGATCAAGGGCAGCCCTTCGGCGCCCTACATCAACAAGACGCTCCTGCCGATGGCATCACACGCCGAGCAGTACTCCAATCCGCCAGGCAATCACCCAAGCGAACCGAACTATCTGTGGCTGGAGGCAGGGACCAATTTTGGCATCTCTGATGACAACGATCCGGCTGTCAATCACCAGGGCACCAAGCTCCATCTGGTCACGCTGCTCAACAATACCCACATAGCGTGGAAGTCGTATCAAGAAGGCATAAGTGGCAACGATTGCCCCCTCACGAGTGCTGGCTCGTATGCCACTAAGCACAACCCGATGGTCTTCTTCGACGATGTCACCAACACCCACGATCCACATTCAGCCTTCTGCATTGCGCATGTACGGCCCTATAGCGAACTGAGCAGAGACTTAGAGAAGAAGACCGTGGCACGCTACAACTTCATCACGCCGAACTTGTGCGATGATATGCATGACACATGTGGGCCTCTCAACGATCCTGTGAAGCAAGGCGATACCTGGATTGCCCACAATCTCCCTATGATCCTCAACTCGGAGGCATATCAGAACGGAGGAATTGTCTTCATCATCTGGGATGAGGGTGAGGGTGGGGACGGTCCAATCGGGATGATCATGCTTTCTGCGGACGCGAAGGGTGGCGGCTATTCGAACACGCTTCACTATACGCATAGCTCGACACTGCGCACACTCGAGGAGATCTTCGGGGTGACCCCGCTTTTAGGCGATGCGGCTCATGCCACAGATTTGAGCGACCTGTTTAAGACATTCCCCTAGGAAACGATGGGGATAGTTTGGGACGCTTTGCCGAGGAGGAGTTCGAATCCTGTAGATACCATTAGGAAAGAGGTGAGCAGAAATCAGATCACTGCTTTTCGCTGTTCTTTCGTACAGTCCCTAAACTGTTCGCTCGTCCAATGTGTTTTAGCGCAGCTTACGGTATAATGAAAGCCAACAAAACATGTTTATGTGAAAATACTAGGATGCGCGAACAATGAATAGGGTATCAATGCTCTTATCCACGGAATATAACGAGGGACTTCCAGGACTCCCTCTGCTTAACTTTACACTGTCATCTGCATTAGAGGCCAGAGAACCGCCAGAGGCACGCGGCCTGGCACGCGATGAGGTGCGCCTGATGGTCTCATACATCTCAAATGACCAGGTTGTACATACACGTTTTCGCCAAATCGCAGACTTTCTAAAGCCGGGCGATGTGTTGGTGATTAATACCAGCGGGACACTGAACGCCGCACTGCCAGCCCAGCGGAGCGATGGGACGCAACTTGAACTCCATCTCTCAACTCATCTGCCCACGAATCTGTGGGTAGTAGAAATGCGTGCCTATCAGGACAACCGGGAGAAAACGACCAGGCCATTCTATGGTATCCAGCCAGGAGAGTCCTTTGAACTGCCTGGCGGTGCCAGCGTAACTTTGCATACACCCTACGCACCAGGCCACGCTTGGCGCCGTCTCTGGGTTGCTAGCCTTGATCTGCCTGCTCCGCTCCATCCCTACCTTGACCGGTATGGCTTCCCCATTCGTTATAGCTATGTCAAAGAAGGGTGGCCGCTCAGCTACTATCAAACAGTCTATGCCACGGAAAAAGGCAGTGCCGAAATGCCCTCTGCCGGGCGTGCCTTCACACCTGAACTGCTGACTCGTCTGATTGCCAGGGGTGTTCAGATAGTTCCGCTCCTCCTGCACACCGGAGTTGCCAGCACAGAACATGATGAGCCGCCGTATGAGGAGTATTATCGTGTGCCTGAGCCAACAGCACGTATAATCAACGCAGCCCATCAAGCACACCAGCGCGTCATTGCCGTTGGTACAACCGTCGTGCGAGCGTTGGAAACAGTAACAGATACAAGTGGGGTAATGCATGCTGGTGAGGGCTGGACAGACATACTTATTACGCCGCAACGTGGTATTCGCTCTATCAATGGGCTATTGACCGGTCTGCATGAACCGCTCTCAACGCATCTGGCAATGTTGGAGACTCTGACTGGACGCACACACCTGGAAATCACGTACCGAGAAGCGCTTAAAGAAAGGTATCTCTGGCATGAGTTCGGGGATTTACATTTGATTTTGCCGTAAGAGGTATGAGGTAGTCCTTTCATCTGGTGGAAATGCGTGCTTATGGGTATCCACAAGCACGCTCACTGATTTGGGTACTTGCCTTCTGACAAGGAAGATGTCAATCGGCTCCTCCTATTTCCGCCTTCAACTGGTGCCAGGCATGCCGTGCCTCTTCGACGGAGGCTTCGTCCTCGATAGTCGAAACGTCACCCGGCTCACGCTCGAGGGTCACTGAACGCAGCACACGACGCATGATCTTGCCACTACGCGTCTTGGGCAGTGTACTCACAAAATTGATCTCGCCAATGACAGCGATGGGGCCCAGTTCATTGCGTACCGTGGCGATGAGTTCCTTGTGCAATTGCTCCGAGGGCTCATACCCCTGTTTGAGTACGACAAAGGCGGTAATTACCTCGCCGCGCAGTTCATCGGGACGGCCAATCACGCCTGTTTCAGTGACGGCGTGATGCTTCAAGAAGGCGGTCTCGACCTCGATGGTGCCGATGCGATGCCCAGCAATCTTGATAATCTCGTCGGCGCGACCCGCGAACCACACATAACCATCGTCATCTAGCGATGCCGAGTCGCCCGTGTAATACTCTCCCGGCAGGATCTGCCAATAGTCGCGCCCGTAGCGCTCGGGTTCGCCCCATAGTGCAGGCGTTAATCCGGGGAAGGGTCGTGTCATGACCATGATGCCTTTTTCGTTCGGTCCAACTGGCGTCCCATCCGATGGTGACACTACCTGTGCTTCGATGCCGGGGAGTGGAATGGTGGCCGATCCGGGTTTGATCGGCAACATGCCCAATCCGTACGGATTGCCAAACACCGGACCGCCGGTTTCGGTCTGCCACATGTGGTCCAGCACCGGCACACGGTCATGGAACACGGTTTTTTGCAGCCATTCCCACGCGGGCGCATTCAACACCTCGCCTGCACAGACCACTCGTTCAAGTGAGGAATGATCAAATGCACGTGGCGGTTCCTCGCCATACTTCATCAACAGGCGAGCGGCGGTTGGCGAGGTGAATACGCCGGTCACGCCAAATTCCTCCACCAACCGCCAGAACGTTTCGGGACTGGGATAATCTAGCGCTCCTTCGTAGGCCAGGGTCGTGGCTCCTACAATGAGCGGGGCATAGACGATGTAGCTATGCCCAACGATCCACCCAATGTCGGAGGTGGACCACCATACATCCGTCGGTTTCAAGCCGAATACCCACTGTCCCATGCTGTGGATATGCACTTGGTAGCCGCCATGGGTATGGATAGCCAATTTCGGTTTGGCCGTTGTGCCTGAGGTCGCCAGGATAAACGCTGGTTCATTGGACTCCATCGGCACATAGTCTCCTTTGTGTCCTTGCGCGGAGTGGAGAAACTCCTGCCAGGTGAGGTCCCGTCCTGGCTGCATCGGCAGCCCTTCACTGGTTCGATTCAACACGACCACGTGCTCAACACTCTGGCCGCCTATCTCGAGGGCTGCATCTACGATCCCTTTGAGTTGTACGTCCTTGCCTTTGCGATACGTCACATCGGTAGCAAAGACGAGCCGCGAGCCGCTGGCCTGGACACGGTCGGCCAAGGCCTGTGCGCCAAAGCCTGCAAACACGACGACGTGAATCGCCCCAATGCGTGCGGCAGCCAGCATCAGCATGATGGCCTCCGGACAGGTGGGCATATAAATCGTGATGCGGTCGCCCTTTTGAATGCCCATTCCGCGCAGTGCCGCTGCCAATCGTTCCACCTCATGATGCAACTGCGCATAGGTGAACACGCGTTGCTCACCACGTTCGTTGAGAGAGACCAACGCCGTATGCCCACCCCAGCCGCGCTTCACATGATAGTCGAGCGCATTGTAGGCCAGATTGGTCTGGCCGCCAATGAACCAACGGAACGTGGGGGGCGTCCACTCGAAGACGCTATCCCATTTGCGCAGCCATGGCAGTTGTTCGGCCGCTCTGCCCCAAAATGCCTCTGGGTTCTCCTTGGCTTCTTGAACCCATCTCCTTACAACAGGACTTATCAGGTCCATGAGTCTACCTCCTTATTTTTTCCGCCAAAAGAGCGCATTATCAGCGGTTCAGGGCCCTAACACCGTAAATAATCAGGGGTTGTTAATGAAAGAGAGGTATCTCTGCCCTCTCTACAGGCTGTTTCACGTCCTTAATGTTGGTTATCGTCTTGCTGCTACTGGAACCCCAAGATGCTCTAGCAGTATAGAAAATTCTACAGATTTTGTGCTACGACAAAACGTAAGAGGAATAAATATAATATGCCATAACATGAAGGAAATTTCAATAGCTCTTCAATCAAGCATGGGGACCCTACTTTTCAATTCTCCTGCTGCAAGATATAATGGTGAGCAAACGTATACCATTGTATAAAGGGAGCGGCAGGAGGAAGTTACATGGGCGATACACAACGTTTTCTCGTACGCTTTTGGGGCGTGCGTGGAAGTTATCCTACCCCTGGGCCACACACCGTGCGTCATGGCGGCAATACATCCTGCATTGAAGTGCAGGCAGGTTCGCAAACCATCATTTTAGATGCTGGCAGCGGTATCATTCGTCTAGGTGAGAGTCTCTTACGACGTGTACCACATGCACCGCTTCACCTTTCATTGTTGATCACACATGGGCACGGCGATCACCTCATTGGTTTACCCTTTTTTGCCCCTTTGTTTGATCGTCGCACCTCCATCGATTTCTTCGGCCCCTCTTTGGAGATGCGCAGTATCGAAGAACTTGTAACCCCGCTTATGTCTCCTCCGTATTTTCCAGTAGATATACGTACACTGCCATCGCAGCGCACGTTTCATACGGTAACGGAAGATCAATATATTGTCTGTGGGCAGCCAGATGGTAACAAACCACGCGTCGTGACTGCTACAACGGCTACAAAAAGTGCAGAGGTGTGTGTGTATATCAAGTTTACGCACAGCCATCCTCTGAACGGGGCTATTCTCTATCGTATCGACTATGCCGGACGACGCATGGTTTATGCCACCGATGTCGAGTGGAAAGAGCAGTGCGATCCGCATTTTCTGGCTTTTGCCGAGGGTGCTGACCTGCTCGTTCACGATGCGCAATATACCAGCGAGGATTATCAACAGGGCAAGCGTGGCTTCGGTCATAGCACCGTAGAGATGGCGACCAGTGCGGCCAGGGCCGCCAGCGTTGGTCAATTGGTACTCTTTCATCATGAACCAACCTATGATGATGCCAAACTGGATACCATGGAAGCACTGGCCCGGACACAATTTGCCCATGCGCATTCCGCCTACGAAGGTATGGAGATCGATCTACTTGCACCAAGGACGAATAAGAGCTTATTCGGAAACATCTCCAAGAGGGAGGAGAACATGTAGTGACCCCCTTGTGGGGGTCAAACTCGCCCCACCTGCTCAGCAGGCAATATCTTAATAATCTGCTTCAAAAGATAAAGAGAGGACTGTAATGTCAATAAACGTTGTGCTGGCATTGATGATCATTGCCTCGTTTTTGGTAGCTATTCCTTTGCATGAATTTGGTCATGCGCTGATGGCTCTGTGGCTCGGAGATCGTACTGCCCTTAACGAAGGACGCATGAGTCTGAGCCCGCGTGCCCATCTTGATCCATTGGGAACGCTCATGTGTGTTATTCTAGCCTTCCAACCTGGTCTGGCCGTTGGCTTTGGGTGGGGCAAACCTATCAAAACCGATCCGTGGAAAATGCGTTTGGGTCCGAATACCGGTACGCTTGTGGTTGCCATTGCTGGTCCTATCTTCAGTCTGCTCATCGGCCTGCTCGCCGCGGTGGGGGTTCGCTTCCTGCCGCCTGTCCTGTTCACGGAGCCGTTTCTGATCCGCCTGCCGCAACTCCTGCTCGTCTTTGCATCGGTCAATGTCAGCCTGACCCTTTTCAATATCATTCCTTTATATCCGCTCGACGGTTACCAGATTCTCTATGCGCTCCTTCCCACTCGTCAGGCTGCTCAATTTAGCAAATCTGCTCAATATGGGCCACTCATTATTCTGGCACTGTTCTTCCTGCTGCCGTTTTTGGCTCAATTCTCCGGCCTCTCAGGGTTCTTCCTGTTCCAACTGCCCTTTTATATCTGGCAGGGTTCCCTCATCATTTTGAGCCTCGTTACCGGGAGCATCCCTGTCAGTCATGGTATACTTGGTCTCTACTTGTATAATATACCGGGACTACACTGAACTTGCATATGCGCTTCTCTACGCTGAATTATCGCCTAAAACAGGTGCGCCAGCAACT
>Ga0137384_10001185_pt1 | contig 20545 bp, 13 predicted proteins | sample SagtaG_2_FD_104922 | JGI IMG/M metagenome (GOLD analysis project Ga0137384, IMG submission 104922) | Vadose zone soil microbial communities from Sagehorn Ranch, Mendocino, California, USA - Sage2_R_60_16 metaG | ecosystem: Environmental > Terrestrial > Soil > Vadose zone | place: USA... | reverse complement strand
TGGCGTACCACCGCGGCTATTCCGGCCCGCTGCCAGTGGCCGGGTACGCCGCCATTCCTACTCCAGTCGCTGGCCGCTGGGTCGGCGGCTCGCTGTGGTGGTCACTTATACCCGGCAAGAGGCTTGGCTACAGCGTCAGGCGCATCGCCCTGGAGTGTTACGGTGCCGATCATGAAGTGGGTGTGACGCAGTTCGACGACCTGCGTGCCCTGCATGTGCAGAAGGACTTCGGCAAGCTGCGCGTGACGCACACAACCCTCGCCGCACATCCACGGGACTACACCTTCGTCTACGAGGTAGATCTGCGGAAACTGCCGCGAGACGGCCGGCCGGCGCCGGCCGACCAAGATGCGGACAGATCCCATGAGACCGAACTCGGCCCGGACGCCGCCAAGCTGACGAAGCAGCTGCGCGAGATGCAGCAGCTTATCGCGCAGGGCGTCAACCACTACGTCAAGCCGCAAGCGGACGGTAACAGCAACCCCTGGCCGGTCATCTACACCGACCGCGATCCGCGCCTTCCCGAGATTCCGGCTAACCCGGGACAACACGACGAAGCCGGCCAGGACGCCGATCGCCTTCCGGCCGCTGGCCTCAGGATCGGGCATCCGTACCAGGCATATATCGTGTCCAACGCAAGTATGTTCCCTAACCTGAATCTTGCGCCATTCGGAGTTTCCCTCAAGCAGATCAACTTCTGCGAGGATACGTTTAAGGCGTCGAACGGAAAGGACTACCCCGTGCCGGGCCTGCTGAACCTTCTCAGCCGGGCAATTACGCTGAGCTATTCGGAGAGCGGCCTGGGCATGCCGCCGTGGGCCATGGTCGAGCTGGCCATTATGTCATCCGCCGTCGTGCTCATCATGGCCGATCAGAACCACTTGCACGAAGTTGCCAGGCGACTTGCCCAGGAGCCCGTCACCCGCGACCGCCGCACCCGGCTGGTCCCGCTCGCGGAGGACGACCGGGACCGCCTTCGCAACGCCAATTCGCTGCGCGTTCTCCTGGAGTCGGCGAAAGGGATGAAGTATACCGGGCCGCTGCCGATCGCCGGCTACGCGGCCACGGCAACCCCTCGATGCGGCCGCTGGGTCGGCTGGTCACTGTGGTCGCTCGTGCCAGGCGAGAAACTGGGCTACACCGTTAAGCGTCTCGCACTTGCCTGCTATGGCGTGACGGCGCAGACCGCTGTCATCCAGCTTCACATGTCGCGTGGTCTCGATGTACTCGCGAAGTTCGGAACGCCCAAGCTCATCCGCATGGACGTTCCCGCCCATCCGGCACCGCATGCGCTCGTCTACGAGCTCGACGTCAGCGAGCTACCTCCCGACGGCTCGCCGGTCCCGGCCGCCCCGGCGCGCAAGGCGACGTGCCAGCTTGATCCGGACGGTGCTGACCTCGGCAGGGACCTGGCGAACATGCAGCGGGAGATCGAGCAGGGGACGGAGTACTACCTGCTCCCGCGGTCGTCAGGAAGGGTCAGGTCGCCGATGATTCCCGTCTGCCGGCGAGCCCGCTTGCGCCGCAGGCTGTGGTTCTCCGGCAAGACCCTGATCAGGCAGGCAAGAGCGCGGCGAGCCGGGAGACGGCGCGCGAATCTGGCGCCGTGACCTCGCTCAGATGCTGACCAAGGTTGCGAGCTCGCCATCCTGTTTGCGGCATTCGAAGACCTGCGCACCGAGATCGCCATCGCCATCGCCATCGCCAGGATCCGGCCCGATCGCCGATCCTGACCGAAGCGCTCAGTAACCGGAACTGCGGCAGGCAGCCTGCGCCGGCCTAGCCCACCAGCTCAAGGATCAGCAGATTGCACGCACGTACCTGCGCTTGTTCGCTGATCCGGATGCGGGCATCGTCATCGACGCGCTCCGCGGGCTCGGGTCCGTGCGGCCGCTTCAGCAGCCGACGGCGGGCTTGGAAACCCGGTCGTCCGCGAGTTGCCGAGCGTCGTCATGTCGTCCGTCGTCTGGCTGGTTGAGCACCAGGACTCAGAGGTCGTCGCCAGCGCGCTGCGGGTACTCGAGGGCCGCGAACTCTCCGCCAGCCTCCTCGCCCAGGTCACCACGCTGCTCGGACGGGAAGGCAGATCGGTTGCCGAGGGTGCGCGCATCGTCCTGGACGGCCAGGACCTGCCGGATCGGCTGCTCGGTCAGGTGCATCGCCTCCTACCAGCCCCGGAGGGCTCGGCCGCTTCCGGTAGACCAGTTCTGCAGGACACGGTCACTTGGTAGGTAGGGCGAAGCAGCACCCTGGCCGTCGGGCGCGTCACCCCGACTTCTCAGGACAGAACACCTAGCCAGCGGAGGGGTCGCGCGGAGGCCGACCGGGCCTGTGCATCTGCCTGGCGTGGCCGGGCAGCCGGCCGGCCTCGGCCAAGGCGCGGCGCAGCAGGAACTCGATCTGGGCATTGGTGCTGCGCAGCTCGTCGGCGGCCCATCTGGCCAGGGCGTCGTGCACCGCCGGGTCCATCCGCAGCAGCACTCCCTTGCGCTCAGTCATCCTTGCGCTCAGTCATCCTTGCGCTCAGTCATCGCAGTCCGCCTCGGCCGTCTCATCCCAGTCCCGCCCGGCCCTCAGTTGTACAGCGATCCGGTGTTCACTACCTGCTGTGTAGCCTGCTCGCTGCACAAGACCACGAGCAGGTTGGAGACCATCGCGGCCTTTCGCTCCTCGTCCAGGTCGACGACGCCTTCCTCTTCGAGCCGCTGCAGGGCGAGCCGGACCATGCCGACGGCGCCTTCGACAATGCGCTGCCGCGCGCCGACGACCGCGCTGGCCTGCTGCTGGCGCAGCATGGCCTGGGCGATCTCCGGCGCGTAAGACAGCCGGGTCAGGCGCGTCTCGACGATCTCCACGCCGGCCGGCCTGACTCGCGCCGTGAGCTCCGCCGACAGCCGCTCGGTGATCTCGTCGGCGTTGTCCCGCAGCGACAACGCATCGCTGCCCCGGCTGTTGTACGGATACCTGGACGCGATATGCCGGACGGCGGTCTCCGTCTGGACGGTCACGAAGTGCCTGTAGTCGTCGACGGCGTAACTGGCGTGCGCGGTGTCCTGAACTAGCCAGACCACCACGGCGGCGATCTCGATCGGGTTGCCATCGGCATCGTTGACCTTAAGCTGCGCCGACTCCTGGTTGCGGATCCTGGTCGAGACAACGATCCGGTTGGTGAACGGGTTCACCCACTGCAGCCCGGGCTCGCGGATCGTACCGCGGTACTTGCCGAACAGCTGGACGACGTGGGCACGGCCGGGAACGACGGCGGTCAGGCCCCTGAGCACCAAGACTCCGGCGGCGAGGAGGATGGCGGCTAGCCAGATCAGCGCCGTCGCGGCGTCGCCGCTGTAGCGGCCGGCCAGCCAGATGAACGTGACTCCGGCGGCCACGATGACCAGGCCAAGCACCAGCATCCGCAGGCCGGCCACGAACCGCGCGGTCCGCTCGGCGACCTGCTGGGCGGAAGGCCGACCGCGCTCCGCGTCCTGATCGCGAGCTGCCATCTGGCTCACCTCCATTTGACGGGCTTGATACCACATGCTTATCATACTGATATCAGTTTTTCAACAAGCTCCCGGGCCGACTGCGGGCCGACTGCGCACCCGCACACGAGCGAGCCTGACGGGCGCGAGCCGGTAGGTGATGGGGCGGGTGTCGCCGGGCATGGCAGGCGGCGTGGCGTTGATCTCTTCCAGCAGTTCCAGCGCACGGGCCACCTTGGGGGCGCCGGGCAGGTCAAGCCGGACGGTGATCGCGTCCGGGGCGTAGATGATGACGCCGGCCAGGCCGCGGATGATCGTTTCCCTGGTGGTGGCCCGGTACTCGTCGTCGTCTTGCAGGTAGGCGTTGAGGTGGCTGGCGAGCCAGTGCTCGGCGTTGTGCGCAAGCAGCCGCAGCACCATCTGCAGGCTGCGCCGGCCGGCGCGCAGCAGCGCGACCCGGGCATGCGGGTCGATGACGTTGGCGGGCAGTTTCGCGGGGATCTTGCCGCGGGCCGCTTCGGCTTTGGACAGGGCCTTCTCCGCCCGGGCTATTGTCCGCTGGGCGGCGGGGATCAGCCTGCTGTTCTTGGCGGCGGCGGCGATGGCCGGGTCGGCGAGCATGACGGCGTAGTCTTCCCGGGCGGCGGCCAGCGTTTTCCCGGCCCGCTGCGCCGCGGCGTTCGCGGCCTTGCGGACCGGGTTGTCTATCACCTTGGTGTTCGTCTCGACCGCCGCGGCGCAGTCGCAGATCTTGTCGATGCCGTAATTCTCCGAGGCGTACTTGAGGAAGTTCTCCTCCCGCCACCGTGACTTCAGCCAGGCCAGGATCTCCGCCGGGCAGGCATCAAAGTCAGAGGTGAGGACCTGCAGCGCGACCTGCCCGCGCTCAAACAAGGTCAGCTGCCGGGCCTGGCCGTAGTCCTCCAGCTGCACTGTTTCCTCGGCCCAGGCGACCTGGCGTGTCTTCCCGTTAACGGTGACGGTGGTGATGACCGGCAGGCCCGCGGGCACGGCCAGCGGCGCGCGCCGGTAGGTCACCCAGTGCACGTCCTGCTCGCGGCAGTGCCTGAACACCTGCGGGCAGGCGCCGCCGCGATCGAACCCGAGCATGATCGCCGCGCCGGGTGGCGCGGCTTTCTTCAGCTCGGCCAGCGCCTTCGGCAGCGTGACCGCCAGGCCGGACGGCTCCCCGGACGCAGCCCTATGCTGCGCTCTCGAGTGTCGCGGCCCACGTCCGCAAGGGCCGCTCGTATATGTGCAGAGTCGCCACACCCTTCTCCGGTCGAGGATGCGGGAGGTGCGTGCTGGCCCAGTCCACTGCGGCGAGGAGCCGGAACCCATTCCCCATGAGCAAGAGCGCCTGCAGCTCGTCGTCGTCGACGCCCCCTACGTATTCGGAGATCGTCGAGCGGTAGCAGGAGAGGTCCTCTCGCGTCGCGTCGACCGCCAACTGGTAGACGTCGGCCGCAGGGACGCCGAAGCCCGACCATTCCCAGTCGAACGCGACAATCGCGGGACCGGTGTCGTCGCCCAGGAGCCGCAGGTTCTTGGCGGCCAGATCGCCGTGGACGAGTGTCCGGGGTAGGTTGGCGCAGATCGCCTCGATGCTGGTCCAGCTGGACTCGATCAGCTCGCAGGACGAAAGGAGTTCTTTCAGCATGCGGCGGTCGTCCGCACGCAGGGCCGGGTTGTCGAAGCTGCCGAGGACCGTAGTGCGCGCGGCACGCAGATGCTCAAGGTAGTAACCCGGGCCGCGGGCGGGCAGGAACGGCGCAAGGTCGAGCTCGGCAGTGGCGCCGTGCAGTGTGCCGAGCCACCGCGCGGCGAGGCGTCCGTGCTGCGCGAGCGAGCACCGGCCATCGCCGGGGTCCTCAATGAACAGCCACGCAAACTCCTCGTCCCAATCGTCGGCAAACCCCAGGCTGCGAAGCGCCGGTGAGGGCAGCCGGGGGAGGACGCCGTCGTAAATCGTTCGCTCGGCGAGGACCGCCTCCCTGCTCCCGCGCTTCGCGATGACGCTGGTGCCGTCCGCGAGCGCGAGCCGGTAGATCTGCGCCCTCTTGTGCGGGCGGAGGCGATCGACGCGATCGACGCGCGTCCCCGCCGACGCGATCGTCTCCCAGGCTCTGACGACAGGGTGATCGAGAGGGCACGGTACAGCGGCGCGTTTTCGGCCCTGTCGAGCTGGCGCGCCGCCGCACGGCGTCCCCGCGCCTGCGGCTGGCCGCACCGCTTGATAGGCCCGGCTGGTGCCGGACGGTGTCGCGTGGACCACGCGGCCGTGTTCGAGCTCGAGCCGGGCATCGCAGCCGCTGAGTGTGCTGGCGCGGTGCGCGATCATAAACGTGGTGCGCCCGCGCATAAGCCGCCTCATCGCCCGGAGGATCTCCGCCTCGGTCCGTACGTCGACGGAGCTCGTCGGCTCGTCAAGGATCAGGATCGGCGCGTCCTTCAGGAACGCCCGGGCAAGCGCGATCCGCTGCCGCTCGCCGCCCGACAGGCGTACTCCGCGCTCCCCAACGGGGGTGGCGTAGCCGTCCGGTAGTGCGCAGATAAAGTCGTGCGCGCACGCGGCCTTCGCGGCCGCTACTATGTCCGCGCGGCCGGCGCCCGGGCGGCCGTAGGTGATGTTCTCGGCGATGCTCGCCGAGAACAGCACGGGCTCCTGAAGCACGATCGCGAACTGGTTGCGGACGTCGGCCACCCTGTAGTGGCGAAGATCGACGCCATCGAGCAGGATCTGGCCGGCGCTCGGGTCGTAAAAGCGTGTCAGGAGGCTCAGCAGCGTCGTCTTCCCGGCCCCGGTCGTCCCGGCGATCCCCAGCCGCCCCCCGGCTGGAACCTCAAAAGAGATGCCGTGAAGCACGCGATGGCCAGGCTCGTAGCCGAACGACACGTTACGGAAGGCGACGGCGCCGGTCGCGCGCGCCAGGGGCCGCGCATCCGGCGGATCGACGAAGTCCGGTGCCTGGTCGAGGACCGAGTAGACGCGCTCCGCGCTCGCCAGCGAGGACTGCAGGGCCCCAGCCTTCTTGCTCGCGGTCTTGAGTGGGTCGTAAAGCTGCTGCAGATAGCCGATCACCAAGACGAGCTCGCCAAGGGTGATCACGCCAGCGAGCACGCTGCGCGTCCCAAGGAAAAGAACGGTTCCCATGCCGAAGCCGATCGTTGCACCAACGACGATGCCGAAGCGCCCCTCGGCGAACGAGAGGCTCACTTTAGCGCGCACGCTCGCGGCGGAACGGTCTGCGAAGCGATCGCGCGCATGGTCCTCGCGGCCGAATGCCTTCAGCACCCGCAGCGCCGCCAGCGACTCCTGGACGACGGACAGCGCCGAGCTCTCGAGCCGCTTCGCGTCGTGCCACTGCGTGCGAAGACGCTTGCGGTAGGCCCTCATCACAAGGAACAGAACGGGGGCGATGGTCAGCGCGACAAGGGCGAGCTGCCAATCGATCCTGGCCGTTACGTAGATCATCCCGGCGACCGTCACGGCCGCAGTGAAAAACGGGATCAGGCCGGCGACGGCGATCGTCTGGATCGCGGTCGCGTCGTACTGGATCCGGTAAGCGGAGTCGGCCGTTCCCCTCGAGTCGTGATACGCCAGGGACAGGCGCTCAGCATGGCGGAACAGGCGGCTGCGGAATCCAAGCAGCAGTTTCTCGCCCGTGTAGGTAGCCAGCACCAGGTTGCCGAATTCCGTCAGCTGCTTGAGCACGAAGACGACGACGAACAGCCCCGCCGCGACCAGCAAGACACCCATTTGCGACTGCCTCACCTGAGCCGGCACGATGGCGGCGAGAAATCCCGGCAGCGGGTGCGAGCCGGCCACGCTGTCGACGGCGATCTTGAGTGGGAGCGGTGTCAGCAGCGCGAATACGCTGGAGAGCAAACTGAGCGCGAAGAGGCCGCCGATATGCCGCCGGAAGGGACTGACCTCGTGTGACAGCCTCCGGTAGAGCCGCAGGCCCGCGTACGTTTCTCCGTGAGCCGGGGCCCGATCGCAGATCCGCTCCCCGTCGGCACGGATCGGCCGAGAGCGGCTCCCCGGTGGTTTCTCGTCCCCAGGGCGGTCGGTCCGGCCGCCGTCAGTGGTGTACAGCCCGGCGAACGCGGGCAGGACCAGTACCCGGTCCGGCCTCCGGCCGCCCCCCTGTGGGGCCGCGACCTCACCTCCATGCTCGCCCTGCGACGTCACTGCTCATCATCCCAGCGGCCACGTCGTGGGCCACCTATCCGGCGGCGACGGGAGCGGGGCACCAACGTTGCCATCTCGACGCCGTGCTCGACGGCCTCCGTGACTACACCGGCGGCGAGGGACGCCTCCCGCAACAACAGTGCGAGGAACGCGATCAATAGACCCCCGAGCAGCGCGGCGGCCAGATACGCGTGATCAAGCGCTGCGGCGACCGCGAGCACGCCGATGAGCGCGGCCACCGCCAACGGTGCGTTACACCGCAACAGCGCGCGCACGCGAATCAGCTGCGCCCCGCCGGGATGTTCCTCGACGCTCAGCAGAAGCCGCTCGCGGACCAGCATTCCCACCTCCACTTCGGTGTCCCAGCGGTCGTAGTCGCCGCCGGCCCGGGTCCTGGCGCCCGCCGCGACCATCCGCCGCTCGATCATGCGGAGACGCTCGCGCGGATCGATCCATCGGGTGCTCCAGAACGCCCAGGTGTGCCTGGCGGGCAGGCGTGGCCGTCCGCGCACGCGACGGTGCCATGGCCCGAGCCCGTGTGCCACGCGTCCGTGCAGACGTGCGGCAGGCTGGAGAACGTGCAGCAGCGCGGTCAGCGCGCGCATCGCGAGCAGATTGCGCCGCGAGAGATGGGGGGTGGAGAACCGCGCGGCCGCCGCGCTCAGCAGCGCCTGCCCGGCAACCGCACCCCCGGCGGCGGCAAGCAGCGGGGCTCCCACGAACAGAAGCGGTCGCCACGCAGCGCCGAGGGCGCACAGGACCACGAGCGCAAGGATCGCGAGATACCACTGGGGCATGAGCGGCAGCGCCCGCAGGCCGAGCGGCGGGGGCTGGTAGAGCGACTGAAACGGGGCGCTGCCCTGGCTTCCGTAGTAGACGCGCCACCGGCGAGCACCGGCGAGCTCGCGGGTGAGGCCTTTGCCGTAAACCCGGCCGCCCCACGCGATGTGGCGCGCACGGTTGTACTTCTGCGGCCACTTGCGCTCGAGCAACGCCTCCGCTTTGCCATACCCCCGCTGCTGGCGGAGATATGCCCGCACGGAGCCGCGGCGGTGGTGCCAGACAACCGCGGCCGGGCTGAAGCCTACCTTGAGGTTGTGTGCCTGCAGGCGCCAGCACAGGTCTACGTCGTCGCCGGCCACGCGGAACTGCGGATCGAAGCCGCCGACCAGTGCGAGCGCCGAGCGCCGGACCGCCATGTTGCAGCCGGGAACGTGCTCGGCGTCACGGTCCGACAGGAGCACGTGCATTGGCCCGCCGGGCGAGTTCGCGACGCAGTCGGCGGCCACGCCGTCATCCGGGGGCGGGAGGTTCGGGCCGCCGACCGCCGCCCAGTCACCTTCTGCGAACGTGTGGACCATGTACTGAAGCCAGTGCCGGTCCGGGCAGGCGTCGTCGTCGATGTACGCGATGATCTCACCCGTGGCCGCGTCGAGCCCGGTGTTGCGGGCGCTGCTCAAGCCGCGGTTCCCGGTCGTGATCAGCCGAACGGGGTAGCTGGCGGCGATCGCGGCGGTCGCATCGGTCGATCCGTCGTTGACGACGATCACCTCATAATCGGGATAGTCGAGCGCGCTCAGCCCATCGAGGCACTCGCCGAGCGTCCCTGCCCCGTTGAATGTGCAAACTACGACCGATACGCGCGGCACAGCGGTATCTGGGCGAAACGGCACCGAATCGAACGTGTGCCGTACCGCGGCAAGCGCGGGCTTAACACTGCGATCGCGACGCGTCAGGCCGAACGCCCAATCCTCGACGTCCTCGCCGCCGCGGTGCCACTCATCAGTCCAAGCGTAAGCGAACGCCCCCGCGCAGCCGGCCGCGAACGCCGTCTGAATCTGCGATGCGAGCGATACCGCCTGCCGGTCTTCGCCATTGCGGACGCTGTCGAGGCCGAGTTCAGTCATCAGCAGCGGCCGCTCCGCAGCAAGATTCTGGAGCCGGGCCAGGTACAGTGCCAAACGCTCCCGGTGCTCGAGGTAGACGTTGAACGTCACCACGTCGATGAATGGGAGCTGCAGATACTCCGTGGATGGGTAGCTGACGTAAGTGACCAGAGCGTCCGGATCCGCTCCGCGGACCGCATCGCACAGGCGTGCCGCGAAGCGCTCGATCCGGCGCCGGCCGAACCAGCGCACCGTCGATGCCGGGATCTCGTTGGCGACCGCATAACAGAGGACGGCGGAATGTCGCCAGCACGCCTCAGCGCGATCGCAGACCATCCGCGCGATCCCCGAATCGCGGCGGCCGTCGTTCAGATAGCCGACGTAGCGCTCGGCCGCGAGGCCGACCATCACTCGCAGCCCGTGGCGCTCCGCCTCATCGAGCAGCCACACCGGCGGCGGCGTGTACGTGCGCACGCTATTCACGTGGCTGGCCGCCATCATTTTGAAGTCACGGGAAACGACGTCGGGCGCTGGGAACTCGTGACCCTCGGCATCCGCCCGGAAGGTGCCATAGGTCACCCCCCGCACGTAGAGTTTGCGTTCTCCGGTGAAAAGGAACTTGCCCATGGCCGTCGGCCGAGCACACCGTTCGGAGACGAGTCCCGAGTCCGGGAGGCGCGGCAGAGCCATGGGCCCGCCGAGCACGGCGTCCTGCGCCCCGACTCCCCGGCTGATATCAGGCCCCTGCACCCCCCGCGCCCCCCAACAGGTCGCTCTCTTCCCTGGTGATCCGGGCAATAACGACAGTCCCGGGACTTGTCTCATATCAGGAACCGGAGGAACAGTCAAGCGCTCGCGGCTGCACCGCGACAACCGGCGTGAGCGCGGTCGGGCATCGCTCGGTTCCCCAGCCGGGAACGCATCGCCGATCGCAGGGCTGGCCTGTGAGTTACCAGAGGACCGCCGCCGGTGACGGGCACGACCCAACTATCCCGTTAAGCCATGGCGTCAAAAACATGCCTCTTGCTTGAATTCTACGTAATAAATAGGATGATCTTCCCAGGAAAGTAGGCGTGGGGGGGAGCGTCGTGCCAGAGCATCGTGGCACGCTCGCGGTCATTGGCAGCGGGTACGTCGGCACAGTTGTAGGCGCGTGCTTCGCCTGGCTCGGCCGGACGGTGGTTGCCGTCGAAGCTGATCGGGCCCGGTTGGCTGCTCTTTCACAGGGGCAGGTCCCGTTTCACGAGCCAGGGCTTGACGAGATTGTGGCTTCTGCGGTTGCAACCGGCAGGTTGCAGCTGACCAGTGACGTGACGCGAGCGCTCCACTCAGCATCAATCATCCTTCTCTGTCTCGGGACACCTGCCGGGCTGATGGGTGGTGCGGACCTGACGGCGTTCGAGGCGGCCACCCGAGCCATCGGGGCGAAGTCCAACGGTCATCACATTCTTGTGGTCAAGAGCACCGTCCCGGTTGGTTCGCACCAGGTGATAAGGGCCTGGTGTGAAGCAGCGGCGGCCGAGACCGGCCGTTCAGTTCCGGCGTTCACGATCGTCTCCAATCCCGAGTTCCTGCGCGAAGGCCAGGCGGTCGAGGATTTTCTGCATCCAGACCGCATCGTGCTCGGAGGCGAAGACGCCCGCGCGCTCGACCGGGTGGCCGAACTGTACCGGCCGATCCTCGAGCAGAATTTTGACGGCGCCGGCCACCGCCGGCACCCCACCCTAATCAAGACCACCTCGGCGACCGCGGAGATGATCAAGTACGCGGCGAACGCGTTCCTGGCGACGAAGATCAGCTTTATCAACGAGATCGCCAATATTTGCGATCTCAGTGACGCTGATGTGGTCGAAGTGGCTCACGGCATCGGGCTCGACCGCCGGATCGGACCCGGCTGCCTCGACGCCGGCCTGGGGTGGGGTGGCCCGTGCCTGGGCAAGGATTTGGCCGCACTCATCTCGCACGCGGAGCATCATGGCTACGAACCGGAGTTGCTTCGTGCGGCTCTCAGCCTCAACGGGCGGCAGCGGTCTCAAGTCGTAGAGCGGCTGCGGCGGCGGGTCGGCGGCCTAACAGGAAAACGCATCGCGCTGCTCGGTTTGGCGTTCAAGCCCGGTACAGACGACCTGCGAGATGCGCCCGCCGCCGGGATCGCCCAAGAACTCATCGATGCGGGCGTCACGGTGACTGCCTACGATCCGCTTGTCCTCCATGTTCCCGAGGTGCGTGGACTCAGCCTGGCGGCCAGCGCGTACGACGCGGCAGAACAGGCCGACGCCGTGGTGATCGCCACGCAGTGGCCAGAATTCCTGGAGCTCGACTTTGACAAGCTCCGGGCTCGAATGCGTGGGACCACGCTTTTGGACGGGCGCAACTGTGTCGACGCAAATGCCGCCGCAGCCTCCGGGCTTGACTATCAGGGCGTCGGGCACTCCGTGCGTGCGCGGCATCGCGGTGCTGCGATGAGCATGCGCGCTCGTGTGGACGGTATATGGGTCCGTGCAGTCGCCGCAGCCGGGCCACACTTCCGGCGCGGCAGAACCGGCGCGCCGCGGAGCACGGGCTCTGGTAGGCGGGTGGCGGTAACCGGGGGCGCTGGCTTTCTTGGGTCCCACCTGTGTGAAGCGTTGCTGGCCCGGGGCGACAGGGTCGTCTGCATCGACAACCTGTCCACTGGGACCGTGGAGAACGTGCGGGGGCTCGCGGGGGCAGAGGGCTTCGAGTTCGTGGTGGCCGACGCGAGCGCAGCGCTGCCGGTCGATGGCCCGGTGGACGCCGTCCTGCACTTCGCAAGTCCTGCCTCGCCTATGGCCTACCTCGCGCGGCCACTCGAGACACTCGCGGTAGGCAGCCAGGGGACCCGCCAGGCCCTCGCCCTGGCGACCGCACACAATGCCCGCTTCCTGCTGGCATCGACCAGCGAGGTGTATGGCGACCCCGAGGTCCACCCGCAGACGGAGGGCTACTGGGGGCACGTCAATCCGGTCGGGCCGCGCAGCGTTTACGACGAGAGCAAGCGTTTTGCCGAGGCACTGACGACTGCATGGGGCCAAACCCACGGGATCGAAACCGCCATCGTCCGGATTTTTAATACGTACGGCCCCCGGCTGCAGCCTGGCGATGGGCGGGTCGTGTCCAATTTCCTGGTGCAGGCGATCGAAGGCCGGCCGCTGACCGTCTACGGCCGCGGATCACAAAGCCGGAGCCTGTGCTACGTCGACGACACGGTGCGCGGTATCCTCGCCGCGCTCGATTCCGGCCTGGCCGGGCCGGTCAATATCGGCAATCCAACCGAGACCACCGTGCTGGACCTCGCCCGCTTGGTGCTGGAACTCACCGGCTCGGCGTCCAGCATCGTATTCAATCCGCTTCCTGTCGATGATCCGAGACGCCGCTGCCCAGACATTTCGCTGGCGCGCCGCGAGCTTCATTGGGAACCAGCTATTTCCCTACACGATGGTCTGCGACAAACCCTCGAATTCTTTGTTTCGCGTAACCAGCAAACCCCGGCTCCTGGGGACAGTCCCAAAAGGACAGTCGGTTTTCCGGCACGCCTATTGAGATCAAAGCCATCTCGGCCACCCGTCCCGGCCATGAACCTTCACCCCGTGCGGCAGAAGGGATCTCTGCGATGATCGGCGGGCTGGAGAGCGCGCTGCGGGACTACGCCGAGCCGGGGTTGACCGAGCTCCGTAGCGCGCTGCTTGAGGTATTGAACGGATCCCGGGTGACAGGGTGGCTCACCAGCGAAAAGTGCCTGAAAGAGCACAAAGTGTATCGCCTGGGGTTCGAGGTCGGCGGTGCGGCTCACACGTTCGTCGTCAAGCAGATGAGCCTGCCACGCGCGGTCCGCAACCAGCTCGTGGCGACACGCTGGCTCCCCACGGGCGGCCTCGGCGGTGCGGGCCCCGTCTTGCTCGGCGTTGCTGGCGAGCGGAACGCCGAATGCGTTTGGCATATCTACGAAGATTTCGGAGACCGCACGCTGAACACGGTCAACCCCGATCGGAGCCGGGTGGCAGCGGCCATCGACCTGATCGCTGAACTGCACGTCCGCTTCGCCGAGCACCCGCTGCTGCCCGAGTGCCGGATGTACGGAAAGGACATGGGAATCACCTACTACCTGACGAACATCCGGGACGCCATCCGTGGCCTGGAGTCTCTCCAGCCGCCGTCGGTCAAGGTCGGCTGCGGCGAGTTGGCGCTGCGCGACCGGCTGCTGCGCCGGCTGTACAAGCTTCTCGGCGAGGGCCCCGACCGCGCCCGGGTCATGGCCGAGGTGGGTGGGCCAGAGACGCTGCTGCACGGCGACCTGTGGCCGAAGAACATCCTCGCGGTGCCCACGCCGGAGGGTCTGCGAACCCGCCTGATCGACTGGGACGCGACGGGTGTGGGGCCGCTCACGTACGATCTCTCCACGTTCCTGTACCGGTTCTCGGCCCACCACCGGCCGTGGATCCTGGACCGATACCAGCACGCGGTGGCACCACTCGGCTGGCACGCTCCGGCCACGAGGGATCTGAGCCTGCTGCTGGAGACGGCCGAGATCTCGCGCATCGCCAACTGTCTCATCTGGCCCTGCATCGCGGCGGTCCAGGCGCAGGCCGGATGGGAGTTCGATAGGCTGGCGGAGATGGAGACCTGGTTCGAGCCGGTCGAGCCGGCGCTCTGATCGGCGCCCGCGCCACCAGGGATACCCGGATGAAGTGCCTCATTGTGAACGGTGACGATCTGGGTGCCAGCCCGGGAGTCAACCGTGGCATCGCGGAGGCGTACCAGCGCGGCCCGCTGCGGAGCGCCAGCCTGATGGTGAACATGCCAGCGAGCCAGGAGGGAGCCCGACTGTCACACGACCTGCCGGGGCTGAGCGTTGGCCTGCATGTCAACCTCGCGGATGCGGCCGGGCGTGCGCTTGCCGACCCCGAGACCGGCGAGCACTGCCGGGCGGTTCTCTACGAGCAGATGCACTCCTTCGTAGAGCTCATGGGCCGTCGCCCGACCCATCTCGACTCGCATCACAATCTTCACCGGAATCCCCGGCTGCTGCCGTACTTCCTCGAGTTGGCCGACCGGTACGGGCTGCCGCTACGCGAGCACTCGCCGGTGCGCTACCTCTCCAGGTTCTACGGGCAATGGGGCGGCGAGACACATCTGGAGCAGATCAGCGTCCAAGGCCTGATCGGCCTGGTGGAGGCCGAGATTTCAGCGGGGGTCGCCGAGTTGAGCTGCCATCCGGGCCACTGCGACTCGCAGTTGCGATCGAGCTACCGGGTGGAGCGGGAGGCCGAGCTGCGGACGCTGTGCGACCCCGCAGTGCGGGCGTTCCTTTCGGCGCGGCAGATCCGGCTGGTCAACTTCGCCGAGGCCATGGAACTGGCCGCCGTGGGCCTGCCCGCCGGCGTTGCCGGGGAAGAGGCGACATGACGACCGTCGTGGTCTGCCCGTACCGCACCTTGAAATTCCTCGAGGGCGGTGGTCACTTCTGGGTCTACATGCAGTATGTGCAGGGCCTGCGGCAAGCGGGATGCGAGGTCTACTGGCTCGAGCGGGTCCCCGGCGACGGCCCGTGGCAGGAGAGGTCCCGGATCGAGACCTGGCTGCACCGGCTGAAGCATTACGGGCTGGCGGGGAAGGTCATTCTCTACACGGACGCGGACTCCGGCGAGGGGTGCCCACACGGCAAGACGTACGAGTACCTCGTGGGTACCCGGGCCCAGGCGCACGAGGTGTTCCAGCGAGCCGACCTGCTGCTGAACTTCCACTACGCCATCGACGCCGACCTGCTCGCCTGCTTCCGCCGGACCGCCCTGGTCGACATCGACCCGGGCCTGCTGCAGAAGTGGATGAGTACCGGCCAGCTCAGCGTGGCGCCACACGACCGGTATTTCACGATCGGGAAGGCGGCCAGCACGCCGCAGGCGCCGTTTCCCGACTGCGGCCTCGACTGGGTGCACATCCGGCCGGCGGTGTGCCTTGAGCTGTGGCCCTACGCGTATGACCCGCGGTGCGAACTGTTCACCACGGTCACCGACTGGTGGAGCGGATTCGCCAGCGAGATCGTGAACGGCCGAGAGGTGCTGTACGACAACAACAAGCGCGTGTCGTTTCTCGCGTTCGCCGAGCTACCCCGGCTGACCAGCCAGCCGCTCGAGCTGGCCGTCTACCTGGCCGCCGACGATACCGAGGATCGGCGGACAATGCAGCGGCACGGCTGGCGGATCCGCCACTCCCTGGAAGTCAGCAGAACCCCCGAGATGTACCGCTCCTACATTCAGCGCTCGCGAGGGGAGATCAGCTGCGTGAAACCCTCCTACGTCAAGCTGCAGAACGGATGGATCAGCGACCGGAGCCTGTGCTATCTGGCCAGTGGCAAACCGGTGGTGGTGCAGCGCACCGGTCTGAGCTCCTACCTGCCCGCTGGCGAGGGCATCCTCGAGTTCTCCACACATCCGGAGGCGGCGCAGGCGCTGGCGACGGTCAACGCCGACTACGAGCGCCACTGCCGCAGCGCCCGGGAGATCGCCGAGACTTACTTCGACGCCCGCCGGGCCACCGAGAAGATCTTGAACGTCGCGCTGCGGTGACCCGTCGCAGCTGGCCGGCAGGAAGGAACGACATGCCCACCGTTGCGGTCTCGCCGTACCGGACCCTGGAGTTCCTCGAGGGCGGCGGCCACTTCTGGGTTTACCTGCAGTACGTGCACGGCCTGCAGCAGGCCGGGTGCGACGTCTACTGGGTCGAACATTTTCGCAGCCTCGGCGGGCAGGAGACGTCCCGGGTCGACAGCCTGCTGCGGCGGCTGGCGGGTTACGGCCTGGCGGACAAGGTCATCCTCTGCACGGACGCAAGCGGCGCAAGTGGCCCAAGTGACCCAAGTGGCGCAAGCGGCGCAGGCGGAGGGGGGGCCCAGGGCATGGAGTACACCTATATCGGGGCCACCCGGTCGCAGGTGCACAAGGTGTTCAACCAAGCCGATCTGCTGCTGAACTTCCACTACGCGATCGATGCCGAGCTCTTGGCCTGCTTCCGCCGGACCGCCCTGGTGGACATCGACCCAGGCCTGCTGCAGACGTGGATGAGTACCGGCCAGCTCTCGGTGGCACCGCACGATGTGTACCTCACGACCGGAGCGACGGTCGGCATGCCGTCGGCACTGTTTCCGGACGGTGGTCTGCCGTGGGTGCACATCCGGCCACCGGTGTGCCTGGATCTTTGGCCGTACACGTATGACCCCCGGTGCGAGGCGTTTACCACGGTCACCAACTGGTGGGGCGAATGGGCGACGGAGACGGTGGACGGCCGCCCGGTGCTGTACGACAACACCAAGCGGATCGCGTACCTTTCCTTCGCTGGGCTTCCCCGCTTGACGAGCCAGCCACTCGAGCTGGCCGTCCACCTGGCACCCGATGACGGAGCGGAGCGGCAGCTGCTGGAGCGGAACGGCTGGCGGATCCGGCATGCCTGCGAGGTCAGCAGGACACCGGAGATGTACCGCGCCTACATTCAGCGGTCGCGTGGCGAGCTGAGCTGCGTGAAGCCCTCGTGCGTCAAGCTGCAGAACGGGTGGGTCAGCGACCGGAGCCTCTGTTACCTGGCAACTGGCAAGCCGGTGGTGACACAGGATACGGGCGCGAACCCGTACCTGCCATGGGGCGATGGCATCCTGCGCTTCGCCACGCCCGACGAGGCGGCCGAGGCGCTGGCGACGATCAACGCCGACTACGAGCGCCACTGCCGCAGCGCCAGGGAGATCGCCGAGGCCTATTTCGACGCCCGGCAGATCGCCGAGAGGATCCTGAATGTCGCGCTGGCCTGACCGCCGCCCGGGCACGGTCACCGCCCCGCGGGCCTCAGCCGAAGCCGCGGCGGATCCGGTCCGCCTTGGCCACGAGTGTGGCCACGGCACTGTCCGGGTACGCCCATTCGGCGGAGCGGGCAAGCGAGCGCAGCACCCGGTGGAAGCGAAGGCGGTCGACCTCCGCCAGCATCTCGCGGGTCCCGGGGACCGCGAGACCGAAGGCGTCAGCCCCCCTGGCATAGGCTTCGCAGAACCGCTCGATCGTGGGACGGTGGTCGACCTCGTGGGCCATGCACGCCAGGTCGTGGAACTGAGGGCCGACGGCGGCCAGCTCCCAGTCGACCGGGCAGATGCGCACGGCCACCGCCGACGCGCCGACGAGGATGTTCTTGGGCCGGTACGATCCGTGCACGAGCATCGGCCGGCCCGCGCAGAACCGCTCGATCATAGCCCCGTAACCGTTGAGGGTGGCCGCCAGGCGGCGGTGGAGGGAGCCCGGGCGCGAGGCGACCGCCTGCAGGGCCCGCTCGGCCATGTCGCGGAAGTAGGCGACGTCGTAGTTGACCAGGAGGCCTGGCCGCACGATTCCGGCCTCCCGGCGCACGATGGTTCCGTGCAGCCGCCCGAGCCAGCCCGCGGCGGCGATCCAGTCCTCGATCGGAGACTGGCGCAGCGTCCGTCCCTGGACGAACTCGAGCAGCAGCCAGTGGTGGCCGCCCGGCTCGTCCCAGACCACACCGTACAGTTCGGGCGTCCCGAGGCCTTGCCCGGCAAGTACCGCCTCGTAGACGTAGCGCTCCCGGGAGCCACGCCACAGCGCGCGATCCGCCGCGTGCGGAGAGACGTCGAAGTCCTTGAGAAACACGTCGAGCGTGCGGCCGTCGGCGAGATCGAGTATGAGCCGCCGGGCAGCGTAAGAGGTGGCAGCCGGCACCGGAAGTTCGCGCCCCGCCACGACCGGCGCTCCCAGGCAGCGCTCGGCGAGCACGCCGAACGTGCGCTCGGGTGGCTCGCCACGCCCGATCATCAACGGCTCCGTTCCCGCAACGGTGCATCTCCGAACGCCAGCGGCGGATAAGGCTGCGCGTCATGCCGTATGGCAACGGTGACATCGATGTCCCTGGCGCTCCAACGTCCAGGTCGGACCGGGTCAGCCGTGGGCAACTCATGATCGAGACCCTCGAAGAGGGCCTGTCGCAGCTGACCGGCAACCGTGTGCGAGTCCGGTCGATCCGCACCAGGGAACTTGGCAAAAGCACTAGTTTCGCCGTTCACCGCGTTGACGTCCAGCTCGACTCCGGCGACGTCATGCCCGCGATCTTCAAGGACCTCAACCCGCTTCGGCAGCGCGAGAACGCGAAGCGCGTTCGCCGGCTGGAGCTCGGCCGGAGCCGTCGCGAGCTCTGGATGTACCGGCATGTCCTGCCAGGGCTGGCGCTCGCGACCCCACGGCTTTACGGGTACCGGTGGGAGCCCAAACGGGGCAACCTGTGGCTATTCATCGAAGATGTGGGCCGACACCGCCTCGATGGTCAGCACATCGCCGACAATGACGCCGCGCGCCTCGCCTTGTTCGAACAGGCGGCGGCGTGGATCGGCCGGTTTCATGGGGCGACCGCGGGAACGCCGGGCGACGAGCGGCTGCTGTGCTATGACCGGGCCCATTACGAGCGCCAGGGCAGGTACCTGGAGGCGTGTCTGGAGCGCATCGCCGGGCAGGATCGGCAGGTCGCCGAGCGGGCCCTCGCCAGGCACGGCACGCTGGTCCAGCGCGTCGCGGATCTGCCGCACGGCCTGATCCACGGCGAGTTCTTCGGCAAGAACGTACTGCTCCGCCGCGATCGGGCCGCGGACGCGATCGCCGTCATCGACTGGGAGACGGCAGCGATCGGACCGCAGTATGCCGATCTCGTCAGCATCAGCGCGGGTCGCTGGACGAGCAGCCAGCGCATGACGATGCGGCGAGCCTACTTCGACGCCAGAAACGCCGCTGGCGCATTCGGTGCTGACTGGAGACGGTTCAACCAGGAGGCCGACATCGTGGCCATCCTCCAGGCAGTCGGCTGGCTGGGCTTCTGGACGGGCAGCGATGTCGACGACGCCAAGTACGCCCGGCACGTGTCACGGTGGATGCGCGAACTCCGAACCACCCTGGGCGAAGACATCTCTGCGCGCGCCACCTAGCGTCAGCCATTCGGCTGTGCTGGCCCGGGGCCGACACCCCCGAGCCCCCCGAGCGGCCCATGGTCCGCCCCATGATTCGCCGCCCGCCCGGCGCGCCACGCAGCGCCAGCCGTTCGGGATCAATCGGGGTAGATCCCGGTCAGGACCTCGCCCCTGAACGTGCTCACAGCCACCGTCACGATGCCCGCCACCCTGGTCACCGAAACGACTACCAGCTACCCGGTCACCTTGCACAACACCAGCGGCACGCGGGTCACCCTGTCCCCCTGCCCCCTACGCCCATTACCTGGCGGTGCTCACCGGCAACGGCCATCCCGTGGCCGTCCAGCAGTACTACTTCCACCTCAACCGCACCGCCGCCCGGCAGGTCCGGCCCACGGTTCACTCACGTTCGCGATGCGCATCCCGGTGCCCGCCGCCACGAGGCGCGCCAAGTACGACTGGCAGCTGCAAGACACCAACGTGGCTACCGCCGGGATGGTCACGATCCGGCAGCCATAGCCGCCCCAACCCCGCGCCGCCGGGCTCACCGCCGCGCTGATGCGGCAGCGACTCTGATTCGCCACGCGGGCCGACGGTGGAGTTTGCTGAAATAGCAATCAGTCGGCCCTACGTATTTGTCATGACGGCTCGGTCACCCAACGCCGCACCGAATTCCCAGATCTGGACGGGCGTCATCCCGATCACCGATGCGTGAGCCTCCGCGCCGAACGGCGGATCCGGCGCGTCAAGCCCAGCAACGGTTTGTAACGAAGCGTGATGTTGGCTGGTGAACAGTCCCAAGGCAGCAGTCGGAGACGCCGAGCGAATCGGAGCGGCTGAGAGCTGTATCGGTCGCGTGGGTGGTACCGGTCGGCCGCCGGCGAGGTGCCCGCTGGTGCGGATGCTCTCCACGGGCCTGCGGCCCGAGCCACCCGTGCGGGTAAGCCGGGCGGTTCGCCAGGTGCAGCGCGAGGCGCACAACACGCTGCCGGGCCGGCCAGTGGGCCGGCCCGGCAGCGTG
>Ga0137384_10001178_pt1 | contig 20615 bp, 15 predicted proteins | sample SagtaG_2_FD_104922 | JGI IMG/M metagenome (GOLD analysis project Ga0137384, IMG submission 104922) | Vadose zone soil microbial communities from Sagehorn Ranch, Mendocino, California, USA - Sage2_R_60_16 metaG | ecosystem: Environmental > Terrestrial > Soil > Vadose zone | place: USA... | reverse complement strand
GCGCAGGGCTTCTATCATACGATGGGGAGGTGTGGCTTGAATACAAGAGAGACATCACCACAATCCGGTTCGATTAAGTTCGACACGGGGCCGCTGAAGGGCCGTGTCTTCGCCATTGACAAGAGAACAATCACTATCGGCAGCGATGTAAACAACGACATCGTGATCAAGGATGATGCCAAAGTTGCGCCGTTCCATGCTCGCCTGGTGTGGCAAGAGTTTTGCTGGCGCATCGAGAGGCATCCCCAGGCCGGCACCATCAATGTCAATGCGCAGCAGGTGGACCGGGCAACACTGCAAGATGGAGCCCTGGTAGCATTGGGAGAAAACACTTCCTTCGTTTTGTTCTTGCCCATCGAGACGCAAGACCTGCGTTCCGAGGGGAAACAGGCAGTATTGAGTGATGCAGCCAGGCCATCCGATATCCCGACGCAGCGCATGGTAAAATCCATGCAGCGGCCCGATCAGACCCTGATTGCTCCTTTCTCCGCCCTGGGCATACCCTCGCTGGAGGTGAGCAGCAATACTTCCGACGAGAAACGCATGTATGCCTTGGACAAGCAGGTGATCAGTATTGGGCGGAATATTACCAACGACATTGTCATCAACAGCCGCACTGTTTCAGGCCAGCATGTCCAGATCATCCGCCAGGGGAATCAACTGGTGCTTTTCCATCCACACCCGGAACGCAAACAGACCCTCAACGGGTTACTTTACCAGGGTCGCAAAATACGCGGGGATGAACACTTCCGCAAAGTGCTGGCCCCTGGAGATATACTTCGCATTGGCAATGAAGATGGCTCGTTCGTCACACTTACCTACCACGATGGAAGCGGTGAGACGCAAGACGAGCTACCGCCGATGCGCCCGATCAAGCTAGGCGATGCCGAAGTCACCATCGGGCGAGTAACAGGCAATACGGTTGTTCTGCCCCAGCCGCAGGTTTCTGCGCACCACGCGCGCCTGGTGCGCGAAGGGGGGAGCTATCGCATCTTCGACCTCAACAGCACGAACCACGTCTATGTCAATTCACAACTTGTCACGAACGCCCTGCTCAAGATGGGCGATGAGATACGCATCGGGCCATACAAGCTCATCTTCGAGAGCACCCAACTGGTACAGTACGACGAGAGTAATTATATCCGCATCGACGCGCTCAATCTCAAGAAATACGGCAATAACCATGTCACGCTGCTCAACAATATCTCGCTCTCGATTGCCCCACGCAAGTTTGTCGCGGTGGTAGGAGGCTCCGGTGCCGGTAAATCTATGCTGCTCAACGCGCTGAGCGGCCTGCGGCCTGCGAAGGAAGGCAAGGTGCTCTACAATGGTCAGGATTATTACCGCAATCTCGCCGCCTTTAATACACAGCTTGGCTACGTGCCCCAGGATGATATCGTTCACCGCGATTTGACGCTCGAACGGGCGCTCTTTTATGCCGCCAGGATGCGCCTGCCCAATGACTTCACCGAGGAACAAATCCAGCAGCGTATCGACGAGGTGTTAGAGGACGTGGAGTTGGTGGGAAGGCGCAAGCTGCTGATCAAGAAGCTCTCAGGCGGCCAGCGCAAACGCGCTTCGATCGCTATGGAGCTGCTGGCCAATCCAAGCCTCTTCTTCCTCGACGAGCCGACCTCTGGTCTTGATCCGGGGCTGGATCGCAAAATGATGTTCCTGCTGCGCAAGCTGGCCGACAAGGGACACACCATTATTCTGGTCACTCACGCGACGAACAATATCAGCACCTGCGACTACGTGTGCTTCCTGGCGCAGGAAGGCCGCCTCGCGTACTTCGGGCCTCCAGAAGAGGCAAAGGCCTATTTCGGAAAAGACAATTTCGCGGAGATATATAGCAGTGTAGAACCCGCCGAGGGAAACAGTAACGTTCCCGAGGAGGTCGAGGTGCGCTTCAGGACCTCCAAGGACTACCAGACATATATCGCCGAGCCGCTTAAAGGGGTTCACGATGTTACAAGTCGAGTTCCCCCGGGTGTCAACGGCCGCGCGAGAAGTAAAGAAAAGAAACGTCCAAAGCGCGGCAACCCCTGGAAGCAGTTTGTGCTGCTGTGCATGCGCCACGTAGAACTGCTCAAAAATGATGCCGGCAACCTCCTCATCCTGCTTTTGCAGGCACCTCTGGTCGCCCTGCTGCTCATGCTCATGGTGAGGTTCGAGATCGGCGGGGGTATCTTTGACCCGAACAGTATCGTGCAGTGCAGGACGCAGATTCTTACGTCCTCCGGCCCGCTTGCCCTGCCAGGCATCTCAAACGAGGCGGACCTGGTAGATTGCAAACAGGTGGTCAATTTTCTAACTACTGATCCCAATGGTACCAGCTACGCGCAGGCGAAGGGCGGCACGAAGCAGGCGCTGCAAGACTTTATCGTCCCGGCCGGGAGCGGCGATGCTCAGCGAGTGATCTTCCTCGTCGGTTTTTTTGCGATACTCTTCGGCTGCATCAATGGTACACGCGAGATTGTAAAGGAGGCGGCTATTTACCAGCGCGAACGCGCTGTGAACCTGGGCATCCTGCCTTACATGTTCTCCAAAATTACCGTGCTGGGTGCGCTCGCCTTCATACAAGCCGCTTCGATATTGTTCATCGTCGATGCATTCGAGCCGTACCACCAGGGCGTCTTTTTGCCGGTTCTACTGGAAATCTACGTTACGCTGGCCCTGGCCAGTGTGGCAGGTGTGATGATGGGGCTGGTGGTTTCTGCCGGAGCTCCTAACGACGACGTTGCCAACAGTCTCCTGTCAATCATCATCGTCCCCCAGGTGATCTTTGCCGGTTCCATTATCCCTTTGAAGGACTGGTTCACGCAGATAGTGTCGGCAATAACCCCTTCGCGCTGGGCCCTGGCTGCCCTGGGAACTTCACTTGGCCTGCATGCTGACAAAATAGATGGCGGGAAACTCTTCGGGGATGATTACACCTACCACGGGACGCTTTTCTCAATCTACAGCCAGGCTGATGGCACGCAACGCATTGTGCTTGCCTGGATTGCCCTTAGTGGGATCATCCTCGTGCTTACCTGCATCATCGGCATTTTCTTGAAACGCAAGGACGCGCGGGAGTAGGTGATCGATCCTCAAGCAGCCGGGTAATTATGCGCCACAAGGAAGAGGTCACAGCTTCTCTTATTGCTCCAAAACTATAATATTTCATCATTATTCATTGTTCTTCAGCTTGTATCTGCCTGGATATACTGACTATAATCACTAAAGTAACTCTGTACATATTTGAGGTACAGTATGTCGAAACAGCAAATAACTCTCCCTGTCGGAGTGACCGTCCGGGACCCCTATGGAGCCCACTACACAATAAAAGGCCTTATTGGAAGAGGCGAATTTGGTGCGCTATATTTGGTTAGAGACCGGCGGTTCGGCCGGCAATTATTCGTGCTTAAAGAGGTGATCGACCCGGGCCCACAGGATCGAGAGCGTTTCACCTTTGAAGGTGAGATCCTCATGCGATTGAGTCACCCGGCATTGCCCCGTGTACACAGGGTGTTCGAGCACGAAAAGCTCAGGCGGGTGTACCTGGTTATGGATTACATCGAAGGTCGAGACCTGGAGGCATTGCGTCGAGAGCAAGCAGAACAACGGTTCTCTTTATCCCTGGCCTTACCTTTGCTGGCTCCTATTGCCGATGCCCTTAGCTATCTTCACACGCAAGAACCGCCCGTTGTTCACAGGGATGTCAGACCTGCCAACATTATCGTACCAGCGGGGGCCAATACAACTATACTGGTCAACTTCGGCATCGCCAAGCAGCATATTGCTGGCACAACGACAGCCGTTATTCGCCGTGGGACCCCCGGTTATGCAGCACCTGAGCAGTACACGAGTGGAACCAGCGCGCAAACAGATATCTATGGGCTGGGAGCTACCCTTTATACGCTCCTTACCGGGACCATCCCACCCGATGCCATCTCCCGGGTCATGAGAAGCCAGAGCATTGATCCTCTCAAGCCTGCTCACCTGCTCATACCAGAGATACCAGGCGATATAAGCGAGGCCATAGGACGGGCGATGACCTTCAACGCTGCCAAGCGTTTTGCGACAATTGAGGAATTCTGGCGGACACTGGCAGGCCATATAATACAGCAGCCGGTGCAGATATCGCGCGTCCTACCAGCGACTGCACCCCAGCTTCATTCAGGGCAAAGGAATAGCTATACCCCACCTGTCTCTTTACAATACCCACAACAAGCTCATAAGGGGAAAGGCCGCGTATCTATATGGAACAGGATGCGTGTCCTCTCCCGCAAGATCTTCCGGCTTTTCTCCTTTTGACAGGTGCTGTGCTATTGCTCCTGCCCCAATGACTATATGACAGCATTCCCGTGGTGAAGGAGATACAAGGTCAGGCTTTTTTACTGGCGGGAAGAATCCGGTTTAACGTTGTTCCACACACCGTGCATTGCCCTTGCAGGGCGGGCTTCCCATTCTTCATCGTGATTTGATGGGGATTCTTCATCTCCCGCTTCGTCTTACACTTTACACAGTAGGCTATATCGGCCATGATACTTCTTCCTTTCAAACTAGTTGCTATATATTGTATCTCAGGTGATCCTGAGCTAATCTCTATTCTACACGACTATATCAAACTTTACGCTTCAACGGTCGATTCGTCTTTACTTCAGTGCCGTGTATTAGTACTACCGCGTTAGTTCTCATGAGTAGTAGCAGATCTTGCTCATATGACCACTCTACTATAAAACGCCGGCATCAAGAAAAATACGGTATACTACCAGGCAGTGAATAGTGAAGGAGATACCAACTATATGACTGCTAAACACACGGAATCTGATCGCTATCAGAACGAGCACAAGGCGCTCACAGTGGATAGCGAGGCGATGCCTGCTCTACTGGCCTCACTCGAATGGCGCTCGATCGGCCCATACCGGGGAGGCCGTGTTGTAGCGGTAGCAGGTGACCCAGCCGATCCCCAGGTATTTTACTTTGGTTCCACGGGAGGAGGCGTCTGGAAGACGAGCGATGGCGGGGTCTACTGGGAGAATGTCTCCGACGATTTCTTCAAGCGTGCGTCGGTAGGCGCGATTGCAGTTGCACCTTCTGATCCCAACGTACTCTTCGCCGGCATGGGCGAGACGTGTATCCGGGGCAATGTTTCTCACGGTGATGGGGTCTACAAGTCAACCGATGGCGGCAAGACGTGGATACATCTTGGCCTGGAAGACACGCGCCAAATTGGCGCCGTGTGCATCCATCCCCAGAACCCCGACCTGGTATATGTCGCGGCGCTGGGGCACGCCCATGGACCGAACAAGGAGCGTGGAATCTACCGCTCGCGCGATGGCGGCAAGACGTGGGAACACATTCTGTTCCGGGGTGAAGACGCCGGGTCCCATGATCTGGCAATGGACCCGAACAACCCGCGTATCCTCTACGCGGCGTTCTGGCAGGCACGTCGCATGCCGCATACCCTGCAAAGCGGCGGCGAGGGGTGCGGCCTTTTCAAGTCAAGCGACGGGGGCGATACCTGGACCGAGATTACGCGCAAGCCAGGGTTGCCCACGGGCATGGTTGGCAAGATTGGCGTGGCCGTTTCGGGAGCACGGGCGGACCGCGTCTGGGCCATCATCGAGGCCGAGGATGGGGCGATCTTCCGCTCCGACAATGGAGGTGACACGTGGCAGCGGCTCAGCGAGGAGCCTGACCTGCGCAAGCGGCCCTGGTACTACCAGCACATCTTTGCCGACCCACAGGACCCGGAGACTGTGTGGGTGCTCAACGAAGGCTGCTTTAAATCGAGCGATGGTGGGAGTACCTTTGCCAAAGTCGCCACGCCTCACGGTGATCACCACGCCCTGTGGATCGATCCCTACAATACCCAGCGCATCATAATGGGCCATGATGGAGGAGCCTGCGTGTCGTTCAACGGAGGCGAAACCTGGTCCTCGATCTACAACCAGCCCACGGCCGAGTTTTATCATGTCACGACCGACAACCAGGCGCCATACCGCGTCTATGGGGCACAGCAGGACAACAGCACCATTAGCGTACCCAGCCGTTCGCGCCTTTCTGCCATCACCATAGTCGACTACTACGAGATCGGCGGTGGCGAGAGCGGCTACATTGCCGTACGGCCCGACGACTCGAACGTCGTTTATGCAGGAAGCTACCTGGGGTACCTGACGCGATATGACCACCGCACCGGCCAACTGCGGGACATCACGATCTGGCCCGAGGCATACCTGGGGTGGCCAGCAAAAGACGCTAAATACCGCTTCCAGTGGACCTTCCCGATCCTGCTCTCACCTCACGACCCGAACGTGTTGTACGCGACGGGCAACCACGTCTTCCGCTCCACCGACGAGGGCAGCAGATGGGAAGAGATCAGCCCTGACCTCACGCGCAATGACAAGAGCAAGATGGAGCTTTCCGGCGGACCGGTCACAAAAGATAATGTCGGGACTGAGTACTATGGGACCATCTTTGCCTTTGCCGAGTCACCTCTGCAGCGGGGACTTTTCTGGGTAGGCTCGGACGACGGCCTCGTGCATGTCTCGCGCGATGGCGGCGAGAGCTGGCAGAATGTGACGCCTCCAGATCTGCCGGAATGGGCACTCATCAGCATCATAGAGCCTTCGCCACACGAGGCCGCTACAGCCTATGTAGCCGCCAACCGCTACAAGCTGGACGATTTCCAGCCTTATCTCTATAAAACGCAGGACTATGGCCAGACCTGGTCGAAGATCACAGGTGGACTGGCTGAAAATGACTTTACGCGGGTGATCCGCGAAGATCCGGTCAGGTGTGGACTGCTCTACGCGGGCACAGAGACCGGGGCACATGTCTCCTTCGACGACGGTGAACAGTGGCATGCCCTGAAGTTGAAGCTGCCAGCCGTGCCCATCCATGACCTCGTGGTCAAAGACGATGATCTTGTCGCTGCGACTCATGGGCGCTCGTTCTGGATACTTGACGATATTTCGCCGCTACGACAGTTGAGCGACGATGTACGCGAGGCCCCAGTGCACCTGTTCGCACCCCATCCCTGGACTCGTTTCGTATCAAGCAGCGGTTTTGGCCGCGCGGTGACGCCCGGCAAGAACTACCGCTATACCAGCGCGTTCGTTGTTGCCTTCCGCCAGCAGGAGAAGCCCAGCGGCGAGAAGGTGGACAAGTACCTGGATGCAGGACAGAACCCACCCGGCGGCGTGATTGTGCACTACTACCTCAAGGAAAAGCCGGAGGGTGAGATCAAGCTGAGCTTCCTCGACGCTAACGGGAAAGAGATCAAATCGTTCTCAAGCGAAGAGAAGAAAGCGGAGCAGACCAGGCAGGAAGAGGCAGGAGCCGGGGACAAAAAGAAGAAGGACGAGAAGAAGGAGCCGCGTGTGCTAAAAGAGGCCGGGACAAACCGTTTCGTCTGGAACACGCGCTATCCCGACCCGGTCAAAATCGAGGGAACCGCGGACTCGGAGTACGCTCCAGAAGGCCCATTTGCACCTCCAGGGACCTACCAGGTGCAACTGAAAGTTGGCGACCAGAGCTATAGTGAGACCTTCCAGATTTTCAAGGACCCACACATAGGGTCCACACAAGAGGACTTGCAGGGGCAGTTCGAGTTGCTGCTGGCGATCCGGGACAGGGTCTCGGAGGCGCATAAAGCGGTCAACGCGATTCGCGATATGCGCAAGCAGGCTGACGACTGGATACGCCGCGCCCAGGGACAGGATGTTCACGAGGCTATAGAAGCCAGTAGTGAGTCCCTCAAGAAAAAGCTCTCGGCCATCGAGGAGGAGTTGATCCAGGTCAAGGCAAAGGACCAGCTCGACGTGATGGATTATCCTGTGCAGCTCAGCGCTAAATTTATGACGCTTGCCGGGGTGGTTGCCAGCGCCGATGCCGCACCGACACGACAGGCGAGGCAGGTCTTCGAGGAACTCTCGGCCCGCCTGGATGGGCTGTTGCAGCAGTTGCGCGAGGCCATCGATACGGACGTGGCCGCGCTCAACAAGCTAATCCGCGAATCGAGCCTGCCGGCGATCGTGCATGTAGAAGCGGAACGATGACATCCGGTCGATACTTACGTGCGGCAGCTCTCGCAGCGTCCAAAGAGGGTGAATGACATGATGTCTCAATTAGCGTAGAGATTGCAAATGCAAAGAGCATGGTTGAGAAGGCGCCATCCACCTTGCGCTCTGGATTGCTGTATTGTATACTTTACCCATACCCAGTGGATATGGGTAGAAAGTGAGATTTGTTTATGCGCGCGGAAAAGCAAGACGTACTCAAACGATTAAATTACATTGAGGGACACCTCAACGGCATTCGCAAGATGGTTGAAGAGGATAAATACTGTGTCGATGTTCTACGCCAGACCTATGCTGTACGGAAGGCAATTGAGAAGCTCGAAGCGATTATCCTGGAAACCCATCTACATACCTGTGTCCCCGAGGGCATCAGCAGCGGAAAGACTGAAACAGTCATTGATGAACTGGTTCAGCTCTATAATCTGGCAGCAAATCGGTGAGTACTGTAAAGGAAAACACCCTAAGGTGAAAAATAGGGATTCATCCTCATGACAATTAGCTCACCATACCCTATGCTACACCTGCAATGTCCTTTAGTAAGTGGCATTGCAGCAACATGGTGGTGTCATACTACCTCCAATTTTCTGAAGCAAGGGAAAAAGCTGTTATGCGTACACTTCGTCCATCTCTACGAAACCTGGCGGCAGCGACCCTGTCTGGTCTCGGTCTACTTTTCCTCATGGCAGCAACAGCCTCCGCCCATAGAGCAGCATCTAGCTACACAACGATTCCTGCTCACGCCAAGGTATATAAAGCCATACCGGCCATTGGCTCGACCATCGCCCAGGCTCCGACTACCGTAACTGTATTCACTCTCGAGAACATGAATCCTAACCCGAAGAAAAGCAATCTCTTCATCTACGGGCCCGGTGGGGACCTGATCAGCCAGGGCAATGCGAAGGTCGCTCTCAACGATCCCAGGCAAATGTCTATTACGATCAAACCGGGTGGGAACGGCGTGTATGTTGTGCGCTGGATCACGGTATCGGCACAAGATGGCGATCCCGACGAAGGCGCTTTTGTCTTCACCGTCAAGCCAGCCGTGCCGGCACAGGCACCACCCACCACTCATACCACGCCTTCCACGGCGCCGGCAGGAACAGGCGGCATTCCGTTGTGGGTCCCCATTGTGGCCGGTGTACTGGCGCTTCTGGTAGGCTTTGGAGGCGGGTTCGGCATAGCACGAAATAGCTCCCGGTCGACAGTGAGCACCATGCGCAAAACTGTAGCCGCGCAAGAAGGGGAAGCTGACGCATCTCCTACACCCACGAAGCGTTCGTAGGAGATATGGTGCAGCGAAGACCATACGAGACAGGAGAACAGGTATGCGCATACGACCTTTTTTCTGGTTCCTGCTGGTGCTTTCTTGTGCCAGTGTGCTGATCTTCGCAGCCACTACCAATACCTATGCACCTGCATCGATGCAGGTGCATATCCAGCGTCATCCCGCTCCAGCAGGCTTCACCACGCTGGAACTCCACCTGACCGATTTCCAGGGCCTGCCGATTGAGAGGGCGCAGATCTCCTCGAGCGCCAGTATGACCAATATGTACATGTTCACCCGCCAGAGCCGAGTACAAGAGCTTGGGCAGGGCAATTACATTGCACAAATGCGCCTCTATATGACAGGGCCATGGGAAATCACGGTGATGGCATCTGCTCAAGGCTTTACTTCTCTCCAACAGAAGCTGCTCGTTCAGGTGATGTAGCAGGGAGTGCGCCTCAGTTTGCCACGTGAACGGGCCACAGGCCAAGCGCTATCAGCCGTACCGGGATATCGCGTATGAAGGGAAGGCTAAAGAGCACCTGCAAGGGACGTGAAAACTGGAAACCACTTCCTGGTTTTAATGCCTGCTTTACCACCAGATTCTGCGCCTGGACCTGCAAAGCCTGGATAACGCGGGTGGGCAATTCGCGCTGTCGCTGTACTTTGCCCAGATCACGGTCGCTCACTTTTCCTGCCTGAAGCGACGCGGTCAGGAGGTTGGCAGCCACCACAGCATCCTGGATGGCGTAGTTTATGCCCACCCCGCCTACAGGCGACATGACATGAGCTGCATCGCCGATGAGCAGCAAGCCCGGGCGATGCCAGCGCGGGAGTCTATTTGACTCGACCGAGAGCAGTGAGACCTGCTTCCACTCTTGCAATGTGTCCACACGATCCGCCATCAAAGGCACGAGATCCGCCACAGATCTGCGCAGAGTTCCCAGGCCCGCCGCATGCAACTGCTGATAACTACCTTTGGGAATAATATATGCTACCTGCCAGTACTCGAAGCGGTTGAGAAGGGCAATCATATGACCGTTTCCGATGTTTCCAATGGCATTTTCTGGATCGTCGGGCCTGCGTGGAAGAGCAAACCAGAGCACGTCCATAGGAGGCGATGTCTTGACCGGCTCGAAACCAGCGAGCTGGCGGACACGCGAAAAGCGCCCATCAGCTCCTACTGTCAATAAAGCCCGTAATTCGTGCCGGGTGTCATGTTCGCTCTCGTGCAGGCGATAGCGTACACCACGCACTTCACCATCCTCCTCGATCAACTCTTCAACCCGCGCGCCCATTACCAGGCGGAAGCCAGGATATTTCTGAGCCTCAGACGTGAGGAACTCAAGGAAGTGGACCTGGGGAAGCATCACAATATAGGGATACTTGACCTTGAGACGCTTTAGCGGTTTCCCGATGTCCAATGTCATCGTAAAGCCGCCAGGTGTAGGGAGCATGAGACTACTAACGGTGGTATGACGAAGCTGGAGTACCTTTTCAACCAGCCCAAGCTGCTCCAGTAACGCCATAGTAGATGGATGCACGGTGTCACCGCGAAACTCGCGGTCGAAATCCATTTGCTTTTCCAGGAGAGTGACCCTGATGCCCTTACGCGCCAGCAGCAAAGCCAGCATGGCTCCTGCAGGGCCTCCGCCTACAATACAACAATCAACGTTCTCGACGGTGCTTGCAATCTCAGACATGGGAATGCCTCCTCGTTACTTATGCGGGTGGAGTCTTAAAGGCTCGTTTCTCGATCTTTCATTGACATCTGCCGATTGTTAACTGATCAGATAATTAATTTCAGAACTGAGGCTGCTCATGATTTATATGGCAAAAATGCCTTGATAGTTTCAGGTTATATATTCTTATTTAATTGACTGGATAATTAATAATCTTAGTATAACGCAGAAATGGAGAAAAGTCAAGGAGATCAGACCTACGCATGGAATTCACCACAGGTGGTTGGTGTTTTGGGAGCTGCCGGTGTCCTCTATGTACTGTTCGTCATAGCCGAGCGCTTTGCCGCCGAACCCATCCTGCCGCTCGGGCTCTTCGCAACCAGGTGTTCGCGGCGTCCTCGCTGCTCTCGTTGTTACAACTGATGGCGCTGGTCGGACTGGTGATCTACCTGCCACTCTTCCTGTAAGGAGTGCTCAGGGTATCGGCGACCTATGCCGGGGCTGTGATCACGCCGCTTACGCTGAGTTCAGTGGTGGGCGCTGCCCTGGCAGGCCTGGCAGTAGCCACGTTCAAACGTTACCAGGTCGTGAAGATTGCGGGAGCGCTCATCATGACTGCAGGTGTAGCCCTGCTGACGCGGTTGACGCCTTCGACGGGTCTTCTAGAAGCGGCGATCTACATGGTGATTGCAGGAGCTGGCATGGGCACGTTCTTCTCCGTGCTGACCGTTGCTAAATTTGTATACTATCCTATACAAGGTTAAGCTATCCACACAATCGCAGGAAAACAGCCTTGGGCTGAGACGATTGAAGGAAAGCTGAACCAAACCAACCAGGGTAGTAACAAATTTTCCCCGATAGAATCGGGCGGGTAGGAGAACCCGGCGGTGGCAACAGCAGCACCGCGCCTGCCCCCGTATAAGAGACAGGCTTGACCCGTGGGTCAGAAATCGAGCAAGAGCGCGCCTTGCCCGTGTGTTTCATTTGGATGAGATATGCCACACCTAAGCGGGCGATGTTAACAGAAGCGCAATAGTCCCGATCACCATGATAGGGGCACGTCTCACAATACATCCACCGGCCCCACTTCACCGCTTTTTTGCGGTCAGAGGGGGAGCGATACGTTTTGGCTGGTTGCCCACAACGCGGGCAGGTATGAGAGGTTCCCCGAGGCGGGCAGGTCTGGAAGCGCAAGCCCACGAGATGGCATTTGTAGCGGAGGAGCCGCCAAATTTCGCCCCGGATTGTTGCATTGTTGCGATAATTACGCCAGCGCCCCCGCACTCCTCTGCCTCTTCCGGTGGATTTGAGTGTTTTCAAGGACTCCATGGAAAGAAGCGAACAGCCATGGACGCGAGCTAACAACAGTAACACATTACTGGCGAGATGAGCCAGAGCGCGATTGCGCTGTTCGTATTTCCGCCAGCACCGATCGATCTCCCGCCGATAGAGCGCCAATCTTTGGTTGTACCATCTTCGTTTGGAGTGCTCTTCTCGCAACGCATCCCGTCCCTGCTCGTACCTTGCTCCCTTTTTCTTCAACTCGTCAATTTGTCGGCGGGTGCGGGCTTGCCTGCCATCAAAACCACCCGTGTTCAGGAAAAATGGCCTGCCGACTTGCTTGCTGTGTTCGTTAACGGCGGTTGCCGTCAGCAGTGAATGCACGCCCCAGTCTGCGCCTAACACCCGCTCGACGCTCTCCCAGGCGGGCAATGCTTCCTTCTCCACCTCGATGATGAAATCCAACACGACGAACCGCTCCCCGTCTGCTCGACGTTCTTCGCGCAGGGTGGGAGCCATCAGCTCCCCATGAGGAAGGCGCTCTTTGAGGCAATCGGGTAAAGCAATGATGGTGTCTACCTTGCGCCAGTGCCAGACTCCTCCTTCGTCGGGATACCGGAAGCGAAACCGTGCCACCCCTGCATCGAGATCCAAAGCCATGCGATACGCTTGGCCTTTTTCTCGTCCGTCGTCGCCAGCATACGTGAGCATCCCGACTTTGAGCAGCGGGACTGGTTGCAGTTCTTCGTAAGCAGAGGGAAAACGATCGTGCTGGAAGAAAAAGTTGCAACTCTGCTCGACGACATTTTGCACCACGACAAAGCTGGTCTCATCTTCTTCCAGACTCTTCTGCAAGGTGCTAATGGCTTCCTTGATGGCCCGACGGTTTTTGCCCGCCGGTCGGTTCTCCGTTTTGGGTCGAATGAAGCCATCAGAGAGAATAAGGAGAACCAGCTCAAACGCTTTCTTGCGTTCCGCTTGTTGGCGTAAGAGCCGCCCCACCACTTCACTCTCGCATCTCCACTGGCGATCACCGTGCGGCAGAGGGCTCCCGATGTACTTCCCGACGTGTTTCCAGGCAGGCCCGGCGCGCTCACTCCCAAACTCATCAAGATAGGGCCACAGCAGGAGAAGCGCCTGGTTGACCACCTCTCGGCTCGCATCAAGCAGCCGCAATGCATCGGCCTGCGCTTCATCAGGCAAGCGTACATCGTAGGTTAGGGGCTGGTGAGTACGGCTGTCGCGCATTGCAACAACTCCTTTTGCTTGTGAGACCGCATGCCATATAACCGACCAGAAAACGAGGCAATCAACGCAAGTAAATCGTCGGTTAACTCCTGCTCTGGCGTTTTCTCCTCTCCCGGCTCCAAGACGGTCAGCGTCACATCAAAACACGCAAACAAGGTTTCCAAAAACTCTTGCCCAAATCTAGTGAGCCGATCTTCATAGGTAATCACCACTTCGGCCACTTTGTCCTCACATACCAGCTTCAGTAAGCGTTGGAGGTGCCGCCGCCCCGCGGAGAGGCCACTGCCAATATCAGAAAGCACCAGGATCTCGTGCCCACGGCGCTCAGTTGCGGCCCAGGCTTGCAACCGCTCCAGTTGCGTCTCTAAATCGTCTTTTTGCCCATGCCCGCTCACCCGACCATAGAGCACGACCAGCCGCCCATTGATTTTCCCCACCATCCGTTCAATTTCAGCACGAGGGATGCGAACCTCGCGGCCCATCTGTACAACCTGGATGCGTCCGGCTTTGATCCAGCGCCGGACTGTGATGGGATGCAGACCCAACTCGTGTGCGGCCGCTCCAATACGCAAGAGCTTGTGTTCTCTCTTCGCCATACACGTTTCTTCCCTACTCTCATAAGAAATCCTTGGTACTGGTTTGGAACGACCAGGGGCATCCTACATACACTGGTCTCTTGAACGAGGAAACTCATCCTCCTTCGCCAAAGTAGTCGAGAATGCAGACAGAGTCTCCGTTGGTTTCTGTTGTGCGCGTTCAGGACGTAAAACGTTCTGGGTTGCCGAGATAGTAGAGTTCTTTTCCTTCTTGCATCTGCTTATTCATTTTCTTTCTCCACTTCCAATATGTTTTCTTCCTAAAGGGAATCTTTTGCTGTCCTATCATGAAAAGATATTCGTAGAAATATGGCCCTGATCGAGCTTCTTGGAGTGTACCGCATAAACGCGCTTTTACTGGTGTCCCATCTAAACCGAAGGAGGTACAATGGGCAAAAACAAGCTGCTCGAGCGGCTCAGGGTCTACACTATCTTGAATACGTCCCCATGTTAAGAAAAAACGACGAGTTCCCTCTTTCAGCTCAATCGCAACTGCGACGATGTCTTCCAAGGTTTTTCCCTTTCGGCAAATCAGTAAAACGAGATCAGATAGGGAAGGACTGAAAAAGATAGGAATAGTATACAATAGATATATAAATTTAGCATCTGTTTGCAACCCTACTTATCATGATACTGTAGTCCGTACCGCAGAACGATTTGCGGTAACGAACGCCGTGGCGCATATTCCTCCTGGCCCGCTGCATGACCAGGTCGTTACAGCGGTAGCGGCGCAGGCCATGCAGCAGGTACAACACATGCTCAACCAGGTGTTCGAGGCGCTCAGGCTCTCACTGGCAGTCGCTATCCAGCACGGGTTCCTGACGGTCCTTGTGGTCTGCGTGGCGGCCATCGCGATCTCGTTCTTCCTGAAAGATTTGCCCCTGGCGCAACGATTCCAGGAAGGGCCTGACGAGGCAAGCGAGGCGCGGATGAGCGAGGAGATGCCTACGCTTCCATAAGACACTCTCGTCCCGTAAAAGACTTTGTTGGCGAATGCGACTGATAGGTGAATAAGATACTGCCGGCGAACTGCTCTACAGAAGGGTGCCCCGCCACCCCGGGGCGCGATAAACCGGCCCCTACGTAGCCTGTATTGTTTTCCGTCATCATGAAGGTAAATCATACGTTGCCCGCTCCTGTTGGATTTATTGCCTATAAACAATTCATACCCGGCTTAACAATGGAGTCTGGGGGCTAGATCACTTTCGATAGGGAAGGTGTCGAGGAAGGTCTGAGCGAACTCTACCAGGCGGTAGACATCGGCGAAGTTGGTGACCAGGCCGAGCGAGATGCGCACTGCTCCACCGCTCTGCATGCCTAGATCGGCAAGGAACTGGTCCCATGTGATACCCTCTCCTTTGAAGACCTTTGGCAGAGTATCCTGCAACTCCCCCCAGAAGATCCTGTGCAAGGCCTCTTGCGACAGGTTGAAGGCGACTTCACCGGCGCCCGGGTTACAAAAGCAGCCGGTGCGCAGGGAGAGGTTAAACTTGCCGGCGCGCTGTTCAACTACCCGCTCATCAACAATTGAGCCATCCGGGGTGAGGAAATTGAGCGCGATGGTTCCTCCACGCATATGCACGGAACGCGGCCCATAGACCTGCACTAGCGGTGTCCCGCTGCTGTGGCGCAGGGACAAGAGCGTGTCGAGCAGCCAGCCTGTCAAACACATGACGCGTTCGTGGATCGTTTCCATGCCAATGGGCGCGAGGTGCTTGAGGCCGATTTCTACGGCGGGAAGATCGAGGTAGTTGAGCGTACCATCTTCAAACGCTTCGCCTCCTTCGAGCAGGACATGCCCATCACCCTGTACCGAGATGCCCCAGACCGTGCCACCAGAAAACCAGGGGCGCTGCAACTTAGCCAGGGTGGATTTGCGGGCCAGCAGGCAGCCTACGCCTGTCGGATAACCGAACAGTTTGTAGAAGGAAAGCGGGACAAAATCGGGGTGCCACCTTGAGAGGTCCAGGCGATTGGTCGGGACGTAGGCGGCACAATCCACGAGCACATCCCATCCCCTGGATTGAGCCATTTCGATCCATTCCAGGGGATGCTGCACGCCTGTGAAATTGGACTGGGCCGGATAGGCGAATAAACGAGGAGCGCTGTTCCTACCGTGCTCCAGGAACGAGTGGAGAAGGGATTCATCAACGCGCAGTTCGGGAGATGTGACAGGCAGGTAGGTGTAGGAGGCGCCTCTGGCACGAACGAACTCGCGGATGCCGTTGACGGAGTTGTGGTTATCGAAGAGGAGCAGGTACTGCCCGCCGGGTTGGAAGGGATAGGCCTCGCCGAGCAGCTTGAGCGCGTTGGTGGCATTGGAAGTGAAGATGACGGTATATTCGCCGGGATCGGCATGAAAAAACTCGAGCACAAAGGCACGGGCTCGTTCATCCAGTTCCGTCGAGGCACGGGAGGTGGGACTGAGCGAGTGAGGATTGCCAAACACGCCGCGGCGGAGCAAATCAAAGTGCGCGCGGAGCTGGCTCTCGGCGTATAGTCCGCCCCCGGTGTAGTCGAGGTAGACGTGCCCCAGTTCATCCAGGCGGGCGTATTCTTTGACCCGCAGTTCGTCCAGAGAAGAGGTGCTATCAAAAGTAGGATAGGTCTGCCGGAACGCCTGCTCCGCCTTATGCATGGCTGCCGAGTTGGAGCGTGGGGAAGGGACGGCGTTGTCTATGCTATCGCGCATGCTGGTCGGCTCCTTTCGCAATTAAGAGGGATGCTCATTTGACGTAGTGTAGCATATTTTTGCAAGTGCGCCATAAAAGAGATACATGAGATGAGTATGTGCCTGCTGGCGAGTTAGAAGAAATGCGCGAGAATGTGAAGCGCGGACCATTACGAATTGATTAGCTTGCTCATGACGGATCCGGCCAATTATCTCATACACTGGATACCTGGCCGGTTCCTAAGCTTCCTCACCATTGAGTCTCCAGCGAAACTGGCCGGCACCGCGTTCCAGGCGATCCACGATGTTGCGCCGCAAGCGATAGATCTCGTCCACGCCGGGAAACTCCTGTGGGCACAGTCGCACAATTTCCCTGGGTTTGAGGTTGCAGTAGTACAGCAAGAAGGCCAATCGCCGTTCGCGTTCGCCGGGGAGCATCGTGCGTATGATCTCCCAGAGCTCGCTTTCCTCATCTGGATCCACCACCGGTTCCCCGGCAAAGCCTGGTTCCGGGAGAGGGACCTCTCTGGCTCGAGCATAGGGGCGCAACATATCCAGGATCGCACTGTTCAGGCAGACGCGCAGGTAGCGCAGCGCAGCGCCCAGGCTGATAAATTCTACCTGCTGGTTATGGACGGCTGCCATCCAGAAACGTGCAAAGGCGCGCGCCACGTAGTTCTCGGGGCTGTCCAGGCGGGACGCGGCCTCACTTCTGGGGTGACGACGAAATACAGCGAGTAAAAATTCTTGAAACCGATCTACCAACAAGGTCCAGGCCGCGTCGTCGCGTTCCAGCATGGCGCGGCGGAAGATCTCCAGGCAGTACTGGTCGCTGGATGCTTCCCCACGACGGTAGTGGTTGATCTCGCTCATGCAGCGGTCTGCGAGCGCCGGTAAGCTCATAGCGCCTGGCAGCTCAGACATCGCGGGAACGGGAGCTGGCTGCTTTTGAGGTTGCAGTAGCCGGGTTGGAAGATCAAGCAATGGTTCGATATCCTCTCCAGCAAGCGGAAGGGTATCGATCGCGTGGTACCCGGTGCGAACAGCAGCACATGCCGGGCATGATGCTATAGGCCTCTCCAGCGCTTGCTGCTCCGAAGGGAAGAGGTCATCCGGGTGGGTCGCAGCAAGTTTTTCCCACCAGACGACAAACAGTGTTTCCATCGCATGATTCATCATACAATCCTCCTTTTGCCTGTAGTGGCGCAAGTGTTCACCTACACCCGGCATGTACCTGTCCTGCGGGCAATCCTGGTTGTAGCCGAGAGCTACTCTCCTCAGTCTAACGTGCAGGGGACAGGAATACATGACTTGAACAAGTCAATTCTACCCGGTGAGGAAATGAGCTGGTGAGGCGGGTCTATAGCTAGAATTAACTATGGTGTGCTTGAAAGGGTGTGAAGAAGGGAGAACGTTTGCCTTCACACGAGCTGGTGTTCAAAGGCGAAGCGGGTGGCAGCAGTGCGCGTGGTGACGCCGAGCTTGCCCAGGATCGAGCGCAGATGGTTATTGACTGTGAAAGGCCTGATGACGAGTTGTTCTGCGATCTGTGCGTTGGTGAATCCCTGTGCTACAAGGCGCAGCACCTCGACTTCGCGTCCGGTCAGCTCATGCGGGTAGGCTGGCCGAGGTGGAGGTTTGACGGCAGGTGGTGATGCAGCAGGAACTGGTTCAGTCAGAGCAGATGGTTCTCGAGAAGCAAACGCCTGTTCTGGTGTCATGGCGCGGCCTTCGGCCCAGGCTAGCGAAAAGGCTTCCTCTCCCAGTTGCGCCCGCGCACTCTCCACCGTGCGTTGATAGTCAGCACGTTCGAGCGGATCCAGCATACCCAGGCTCACCAACAGTTCTGCGACCCCAAAAAGGCGTGCGGCTTGCTCACCCTGCCCCTCGTCTGTAGCAATCTTGGCCAGGGCGATGAGATTCTGGCCCCTGGCGTAAGGCCAAACAGCCAGAGACACGCCTTCTGTACACAGTGCCCTTGCCTGCGCGAGATCTCCCTGTATCCGTTTGACCTCTGCCAGAAATTGGAGTGCAACAGCAATGCTGTCCTTTTGCCCCAGCCATCGAGCCAGTGCGAGACACTCCTGCGCCATTATTTCTGCCTGTTGCATGTCGCCCTGATACAGCAGGGTGCCTCCCAGGGTGAGCAGGCTGGGAAAGATTTGCGCCTTGTTGCCCTGTTCGCGGCCAAGAGCGAGGTTTTCCTCAAACAGCGCCACCGCCTGGGCATACTCACCTAGCCATAACTTTGCGCCCGCTAATCTATATAGCGCATTGCTAATGTCTGGTCCATTGTCCAGCTCTCGCGCCAGCGCGAGGCTCTCCTCACACAGCGCAACGGATTGCGTCCAGTTCCCCTCTGAAAATGCCACTCCTTGTGACAGATCAATCAGTGTGAGCGAGAGCGATTGGTAATCTTTCAGCATGCGGAAGAGCTTCACGCTCTCCTCCATGTAGCGACGTGCGAGCCTTGCGTCACCATGATACCACAAGACATTGCCCAACATTCGGAGCGCGTTGGCCTGGAGCCAGGGATCTCCCACCTCGCGAGCCAGCGCCAGACTCTCCTCTAGCACGATACGGGCCCCCGCGTGATCGCTTTGTGCATTGAGATGCCACCCTAAACTGCTCAGCGATTCGACGAGGCCGTGCTTATCTCCTAGCTCACGATATATGCATACGCTTTCTTCGATACGTGGAGGAGCTGCGGGATCCCCGGAGCCAAAACCGAACATGATTGCACCAAGCGCTTTGGCCCGGTTCGCCGTTCGTCCTTGCGCCTGTGGCAGCTTCAGGGCCTCTTCCAACCAACGCCGTCCCTCGCTCCAATAGCCCCGGATGTTCCAGAACCACCCTAGCGCTCCACTCAAGCGCAAAGCCAACTCACCTTCCCCCTCTTCAACTAGCCAGGCCAGCGCGGCTCGTAGATTCTCTATCTCCCGCTCCAAGCGTTTCCACCACTGGACTTGCAGTGCTCCCTTGAGATGTAGTTCTGCCTCCTCCGCTAACGCCAGATAATACAAGGCATGCGCTCGCTGGCACATTTGCGCCTCTCCGCTCTCCCGCAAACGCTCCAGCCCATACTCGCGCATGGTCTCAAGCATGGTGAGGCGCGGCTCCTCTCCTATTTGTTCTATCTGCTGCAGCAAACTTTTGTCGATGAGGGAAGCTACTCTTTCCAACACCTGCTCCGCTTCATCAGGAAGAGGAGCACAGACCGCCTCTCCTGCCTCCAGGGTGCATCCTGCGACAAAGACCGAGAGCCGCCGGAAGAGCTGCTGCTCAGTTGCATCTAGCAGATCATAGCTCCACTCCATGGTACTGCGCAGCGTCCGCTGTCGCTCAGGAAGATCGCGTGCCCCTCCTGTCAAGACCTGCAGCCGACGATCCAACCTGGCGAGCAGTGCCTGCGGAGCAAGCACCTTGACGCGAGCTGCTGCCAGTTCGATGGCCAGCGGCAACCCATCGAGTCGGATACAGATCTGGGCGATGGCCGCAGCATTGTCCGTCGTCAATTGAAAAGCGGATTTGATAGCCTGTACCCGTTGGGTGAACAGGTTCACTGATGGAACTTGTGCGAGCGATCTGTCACCTGGGAGGCGCCTGGGATCTGGGAGCGCGAGGGGTGGGACGGGGAATTGGTGTTCGGCACGCAGGTGCAACACCTCTCGGCTGGTGACAAAGATCTTGACATCAGGACAGGCTTCCAACAGCTCTGTAAGCAGTGGTGCCGCCGTGATGACCTGTTCAAAGTTGTCCAGGAGCAGGAGCCGCTGCTTGTCGTACTGAGAGGTCTGGAGCAGT
>Ga0137384_10001174_pt1 | contig 20632 bp, 19 predicted proteins | sample SagtaG_2_FD_104922 | JGI IMG/M metagenome (GOLD analysis project Ga0137384, IMG submission 104922) | Vadose zone soil microbial communities from Sagehorn Ranch, Mendocino, California, USA - Sage2_R_60_16 metaG | ecosystem: Environmental > Terrestrial > Soil > Vadose zone | place: USA... | reverse complement strand
GTGGCCGCGAATGCGTTCGGATCCATACCGCGCCATAAGCCCAACTATAAGGCCGCCGCCGATAGGCACGAGAATGCTGTACCATCCCAAATGATTTCTGGCCGGCGAAACGAGCGACGCACTCCAATGGCCGTAGTAAAACAAATGGGTGAAGAGCCCGATCAGGCGCAAGAGCGCAAGTGCCACAAACGCGCACATCGCGCCGATTACAACCGCCAGCGCGGAGATCGGCAAAACACGAAGCGTGGTCGAAAAATCCCCCAGCTCTTCCTTCCCGCCCTTTGTTTTCTTCTTTTCCTGATGGTGAGAGGAGATCCCTTGTTGAACCTTATTCACGCCTTTTTCCCAATCCTTTCCGAACTATAGAAATCTTTCTGCCATGAAGCTCATGACTGTTTTTCAAAAGAGCTGCGATGGCGCTGGCCAGCGCCGCGCCGGAGGCGCGCAATTCACCAACGCGGTGTTGCGCGACTTGCTCGAGCAATTTTTCGCCGCGGGGCAACAGCGACACCAAAACGCTCCGCCGGTCTTCGCGGCTGCGGCTGCGCCGCACGTAGCCGTGAGCTTCCATACGATCGATAAGTTCCACGACGCTGTGGTGCTTCAGCACCAGCCGCTCCGCCAGATTGCTGACCGTGGCTTCCAGCCCACCCGGAATCCCCCGAATCATCAGCAGAAGGAGATATTGCTGCGGTTCGAGGCCGGTTTCGCTGGCCACGCTATCGCCTTCGCGCAGGAACTTGCGGATGCGGTAGCGCAGTTCCGCGAGGGCTTGGTACTCGGCGGTCGTGAGCTCTTTGGGCATAATGTTAGTATATCGTAGTACGATATAAATGCTGGTTAAAACTCGAAGGCGTGTTTCATAAAAGGAATAACCAGGGGCGGCGTACTGCGTTGTCCCTGATATTTCAGGGGCGCGGCGTAAGTTGAGCTCTTTCGCGCTGCTGAGGACGACACGCGGTGCAGCGAAGTGCGCCGCTAACGGGGAAGCGGTAAATTCGTATTACAGGGGCTTGCGGAAGGATTTTTGTGTTTTGTAGTGTTCGTAGCCGTTGCGCTCGTAGAATTGATGGGCACGGTCACGGATCACGTTCGAGCGGACCGACATGCCTTTGCAGCCGTGTTTGCGGGCCCAATCTTCGGCGGCCGCCAGGAGCCGCGCGCCGGCGCCGAGACTGCGCTGGTCTTCCGCGACGACCAGGCCGTTGACCTCCGCGCGAATTTCCACCTCCAACAGCGGCTGCTTGCTCACGTGGAGCCAGCCGATAACCCCGCCTTCCTTGGTTTCCGCAACAAAAAGCGCGTGCTGTGCTGCCGGGCGGATTCCCCGCATCCGCTTGCGAATCTCGGCTGGCGTTGCCGGATAGCCAAGTTGCCCGGAGAGTTCTGCGAGGCGCGCGGCGTCTCCGACTTTCGCGAGCCGAATCTTTAACTCTTTCTTTCCTTCGTTCGACTTCATTGCCTTGCGCTTGCCTTTCGCTGCAGCCTTGCCTGCACAGACGGGCTTTTCAGCTCACGAAGTGCGTCGGCAGCAATCCATCGGGCGGATCGCGACCCTTGCCGCCGGATTCTCTCAGCTGCGCGGATCGCTTCGCGGTTCAGGCGAATGTTTCTTTTGCCGATATTCCGCAAGGCCCAGTTGACCGCTTTTCGCACAAAATTTCGCTCATCGTAAGCCTCCCGCTCGATCACTCGCAAGAAGCGCACAAACCGGGCGTCCGGAGCGGCCTTGTCCTTATAGCTCAAATAAGCCATCAAAGAAAATGCTGCCCGCTTCACGAATTCTTCCGGCCGCCGGCTCCATGCAGCAGTTTTGCTCCACGCCGGCTTCGCGTGCACGTAAAGATAGCAGCAGGCTGCGTCGACCACATCCCAGGAATCGAAATCCCGCACCCAGCGCTCCATTTCGGCAGCCGAGACTCTTTCGGATTCACCGATAAGCGTCGCGAGGATGCGCGATTCGTGGATTCCAGTGGCCCATAACTGCGCGGCGAGTGCGTGACTCTTTCCAATCCGCTTCGCAAGAGCGTGCAACACGGGCGCCGAGATGCCGTGCGCGTTGGCCACGCGTACGCCGAAATACTCCATTTTTGCGCGCACGCGAGGATCGTCCAGCGATTTCAATTCCCGCAGCACAGCAGCTTTCGTCCAACGAGGCTTATCGTCTGCCGCGACGAAATGCTGCTTAGAAGGTGTTGTCCGAATCGAGGAGGATGGTGACTGGGCCTTCATTAACCAACTCCACGGACATCATGGTTTGAAAAATTCCAGTGGCGACGGTAACACCCAGCTTGCGCAGCGCTTCGCAAAATTCCTCATAAAGCGTTTTTGCGAGTTCCGGCGGGGCCGCGGTGATGAAGCTGGGCCGGCGCTGGCCGCGCGCATCCCCATACAACGTGAATTGCGAAACAGCAAGCGCGCTGCCTTTCACATCAAGCAACGAGCGGTTCATCTTACCCGCATCGTCTTCAAAGATGCGGAGGTTCGCGCATCGTTCTGCCATTCGCGCTACAACCGCCGAAGTGTCGTTGCGGCCCACACCGAGCAAAATCATCAGCCCCGGCCCAATTTCTCCGGTGACGCGGCCGTCTACGGTCACTTTCGCGCGGCTGACTCTTTGAAGGACGGCGCGCATGCGGGCTTTAGCGACCGCCCGCCTTGATGGGTTTGTGCAGACGCCTTTCATCCACTTTTTTCACGCGCACGTTTGCCCGTGCCAGCATGGCAACAACTCTCTGCGGCAATCGAAGCGCGGCAAAACCACGCGGCGAGGGCTGGCATTGCGGACAAAAATAACTGCTGCGTCCCGCCACAATTCCGCGCCGGATCGCAGCCTTGCACCGCTGACAGCCTTTTCCTTCGCGGCCATACGCCCGATGGCGCCGCTGATATTCTCCCGGCTCGCCTTCGGCGTCAAGAAAATCCGAAATTGAAGAACCGCGCATCGCAATGGCCTTGCGCAAAATATCCTGCAATGCTCGCCACAGAGTCTCCGCTTGCTTTCCGCTCAACTTCGCCCCGAGTTGCGCCGGATGAATCTTCGCCCGCCACAAGCTTTCATCCGCATAAATGTTGCCGACGCCGCGAAGCACCCCCTGATCCAGAAGCAGCGCTTTGATCCGTGCGCGCCGCTCGCGAATCCTATTCACGAATTCCTCCTTGCTCACTTCCAGCGGGTCCGCGCCAAACCGGGTCAACTCCTCCGCAAGCGGAGCTTCCGTCAAATAAGCGATGCGCCCAAACCGCCGCGCATCGGTATAGCGCAATTCGCGGCCGTCATCCAGAAGCATGCAAACATGAGTGTGTTTTTCAGGCGGTTTCTCCGCGGGGCTTGGCGTGATCTGCCCGGTCATTCCCAAGTGCACCAGCAAAGAAGCCTGCTTCGCCGCATCCTCGCCGTCATTGCCGTTCGTTGCGGCCGCCTCGGATAGCCGCAACAGCATGAATTTTCCGTAGCGCTCCACGGCCTCAATCCGCCGCCCCGGCAAATGCTGCTCCAGCGCAGCAGGATCGTCGATGAAATCTGTTTTCCCCAGCGTTACCGACAGGATGCGCCGCCCCAGGATAGCCTGGCGCAATCCGCGTGCTACGGTTTCGACTTCGGGAAGTTCCGGCATAAACGAGGAGCTTTCAAAATAGCACACCGGACCGCTTAATGCTCTTCGCGTAGCCGGCTCGCCGATTCCTCAATGTGAAGGACTGCTCGAACTTCGCGGGACTCGTGTTACAGTTTCTCGCTCGGAGGTGACTCGTGCACGTGTCCCGGAAAAGCCTGATTTACATTCTTTTTTCGGTTGTTGTTGCCGCTTCGCTGATGGCCGCTCCAGCCGAAGCCAGGAAAACGGAAACCGGTTTTCTCGACCGCACTGTCACTGTCGCGGGAACAGAATACAAATACCAGGTGTTCGTTCCGGACAATTGGACAAAGAAAACAAAGTGGCCGGTCATTTTGTTCCTTCACGGCGCGGGCGAACGCGGCGATGACGGCTTGATTCAAACGGAAGTGGGCATCGGCACCGCGATTCGACGGTATCGCGACCGCTTCCCTGCCGTCATCGTGATGCCGCAGTGTCGCAAGAATGTCTGGTGGGCGGAGTCCAACATGGCGGACGTCGCCATGGCTGCGCTGGCGCAGGCTCAGAAAGAATTTCATGGCGATCCTGCTCGAACTTATCTCACTGGGCTCTCCATGGGCGGCTACGGAACCTGGTATCTGTCTGGGAAGTATCCTGGAAAATTCGCCGCCATCGCCCCTATTTGCGGAGGCATCCTCGTGCCCGACATGGCGCGTCAGCAGTCGGCGGACGACAACGCGCCTTACACCGAGGCCGCCAGGAAAATTGGCAAAACGCCTGCGTGGATTTTCCACGGAGGGGATGACACAGTCGTTCCCGTCACCGAGTCACGACGCATGAACGACGCGATGAAGGCGCTGGGCGGCGAAGTCCATTACACGGAATATCCTGGCGTGGGCCACAATTCGTGGGAGAAAGCCTACGCCGAGGCAGAGCTTCTTGCCTGGATGCTCTCGAAAGCGACAGGCGCAAGTACGGGGAAATAAACACAGCGGCGCGCCGCCACGCAGCGGGCCGTGTCTCTGCGAAAAACGTCTTATCTACTTCTTGTGATAGTTCGGATATGGCGGATGATCCGGAATCGTCACCGGGTTCTTCTTCAGCGCGTCCATGGTGACTTCCACAGCTTTCTCTAACTGACGATCGTGCCCCGCCGCAACGGATGCCGGATCATTCTCCACCTCAATATCCGGCGGCATACCTTTGTTCTCCACATCCCAATCGCCGCGCAGTACGTAAATCGCCACGCGCGGCGCGGTGACGAAGCCGCCATCGAGCAGCGGCGGATACCCATAAATGCCCACCAGCCCGCCCCACGTCTTCATGCCCACAAGCGGGCCAATCTTGTCCTGCCGGAACATCCACGGCAGCGCGTCGCCGCCTGAACCGGACATTTCGTTGATGATCATCGTCTTCGGCCCGTAGATTTGCGCTAGCGGCGAGCAGAACTTTTCGCCTTCGCGCGAAATCGCGCAGTTGCGCAGCGGGCGTTTCAATTCATCGATGATGTAGTCCGCGATGGCGCCGCCGTGATTGTAGCGTTCGTCAATCACCGCGCCCTGCTTGCCGACTTGTGAAAAGTAGAAACGGTTGAAGTTGAGCCAGCCGCCGACCGCGGTATCTGGAACGTGCACGTACGCCAATTTCCCTCCGCTCAACTCATCCACTTTGCGGCGGTTGTCTTCCTCCCACGCGCGGTTGCGCAGAGCAAATTCGCTCGGCAGCGGCACGACGGTTACTTCGCGCGAATCCTTGCCGTCCGCGTTAAGACTCACTTTGATTTTGATTTGCTTGCCCGCGGTGTTCTCGAAGAAGCTGTAGGCTTCGGCCGGCGGCCGCACGTCGCGCCCTTCGACTTCCAACAGGTAATCGCCCACCTTGACATCTACGCCCGGCTGCGTGAGCGGCGCACGCAAGTCTGGGTTCCAATTCTCGCCGTTGTAGATCCGTGCAAAACGGTAGCGGCCGTTTTCGATTTTGTAATCCGCGCCAAGCAGTCCGCCTCGCACCTGATTGGGCCGGGGAATGTCGCCGCCCGCAATAAACATATGGCCGACTGTGACTTCGCCCAGCATTTCGTCGAAAAGGTAATTGAGATCGGCGCGTCCGCCGAGTCCCTTCAGATACGTGGAATATTTCTTCTCGGCGGCCGGAATATTGAGGCCATGATGATTCGGGTCGTAAAGGAAGTCGCGCTCGATGCGCCACACTTCGTGGTACATCTGGTTCCACTCGGCGCGCGGGTCCACGTAGCTTTCCATTCCGTCCAGCTTCAGCGCACCGTCGCCGGGCTTTGGAGCCGCGGCCGTGGCTGCGATGAACCATGCCGGCCCCTGCCGATACAACACTTTCTCGCCGTTTGCAGACACGCCAAATCCGTTGATGCCTCCGAGGAACGGCTCGGTCTTGCGCGTCGAGAAATCAAACTTGGAAACCGTCACAGGAGTGGGGCCTTCGAACCGCGGCACGTCCACGATTTCCGAAAGGAACAGCGTTCCCGCCTTGCCGGTGTCCAGGCCTTCGTAGCGCGCCGCCTTGATGGGCAGCGAAACGATGCGCTGGCCGATTCCGTCCAGGTCAATCACGACCTTGGCGGCTTCTTCCTTTTTCTTGTCGCCTTCCTTCCCTTTTTCTCCTTCCTTGCCCTTGTCCGCTTCTTTCCCCTTGTCTCCGCTGGCCGCTTCCTTCTTTTCATCGGCTACTTTTTCTTCGTCGCTCTGTGGCTCGACGGGCGAAGGATCACCCTTCTTCAAGACCGCCGAGTAAATATGCCGCAAGACCGGATGCTGAAAACTCGACAAATCGAGCCAGCCCGAAGAAAGCCCCATATCCGTGCTGACCGCGAAGATCAAAGATTTTCCACCTTTGTCAAATACCGGGAATCGCGCGTCGCTGATGCCATCGGTGATTTGCGATTCTTTGCCGGAATCCAACGAATACACGAACACGGTGCGAAGATGATTCTCCAGGAATTTCGAGTAAGTCAGCCATTTGCTATCCGGCGACCATGTTTCATTCATAGCGGAACTGGGATCCTCGTAGCGGTCCGTGGTGACTTTCACTGGAGTGCCTTTTTCCACGTCCACGTACCACAGGTTCAGGCGCTTGTCGGTGTAGGCAATTTTCTTGCTGTCCGGGGACCACAGCGGACCGTAGAAAAAGGAAGGCGGATTCCCGAGATTAATCTTCTTGGCTGCACCCGTACCGGATTGATCCACGATATGCAGGGCGTATTCGCCCGACTCGTCGGAGAAGAATGCAATGGATTTTCCATCGGGCGACCACGCGGGATCGCGTTCGGCGACCGCGTGTGTGTGCGTCAAGTTACGGACATCGCCCTTTTCCGCAGGCACGGTGAAGATTTCTCCGCGCGCTTCAAACACGGCACGCATCCCCGAAGGAGAAATCGCAGCGTTTTGGATCCTGTCGCCAACTTGTTCGTAATGCGGCCTCGTCGAAGGGAGGTCTCCTGCGATGCGAATGTCCACCTTGGTGGATTTGCCGCTCGAGGGATTGAACAGGTAAATTCCGCCGAACTCTTCGTAGACGAGAGCGTCGGGCCCTGCGGAAAGTGATTTGAAATCGAGTCCCTGGTTCGCTATGGCCTGCTTCACCGTTTTCGCCTTCGTGTCATAGGCGAAGAGCGTCACCGGCCCGTTGCGGTCGGAAAGGAAATAGACCGTATCGCCCAGCCAGACCGGGTTTCTGTCATTTGAATTTTCACGCGGCACTTTTTCCAATGCCAGGTCGCTTAGCCGCACGACATAGATCGGCGTCGTTTGTCCGCCGCGATAGCGCTTCCACGACGTTTGCCAAATCTCGTTTGGCACATAAGCGATGCGCGTCCCATCCGGCGAAAACCACGCGGCCTCTCCGCGCCACATCGGCAACACTTCCGCCGGGCCGCCCTCCACCGGAACCGTGTAAAGGCGGTCGAAATCCGCGTAGGAGTCCCGGTTCGAATGGAAGAGCACTTTCTTTCCGTCCGGAGTCCATCCCGTGGCGATATCCACGCCCGGATGCCACGTGAGCCGCTTGGGCTCGCCACCGTCCGCCGGCATCTCAAACACATCCACGTTTCCGTCGTATTGTCCGGTAAAGGCGATCCACTTGCCGTCCGGCGAAAATACAGGCGCACCCTCATGGCCGCCCGTGGTGAGTTGCCGCGCGTCACCGCCTTCCCGCGGAACGCTCCACAAGTAGCCGCCGTAGGCAAAAACCACCTGCGTTTTGCTGAGCGTCGGGGAATGTGCCAGCAGCGGCGTTTCCTCCGCCGCCCGGGATACTCCCGCACAAGCAAGCGCCAGCAAAGCGCAAATCAGGACCGCCATTCGAACGCGCATGTCTCCTCCAAAAAACGAATCCCCGAATTGCGTAGAATCACTTCACAAAGTTTGTTAGAAACTCTTAGAAAACCGGATTGCCCGTTAACCCCACCACACCCGCCAAACTATGAGACGTAAAGTTTCCAAAAATGTTGCAGAAAACTCCGGCGTCCTCATGGCAGCAACGCAAAAACCCGCACCGGCCCGCCGGACCCACCCTCTAGCTTGATCGGCGCCACCACCAGAAATGCTCCGGTTTCCGGCAACGCACTCAAGTCTGCAAGGTTTTCGAGATGATACAACCCCGACCCCAGCGTCAGGTGATGCACCGCAAAGTCCCTAGAAGCTCCGTAATCGATGCTCATCGTGTCACATCCCAATCCGCTGACTTTCCGCTCAATAAGCAGCTTCGCGGCTTCCCCAGAAAAACCCGGAAAATGCATTTTCCCCTTCGCGTCCTGATTCCGGTATTTCTGCGCGTCCGGCCAGAGCGATGCCCAACCCGTCCGCAGAAGCACAATCGCTCCCGCTGGAATCCGTCCGTTCCATTTCTCCCACTCTTCCACGCGCGCCGCGGGAAGCAGGTAATCCGCATCCTTCTCGCCCTCGGCTCGAACATCCAGCACTACGGCAGGCCCAAAAAGCTGCTCCGCGGAAATCTGGTCCACCGTCGCTTTCCCCGGCGGAAAGTGCGCTGGCGCGTCCAGATGCGTCCCGTAATGCTCCAGCATCCAGAAGCTCCGCGTGAAGTATCCGTTCTTCTCGATGGAAGCGTTGACCTTCGCTTCAAACCACTTCTCATCTCCCGGCCACGGCACTAGTTTTTCGTTGATCGCGTAGCTCAGATCGAGCACTCGCGTCTTGCCGGAAAAGATTTCGCTAAGCATCAGCTCAGGGCAGCGGAATTCCCGGGGTCGCCACGATCCCGGCCATGCGCAGAAGCTCCTGGTATTCCGCATCGCTGATGGACGAAATCAAGACTCTCACGTTCTTGAGCAGCTTCATTTTTCTCAACGCCGTATTGCTGCGCATCTCCGCCAGCGTCACCTGTCGGGGCAGCTTCTCGAACGCCCGCAAATCCGCCACCAGGTTTTTGCCTTTGTGGTCGTGCGGATCGGGATAGGGATCCCGCGTACCCTCTGCAATCGAGTAGAGCGCCCGCTCCGGCGCCGAGTGGTAGCACAGCACGCGGTCGCCCTTGCGCACCTGCTTCAGCGCGCGGATGGCGTCCGGCTTCGCGCCTGCCCCGTCCCACATCTCTTTCCCTTTTACGAAAAGCGTGTCCCAGTGATAGTGGTGAGGGTCCGCGCTGAAGATCCAGTAGTGTCGTTCAACAGTTATTATTGCCATCGAGGCCTTGGAATCCGCAGAACTATACACGGTGGCATCCAAAAAGCGAAACAAAATGTGCAACTTAGGCAGGATTCGCTTGAGGAAAAGGGTGACTGCAGAAAGACGTAGTCTAAACGGCTCTTCACGGCTGAAATGCTAATTATCTATTTTATTTTCAATAATATATGGACTATCTAGCCGGCATCCACAAAAATATCCTCGCCCCGCACCTCGATTTTGTAGCAATCCACTCCCACCGCCGGGTTCTGCTTGACCTTCCCCGTAGTGACGTCATATTGCCAGCCATGCCACGGGCAGGTCACCACCGTTCCGTTCAGGACTCCTTGTCCCAGCGGCCCGCCCCGATGCAGGCAAGTGTTGTTAATCGCGTAGTATTTCCCCCCCACATTCGCCAAGGCTACGGCTTTGCCTTCCACCTGGAATTCCCGGATCGTTCCTGGCGTGATCTCATTCGTCTTAGCCGTCCGCACGAACGCCATAGGCTTTTGTTTCCTCCTTCCCGGGTCTTTTCTGCTTTCTGCTTTCTGCTTTCTGCTTACCTTGGCTCCGGCGTCTGTGCCACCATCACACCCTTCTTGAAATCCTCCACCATTTCCGGCTTCAGCCGTATTTCTGTCGGACGCTTCGCCAGCGTCATCTGATCAATCTTGTCCTGCAGCTTCATCAAACCAAAGAAAAGCCCCTCGGGCCTCGGCGGGCATCCCACAATGTACACGTCCACCGGAACAATGCGGTCCACGCCCTGCAAAACCGAGTACGTATTGAAAGGCCCACCCACGCTCGAGCACGCCCCCATTGAAATGCACCATTTCGGGTCCGGCATCTGCGCCCACACGCGCTGAATCACGGGAGACATCTTCAGCGTCACCGTCCCCGAAACAATCATCAGGTCTGCCTGACGCGGCGACGGACGGAACACTTCGGCTCCAAACCGCGCCATGTCAAACCGCGAAGTCGTCGAAGCAATCATCTCAATGGCGCAACACGCCAGCCCGAACGTCAGCGGCCACAGCGCGCTCTTCCGCGCCCAGTTGAACACGTAGTCTACCGACGTAATCATGAAATTCTTTTCGAACCGCTGGTCCAGAATACCCATGTGGCGCAACTCCAGCTATTCAAGTTTCGTCAGAAGAAACTGCCCGTATTCGTCTTGCGCAACACGCGGTAGGGGCGGGGCTTGCCCCGCCCGCAGCGGGCTCACGTATCTGCGGGACGCCTCACTAGCTTCGGGGAGTATATATGCACCGGCAATCCCCGTCAAAAGTCCACTTTCGTTTTTACCCTCGAGACCACCAATGCGCCGATCGGGATTGTCCTGGCTCGAGTCACTACGGCTTCCGTGTTGCCGTCCATCGCCCATCGGCTCGGCCTTCGACCTTCATGCGGCCGCCCGCGGAGTCGCCATCGATCCAGCCGGCAAGCGTGGTGACGGCCGGCGCGACCGCGCCTTTGTCGTCGAGCGGCCAATCCACGTTGAAGCTCAGTTCCACGTAGCCGTTGCGCCACGTTCCGGTAATCGAGCGATCCTTGCCCATCTCGCCGGACCAGCTTCCAGTCACTTTGTTGCCGTCGCGCTTGAGCTGCACGTCGCCCTCAATTGGTCCAGCATCGCTTGAACACTTGACCTGCCAGTTGCCGCTGGCGTCCGAGCCATTCTTTACAGGCACGGGGGTGGAATTCGTAATTCGCAAATTGGAGAAATACGCCTCCTCCCCTTGATACGCCCAAAGCGCGACGCCGCCCCGCAGGTCCTCACCCTTCAACCCGTCAACGGCGAGGCTGGGCTGCTCGGACCCGTTGATGTAAAGCCTGGCTGAGCGCCCCTTTACGTCAATCTTGACCTTCGTCCAGGTCTCCGTTTGCAACTCCTCATGGCTTTCGTAAACCCACGGCCACTCTCGGCGCAGTTTGTACCAGCCGAAATCCGGTTCGGAAGTGTATTGCACGGAATGATTCCGCATTGCCTGGTCCTCCGCATGGGAGTTCCCTGGCCGCAGGTAGAAAAGTTCGTAACGTGACGCGTCCGGTCGCGCCCGAAAGGCGATGCCCACAAAGCCGGGCATTCGCACTCCCGGTGGCGTGGTTATCTTCAAGGCGATGTCGGCTTCGATGGTGCCGTCCTGAAAATCCGCGCCCTTTAAGAGCGCGAAGCCATCGAAGTCGCCCTTTGCCGTGTCTTTCTCCTTGGTGATGCGTACGGCTTTGCGGCCCTTGTATTCGACAGCTTCGGCCTTCACGTTAAGCAGCACCAGATCCTTGGCGTCACTAAGCGCAAACGTTTGAGGCTCAGGCGTCGCCTGACCAACGCCGGCCCAGACCATTGCGATCGCAAAGACTCCCGCAGCCGTGCCTCCTAGCTGTGTAATTCGAGACATATTCTCCTGCCCTCCATCGTTAAACGCGGGAACATCCGCAGCGCAGAGCGCTTCACCGCTCGCAAAGAAGTGACACTGCACCAGGCGCGCTGCGCCCTCCCGCAGTAGTCTGATTGACATCCCCCATAACCTATAGACGAAGGATCGGTCTTTTTGTTTAACGCCAAAGGCAGCAGGAGTCATTCATAGCGAAGCGCAACCATCGGATCGACGCGCATCGCCCTCCGCGCCGGGATGTAACACGCCAGTGCGGCAACCAAAATCAGCGTCACTGACACGGTGGTGAATGTTATGGGATCGCTTGCGCCGACTCCATAGAGCAAGAGCGAAAAACTGGTGAGTAGCCTGGTAAGAAGTAACGCGGCGACGATACCGATGGCAACGCCGGTGAGAGCCAGAACAAGGCCTTGCCCCACCACCATCCGGAAGACGTCGCGCTTGTCCGCACCAAGTGCCATCCGAATACCAATCTCGTGGACGCGCTGGCTCACCGAATAGGAGATCAGGCCATAGACTCCTATCGACGCCAGTACCAGCGCCAGCCCCGCAAAGGTCCCCAACAAAACCATGGGGAACCGCTGCGAGGACATCGATTCCGAAACAATCTGGTGCATCGTGTGAACGCTGTAGATCGGCTGGTCGCTGCCTGCTTCGTAGACCGCCTTTCTAATCTCGGGCAGCAGCGCCGAAGCGTCGAGCGTGCTGCGAACCACGACCCAGGTCCAGGTATCGATGCTAGTCATCCATCGATCCGTGATCTGATAGATGGAAACATAGGATTGCGTCCGCGTGAATGGGCTGGACACCCCCAACTCCCGATGCTGCACATGGCCGACAACTCCGACAATGCGGTAACCGCCGACCTGTGCGAAAGATATGGTGTGGCCTATCGGGTCCGTGTCCGGGAAATAAGTTCGCGCCAGCTCGGTGTCAATCACGGCAACCAAGGGCGAGTTGATGGTGTCCTGCTCATTGATGAACCTTCCCCGTATTAGCGGTATTCCCATAACTCGCTGGAAATCTGGGCCAGTGATAAAACCGAGTGTTCTTGGCGCTTCTGCGACAGACGCGGGCCGGCGCGAATCAACCCAGAAGGGGAGGGCATTGATCTCATGGCTCATCGGCACAAGCGTGCTTAGGTCCGCCGAATGGACTCCCGGAACCTGGCGAATGCGCTCAACCAATTGGTGGAAGGCGTTTCGCACGCCCACACCGCTCCTCGTCGCCGAAGGCGAAAGACCTACTTGAAATGTGATTACGTTTTGAGGATCAAAACCGAGATTGGCCTTCCACAATTGCTGGATGGTGCGGAACAGTAGGCCGGCACCCGCCAACAAGACCAGCGTAAGCGCCATTTGAATGACCACGAGGCTGCTTTGCGCGCGGTGATGCCCGCTCGTGGAGCCGCGCGCTCCTTCCTTGAGCGACGTTTGTAGATCAATTCTCGAACTCTTGAGGGCGGGCGCAAGACCGAACAGAATCCCCACAACAATTGAAACGCCTAGCGCGAAAAGCAGTACGGAAACATTCACGCGGACATTTTCGCTGCGCGGCAAACTTGAGGCCACGGCCACCAGTGCAGCCTTGAGCCCCCACTTTGCCGCCACCACCCCCAACGCTCCACCCAGCAGAGAAAGCAGCACGCTCTCAGTCACCAACTGCCACACAATGCGCCCAGAATCTCTCCGCTAGCATTTGCAAATGCTCTTGGATCTCGTCGTCAAACTCACCGTCGTGCTTGCGTCCGCGCAAGAAACCGCGCACTTTCGCCGCGAAACCGCGCAGCCTAGACTCTCGTCGCGTGCTCATGATTCTCTGTCCTCCTCCAAGCAACCCCCGCAGCTACTCATAGCGCAGCGCCACCATCGGATCGACCCGCATCGCCCGCCTTGCGGGAAGGAAACTCGCAAGAAGGGCGATGAATCCCAACCCGGTCATGGCAGCAACGAGAACTCCGGGGTCGCTTGGTTTCAAGCCAAAGAGCATGGCTCTAGCCGCCTGTGCAGCGGCCACACTCAGAAACGCACCGAGGACTAACCCCGGGGCGAGGAGAAAAGCGGCGTTGCGAAGCACGAGGGAGAGGACATCCACTCTTTGCGCCCCGAGCGCCACGCGGATGCCGAATTCATTCGTGCGCTGCGCGACCAGGTAGGACATCACGCCATAAAGACCGACAGCGGCGATTAGCGCAGCGAGCAGGCCGAAAAAGCCCGAGACTTTAGCCATCAGGCGCTCGCGCGTTAGGCCCTCAAGGATCGTGGTTTCAAAAGGGTGAAAACCAAGAGTGATCAGCGGGCTGGCCTGAGCGACAAGGCTTCTAACATTGGAAATGGTCTCGGTGATGGGCGCTGCCGAACGGATCACGAGTTGAGCAAAGGGGCCGGGCCGAGGGTCTTGAGACGTCGCGAGAAACGCGATGGGGGCAAATTCCTCACGCAAGCTAGAGTACTTTGTGTCCGCAACAAGGCCTACAATCTCAAAGGATTGTTCCGGTTCGGTCGGAGTTGCCTGCCGCCGGAACGTCTTTCCGATGGGCTTCATCCCCAAGCCAAGTTTGCGGGCGAAGGTTTGGTTCACAATCGCGACTTTGGGAGAGGAGACCGTGTCTTGTGCGCTGAAATCCCGGCCCGCAAGCAGCGCAATGCCCATCGCCTTGAAGTAACCATCGCTGGTCGAATTGAACAGGGAAACCAATCGGCTGGCAGAATTGGTTCCTTCGATCCAGACCTCATTATCTGTGCTGCTCCCGCTAAGGGGCAGGATCTCCACCTCTGCAGCCGCGACGACGCCAGGAAGGGCGCGGATCTTTTGCAGCAAATCTTTCTTGAATGCGACGCGCCCTGCATATGGAACATTTAGACGACGGAAGAGATCCAGACCGGCAATGACAACTCCCTTCTGCGAGAAACCGGCGTCCACGGCGAGAAGATTGCTCAGGCTGCCGGAAAAGAGCAGCGCGCCGACCACGAGAACGAGTGACAGCGCCACTTGCGAGACGACCAGCCCCTGGCGAAATCCGAATCGTTTGCGGCTTGCAGTCACTGTGCGGCCGGCGGACTTGAACGCCTCTGCGGGGGAAACACGCGATGCCCGCAGCGCTGGCACCAGGCCAAACAAGATGCAAGTAAGGCTGGCAAGTCCGAAGGTGAAGGCGAGCAGGCGCCAGTCTGGCTTAAGGTCGAGAAACGGTGCATCACTCTCCGTGCCCAGTGAGGCCACCAGGAATTTGCTCAGTGCTCCAGCGAGGAAAAGTCCCAGCGCACCGCCAAGCAACGCAAGAAGAAGGCTTTCCGTCATCGAATGCCGGATGAGGCGGCCGCGCGAGGCCCCAATGGCAAAGCGCACCGTGAATTCGTGCTCGCGCGTGGTGGCGCGCGCCAGCATAAGATTGGCGAGATTGGCACAAGCGATTAGCAAAACCAAACACGCCGTGCCCAGCAGAAGAAACAACGACTCTGAATATTGATTTCGCAGCCAGGAGACTCCGCTGCTCCCGGGAACGGCCGCGAGTTTGAATTTGAGATAGTCCTTCACGTTTTCGGCCGGGTAGTTGGATGGAAGTGTGGCTTGAAAGATCCGCGGTGAAATCACCGCCAACTGCGCGTTTGCTTTTCCCGCCGTCGAGCCCGGTTTCAACCGCCCCATGACGTTCAGCCACCAGACCGTGCCTTCGTCGAGCCAGGTGCCTTCGCTCCATAGAACTGCTTGCAAGCAAATGGGAACGGCAACGTCGTAGGAGCTGCCGACTTCGAGCCCGAAGAAACCGGGAGGCGTGACGCCAATGATTTCGACTGGATGATAGTTAAGGGTGAGCTTGTGTCCGATGACTGAAGGATCCCCGCCAAGTTCGCGTAGCCAAAAGGCATAGCTGACCACGGCTCCCGATAAGCCACAACCGCGGTGATCGTCGGCAGCGGCGAATACGTGGCCCATCAAGGGCCGCACACCAAGCACGTGGAAAAAATCGCCGCTGACGAAAAGGCCCTGAGCAAGCCGACCTTCGCCGTCGGAAGCGAGGCCGAAACTATTACTGCCCCAGGCGAGAACGCCGGAGAACACGTCCTGCTGGTCGCGGAGTTTTTCCCACACCGGATTGGTCAGAACAGGATACCCACTGGCTTGGCTTCCCCTGACTCCGGTGCTGTCGGCCAGTTGAACGGTAACGAGTTGCTGCGGCTCCTTAACAGGAATGGCGCGCAGGCGGAGCGCATCGATCAGTTGAAAAATCGCAGTATTGGCACCGATTCCCAGAGCGAGCGTTATCACCGCCACAGCCGTGAAGCCGAGATTTTTTCGCAGCGCGCGCACCGCGTACCGTAGGTCTTGCCACAACGCTTCGACCGATAAGAGCGTCTGCGACCCTCTTCGGTCTTCTTCCAGCAAGGTCATGTTGCCGAACTGACGCCGCGCGGCGGCCGCAGCCTCTTGCTTCGGCATGCCCTGGGCCACGAATCTTTCGGCTAGCCGCTGCAAGTGTTCCTGCATCTCTTCATCGAATTCGCCGTCGTGTCGGCGTCCGCGCAAAAAACCGCGCACCTTCGCCGCAAAAGCGCGCAGCCTGGACTCTCGTGGGGAACGCATGACTACTCTTCCGCTTCCAGCCGCAGCACGCCGCCAATCACATCAGAAATCCGCTCCCAGTTTTCCGCTTCCACCTCGAGCTGCTTCTGCCCGCGCTTGGTGATGGAATAAAACTTCGCCTTGCGGTTGTTCTCCGACGTGCCCCACTCCGCCGCAATCCATCCCTGCTGCTGCAGCCGTAGCAGCGAGGTGTACACCGTGCCCTCATTGAGCTGGAGCACGTCGCGGCTCACCTGTTCGATGCGTCGCGCAATTCCGAACCCGTGCAACGGTCCCAGCGCGTGCAGCGTTTTCAAGATCATCAAGTCCAGCGTCCCTTGCAGCACTTCCGATTTCTTCATGTCCATGGTTCGTTCCGTTTCTTCCCTTTGCCGCCGCATCGTTCCGGCGTCGGATACTTCCCGCGGATTTGGCGACCGCGGACTCTTCCTTTGGATTGTCCACAGGAGGCTATCATCCCTCCTTTGGAATGTCCATAGGAATACGCACGGCTGCATGTTTGGATCTCGCGTCTACGCCGTCACCGGAATTGAATGCGAACCGGCGCTTCGGCGATGCGAGCGCGGCTGCGATTGCGGTTTAGCTGGTCGGTTGTTTGACAGCGCTTGCTTTGCTCTTGACTCCCGGGTCCTTGAGTTTGCGAGCCAGCGATTTCCAGTAGGTGGCGGGCCGCAGGCGCTGCAAGACGTCAATCTGGTAAGCATCCATTCCGATCAGGATGCGCGGCTCACGGCGCTCCACGCCACGCAGAATGACTGCTGCGGCTTTTTCCGGAGGCGTGCGCGCCAGCTTTTCAAACCGCGAGATGCTTGCTTCGCGTCTCGCTGATGGTGTTGCGGCGCCCAGCCGCGCATGCTGCGCGATCGACGTGCGAATTCCACCGGGGTGCACGCAGCTCACACAAACGTTCGTGGGCGCGAGTTCGTGGCGCAGCGCCTCGGTAAATCCGCGCACAGCGAATTTGCTGGCGGAGTATGCCGCTTGTCCCGCCGGAGCGATGAGGCCAAAAACGCTCGACAGATTCACGATTTGCGCGCGTGGCTCCCGTTTGAGCAGCGGCAGGAAATATCTCACTCCATAAACGGTGCCCCAGAAATTGATGTCCATCAGCCAGCGAAGATCATCGAGCGAGATCTCTTCAAAATCCCCGTGCAGAGCGACTCCGGCGTTGTTGATGAGGAGCGTAACGCGTCCGTGCCGTGAATTCACGTCGGCGGCAAAGGACTTCACGCTTTCTTCTTTGGCGACGTCCACAACGTGCGTGGTAAGAAGCGCGCTGCTCTTCGCAAGAGATTGCGCGGTCTGCTGCAATCCGGCTTCGTCAAGGTCCGCGATGGCCAGCGCGGAGCCTGCGGCCGCCAACCGCTGCGCGAGCGCGCGGCCGATGCCCGAGCCCGCTCCAGTCACCACCGCCACCCCGTTACTAACGAAGGACATGAAAGGATTCCTGATGGAAAGAGTTCATATCACGCCGCAAAACAATTTGCCACGCATTTTGGCAGCGTACCCGTTGGAATCGGACTGAGCAGCAAAAATGTTTCAATCCTTCGTGCCATGAACGAGCAACGCGCCTTCCGTCTTGAACGCACGCAGTTGCGCGGCATCGCGGAACCACCGGCCGTTGTAAACCTCCGGCGTGGGCGAAGGATCGGCAATGCGTTCGTGCTGCACGTTTCCGAAGCCGGCGGCGCGAAAGAATTCGCCCCATTCCTCCGCCGAAACCAGATGTGTGTTCACGGCAAGCAAATCGCCCCACTGATGGCAATGTGGATTGTCGCGGTAGTAGTTGATGAGCATCCACGCCGAACCGCCGGGCTTCAGCACGCGAAAAATCTCGCGGATGCCGGCGGCGGGATCGGGCCAGTAATACGAGGACTCGATGGAAATCACGTGCGAGAAGAAATTCGGCTCCCAGGGGATTTCTTGAACCTCGCCGGTAACGAACATTAAATTGTCGAAGTCAACGCTGGCGCGGCGCGCGTGGCGAATCATTTCGTCGGAGACGTCCATGCCCACGACGCGGCCCTGCGGAACCAGTTTTGCGAGGCGCCGGGAAAGCCAGCCTGCACCGCAGCCAACGTCGAGAACGTTGTCGGCGGAAGTGAGTTGCATTTTTTGCAAGACGGGGAGCGTGATGGGCAGGTGCTCCTGCTCCATGCCCTCGCCGCGGCCCTCTTCCGCCCAGCGGTTAAATTCTTCGCGCAGCTCGTGGCCGGTTTCTGTCTTGGTCATTCGAGGTCCCGGGGAATCCGTCAATTACACCGCCCTGCCGCAGGCCGAGCAGAAATGTGCGCCGTAGTGAGATAACGTGCCGCACTGAGAACAAAACCGGCCGGAACTTACGGGAACGGCGCGAACAGGAATGTATCTTTCCGCGGAGCAAGCCCAAATTAAAGCGACGAACCAACCGATGATGGTCCAGCCGAAAAGCAGGTTCACGATGAAAATGGCCATCACATCCGCCTTGTCGCGGCCGATGATGGTCGGCATGAAATACAGCAGCATCGAAAGAATCAGGAAAGTCATTTTCGAACTCCTTCAGCCCAAAGTCGGCTTAGGGCAAGCACACGCGAAGCTCTCCTAAATTAGCTTACGCAGAACAAGGCCCGTTTGTTCCACTGCTCGGAGCATGCGCAAGCCGCCGATTTGTTTCAGGCCCTTTTTCCGCCGGCTGTGGACTTATCTCGCGGTCTCCGCAGCTTGAAGTAGACCAACACGGCACTCAACACAAAAACAGTCACAAAACCAATCATCCAGGGCCAGTAAATACTGTAAATTAGGCCCCTAATATCCCAATTGCCGCCTTGTGCCATTAGCGAAGCCACGGTTTTTCCTCTATGCGCCTTGCACCTTCACCAGCAATTCGGCGAATTTTTGTTTGCGTTCGGCCTGGTCCTTACCGGATTCGGCTTCGGCCATTTGCGTGATGTTCATGGAGCAGAACTTGGGCCCGCACATGGAGCAGAACTTCGCCTCTTTGTAGAAATCGTCGGGGAGATTTTCGTCGTGCATGGTCCGCGCCGTTTCGGGATCGAGGGACAACTCGAATTGTTTGTTCCAGTCGAACAAGAAGCGCGCATAAGAAAGCGCGTCGTCGCGGTCGCGCGCGCCGGGCCGGTGCCGCGCCACGTCGGCAGCGTGTGCCGCAATCTTGTAGGCAATGACGCCTTGCTTCACGTCGTCGGGATTCGGCAGGCCCAAGTGCTCTTTCGGCGTTACATAGCAAAGCATGGAAGCGCCGTGCCACCCAATCATGGCCGCGCCAATCGCGCTGGTGATGTGGTCGTAGCCCGGAGCGATATCAATGACGAGCGGGCCGAGGGTGTAGAACGGAGCTTCGTGGCACCATTCCATCTCCAAGTCCACCTGCTCCTTGATTTTGTCCATGGGAATGTGGCCGGGGCCTTCGATCATGATTTGGACGTCGTGCTCCCACGCCTTTTTCGTAAGTTCGCCGAGCACTTTCAGCTCGGCCAATTGCGCTTCGTCGCTGGCGTCCGCGATGCAGCCGGGGCGCAGCCCATCGCCGAGCGAAAAGCTGACGTCGTGCTTTTTGAAAACTTTGCAGATAGCGTCGAAATTTTCGTAGAGAAAGTTCTGCTTCTTGTGATGCTCCATCCAGTGCGCCATCAGCGAGCCGCCGCGGCTGACAATGCCGGTGATGCGCTTGCGCACGAAGGGCACATGCTCGCGCATGACGCCGGCATGAATGGTCATGTAATCGACGCCTTGCTCGGCTTGCTCCTCGATGACTTCGAGCATCAGCTCGAAGGTTAGATCTTCCGGACGGCGGACGCGGGAAATCGCTTCGTAGACGGGAACGGTGCCCACGGGAACGGGCGAGGCGTCAATGATGGCCTTGCGAATTTCGGGAATGTTGCCGCCGGTGGAGAGATCCATGACGGTATCTGCGCCGTAGTGGACGGCGTGGTGGAGCTTTTTCAATTCTTCGTCAATGTTGGAGCTGGTGGCGGAATTTCCGATGTTGGCGTTGATTTTGCACTTGGAGGCAATGCCGATAGCCATCGGTTCGAGGTTGGGGTGATGAACGTTGGCGGGAATGATCATACGGCCGCGAGCGACTTCGCTGCGGACGAATTCCGGCTCAAGTTTTTCGCGCTTGGCGACGTACTGCATTTCTTCGGTGATGACGCCTTGCCGCGCAAAATGCATTTGGGAGACGTTGCGCGTCCCGTTCGCGCCGGCTATTGCGGCTTCCCTTTTTTCGATCCAGCTATCCCTCAGTGCCATAAGGCCTCTCAGACTGTGAAGACGTGATTCGTGACTTGTAACTCGTGATCCGTGCCACCGAGCTCCGTGCCTCACGTAAGGAAGGATTATGGCACTGGGCATGGGAGGCGGCAACCGCGGGAGGAGTGTAGTGGCGAGTGACGAGTGGCGAGTGGTGAGTAAACGACAACGC